>Ga0180223_1000118_pt1 | contig 154268 bp, 108 predicted proteins | sample eDN5th30CKraftOP_FD_151337 | JGI IMG/M metagenome (GOLD analysis project Ga0180223, IMG submission 151337) | Enriched Organic Plus compost microbial communities from Emeryville, California, USA - eDNA 5th pass 30_C Kraft OP (version 2) (version 2) ...
CTCGGCCAGCTGCGTGCACCCCGGCGGGATCAAGACCAACATCGCCCGCACCGCGCGGATGAACGACAGCCTGGCCAAGGTCACCGGGCAGAACGCCAACGCCGCGCGCCAGCAGTTCAACGACCAGCTGCTGCGCACCACCCCGGACAAGGCGGCCCAGGTGATCATCCGCGGCGTGGAGCGCGACGCACGGCGCATCCTCATCGGCGCGGATGCCCATGCCATCGATGTGATGCTGCGGGTGTTGCCGGTGTGGTACCAGAAGGTGGTTACCGTCAGCATGCGTCTGGCGGCGCGTTTTGCGCCCAAGGGCAAGGCGCGGACGGAGGGGTATGAGGCCAAGTAGGGGGTGGTGAAAGGAGAAGCCTGCTTCTTGGAGCGGGCTTTTTTCTTGATGGGTATCGCTTCGCTCAACGCCATCCTACGGGGTGCCTGCTCTTCGCTCTTCGTAGGAGCGAGCTTGCTCGCGAACCAATGGAGTTACCTGGCTGCGCTGGTGTGTGGCCGGACCTCGTTCCCTCTCCCTAACCCTCTCCCTGAAGGGAGAGGGGACCGTTGGGCAGGGTTTGGTGTTCTGGGGTTAGCCGGAACTCCCTGGCAGCCGGCTGACACAGCTCTCTCCGACGGCACGGATAGCCCCCTCTCCCTTCAGGGAGAGGGCTGGGGAGAGGGAGCGGAGTCAACCCCAAACACCGCAGCCGCCGGGAAACGCCATTGTTCGCGAGCAAGCTCGCTCCTACAAACAGCCCGCTCCCTCACAACCCCATCTGCTTGGCGATGATCTCGTTCATGATCTCCCGCGTCCCGCCGCCGATGGAGAGGATGCGGTTGTCGCGGTACAACCGCTCCACCAGGCTCTCGCGCATATACCCCATGCCACCCAGCAGCTGCACCGCGTCATAGACCACCCGATCCGCGACATCGGTGGCGAAGTTCTTGGCCATGGAGATTTCCTTCACCACGCTCTGCCCAACGGCCATCTTCGCCGCCTGGCGGTAGGTGAACTCGCGGGAGACCTCCACCTGGGTGGCCATCTCTGCCAGGCGGTGCTTGAGCACCTGGAACTTGCCGATGGGCTTGCCGAAGGCTTCGCGCTCGGCGCTCCATTTCAGGGCTTCCTCCAGGGCCAGCTGGGCGGTCATGTTGGCCATGGTGGCCAGGGCCAGGCGCTCGCTCTGGAAGTTGGCCATGATGCAGGCGAAGCCCATGTTCTCCATGCCGATCAGGTTTTCCACCGGCACCTTGCAGTCGTCGAAGAACAGCTCGGCGGTGTCCGAGGCCCACCAGCCCATCTTCTTCAGCTTGCGGCCCACCGTGAAGCCGGGCGTGCCCTTCTCCACCAGCAGCAGGCTGACGCCGCCGTAGCCCTCGCCGCCGGTGCGCACCGCCACCGTGTAGTAGTCGGCGCGCACGCCGCTGGTGATGAAGGTTTTGCTGCCGGTCACGCGGTAGTGGTCACCGTCGCGCACGGCGCGGGTCTTCAGGCTGGCCACGTCGGAGCCGCCGGAGGGCTCGGTGACCGCCAGGGCCATGATCTTCTCGCCGGCCAGCACCTGCGGCACGATGCGCTCGCGCAGTTCCGCGCGGCCCCACTTGAGCAGCGGCGGCAGACCGATGTCCAGCGAGCCCAGACCGGCCACCAGGCCGCCGGAACCGCTGCGCATCAGTTCCTCGCTGGCCGCCAGCTTGGCGAACAGGTCGCCCTCGTGGCTGCCGCCGTAGGCTTCCGGGTAGCCGATGCCGAGGATGCCGGCCTCGCCGGCCTTGCGGTAGAGCTCGCGGGGGAACTCCTCGGCTTCTTCCCAATCGGCGATGTGCGGGAGGATTTCCCGCTCGACGAAGCGCCGCACCGAGTCGCGGACCAGGCGGTGGCTATCGTCGAAGTAATCGGTGAATGCAGACATGGCGGGCCTCCAGGCGGGTTGCCTGAAAACTTACCGAGCGCTTGCTTGGTTTTCAAGGCGAGACTTGCGCCATCGCCTGGGCCGTTTCGGCCCGATGCCTCTGGACTAGACGATCGGCCGGCGCCCGGCCAGGGCGTGGGCCAGGGTGCCGCCGTCCACCAGCTCCAGTTCGCCGCCCAGGGGCACGCCGTGGGCGATGCGGCTGAGCACCAGGCCGCTGCCGGCCAGCAGCTGGGCGATGTAGTGGGCGGTGGCCTCGCCTTCCACCGTGGGGTTGGTGGCGAGGATGATCTCGGCGAAGTTGCCGGCCTTGATCCGCGCTTCCAGCTCGGGAATGCCGATGGCCTCCGGGCCCAGGCCGTCCAGCGGCGAGAGGTGGCCCTTGAGCACGAAGAAGCGCCCGCGATAGCCGGTCTGCTCCACCGCGAACACGTCCAGCGGGCCTTCCACCACGCACAGCAGCGAGTCGTCGCGGCGCGGGTCGGCGCACTGCGGGCAGAGTTCCTCCTCGCTCAGCGTGCGGCACTGCTTGCAGTGCCCTACCCCTTCCATGGCCTGGGTCAGCGCCTGGGCCAGGCGCAGCCCGCCCGTGCGGTCACGCTCCAGCAACTGCAGCGCCATGCGCTGGGCGCTCTTCTGCCCCACCCCGGGGAGAATGCGCAGGGCGTCGATGAGTTGGCGGATCAGCGGGCTGAAGCTCATGGAAGTATCTGACTGCAAGGGGTGGAAGAAGGGCTAAAAGCTGGAAGCTGGAAGCTGGAAGCTGGAAGCTGGAAGAGCCTGCGGCTTTTGCTTCTGGCCTCCAGCTTCCAGCCCACTTGCTTAGAACGGCATCTTGAAGCCGGGGGGCAGCTGCATGCCGGCGGTCATGCCCGCCATCTTCTCCTGGTTGTTCTGCTCGATCTTGCGCACGGCGTCGTTCACCGCGGCGGCGATCAGGTCTTCGAGGATTTCCTTGTCTTCCTGCATCAGGCTGTCGTCCAGGCTGACGCGCTTGACGTCGTGCCGGCCGGTCATCACCACGCTCACCAGGCCGGCGCCGGACTGGCCGGTGACTTCGGCGTTGGCCAGCTCTTCCTGCATCTTCTGCATCTTTTCCTGCATCTGCTGGGCCTGCTTCATCAGGCCGGCCATGCCACCTTTCATCATTTCGATCACCTTCTGTCGTTCAGGGTTGGTTGGGCGCCGGCCTTCAGGCCTTCGCCGCCAGGGGTTCGATGGTACCGGCGCGGACCACCGCGCCGAACTGCTGCCGCATCTGCTGCACGTAAGGGTCCGCCTCGATGGAGCGCTCGGCCTCGCGCTGGCGCTCGGCGCGCTTGCGCGCCGCGGCCTGGGCCGGGGTTTCCTGCTCGGGCTTCTGGATGGTCACTTCCAGCTTCAGGGTGCGCCCGTGGTACTGGCTCAGCGCGTCGTTCAGGCGGCGCTGCTGGGTGGCGTTGTACAACGCGCTCTGCCCCGGGTCCAGGTGCAGGTGCCAGGTGTCGTCCTCCACCGCGACCAGGGTGCAGTTGGCGCCGATGCTCGCGGTCAGGCCGCCCAGGCCCAGGCGCGGGAACAGGTCCAGCCACTCGGCGGCAAGGCCGGTGGCCGGCAGGGCCGCCGGTTCCGGTTCGGGCTCGGCCTGGGCGCTGGCCTGCGACTCGTCGCCGCCTTCCAGGTAGCTGAGCGAGTCCATGTCGACTTCATAGTAGTCCTCGGCCGGCGGCGGCTCCTCGTCGCGGTCGTCGTCCTCGCTGTCGGCCATGGCGATGATAGGCGCGGGCTCGGGCAGTGGAGCGGGCTCGGCGGCCGGCTGGGGCGCGGGCGCGACCGGCAGCTGCGCGGCGGCCGGCGCGGCGGGTTCTTCCCAGGGCAGCTCGACGACGGGCGCCGGTTCGGCCGGAGCGGCCTGCGCTTCGACCGCCGGTACCTCGACGGGCACGGCCTGCGGGGCGGGCTCGACGGGTGCCGGCGCTGCCTCGACGACAGGCGCCGGCGCAGGTTCGGGCGCAACCTCGGCTACCGGAGCCGGAGCCGGAGCCGGAGCCGCCACAGGCTGCGGCGCGGGGGCCGGTTGCGCAACGGCGGCGGGCACGGTGGACACCACCGGCACGCTGGCCGCGCTGGCAACGGCTGCCGGCGCCGCAACGGCGGCGCCGGCCACTGGGTTGCGGTTGGAATCAGCCGTGGCCGTGCTGATCCCCAGGTCCTTTAGCGGTGACCTCGGTGGCGCCCCGCCATCGGCCGGACGGAAGGCCAGCATGCGCAGCAGCACCATCTCGAAGCCGCTGCGCGGGTCCGGCGCCAGGGGCAGGTCGCGGCGGCCGATCAGGCCCATCTGGTAGTAGAACTGCACGTCCTCGCCGGGCAGCGCTTGCGCCAAGGCCAGCACCTTGTCGCGGTCGCCCTGGCCGTTGTCGACGGCGTCCGGCAGCACCTGGGCGATGGCCACGCGGTGCAGCACGTTGAGGATTTCGGCCAGCACCCCGCCCCAGTCCGGGCCCTGTTCGGCCAGGTGGCGCACGGCATCCAGCAGCGCCCGGGCGTCGCCTTCGAGCAGCGCGTGGAGCACGCCGTAGACCTGGCCGTGGTCGAGGGTGCCGAGCATGGCGCGCACGTCGGCGGCCAGCACCTTGCCCTCGCCGAAGGCGATGGCCTGGTCGGTCAGGCTCATGGCGTCGCGCATGGAGCCGTCGGCCGCGCGGCCGAGCAGCCACAGGGCGTCTTCCTCGAAGGGCACGTTCTCGGCGCCGAGCACGTGGCTCAGGTGCTCCACCACGCGCTCCGGCGGCATGTTCTTCAGGCTGAACTGCAGGCAGCGCGAGAGGATGGTCACCGGCAGCTTCTGCGGGTCGGTGGTGGCCAGCAGGAACTTGACGTGGGGCGGCGGCTCTTCGAGGGTCTTGAGCAGGGCGTTGAACGAGTGCGAGGAGAGCATGTGCACTTCGTCGATCAGGTAGACCTTGTAGCGCCCGCGGCTCGGCGCGTACTGCACGTTGTCCAGCAGTTCGCGGGTGTCCTCGACCTTGGTGCGGCTGGCGGCGTCCACTTCGATGAGGTCGACGAAGCGGCCCTCGTCGATCTCCCGGCACACCGAGCACTGGCCGCAGGGGGTGGAGCTGATGCCGGTCTCGCAGTTCAGGCACTTGGCCAGGATGCGCGCGATGGTGGTCTTGCCCACGCCGCGGGTCCCGGTGAACAGGTAGGCGTGGTGCAGGCGCTGGTTGTCGAGCGCGTTGATCAGGGCCTTGAGGACGTGGGTCTGGCCGACCATTTCGCGGAACGAACGCGGACGCCATTTGCGGGCAAGAACCTGATAACTCATTGAAATCCATCGCGGCTGGTAGGCGGAAGTGGGCTAATCCTAGCGAAGAGGACCGGAAATTGCACCCGATGCCGGGCCAGGCTTGGCAAGAACCCTCCGAAACAGGCATTGTGTCCTGCTTCCGCACGTCCGGAGCCCGAATGCGCGCACTCCTCCCTGCCCTCCTGCTGGTAGCCGGCCTGGCCCAGGCCGATCCCCGGCAGCTGAGTTTCTCGGTGATCGAGGGCTGGGCCATGCCGCTGGCGCAGGTCGAGGACGGCCAACTGACCGGCGGTATCCTCTTCGAGTTGTTCACCCGCACCGCGGACAAGGTCGGCATGGCCCCGTCCTTCCATATCCTGCCGCGGGCCCGGGTGGAACAGGCGCTGCACAGCCACAGCATCGACGTGCGCTGCTACATCGCCCCGGCCTGGCTCAGCGAGGCGTTCAGCGACTACCGCTGGAGCGTGCCGCTGCTGACCCAGCGCGACCTGCTGGTGGCCAGGGAGCGGGCGCCGGTGGAGGTCGCCACGCTGGCCGGGCAGAGCATCGGCACCGTGCTGGGCTACTCCTACCCGCACCTGCAGCGTTCGTTCGCCAACGGGCGCCTGCACCGCGACGATGCGCGCAACCAGGAGCTGGTGCTGAAGAAGCTCGAAGCCGGGCGCTACGACTATGCGGTGTCCAGCGAGGTGGCGCTGAACTGGTTCAACCTCCAGCGGCCGGCCGAGCGCCGCCTCTACCCCGCCGCCAAGCTCGACCAGGCCGAACTGGGCTGCATGGTCCTCGACGATCCGCAACTGCCGACCCAGGCGGTGCTCGACGCCCTGGCCGAGCTCAAGGCCTCCGGGGAAATCGAGCGCATCCTCGATCATTATCGCTGATGGCCGCGCCAGGGCTGGCGATGGCGTTGGCGATGAGAAAGGTGAAGCGGCGGATAACCGCGAACGTTTATTCGCCCTACGCTTCCGGGGCCACCCCTATGCGGGCTTCGCCGCGGCGGATCCATTCGGCATAGCGTGCCGGGATGTGCCCTTGCACCCTGCCTGCGCTCACCGTGGCGGCGTAGTCGCAGATCGCCTGCTCGCCCTCCCCCTCGCGCCGGTACAGGGTCCAGCGCACCCGGCTGCCTTCGGCCAGGGCGCAGGGCAGTTCGAAGCGGGGCGAGCCTTCGGCGTAGCCGACGTGGAAGTCGTCCGGCATGGGCCCGCCGGGGAAGCCGGCGGCGTCGAGGAAGCCGAACATCGAGTCGTGCTGCAGCAGGCTGCGCCGGGCGTAGGGCCAGACGTAGCGGCGCAGGAAGTGCTGGTCGGCGAAATGCCGCGAAGCCACCGGTTCGGCGAAGAACAGCCGGGCCAGTTGCGCCAGCGGCGGCAGCGCCCCGCCGACGACGCCCCAGAGCCCGGCCAGCAGCAGTTCGGTATGGGTGCCGTTGTCGCGCAGGGCGTGGAAGTGCTTGTCGCTGGCCAGCCACTGGGCCACCGCCTCGGCCTCGCGCTCGCTGATCACCGAGTCGGCGTCGCGGAACAGGATGCGCTGGGCCTGGGCGTCGTCCAGGGCGAGGAAGCGCCACATCGGCCCCGGCCACTGGCGCGCGGCCTCGTCCACCCGCACCACCTGGCCGCCGTTGTCGAGCAGGCGGCGGACGATGGCCTCGGGCACGCTGTCGTCGATATAGAAGCGGCAGGTCCAGTGCGGGTAGATGCGCGGCTGTTCCAGCACGTTGAGCACCGCCGTCTCGCAATACTTGGCGCTGGCGCCGAACAGCGAGAAGGCGATCAGGTTGCGCTCGCGGGTGGCGGCGCCGGGCGGCGGCGGCAATGCCGGCAGGGCATGGGCGATCGGCGGTTCGACGCCGAACTGGCGCTCGCGCAGGCTCAGCGCGTGCAGGCCATGGCGGCGCACCTGGTCCCACTGGCGCAGGGCGCAATGGGCGTGGGACAGGGCGTCGAACAGCGCCAGGCTGTCGCCGCCGGCGGCCAGGGCGCGGCCGGCATGCTCGATGGCTTCCTGCCAGCGCTCCAGCTTGATGCAGTTCACCGCCGCGTCGGTCCAGGCCACCGCCAGCTGCGGCCAGCGCCGGGCGGTCTGCAGGCACAGTTGCAGGGCCTGCTCGTGCCGGCCCTGGGCGTAGAGGGCGCTGGCGCGCCGGCCGGCGGCCTCGACCTCGCGGCGTTCGCGGTAGCTGGGCGTGCGTTGCTTGGCCATGCTTGCCCTCCTCAGCGTTCGCGCAGCGCTTCGCGGGCGCGGTTGAGCGGCTTGGTCAGGTAGTCCCAGACGGTCTTGCTGCCGGTGTGCACGTCCACCGTGGCGACCATGCCGGGGAAGATCGGGAAGCTCTTGCCGTCCTTGTTCTGCAGCGAGTCGGTCTCGGTGCGCACGAACACCCGGTAGTAGTACTGGTCGCGGCGCACCTCGTCCTGGATGGTGTCCGGCGAGATGTGCGTCACCTTGCCCTCCAGGCCGCCGTAGATGGCGTAGTCGTAGGCGCTGATCTTCACCGTGGCGCGCTGCCCGGGGTGGATGAAGGCCACGTCGCGCGGGGAGATGCGCGCCTCCACCAGCAACTGGTCCTCCACCGGCACTATGACCATGAAGCGGCCGTTGGGCGGGATGACGCCGCCTACGGTGTTCACCTCGATGTCCTTGACGATGCCGCGCACCGGCGAGAGCACGGTCAGGCGCGTCAGCGAGTCGGCGCGGCCGCGCGTCACCGACTGCTGCGCCTCCACTTCGCCGTTGGCCTTGGCCAGCTCCTCGCGGGCCTTGACGTAGTACTGGTTGCGCGTCTCGGTGGCCTTGAGCTCCAGCTCGTTGGCCTGGCGCTTCAGGCGCAGCACCTCGACGTTGCTCGCCGCGCCGATCTCGGCCAGGCGCGTGGTCAGCTTGAGTTCCTTGTCGACCAGGGCCAGGGCCTCGTTGATGCCCTTGAGGCTCTTCTCCAGGCTGTTGCGCCGCGACTTGTACAGGGCGGTCTCGGACTTCACCAGGTCCGGCTCCTCCAGCACTTGCGCGGGAAACACCAGTTCGCCGCCGTCCACTTCCGCCCGCAGGCGCGCGGCCATGGCCAGGGCGGCGCGCAGGCGCGAGGTGCTCTCGCCCACCGAGGATTCGGTCTTGGTGCGGTCGAGCTGGGCGAGCACCTGGCCCGCGTCGACGCGGTCGCCCTCCTTGACCCGCAGCTCGGCGAGGATGCCGCCTTCCAGGGACTGCACCACCTGCTCGCGCGAGCTGGGGATCACCTTGCCGGTGCCGGTGGAAACCTCGTCGAGCTCGAACAGGTAGGCCCAGGCGAACAGCAGCAGCATGCCGCCGAGCACGCTCCAGATCAGCCAGGTGGCGCGCGGCGCGTGCTCCTTCGCCTGGAAGTAGGGGGCCAGGGGCGCGGCCCCGGGCGCTTGAATCGAATTGGCTTGCATGGTCACTCCCGACGCGGGCCAGGGCCCGCGTCCTCTGCGAATTCAGTGGTGGCTCAGGCGACGGCCGGGGCCTTCTCGCCGGGCTTGGCCGCCGGCCCGCCGGCGAGCTTGGCCAGCACCGCCTGCTTGGTGTCGTCGAGGACGACGCGGCCGTTGTCGACCACGATGATGCGGTCGACCCACTTGAGCACCGCCGGGCGGTGCGTCGCCACCACCAGGGTGCGCGAGGCCAGCCAGGGCTCCAGGTGGCGGATCAGGCCCTGCTCGCCGACCTCGTCGAGCCAGGCGGTGGGTTCGTCGAGCAGCAGAACGCGCGGCTGGCGCAGCAGCGTGCGGGCCAGCAGCAGGCTCTGGCGCTGGCCGCCGGAGAGGCCGCGGCCGCCTTCCTGGACCATGTGCTCCAGGCCGTCGGGCAGCGCCTGCACCATGCCCAGGGCGCCGCTCAGGCGCAGGGCCTCGAGCAGTTCCTCGTCGCTGGCGTTGGGCCGGCCCATGGTCAGGTTGTCGCGCAGGGTGCCGAAGAACAGGTTGGCCTGCTGGCTGAGGAAGGCCACGTCGCGGCGCACGTCGTAGGGGTCGATCAGTTCCAGGCGCAGCGAGTCGAGCAGCAGGCTGCCCTCCTGCGGCCGGTACATGCCGGCCAGCAGTTGCAGCAGGCTGGACTTGCCGGCGCCGTTGCGGCCGAGGATGGCCACCTTCTCGCCGGCGGCGATGCGCAGCTGGCCCACTTCGATGGCCGCGCGCTTGTCGTCCTGGCCGTAGCGGAAGCGCACGCCTTCGAGCTGGTAGTCGCCGTGCAGCACCGGGCGGTGCAGGCGCTTGCCGCCCTCGGCGCTTTCCACCGGGCGCTGCATCAGCTCCTCCAGGCCCTCGCGGGCGACCTTGGCCTGCTGCCAGCGCGACATGATCCCGGAGATCTGCGCCAGCGGCGCGATCATCCGCGAGGACAGGATGGACATGCCGATCAGCGCGCCGGTGGTCATGTCGCCGCTCATCACCTGGAAGCAGCCGACCAGCACCACCAGCACGTAGACCAGCGTCTGCACTTCCTGGGTCCAGGCCATGAGCGCGCCGGAAATGAAGCGCTGGCGCATGCTGACGGTGGCCGAGACCTCGTTGAGGTGGTTCCACTGGTTCTGGAAGCGCTGCTCGGCGCGCAGCTGCTTGACGTCCTCGATGCCCTGCACCGCCTCCACCAGGATGGCGTTGCGGATCGCCGACTCGCGCATGCCTTCCTTGGACAGCCGCGCCAGCGGCTTCTGCGCCAGCAGGCCGGGGATCAGCAGCAGCGGCAGCACCGCCAGCGGCACCAGGGCCATGACCCCGCCCACCGACCAGAGCACCACCAGGAACAGGAAGAAGAACGGCAGGTCGGCCAGCGCGCCCAGGGTGGTCGAGGTGATCAGTTCGCGCACCTGCTCCATCTCGCGGATCTGCGAGATGAACGAGCCGGTGGACTTGGACATGGCCTCGTTGCGCAGGCGCAGGGCGTGGCCGAAGACGCGGTCGGAAATGCGCAGGTCGGCGCGCTTGCCGATCAGGTCGGAGATGTGGGTGCGCGCCAGGCGCATGCCGAAGCCGATGAGCACCGCCAGCAGCACCCCGCCGAACAATACCCAGAGGGTCGGCTCGGACTGCGACGGCACCACGCGGTCGTAGACCTGCATGGAGAACAGCATAGAGGCCAGGGCCAGGACGTTGGCCACCAGCGAGGCGAGCATGACGTCGCCGTAGCGCCGCCAGTCGCGCAGCACCAGGCTCCAGAACCAGTTGGGCTGGTAGGGCTTGATGTAGTCGTCGACGCGCACGTCGGCCACCGCGACCTCGGGGCGCAGGCAGTAGACGCGCTCCACCCGCTCGACCACTTCCTCTGCCGGCAGGGCCTGCAGCACGCCCTGCTCGCCGCTCAGGCGCACGCCGACGCGGCCCTGGCCGTCGATGCTTTCGATGACGCCGACCTGGCCGCCGGAGAACTGCGCCAGCACCGGCAGGCGCCAGGGGTCGAGCACACCCTTGTCCAGGGCTTCGGCGCGCAGCGTCAGGCCCATGTCGCGGGCCATGTGCTGCAGCTGCCCGTCCAGGTCCTGGCCCTGGCGCCATTGCAGGCCGACGCGGACGCGTTCTTCGGAAACGTCCAGGCGGTAATGCCGGGCCACCATCAGCATGGCTTCCAGCCACGGGCTGCTGACGGCATCCGGGCGTTGCGCTTGCGCGGTCATAGGGAATCACTCTCGAGTTGGAAGACGTCGTGCATCCGCCCGGTGGCGTTGATGAAGGCCACCTGGGCGCTCCACAGGTCGTGGCGGGCGTTCACCGAATCGCTCTGCGCCTGGTAGATCTCCTGCTCGGCGTTGAGCAGGTCGAGCAGCGTGCGGGTGCCCAGCGAGAGGTACTGCTCGCGGTACAGGCGCTGGGTGTCGACGATGCTTTTCTGGCGGTCGGCGAGCACGCGCAGGCGCTCGTCGAGGCCGCCCATCTGTTCCTGCAGGGCGACCCACTGGTCGCGGGCCTCCAGCTGCCGGGTGTGCAGGCGCTCCTCGGCCGCCCGCAGCGCCTGGCCGGCGCCGCGCACCCGCGCCGAGGGCGCGCCGCCGGCGAACAGGTCGTGCTTGACGCCGAGGGTCAGGGTGTAGACGCGCTCGCCGGCCATGTCGCCGGCATTGCCGAAGTACTTGTTGACGCCGCCGTCGACGGTGAAGGTCGGCCGCGTGTTGGCGCGCGCCAGGGACAGCTGGGCCTCGGCCTCCTCGCGCTCGGCCACCGCCATGCGCACGCCGACCGGCATCCGCGGGTTCGGCTCGATCAGCCGCACGGCCTGTTGCAGGCGCTCGGCGGGCACGTCCACGGCGGCCTCGTCCACCTCGCGGCCGATCATGGTGCGCAGCTTGCTCTTCTGCTGGCGCAGCTGCGTCTCGATGGCCAGCAGCGAGGCCTCGGCCGCCTCCACCCGCGACTGCGCCTGGATCAGGTCGGCCTGGGTGCTGGCGCCTTCGCTGGCGCGCTGCCGGGCCAACTGGCGCAGGCGCTGCAGGCCGTCCACCAGGGTCCGGGCGCTGTCGCGCAGGGCGCGGTAGCGGGCCACTTCGATCAGCGCCTGGGCCGACTGCCGGGCGACCTCGTCCACCTCGCTCATCAGCTGGAAGCGCTGCACCTGCACGCCGGCTTCGGCGCCCTTGACCGCGTTGGCCACCTTGCCGAAGTCGTAGATCATCTGCGAGGCGGACAGCGACAGGTTCTGGCCGCTGCCGTAGGCGCCCTGCTTGCCGGTGTTCAGGCCGGTCTGGATGGTCGGCAGGTAGCCGGCCCTGGCCACGTTGATGGCCTCGCGCTGCTGATCGAGCTGGGCCGCGGCATCGCGGATCGACGGGTAGGTCTGCACCGCCAGGCTGACCGCATGCCACAGGTCCAGGGTACCGCCCTGCCCCGCTCCGGCGTCCGACGACTGCCAGTCGCGGGTCAGGTGGTCGACCGACAGGTCCAGTTTCTTCCGCGGGGCATCCTGCCACCCGCATTCGGGCTGGCAGAGCAGGCGCTTGCCGCCCTTGCCCTCCGGCTCCGCGCCGAGGACCACCAGCGGGGTGAATGCCAGCCAGGCCAGCGCACCCCAATGCAACTTGTTGAGAAACATCTGAACCACCCTGAAAAATCGAGCCGCAATGCTACGAGTCAGGTCGTGGACATTCTTCGGGGATATCCTGAAAAAGCCTCGAACCGCTAAAGAATCAGGCAATAGGCTATTACGCGAGCCGAATAGCCAGACAGTGGAGAAATCCAACCTGACTTGTAGGAAATCTCTTATAGATAAAATTAAGAAAATTCCGATTGATATATTTAAGAAATCAACCAGGGACTATCGCCAGACAACAAAAAAAGCCACTACCGAAGTAGTGGCTTATTTTCGATAAGACAGCGTACTGCGATATCAACGCGGCCCGTTTCCAGAGCCGGAATTATTGCCGGAGAATGGATTGCCCAAGAGACTTCCCAAGGATTGGAGTTGCGAGGAAGTCCCCTGTGCCAGGCCATTGAACAACCCGGAGATGGCACCGAAGATCGTGCCCACGGTGACGTTGAGGATAGCGCCGATCGGGTTGCCGCCCAGCAGGCTGGAAAGCCCCTGGGTGATGCCCCCCAGCGCACCGCTCAAGGTGCCGAAGAGCGCACCGCCGATGCTGTCGAGGAAGCCGGAAGAGGCTCCGCCGGCGACCATTTCCAGTTCCTGCCCATTGAGTTCTTTCATCATGCCTCCATCATCGAGCGCATAGAGGAGCCTGCCGGATACCGGCAGGCTCCCTGTTCCACCGAACAAATGGGAATGCCACCCAGCCAAGCGGTGGCATTCATTCGGGTCGATGCCGGATCAACGCGGGCCGGTGGAGGAACCGCCGCCCAGCAGGCCGCCGAGCAGACCGCCGCTATTGCCGACCTGCGGAGCCGGATAATCCATACGCCACCAGCCTTCGGCGTTGGAGTTGAAGGTTTCCAGCGACATGCCCCAGCCATTCACCAGGCCGTAGGTAACGGCATGGATAACGCCGAGAACGCCACCGATGACGCCACCGAAGGCACCGCTGGCGACGCCGACGCCCAGAATGCCGCCCACCGAACCACCGGTTACCACGCCCTTCGCCACGCCGGTGCTGAGGGACAGCGGAATCAGCATGATGGCGGCGCCGATGCGGCCGACAACGTCTTCGATGATGCCGGCGCCGGCGACCATCTCTACTTCGTGAATGTTCAACTCTTGCATTTTCATACTCCTTGCACATTGAGTGCTTATGTTGGCTTTCTTACTGCGCTACCACTTATGTGGCGCGACCAGGTCATTGTTCTGTATGGAAATACCCATGACAACCTTAAATCGGCGAACTCAATCGCCATTCAGATTTCCTGGCAAAAGGCCATAAAAATACAACCAGCGAACCTGGAAGTTTCGTACAAGACAATCTCATAAATAGCGGACAAATATGATCCAAAAGATAATTCGAGCGCCGCCTATATAAATGGCCACCCTCCCCTAACGACAAAAAAGCCGCTTCGATTCATACCGAAGCGGCTTTCTTATTTACCGGCCGGAAATATCCGCTACTTGCCGCCGCGCCTCACTGAAGCGCCCAGAACCCCAGACGGCCCAATCCCGCCGCCAGTTGCAGGCGGGCATTCTGCCAGTCGGCCAGGGCGCGGATGTGCTGCTCCTGGGCATCGGCGTAGGCACTCAGGGCGTTGAGCAGTTCGATCATGCTGCCGACCCCGGAACGGTAGCGCCCGCGGGTCACCTCCAGGGCCTGGCGCGATTGTTCGACCAGGGCGTCGGTGCTCTTCAGGCTGCGGGTATCGACCATCAGCCGCTGGTAGCTGCCCCACACCAGCAGCGACACCTGCTGCTCGGCGCCGGCCAGGGCCGCGCGGCTGGCCTCGACCTGGGCCCGCGCGCCACGCACCCGGTAGTTGCGTTCGAAGCCCTCGAACAGCGGGATGTTCAGTTGCAGGCCCAGGCTCGAATCGCGCTGCCGGGTGTCGCCGTTCAGCGCCAGCGGCAGGTCGTTGCGCGAATGGCTGAGGCTGCCGGTCAGGGCCAGGGTCGGCCGGCCTTCGGCGCGCGCCTCGCGGACCTTTTCCTGGGCCGCGTCCAGCCGCGCCTGGGCGGCGATCAGCTCGGGATGGTGGCTGCGCGCCTGAGCCAGCAGCCGGTCGATGGCGCCGACGAAGCCGGTATCGGGCATCGGCGTCAGTTCGCTGGACAGCTTCAGCTCGCTGTCCGGCGCCAGCCCCATGCGCAACGCCAGCGTGCCCAGGGCGTTGTCCAGGTTGCCGCGGGCGCGCACCAGGCGCAGCTCGGACTGGGACGCGGCGGTCTGCGCCTGCAGGCGGTCGGAAAGCGCCGCCGCGCCGGCCCGGTACTTGGCGTCGGCGGCCTGGAAGTTCTCCTCGGCCATGTCCTTGACCTGCTGCGCCGCGGCCAGGGCATCCTGGGCGGCCAGGGCGTCGTAGTAGACCTGGGCGGCGTTGACGAAGGCGTTCTGCAGTATCGCGTCGTGGCTGGCGTTGGCCGCCACCAGCAGGTGCCGGGCGCTGCGCAGCGCGGCGCGGCGCTTGCCGAAGTCGAACAGCACCCAGCTCAGGTCGAGGCGGGCATCGAGGCTCTTCTGGCGGGTCGAGGTCTCGACGCCGTCGAAGTCCAGGTAGTCGGTGCGGCTGCGACCGTCGCTGGCGCCGACGCTGGCGCCCAGGCGCGGCAGGTAGGCCGACCAGGCGACGCCCATCTGCGCTGCCTGGGCCTTGGCCTCGGCCCAGGCCTGGCGGGTCTGCGGGTCCTGGCAGAGCATGCGCTCGATGGCCTCGTCCAGCGCCAGTTCCGCCTGGACGCCGTTGAACAGGCAGGGCACGCCGCCGTGCCGCGCCTCGCTGACCGGCGCCTGGGGCAGCGTGCGCTCGGTTCGGAAGACGTCCGGCCCGGCCAGGGCCTCGGGGCCCGCGGCCAGCGCCAGGGCGAACGGGAGGATGCGCTTCATGCCGGCTCGCCCTCCAGCAGCCCGGGGTCGACGGCCCGCTCGCCCACCACCTTGCCGCCGGCGATGACCACCACGCGGTCGGCCGAGGCGATGGTCTCGGGACGGTGGGCGACCATCACCCGGGTGATGTTCAGCGAGCGGATGGCCTCGTTGACGCGGCGTTCGCAGTCCACGTCGAGGTGGCTGGTGGCCTCGTCGAGGAACAGGATCTGCGGCCGCTTGTACAGCGCCCGGGCCAGCAGGATGCGCTGCTTCTGGCCGCCGGAGAGCACCGTGCCCATGTCGCCGACCAGGGTGTTGTAGCCCATGGGCGCGGCCATGATCTCGTCGTGGATGGCCGCCAGGCGCGCGCACTCCATCACCCACTCCATGTCCATCGCAGGGTCGAAGAAGGCGATGTTCTCCGCCAGCGAGCCGGCGAACAGGCTGTCGTCCTGCAGCACCGTGCCGACCACGCTGCGCAGGCCGTCGAGGCCGATCTGCGACAGTTCCATGCCGGCCACGCGAATCGCCCCGTCGGATGGCGGCAGGATGCCGAGCATGATGTTGACCAGGGTGCTCTTGCCGCAGCCGGAGGGCCCGACGATGGCCACCGACTCGCCGGCGCGGATGTCCAGGTCGATGCCGTCGAGCACGTAGGGCTCGTGTTCCGAGTAGCGGTAGCGCAGGCCGCGCAGCTCGATGCCGAACTCGCGCTGGCGCAGCAGGTCGGGGTCGATGCCGCTGCCGCCCTGCTCCGGCGCTTCGAGGACGATGTCGGCCAGGCGCTCGCCCTGCAGCTGCAGCATGCGCAGCTCGAAGAACTTGTCGATCAGGCTGCCCACGCGGCTGTCGAACTGGCCCTTGTAGGACTGGAAGGCCATGAGCGCGCCCACGGTGAAGTGGCCGTCCATCACCATGTTCGCCCCCAGGTAGATCACCAGCAGGTTCTCGATGCCGAACAGCAGGCCGTTGACCTGGCCGTAGAGCAGCCCCAGCTTCTGCGTGCGCAGGCCGGCGTTGACCTGCTCCACCAGCAGGCTCAGCCAGGTGGCGCGGCGCTCGGTCTGGCGCTGGAACAGTTTCAGCGGGCGCACGCCGCGCATGGTTTCGAGGAAGTGCGTCTGCTGCCGCGCGCCATGGATGATCTCTTCCTCGGTGGCGTTGCGCAGCGGCTGGTACGAGACCCAGCGCACCAGGGCGTAGAGCACCATGCAGACGATGGCGATGCTGGCCAGCAGCGGGCTGTAGACCAGCATCATGCCCAGGGTGGCGATAGTCATCAGGCCGTCGAGCACCGCCACCAGGAAGGCCGAGGTCAGGGTCGACTGGATGCTGTCGACGGCGCCGAAGCGCGAGACGATGTCGCCCAGGTGGCGCTTCTCGAAATACTGCGTGGGCAGGTTGAGCAGGTGGGTGAAGACGTTGGCCCGCCACTGCACGTTGAGCAGCGTACCCATGTGCATGCCCACCCATTGGCGCACGGCGCCGATGATCTGCTGCATCAGCATCATCAGGCCGAAGCCGATCAGCAGCGTGGTCAGCAGGTCGCGGTCGTTGCTGGGGATGACGTTGTCGATGGTCCACTGCATGAAGAACGGGCTGACCAGGGCGAACACCTCCAGGGCCAGCGACAGCAGCAGCACCTGGCCCAGGGAACGGTACAGGCCGCTGACCTTGCCGAGCATGCCGAGCAGGCGCAGGTTCGGCTTGGCCTCCTTCTTCTCGAAGGCGGCATCGGGCCACAGTTCCAGGGCCACGCCGGTGAAGGAGCGCGACAGCGTCTCCACGCCCACCTTGCGGATGCCGTGGGCCGGGTCGTGGATCACCGCGCCGCGGCGGCTCACCGACTTGAGCACGACGAAGTGCTTGAAGTCCCAGTGCAGGATGCACGGGGTGCGCAGCTTGGGCAGGTCGGCCAGGCCCAGCTTCAGCGGGCGCGTGGCCATGCCCATCTGCTGCGCCGCCTCGATCAGTTGCTTGAGGGTGATGCCCTTGAGCGAGACGTTGAAGCGCTGGCGCATTTCGCGCAGGTCGTGGTGGCTGCCGTGGTAGCCGGCGACCATGGCCAGGCAGGCGATGCCGCACTCGGCGGCCTCGGTCTGCTGGATGCTGGGCAGGCGCCGGCCGAAGCGCAGCGCGAGGGAGTCGAAGATAGCCATACGGCGCGATACCTCAGAGTTTGCCGGACAGGCTGTAGAGGGGTTCGAGGACCCATTCGTAGAGTTTGCGGGTTTCCTGCAGCAGGTCGGCCTCCAGCAGCATGCCGCTCTGCAGCGGGCGCGGCTGGCCGTAGGCGCGCACCTGCTGTTCGTCCAGTCGCACGCGGATGCGGTAGTACTGCTCGCCGCTCTGGCCGACGCCCGGCACGCTGCCGGCCATGGCCGCCAGCTCGTTGTACGGCAGCGAGGTGCGCGAGATGGACAGCACCTTGCCGTTGTACTGGCCGAATTTCTGGTAGGGGTAGGCCTGGTAGCGGATCCGCGCCGTATCGCCAACCTTGATGAAGCCCACCGCGCGGCTCGGCGCATAGAGTTCGGCGACCAGTTCGGCGTTCTCGGGGACGATGCTCAGCAGCGGCCGCGAGGGGTCGACCAGTTGGCCGACCTCGGCCAGCACGGCGGTGGCGATACCCGCTTCCGGCGCGACGATGCGCAGGGTGCGCTTGGCCTCGCTCTCGCCCAGTTGCTGGCGCACGCCGTTGAGCTGGCGTTGCAGCTCGGCGCGCTGGTTGGCGTGGCGCGCATCGAGCCCGTCGAGGGTGGCCTGTTGTTCGCGCAGTTGCTGTTGCAGCGCCGTGCGCTCGCGCTCCAGGCGCTGCAGGGTCTGGCGCTGGCCGAGCAGCTCGGCCTGGCGCTGCTGGAACTGGTCCATGGAGATGTAGCCCTTCTCCATCAGCCCGCGGTAACGGCCCTCGGCGTCGCTGGCGATGGCCAGCAGCTTGCGCTGGCTCTGCAGCTGGGCGGCCTGGGTGGCCAGCTCCTCGCGCAGGCTGACGACCTTGGCCTGCAGGCTGCGGCGTTCGTCGGCCTGCAGCCGCTGCAGCTTCTCCAGCTGCTGTTCCAGGGACTCGCGGCTGGCCTCCAGCTGATGGCTGATGCCGGCCTGCACCGCCTGGTCCTGGCCACTGTAGCGTTCGCTGGAAAGGCGCAGGAGGGTCTGGCCGCGCTCGACCTTCTGCCCTTCGCGGACGGATTTCTCGATGATCACGCCCATCTGCGGCGCGTGCACCTTGGCCTGGCCGTTGACCGGCAGCAGTTGCCCGACCACGGTGCTGCGCTTGGTGTAGCTGCCCCAGATGAAGAGACCCGCCACCAGCAGGGCGAACAGGGTGGCCAGGGCGGTGAGCACGCTGAAGGATAGCGGGCGTATGAGGATGATCGGGCCCAGCCAGTGGGCGCCCTGCCCTTGCAGGGCCTCGGTGCGGAACAGGGGTGTTTCGGTACTCAAGGTCAGGAGCCTTTGGGTTGTCGTTCGGCGATGGGTCTTTCTACCGATGGAGCCCGGGCGGAAACACCGGGGATGTCCGAATCTGGGGAAGCAAAACGACCTACATCAGCCAGATTTTTCTGAACTTCGAAGAAAGGCCGCCAGGCCGATGTGGGGTCACGAGCCTGCTCGCGCCCGGAAAGAAAAAAGCGGCGCCACCAAGGGGGAGAAAATTCGGCGCCGCTGAAAACGAATCGGTTCCCCGGCGCAAGCGCCGGGGCGGTTCAGGGCCTCAGACCATGATCTGGTGGTTCTGGATCAGGTTCAGCAGGTCGGTACGCACACCCATCAGGGTGATCAGGTCGGTGGAACCGACCTGTTGGCCGATGCCGTCGCGGTCGACGCTGATGATGGTGTTGTTGCCCTCGACGCGGCTCGACAGGTAGTCCAGCAGCCCCTGGGACGAGGCATCCAGCTGCAGCACGCCGTCATCCCGGACCAGGCTGACCGGGCCGCCGTAGCCGAGCATCCCGCGCAGGTCGATGATGTCGGCGTTGCTGTTGTTCAGCACGTTACCCAGGCCGAAGCCGAACACCATGTCATGGCCGTTGCTGCCATCGGCGGAAACGTCCCAGGCATCGACCGGACGATAGGCCAGGGTGTCGTTGCCACCGCCGAAGAGGTAGTAGACGTCGTCGCCACCGCGGCCTTCGAAGCGGTTGCTGGCGGCGTTGTCCATGAAGGCGTCGGCGTACCAGCTGCCCTTCACGGCCTCGATGCCGATCAGGGTGTCGTTGCCCATGCCCAGCGACTGGCCGCTCTGCAGATTGACCTGCACGCCCTGCTTGGCGAACTGGTAGTCCACTTCGTCCAGGCCCTGGGTGGCGCTCCACTGCTTGCTGCCGTCGGCCAGCAGGTTCCAGCCGCCGCCGTTGATGACGTCGTTGCCTTCGGTGGCCATGAAGCTGTCGTTGTAGCCGGTGCCCACGGTGCCGGCGCCCTGGCTGTCGAAGCTCACGGTCGGCTTGCCGGCGGTCAGCACGTAGGCGTGCTCGGCGGCGCCGGTGACCAGGTTGCCCCAGGTCGGGTTGATCAGGCCCAGGTCCTCTTCGAAGCGGCCCGGGACCATGTTGCCGTTGCCGATGGCAGGCTCGGCCAGCAGCTTGGCGCTGTAGGTCTGGTTCGCGTCCAGGCCGTAGAAGTACACCAGGCCGGAGCTGTCGTTGGTCACCCCGGACTGCGGGTTGAGGATCTGGCTGGCGACCAGGCGGCCCGCCGCGTCGAACAGCTGCACGGTGTTGCCGAAGTAGCTGTTCATGCCGTTCTTGTCGAGGATGCGCAGGATCAGGCTGGTGCCTTCCACCACGTGGTTCTCGTTGCGGATCAGCACCGTGGGCGACGAAGCGGTATCCAGGCCCACATGGTCCTTGCCGGAGGTGCGGTACAGCAGCAGGTCCACGGCGCCGTCGAAGTCGTAGTCCACCGCCACCGCGCCGGTGACGTTGTCGTAGGCCTCGTTGCCCAGCAGTTGGCCGCTGTTCATCCAGTCGCCATTGCCCTGGTTGATGAACAGCACCGGCGTCATGGCGGCATTGGTGGAGGACCAGGCGGCGTTCTGCCGCGGCGCCTCGATGACGTCCATCTTGCCGTCATGGTTCCAGTCCACGGCGAAGGACGGGCCGCCGTCGAAGTGCACCAGGTTGCCTTTCTGGTCCTGGCCGAGGGCGTCGTTGAAGAACAGCGGGTTGTCGTTGTCCATCCCCAGCCACTTGCCGTTGGCATCGGTGCCCTTGTTCAGGTAGATGCGGCTGTCGTCGGAATTGCCGTTATGGCCGGTGGAGCTGCGAGCACCGCGGGCCAGGAACAGGTCCAGGTCGCCGTCGCCGTCGAAGTCGGCCCAGGTCATGGAGGTGGCCAGGTTGCTGTATTCCGTGCTGCCGGCGCTATCGCTGCGGAACATCCTGCCGAAGGTCTGCTCCTTGCTCCAGCTGCCGTCGCTCTGGGTCAGCAATACGCCCAGGGCGGTGTTGCCGTGCTGGTCGTTGTGACCGGCCAGGTCCACGGCGCCGTCGTTGTTGAGGTCGACGCCGCTGATCTCCGAACCCCACCAGGTGTTGCCCTTGCGCTCTCCTTTCAGCACGCCGTTGTCGTTGTGGATGAGGTTGAAGCCCCAGCTACCGATGGTGTTGTCGACCACGATGAAGTCGGTGTAGCCGTCGCCGTTGCCGTCCCAGGCGATCACGCCGCCGATGTTCAGCCGGTTGGGGTTGTTGACCGAGCCTGCGCTGTAGGTGCCGTCCGCCTTGGCGGTCCATACCGGCAGGTCCGCGGAGTTGCCACTCACATTGGCGATGACGTCCATCAGGCCGTCGCGGTTGTAGTCGGCGAAGGTGGCCTTGGAGATCATGTGCCCGTTGCCGTCCGAGGTGACCTTCAGCGGCTCGCTCAGGTAGCTGGCGCGGTACTCGTCACGGTCCAGGCCGCTGAAGACGTGGCCGGCGTTCTTGTAGGCGGTGGAGCTCAGGGCGTAGCCGGTGCTCTGGAAGAACGACCAGGTGCCGTCGGCGCTCATGGCCATGGCCGCGGTGTTGGAGCCGCGCACCGAGGCGACCGTGCCGCCCCAGCCGGTGTCATGGACGCTGAAGCCGGCCTCGTTGACCGGGCGGTGGGCGTCGGTCAGCACCTGCGGGCCGAAGCCGGAGTTGTTGCCGGCCACGTCCCAGGTGACGAAGCCCAGTTGCTGCTGGCCTTCGGGCAGGATGGCGTCGAAGCTCCAGCGGCCGTCGTTGCCGGCCACGGCGTAGCCGACGATCTTGTCCAGGCCTTCCTGGTAGCGGCCGTCGCGGTTGACGTCCTGCACCAGGGCCACGGTGGCGCCGGCCTCGGCCAGGCCGTACTGGGCGCTGGAGTAGTAGGCGCGCTCGCCGCTCAAGGCCTGCTCACCGAGCTGCGGGGCGAAGGCGAAGGGCACTGGCGAGTCGATGTCGACGACCAGGGTGCGCTCGCCCAGCTCGACGCTGTTGCCGGCGTTGTCGGCCACCCGCAGTTTCACGCCCAGCTGCTGGCTGGCCGACAGCGGTTCGCTGGTGTAGCTCCACAGCTGGCCGCCGTTGGACATCAGCGTCTCCCAGGTCTTGCCGCCGTCCAGGGACAGTTGCAGGTGCTGGCCGATCTGCAGCGCGGCGCTGAGCTTGCCGGACAGGGTGACGCTGTTGTCACGGGTGATGAAGTCGTTGTTCTGCGCGCTCTGCGCGTTGCTGTACTGGCCGGCGATCTCCACCGCGGTGTCGGTGCCCAGCTCGATGCTGGAGTACATGTCCGGCAGCGGGTTGCCGGCGTCGAAGACCACGTCCTGGGCCGCGTAGCTGCTGGCCACCGGGTTGCCCTGGGCGTCCAGCACGCGCATTTCGTAGCGCACCTGAGTGCCGAGGTTGTGCACGCTGGGATCGATGTAGATCCAGTCGGTGCCGAAGGCCTGCACGGTCTTCCAGCTGTTGCCGCCATCGACGCTGACCTGCAGCTTGGCGCCGGCCGGCAGTTCCTCGCTGAGGGTGCCCAGCAGGGTGATCTTCGAGGCGCTGGTGATGTAGTCGCCTTCCACGCCGGTGTCCGGGGTGATGCCGATGATGCTGACCTTGATGCCTTCCACCGGCTGCGGGGTCACCTCGCGGCTGATGGTGATCTGCTGGGCGGTCATGGCGCCCTGGTTGCCGGCGGCGTCGATGGTGCGCAGCAGGTAGGTGTAGTTGCCGTTCTGCAGCTCGCGCACGTCCTGGTATTGCCAGTAGGCGCCGCTGACGGAGGCGACGTCCTGCCAGGTGGCGCCGGTGTCCAGGCTGATCTGCAGCTTCTCGTTGGCGGCCAGGGCGGTGCTCAGGCTGCCGAACAGCATGGGCGTGGAGTCCACGGTGACCAGCGGTTGCTCGGGCAGGGCTTCGGAAACGTTCTGGATGGTGGCCTGGGCGCTGGGCGGGGTCAGGTCGAGGATGAAGCTGAAGGGCGGGCTGAAGTCGCTTTCCAGACCGTTGCTGCTGTCGGTAGCGGTGGCGCGCAGCACTTGCACGCCCTCCTCGCGCAGTTCCTCGGAGGGGGTGAAGCGCCAGGAGCCGTTGCCCTGGACGATGGTGCTGCCGATCACCCGGTCGCCGTGGTAGACCTTGATCAGGTCGCCGGCGGCCGCGCCGTTGCCGATCAGCGTCGGCGTGGTGTCGTCGGTGTAGCCGTTGAGCTGGACGATGCCCTGGTAGGCCGGCGTACCGGCATCGTCGAGCACGTAGCTGATGTGCGGGGCGGGCGGCGCCACGGGCACTTCTAGCGGATCGTTCTGGGCGAGCACGGAAGCGGCCGCCTCGCGGGACAGGTTCTTGCTGACAGTCATGTGGTACTCCTGAGTCTAGTGTCGAACGGCGGCGAGCCGGGCTCGCCGCCGTTCGTTTGGCAGGCCTGCCGCTTGGCCCCGTCTGTGCGGGCGTCCGGCAGGCGAGGGAGGATGCTAAAAGGCCATCGCTGCCGTGTATCTAAGGCGCTCCCTAAAGTCCGGCGGCATTGGTCGGCGGCTGTCGGTGGGGGGCGGAAAAGGTTGTTCGCGGAGGGGGTGGGGCGTTCATGGCGGGACGGGGGGAGCCTCGGCGTCCCCATGGGGAGCGGTGTTCTGGCCGGCGGCTCCAGGGGCGCATGGTCGTGGCGTGTCCCGTATTCGCGGGAATGACGAGGGGGCTGGGAGTCTCAGGATGACTCCGAATTCACCGCTCGCTCCGAACGGCCCCCTCTCCCGCTTGCGGGAGAGGGCTGGGGAGAGGGTGCTCTTTTGCGGAGCCTCAACCTTTGTCCCGACCTCAATCCCCGTCATTCCAGCGAACGCGGGAATGACGGGGTTGAAGGATGGCGCCTGACTCCAACTCCGCTCAGGACCGCCCCCTCTCCCTTCAGGGAGAGGGCTGGGGAGAGGGTTGCGGACATCAACACACCTCCGGAGTTGAACTTGACGCCGTTGTTCGCAAATGGAGTTCTGTCGGAACGGCTTGACGTGGCTTCGAAGAACGCCCTCTCCCTAACCCTCTCCCTGAAGGGAGAGGGGACCGTTGGGCAGGGTCGGGCATTCTGGAGTCAGCCGGCAGCTCCAGCGGTTTCCAGCTGAAACCATTTCCTCTCTCGGCACGGACAAGCCCCCTCTTCCTTCAGGAAGAGGGAACCGTTGGGCAGGGTCGGACGTTCTGGTGTCAGCCGGCTAGCACAGAGATTTCCAGCTGAAACCATTTATCCTCTCGGCACGGACAGCCCCCTCTCCCTCCGGGAGAGGGTTGGGGTGAGGGCAACGGACTTCGCCGATGCTCCATCATTGAACCTCCGTCCGCCGGCCAACCATGGCGATGGGTATCGCTTCGCTCAACCCATCCTACGACGGTGTTTTCCCAACTCCTGTAGGAGCAGGCCCGCTCGATAATGGGCGCAGCGTGTTTTTCAGGCGAAAAAAAACGGCACGGGCTTGCGCCCATGCCGCCTGAAACCGGGCCGCCCGGCGCCGAAGCGCCGGACGGGCCGGGTCGGTCAGACCAGTTGCTGCTGTTGCAGCGCCAGCAGGTCCTGTTTCACCAGCATGCTGTCGGGCACTGGCGCCTCGGCTGCCGGCGGGGTTGCCGCCAAGCCCGGAGCCTGCGCCCCGGCCGGTGCCTGCAGCAGGCCCTGCAACGACAGCGGCTGCGCTTGCGCGACCGGCTCCTGGTGCAGTTCCAGCGCCGCGAACAGCCCGGCCATCAGCGCTTCCTCGCCCCCCAGGGGCTCGGCCAGCACCTGCGGTTGCAGCACGCTGTCCTCGAGGAAGATGGTGAACGGACCGGTGGGCGCCAGCCCTTCGGCCTCGGCCACCAGGCTCACGGAACCGTCGGGGTTGGCCAGGAGGCTCAGGTCGCTGGTGGTGATGTACCAGTAACCATCCTCATCCACCGTCTGCGAGCCCACCGCTACGCCGTTGGCATAGAGCGTCACTGTGGTGCCCAGCGGCGAGGAACCCTTGACCGTCAGAGTCACGTCCTCGGTGAAGTCCTCCTTCTGCAGGTAGACGCCAGCGACGTCGTCGCGCACGTTGATGATCGACGGGTCGGCAGCGATCGGCAGGGCAATGGTGAAGTCCCAGGGCTCGCTGAGCGGGCCCACGTTGCCGGCTTCGTCCACCGCGCAGGCCTGCAGGCTGTGCTTGCCCGACTGCAGCGGCAGGCGCGGTTCGAACGCCCACTCCAGGGTGGTCTGGTTGACCGTGGCCGAGCCGAGGAACTTGCCATCGTCGTAGACGTACACGTACTTCACGCCGAAGGTGTCGACCTGGCCATAGAAGTTCGGCCAGGGGTCGTCGGTCTTCCCGCCCTTCGGCACATCGCCCCAGTCCGTCTCGGGGTTCGGTCCGATCATGTCGTACAGCCCCAGGTTGGTGACACGGCCCGGTGCGGTGACATCCACGGTGAAGTTCCAGCCGACGCTGCGCTCGCCTTCGTTGCCGGCCTCGTCCACGGCGGCGGCGCTGAAGCGATGCACGCCTTCGTAAAGCGCCTCCTCCGGCGTGAAGCTCCAGTTGCCCTCGGCGTCCACCGAGACACTGGCGATCAGCAGGCTGCCGTCGTAGATGTTCACCCACTTGGCGCCGATGGCCTGGCCGCTGAAGGTCGGCGTGGCGTCGTTGGTCAGGCCGCTCTGCTCGATGGTGCCGGTGATCAGCGGCTCGTCGTCGACCAGGTCCAGAGCCGTGACGGCCTCCGGTGCCCGGGTGTCGACGGTGAAGCTCCACTCCAGGCTTTCGCTCGGCGTGCCGCTGGCGGTTTCGGCCACCAGGCTCAGGCTGTACTCGCCGTCGGCCAGTTCCGGCAGCTCGAACTGCCAGTTGCCGTCGCCATCGACCAGTGCGCTGCCCAGCAGCGTCTGGCCGTCATGGATGAGCACCCGCACCGCGCCGTTGCCGGCAGTACCGGAGAGCATCGGCTGGGCGTCGTTGGTCAGCCCGCCCTGGGCGATCTCGCCGAGGATGCCTTCGACATCGTCGTAGACCGAATCGAGGCTAAGGGTCGGCACCTGGGCCTGCACCGTGAAGTCCAGGGACTCGCTGGGCTCGCTGGCATTGCCGGCTGGGTCGGTGACTACCACGCTGAGGCTGTGGTCGCCCTCTTCCAGCGGCTGTTCCGGGGTGAACTCCCAGTTGCCGTTCTCGTCGATCACGACCGTGCCGATCACTTCACCGTTGTCGAGGATGCTCACGGTGTCGCCCGGCTCGCCCGAACCGCTGAGGGTCGGCTGGGTTTCGTCGGTCACGCTGCCCGGCTCGATCGGCCCGGTGATGGCGCCGGTGTTGTCCTCGGCGGTCACCATGCCCGGCTGTTCCGGCGCGGTGGTGTCGAGGATGACGGAGACCGCAGCGGTCTCTTCGCTGTGACGACCAGCCGGGTCCTGCGCCTTGGCGGTGATGGCGTGCTCACCATCGCCGGCCAGCGGCAGTTCGGCGCTCCAGTTGCCCTGCTCGTCGGCGGTGGCGCTGGCGACCAGTTCGCCGTTCACATACAGCAGCACCAGGTTGCCGGCATCGGCGCTGCCGTTGACGGTCAGGCTGGTGTCGTCGGTGACATCGCCATCGTTCAGCAGGCCGGTGACCGAGCCCAGGTCGTCGCGGATTTCGTCGATGACCGGCGGCTGCGGCAGATCGGTTTCCTCACCCACCAGGGTGAAGGCGATGCTGTCGCTGGCCTCGCCCACTTGGCCAATGGCGTTCACCGGACGGACCGAGATCGCGTGTTCGCCGGAAGCCAGCTCCGGCGCCTGGAAGCTCCAGTTGCCGTCGCCGTCCACCGCGGCGGTGCCCAGCAGGGTTTCGCCGTCGTAGACCTCCACGTACTTCGCCTCGCCTTCGACATGGCCCTGCACGAGCGGGGTGGCGTCGTCGGTGGAGCTGCCGTTGGCGATGGCGCCTACGACCGGACCGAAGTCGTCCTGCAGTTCGAGATGATCGATGACCATCGGTGCCACGCTGCTGTCGACGCTGAAGTCCAGGGATTCGCTGGGCTCGCTGGCGTTGCCGGCCGGGTCGGTGACCACCACGCTGATGCTGTGGTCGCCCTCCTCCAGCGGCTGCTCGGGAGTGAATTCCCACTGGCCGTTCTCGTCGATCACGACCGTGCCGATTACCTCACCGTTGTCGAGGATGCTGACGGTGTCGCCCGGCTCGCCCGAACCGCTGAGGGTCGGCTGGGTTTCGTCGGTCACGCTGCCCGGCTCGATGGGGCCGGTGATGACGCCGGTGTTGTCCTCGGCGGTCACCATGCCCGGCTGTTCCGGCGCGGTGGTGTCGAGGATTACAGAGACCGCAGCGGTCTCTTCGCTGTGGCGACCGGCGGCGTCCTGCGCCTTGGCGGTGATGACCTGTTCGCCATCGCCGGCCAGCGGCAGTTCGGCGCCCCAGTTGCCCTGCTCGTCGGCGGTGGCGCTGGCGACCAGTTCACCGTTCACATACAGCAGCACCAGGTTGCCGGCATCGGCGCTGCCGTTGACGGTCAGGCTGGTGTCGTCGGTGACGTCGCCGTCGTTCAGCAGGCCGGTGACCGAGCCCAGGTCGTCGCGGATTTCATCGATGACCGGCAGCTGCGGCAGCGGGGTTTCCTCGCCCACCACGGTGAAGCCGATGCTGTCGCTGGCCTCGCCCACTTGGCCGATGGCGTTCACCGGGCGGGCGGAGATGCTGTGCTCGCCGCTCTCCAGTTCCGGCGCCTGGAAGCTCCAGTTGCCGTCGCCGTCCACCAGGGCGGTGCCCAGCAGGGTCTCGCCATCGTAGATTTCCACCCAGGCGGCTTCGCCTTCGACATGGCCCTGTACCAGCGGCGCGGCGTCGTCGGTGGAGTCACCGTTGGCGATGGCGCCGACTACCGGACCGAAGTCGTCGAGCAGTTCGATACGGTCGATGACCATGGCCGGTACGCTGCTGTCGACGCTGAAGTCCAGGGACTCGCTCGGCTCGCTGGTGTTGCCGGCCGGGTCGGTGACCACCACGCTGATGCTATGGTCGCCCTCCTCCAGCGGCTGCTCGGGAGTGAATTCCCACTGGCCGTTCTCGTCGATCACGACCGTACCGATTACCTCGCCATTGTCGAGGATGCTCACGGTGTCGCCCGGCTCACCCGAACCACTGAGGGTCGGCTGGGTTTCGTCGGTCACGCTGCCCGGCTCGATGGGACCGGTGATGGCGCCGGTGTTGTCCTCGGCGGTCACCATGCCCGGCTGTTCCGGCGCGGTGGTGTCGAGGGTGACGGAGACCGCAGCGGTCTCTTCGCTGTGGCGACCGGCGGCGTCCTGTGCCTTGGCGGTGATGGCGTGCTCGCCATCGCCAGTCAGCGGCAGTTCGGCGCTCCAGTTGCCGTTTTCGTCGGCGACCGCGCTGGCGGCCAGTTCGCCGTCGACGTACAGCAGCACCAGATCGCCCGCGGCAGCGCTGCCGTTGACGGTCAGGCTGGTGTCGTCGGTGACGTCGCCGTCGTTCAGCAGGCCACTGACCGAACCCAGGTCATCGAGGATTTCGCTAATGACCGGTGCCTCCGGCTGTGCGACCTCCGGGCCCACCACTTCGAAGCGGATGCTTTCGCTGGCTTCGCCGGTCTTGCCGAGGGCGTCCACCGGTACGGCGCTGAAGGCGTGCTCGCCGCTTTCCAGCTCCGGCGCCTGGAAGCTCCAGTTGCCCTGGGCGTCCACCGCGGCGGTGCCCAGCAGGGTTTCGCCGTCGTAGACCTCCACGTACTTCGCCTCGCCTTCGACATGGCCCTGCAGCAGCGGCGTGGTGTCGTCGGTCTTGTCGCCATCGGCGATCAGGCCGGTGAGCGGACCGAAGTCATCCACCAACTCGATGCTGTCGATGACCAGGTTGGCCGCCGCGGTGTCCACGGTCAGTTCGAACGGACGGGTCGGCTTGCTTTCGTTGCCCGCGACATCGCTGGAAGTAACGGTCAGGCTATGGGCGCCATCGGCCAGTTCCGGCAGTTCCAGGCTCCAGTCGCCGTTCTCGTCGGCGAGGGTGCTGCCGACCAGGACGTCATTGTCATAGACCTTGACCAGGCCGTTGGGCTCGGCCTCGCTGCCCTGCAGGGTCGGGGTGGCGTCGTCGGTGGTGTCGCCGCTGGCCAGCGCGCCCTGGATCAGGCCGGCGTTGTCCAGCACGGTGTCGAGGATCGGACGGTCCGGGGCATCGGTGTCGATCAGCAGGCTGAACTCGGCCTGGGCGGTGGCGCCGGTGGCGCTCTGCACCTCGGCGATGTAGTGGTGCTCGTCGTCGGACTGGCCCACCGACAGGCGCAGGCTCCAGTTGCCTTCGGCATCGGCGACCACACTGCCGAGAACGAGCCCGGCCTCGGAGATGATCACCAGCGCGCCCGCGGTAGCGGTGCCCACCAGAGTCGGCTGCCGGTCATTGGTGATGCCGCCGTTGGCCACCTCGCCAGTGATGCTCTCGACCTGATCGAGGGCCCTGTCGATGGTGACGAACACGGGCGTGGAATCCACCACGAAGTCCAGGGCCTCGCTGGGTTCGCCGACGTTGCCGGCGGCGTCGGTGATGACCACGCTGATGCTGTGGTCGCCGTCCTCCAGCGGCTGTTCCGGGGTGAACGTCCAGTTGCCGCTCTCGTCGACGGTGGCGGTGCCGATCTCCTCGCCGTTGTCGAGGATGCTCACGGTATCGCCCGGCTCGCCTGAACCGCTGAGGGTCGGCTGGGTTTCATCGGTCACGCTGCCCGGCTCGATGGGCCCGGTGACGGGGCCGGTGCTGTCCTCGGCGGTGACCATACCCGGTTGTTCCGGCGCGGTGGTGTCGAGGGTGACGGAGACCGCAGCGGTCTCTTCGCTGTGGCGACCGGCGGCGTCCTGGGCCTTGGCGGTGATGACCTGTTCGCCATCGCCGGCCAGCGGCAGTTCGGCGCTCCAGTTGCCCTGCTCGTCGGCCACCACGCTGGCGGCCAGTTCACCGTTCACGTACAGCAGCACGAGGTTGCCGGCTGCGGCGCTGCCGTTGACGCTCAGGCTGGTGTCGTCGGTGACGTCGCCGTCGTTCAGCAGGCCGGTGATCGAACCCTGGTCGTCGCGGATTTCGTCGATGACCGGCGGCTGCGGCAGATCGGTTTCCTCACCCACCAGGGTGAAGGCGATGCTGTCGCTGGCTTCGCCGACCTGGCCGATGGCGCTCACCGGGCGGGCGCTGATGCTGTGCTCGCCGCTCTCCAGTTCCGGCGCCTGGAAGCTCCAGTTGCCTTCGGCGTCCACCAGGGCGGTGCCCAGCAGGGTCTCGCCGTCGTAGACCTCCACGTACTTCGCCTCGCCTTCGACATGGCCCACCACGGTCGGGGTGGCGTCGTCGGTGGAGCTGCCGTTGGCGATGGCACCGACTACCGGACCGAAGTCGTCCTGCAGTTCGAGATGGTCGATGACCATGGCCGGTACGCTGCTGTCGACGCTGAAGTCCAGGGACTCGCTGGGTTCGCTGGCATTGCCGGCCGGGTCGGTGACCACCACGCTGATGCTGTGGTCGCCCTCTTCCAGCGGCTGTTCCGGGGTGAATTCCCATTGGCCGTTTTCATCGACCACGACAGTGCCGATCACCTCGCCGTTGTCGAGGATGCTGACGGTGTCGCCCGGCTCGCCCGAACCGCTGAGGGTCGGCTGGGTTTCGTCGGTCACGCTGCCCGGCTCGATGGGGCCGGTGATGGCGCCGGTGTTGTCCTGGGCATCCACCATGCCCGGCTGTTCCGGCGCTATGGTGTCGAGGGTGATGGACACCGGGGCGGTTTCGTCGCTGTGGCGACCGAAGTCGTCCTGGGCCTTGACGATGATGACATGCTCGCCATCGCCGGCCAGCGGCAGTTCGGCAGTCCAGTTACCGTTTTCGTCGGCGACTGCGCTGGCGGCCAGTACCCCACCGACATACAGCAATACGAGGTTGCCGGCCTCGGCGTGGCCCTTGAGCGACAGGCTGGTGTCGTCGGTGACGTCGCCATCGTTCAGCAGGCCGCTGACCGAGCCCTGGTCGTCACGGATTTCCTCGATGACCGGCGGCGACAAGGGCGGCACATCCGGCCCGGCCACTTCGAAGTCGATGGAGGCACTCTTGCCATAGTTCTCGGCGGCGTCCAGCGGGACGACTTCGAAGCGATGCGCGCCGGAAGCCAGTGCGTCCGGGGTGTACTCCCAGTTGCCCTGCTCATCCACCGGCACCCGCGCCAGGACGTTGCCGTCGAGGCGGATTTCCACCCACTTGACGCCGTTGGCGGCAGCGTTCGCCACCTGGCCTTCGAGCCTCGGGGTGGTGTCGTCGGTCTTGCCGCCGGCGGCGATGACCCCGGTGACCGGGCCGAAGTCGTCGTGCAGGGTGAAGCTCACCACGGCATCGTCACCGGGCGGGGTCATGTCGAGCGTCAGTTCCAGTTGCTGGAAGGGCTTGTACTGCCCCCCCTCGGTATGCACGTTACCGGCAGCATCGATCATGAAGAACTTGAGCGTATAGTCCCCCTGCTGCTCCGCCAGCTCATCTGGCCACTCACAGCGCCAGGAGCCATCACTGCCGATCTCGGCCGTGACAGTGACGAGTTGCGTGCCATAGTGAATTTCCAGCAGCACGGCATGCATGTCCGCTTCGCTGGCCTGGCCGGCGAACTTGCCCACGAAGCTCGGCTGCGCATTGGCCTGCACCTGGCCACCGTCCATCGCCAACGGGCGCTCGCCGGCCAGCACTTGCAGGGGCTCTTCCAGCTCGACCGGCTCCGGCAACTGGCTATCGAAGGTCACCCGGTAGGGGTCGGAATCGACGCCGTCGACGGTGATGTAGAAATCGACCACGCCATCCTGGAACGGCATGTCGATGTCCAGGGCCCAGGTGCCGTTCTTGCGTACCACGGCGCTGCCCAGTTCCTGCACCTCACCGGATTCGAGAACGACGCGGATGAACACTTCCTGGCCCGGCGTGAGGTCCTTGCCCTTGAAGGTCGGCGTCTTGTCGTTGGTATATCCGCCCGACTCGACCACGCCCTTGAGCGTGCCGATATCGTCCTCGATGAGGAATTGGGGCTTGTCCGCACGCGGCGCGGGGCGCCCTGTCCGGCGGATGCGTCCTGTGCAAAGGGCAGGCTGGCCTGCGGCCGGTCCTGATCGTCGTTCCAGTTCTTGTCGGTCATGCGCCGAGACTCCTTCAAATCGTCAATTGGCAGTCATCGCCACCCGGTGTGCGGGAGGCTGAAATCAGCGGGCAACGAACGCCGGCGCCGCCGGCGATGCCCCACCGGCGATCCTAGGCAAATCGCCAGCGACCTCCCTTCAGGAATCCCTTAAAGGCCGGGGCATTCAGGTGGATGTCTGAGGGGTGGGTGGAAGCACGGCGTGGCGGTACCCTGCCCCGTTTGCGGGGAGGGTTGGGGGGCGGAGTGCAGGTTTGGGGATGGAGTAGCGGCGGAGTCCGTTGCCCTCACCCCAGCCCTCTCCCGGAGGGAGAGGGGGCTGTTCGTGCCACCGGAGCGTCCGGCGTGGCCGGTGAATCCAATCGCGGACGGAGTCCGCTCCTACGCCCGTGCTTCCCTGGAACCGTAGGAGCGGACTCTGTCCGCGATTCGGCGGATAACGCCGTAGGCGTTATCCGCCCTACGGATTTCCGACGGGGTTGCGACAGAGGTTGGGGCTCTGCAAAGAGCGCCCTCTCCCCAGCCCTCTCCCGCAAGCGGGAGAGGGGGCTGTCCTGAGCGAAGAGAGAATCCTGAGTCATCCTGAAACACCTGCCCCCCACCTCGTCATTCCCGCGAACGCGGCAACCCAGTGACTGCGGGGTTCGCGAGCAAGCTCGCTCCTACGAAGAGTAAAAGCAAAAGCGCGTTTGCTCTTGGACTTCCAGAGAAATAGCCGAGCGCACCGGAGTGCCCCTTCAGAAGGCCGAGCGAAACCGGCGCTCAGGAGGTCATGCGACATGGATGTCGCGAGAGCCCCGATGGGCTACAGGGACGTACCCTCGGGGCGGGCCTCCGTGGCGGGGGAGTTCGCGAGGGTAGCCCGGCTCCATCGGGCCCGTATGTCGGGGCAAGCCTTTTTGGTTCCTTTTTGCGGGGGTGGCCTTCCACCGATTGACAAAAGGGACTCGCCCGAGGGGGCGAAACAAGAAACATCCGAGCACTCGGAGCGGCGCGCTACACCAAACCCCCAACCCAAAAGTCTCTGGGTTATTCCCCTTCGGGCCAGCGCACGCGAAGGGCAAGCCCCCACAAGGCCCGGAAAGCGCCCGCCGCGAACAAAAAAGGGCGCGAACCCAAGGTTCGCGCCCTTCGTGACGAACCCCGCCGCGGGCGGCGGGAGCCGGGCGTCAGAGCACCAGTTGCTGGCTGTGCTGCAGGCCGAGCAGGTCGAGGCGCTCGCCCGACGACAGCGGCGCGAAGACCTCGCCGGTGGGCTCGGTGATGCCCCGGCTCCCATCAGCCTCCAACTGGAACTGCCGCGGCAGCCGGATATCGGTCAGCAACCCGGCCAGGTCCGGCTCGGGGCCGGCCGGCAGCGCGGCCCCCGTGCCCACGGCCAGGCCGAGCACCTGCTGGATCAGCCCGGCGCCCTCGCCCTCCGCCACGCCCGGCTCCTGCGGTTCGTCCAGCGCCGATGACAACGAACGCAACTGCTCCGGCGCGGCGGGATCCTCCAGGTAGATGGGGTATGCCCCGGTGGGCGCCGGGCGGTCGCCACCCTCGTTATAGGAAGAGGCATAGAGGAACTTCATGCCATAGCCGCCATACTGGGCCAGGTCGTCGGACTCGATCTGCCAGTGGCCCTTCGCATCGATCACGGCCGAGCCCACCAGGTAGGCGGTTCCCAGATTCAGCGCGCCGTCCTCCAGTTGCAGGTAGAGCTCCATGACATCACCGGGACGCCCGGTGCCACGCACCACCGGCGTGCTGTCGTCGGTGAAGTCTTCCTTCTGCAGGGCGCCCTGTTCGGCACCGTAGTCGTCCCGGACGCCGGTGATGCTCGGTTCCAACGACGGCGGCACGTAGGTTTCATAGGACCAGGCGTCGCTCAACGGGCTCTCGTTGCCCGCCGCGTCCACCGCGATGACCTGCAGGCTGTGCTGGCCTATGCCCAGCGACGAGACGGGGGTGAAGGACCAGGTGCCGTCCGCGTTGACCGTGGCGGTTCCGATCGGCATGCCCTTGTCGAAGAGCTTCACGTAAGTCGCATCGCCACCCTCGACGCGGCCGCTGATTTCCGGCCAGAAATCGTCGGTCACGCCATTGGGTTCGATGTCGCCGTGCTGGTCCCCGAGGTTGTCGTAGACCCGCTCGATGACCGGCCGGGCCGGCGCCTGGGTGTCCAGGACGATCTCCACCACCTCGCTGCGCGGGCCGCTCGGCCCGCCGGCGCTGGCCTGGTCGGCGCTGATGCGCTTGGCGCCATCGGCGCCCAGGTCGGCGATGGCGATTTCCCACTTGCCGTCCTCGCCCACGGTCACACTGCCCACGGCCTGGTCGTCGACGTACAGGGTCAGCAGGCTGCCCGGCACGCCGCTGCCGCCGACGATGGGACTGCGGTCGTTGGTGCTGTCCCCGGGTTGCAGTTCGACCACCAGCGGCTCCTGGTCGTCCTGGACCCAGTCGATGCTTGGCGCCTCGGGCGCATCGGGAAGCTCCAGGGTGAAGTCCCAGGGTTCGCTCTTGGCGCTGCGGTTGCCGGCGGCGTCCTGCAGTTCCACCTGGAACTGGTGGGCGCCCGCCGCAAGATCGCTTTCCAGGGGGAAGCTCCATTTGCCCGCGGTGACGGTGGCGCTGCCCAGCAGCGTGCCGTCGAAGTAGATGAAGGCCAGCACGGCATCGCTGTCGGCGCCGCAGTCGCCAATCACTTCGGGACGCGCGTCGTCGGTCACGCCGCCCTTGGCGATCTCGCCCGTCACCTCGCCGATGTCGTCGATCAGTTGCAGCCACTCGTGCCCTTCAGGCAGCACGGGCGGCAGCAGATCGGCCGGCTCGGTGACGGTCGGCGGGCTGACGTTGCCCGCGGGGTCGGTAATGGTGATGCTGCCGCTTTCGCCGTTCTCCAACGGGTTCTCCGGGAATTCCCAGTTGCCGTTTTCATCGACGATGGCGGTCACGGTGCTGCCGTCCGGCCGCTCGACGGTGACGATGCCTTCCGGCTCGCCGGTGCCGCCCAGGCCGTTGCCGTTATTCTCGGTGACTACGGGCGGTTCCGGCGCAACCACGTCGGCCGGCTCGGTGACGGTCGGCGGGCTGACGTTGCCCGCGGGGTCGGTAATGGTGATGCTGCCGGTCTCGCCGTTCTCCAACGGGTTCTCCGGGAATTCCCAGTTGCCGTTTTCATCGACGATGGCGGTCACGGTGCTGCCGTCCGGCCGCTCGACGGTGACGATGCCTTCCGGCTCACCGGTGCCGCCCAGGCCATTGCCATTGTTCTCGGTGACCACCGGCGGCTCCGGCACTTCCAGGTCGGCCAGACCGGTATCGACGCTGCCGCTGGAGTTGCCGGCCGGGTCCACTTCCACCAGCGAGCCGGACTCGCCATTGCCCAGCGGGTTCTCCGGGAAGCTCCAGTTGCCGTTCTCGTCCACGACGGTGGTGACGGTGCTGCCATCGGGCTTGGTGAGGATGATGGTGTCGCCCGCCTCGCCGGTGCCGGACAGGCCATTGGCGTTGTTCTCGCTGACGACTGGGTCCTTCGGCGGCGTCAGGTCCGCCGGGCCGGTGTCCACCGCCGGGCTGGCGCCGTCGCCGTTGGACGCGGTGACGCTGCCGGACTGGCCGTCCTCCAGCGGGTTGGGCAGGAAGCTCCAGGTGCCATCGGCATTGGTGGTGGCGGTCTCGGTGCTGCCGTCCGGGCGGGTCAGGGTGATCAGGCTGCCGGGCTCGGCGGTGCCGGTCAGGCCCTGCTGGTTGTTGAACAGGATCTGCGGCGCGCCCGGCGCCTGTCCTTCCGGCAACGGGCCCACCGAGCGCGGGCTGCCGCCGCCACCGCCGTCGCGCTGGGTGAGCATGTTGCCCACGCCGATGGCGCCCAGCCCCGCCGCCGGCACCAGCAGGCCGAAGGCGACGTTGTGGTCGTCCGACTGCAACGCCAGCAGTTCGTCGACGGAGTCCAGGCGCGTCAGTTCCATGCCGTCCCAGGGCTCTTCGTAGCCGGCCTGCCACAGCTGACCGTCCGGCGCCTGCAGCACCAGGTCGTTGTGTACGCCATCGAAGCCCTGGAAGAAGTTCTCGACGGTGATGACCTTGCCGGTCTTCAGGCGCACCAGCAGGTGATCGCCGTTGCGGCTGAGGGATTGGACGTCCTCCGGCGCCGCGGCGATCTTCACCACGCCGGGCCGCGACAGGCTCAGGGGGCCATTGCCGGTCACGGGGGTCACCTGCCCCGAGCTTTTCGCGATCAGTTCAATTGCGTCCATCTGGTAATTTCTCCCCGAAGTGAATGAAGTGACATCGCCCATGCGCCATGGGTACTCGCCACGAACCGCGGGCAGACTAGAGCAGCGGGCCGGCGCATGGGTTAGGAAACTCCCTAAAGCCGTAGGAACTCCGCCGCCCGGGACGGGCTTTTAGGAAATCCCTCAAGCCGCCCGCTGTTTTTCGGACTCGGGCCGGCGCGCCGGCCGCGATGAAAAACGGCGCGAACGAGGTTCGCGCCGCAGGTGGGAGCCAGCGCGCCGGGAGCGGCCGCCCCGGCGCCGGGCCGCTCAGACCACGTACAGGCCCTCCTGGATCAGCAGGCGCGCATAAGACGCGCTCTTCGAGGTGTAGACGTCGTAGGTGACGGCGCCCTCGGTGACCTGCTGCGCCTGCCGAACCCAGTCCGCGAGGTCGATGTCGACGCTGTCGACCACGCCGTTCTGGCCGCTGTCGCCGGTGATCCTCAGGCTGTGCCGGGCCTCGCCGTCGGGCTCGGTGACCTTCAGCAGGTCGGCCAGGCTCAGCGTCAGCGACTGGCTCAGCCCTTCGCTCAGGCGGATGGCCTCGATGCCCTCCAGCCTGTCGGCGACCTGGCCCAGGTCCAGCGCATTGCGCGAGGCCCAGACCAGGATGTCGTAGCCGGCGCCGCCGTCGATGTGGGCGAAGCCGGTGCCGTCGATGAGGATGACGTCGTTGCCCTCGCCGCCGCTGGCGGTGGTGTAGCCGCGGGCGTCGAGCATGTCGTCGGCGGCCGTGCCCACGGCGTCGGAGACCGGCAGGTAGTCGACGTGGGTGGCGCCGCCCTCGGCCACCGCCGGGGCCAGCCCGAGGGTCTCGTCCAGGTCCACCAGGCGGCCCTTGATGGCGCTGCCGCTGCCATCGCCGACGCCGCTGTCGGTCCAGCTGACGAACAGCTTGCCGCTGTCGAGGAAGGTGGCGTCGACCTGCGTCTGGTCGCCGCTCACCAGTTGGTTGATGTGCAGTTCCTGGCCGACCTTGCGCCCGGCATCGTCGAAGAACTGGGCATACACGCCATAGCTGCCGGAGCCCGGCGCCGCCTCGCTGCGCGACACGTAGACCACCACGAAGCCGCCGCCCTCGCGGGCCACCACCATGGGCTCGGACTGGTCGCCGGTGGTGCTGTTGGACACCAGGAACTCGCTGCCCAGCGCCGCGCCGGTGACGTCGAAGATGCGCCCCCAGGTGCTGGTGCCGGACTGGTCCGGGCCGCTGTGGTCGTTGGAATCCCAGGTGACGATGAAGTTGCCGTTGGCCAGCCTCGACACCGCCGGCGAGGACTGCTTGTTGGCCGAGGTCTGGTTGGCGCGGATTTCCTCGCCCAGCAGCCCGGTCGCCGGGTCGTAGAGGCGGAAGTAGGACTCCACCCCCGCTGCGCCGCCGATGTCGCGGTTGTAGGCGATCACCACGGTGCCGTCCAGCAGGGTCGCCAGGGACGCCGCGTCCGGCCCCGCCGTGGTGTGGTAGGTGGCGTCGCCCACCAGCCGGTCGCCGCCCACCGGCGAGCCATCGGCGGCGTACTGGCGCATGAATATCTGCCACTTGCCACTGGTGCCGCTGGTGTTGGCGCTCCAGCTGACGATGTAGCCGCCGTCCTCCAGCGCGGTGATGCTGGAGAAGCGCTGCTGGCCGACGTCGTTGACGTTGACCATGGACTCGCCGCCCAGGGGCTGCGCGCCGCTGATGTTGCCGTCGAGGTCGTAGGTGTAGCCGAACTTCTGCTGCATGATCGCGTCGTTGCCACCGGCATGGTTGGTCCAGCTGACCACGAAGCTGCCGTCGGCCAGCACCGCCACCGCCGGCTTGCCCTGGAAGTCGCCGGTCGTGGCGTTGACCAAGAACTCGCCGCCCACCGGCATGCCGGCGGCATCGAACAGCTGGGCCATGATGCAGTCGCTGGAATCATCGCCCGTGGCCGATTCCCAGACGACGATGAAGCCGCCGTTGGACAGGCTCGCGGTGGCCGGATGGTCCTGGGCGCCGCCCAGGGTGCCGTTGACGCGGAACTCGGAGAAGTAGCCGGCGTCGATGTCGATCACCGTGCCCTCGATGCCCCAGCCGCTGCTGTCGGACTTGTCGCTCTGCCAGGTCACGTAGACGTTGCCGTCGGCCATCAGGGTGGCATCCAGCACGTTCGAGCCGGCCTCGTTCGAAGCCTGGTTGCCATCGGTGGTCGGGTTGACCAGGAACTCGCGGCCCAGCTTGTTGCCCTGGGCGTCGTAGCGCTGGGCGAAGACCGCCGAACCGCTGCCGTCGCCGCCGGCCGCCCCCCAGATGACCAGGTAGCCGCCGTCGTCCAGCGCCACCGCGGTGGGCTTGTACTGGTCGCCGGCGATGCCGGTGTTGACGCGCACGTCGCCCGGGCCGATCAGTTGCACGGCGCCGGTGGCCGGGTCGACGCTGTAGTGCGCCATGTAGACGTCGAAGCCGCTGCTGCCCGGCGGGTTGCCTTCCCAGACCACCACGAAGCTGCCGTCCTTGAGGACGATCACGTCCGGGTTGTTCTGGTCGTTGCCGATGCCGGCGTTGACCTGGAAGTTGCCGCCCAGCGCGGTGCCGTCGGCCGCATGGAGCTGGCCGATGACGCCGGTGCCGGAGGCATCGCCCGGGCCATTGCGGCCGGTCCACACGGTCACGTACATGCCCTGGTGCGCGGCATCGCCGAACACCGCCATGGCCGGAGCGCCCTCGGCGCCATAGGCCTGGCCGCTGCCCGCCAGCACATCGCCGGTGAGTGGCTGGTTGTCGGCATCGAAGGTGCGCTGCACCACCAGGTCGGTGGAGCCGGAGTCGGGGTTGCTCGTCCAGCTGATGGTGTAGCCGCCGTCCGGGTGCGCCACGGCGCTGGGGTGGCGCTGGTCGCCGGCAGTGCCCAGGTTGACCGCGAACTCGTCGGTCAACGGCGTGCCATCGGCGCCATAGCGGCGCGCCATGATGCCGTCGCCGCTGGTGTCCGGGCCCGCCTGCCAGGACTCCCAGACCACCAGGTAGCCGCCATCGGCCAGGGCCACCACCTGCGGGCCGTCCTGGTCGCCGCTGTTGCGCTGGTTGACCTGCTGCTCGCTGCCGACGCGGGTCACCCCGTCGGCCTCGAACAGTTGCATGAACACGTCGGTGCCGGTGCCGCTCTGCCAGACCACGATGATCCGGCCATCGGCCAGGGTCGCCGCGCTCGGGTTGGTTTGCGGGCCGGCCTCGGTGCTGTTCACTTCCACGGTGTGGCGGTCCAGCTGGTAGTCGGCCAGGGCCGCGCCCTGGATGGCCACCGCCGGCGCCTGGTGGCCGGCCCCGTCATGGGCCGACAGGCTGCCCTGCTCGCCCTGGGCCAGCGGGTTGGGGTAGAAGTCCCAGCGGCCGTACTGGTCGGCGACCACCGTGTGGCTGACGCCCTGGGCGTCGACCACGCTGACGGTCGCCCCCGGCTCGGTGCGCCCGCCCAGGCGCTCGGCGCTGTTGGTGTCCAGGCCGACGCTGAGCACGCTGATCTGCGGCGGGCTGGCCGGCACGTAGTCGAGGCCGGTGGCGCCCTCGCCCAGCGGCGGCGGCGGAATCAGCCCGAGGCTCTCGTCGAGGTCCACCAGGCTGCCCTTGATGGCGCTGCCGTTGCCATCGCCGACGCCATTGTCGGTCCAGCTGACGAACAGCTTGCCGCTGTCGAGGAAGGTGGCGTCGACCTGAGTCTGGTCGCCGCTCACCAGTTGGTTGATGTGCAGTTCCTGGCCGACCTTGCGCCCGGCAGCGTCGAAGAACTGCGCGTAGATGCCCCAGGTGCCGGCGCCCGGCGCCGCGTCGGTGGCCGACTGGTAGACCACGACGAAGCTGCCGTCCGCGCGCGGCACCACCACCGGCATGGCCTGGTCGCCCAGGGTGCTGGTGCTGAGCAGGAACTCGTTGCCCACCGGCACGCCGGCGGCGTCGAAGATGCGCCCCCAGATGCCGTAGCCGGACTGGTCCGGGCCGCTGTGGTCGTTGGAATCCCAGGTGACGATGAAGTTGCCGTTGGCCAGCCCCGACACGCTGGGCGAGGCCTGGCTGTTGGCGGTGGTCTGGTTGGCGACGATCTCGGGCCCGAAGCTCTGGGCGTTCGGATCGTAGATGCGGAAGTAGGCGTCGCCGCCGCCGAGGTTGCGCGCGTAGGTGAACACTACGCGGCCATCGGCCAGGGTGCTGATGGAGGCGCCGATGATGTCGCTGGTGTAGTGGGTGGCGCTGACCAGCAGGTCGCCGCTGGCCGGCGAGCCGTCGACGTCGTACTGGCGGGCGTAGATGCGCCAGCCGCCGCCCTCCCAGGACTTCCAGGTGAGCATGTAGCCGCCGTCTTCCAGCGCGGTGATGCTGGAATAGCGCTGGCTGTCGGCATCGTTGAGGTTGACCCTGGACTCGCCGCCCTGGGGCTGCGCGCCGCTGATGTTGCCGTCGAGGTCGTAGGTGTAGCCGAACTTCTGCTGCATGATCGCGTCGTTGCCGCCGGCGTAGCTGGTCCAGCTGACCACGAAGCTGCCGTCGGCCAGCACCGCCACCGCCGGCTTGCCCTGGAAGTCGCCGGTGCTGGTGTTGACCACGAACTCGCCGCCCAGCGGCATGCCGCTGGCATCGAACAGCTGGGCCATGACGCAGTCGTTGGAACCATCGCCCGAGGCCGACTCCCAGACCACCACGAAGCCGCCATTGGGCAGGCTCGCGGTGGCCGAATAGTCCTGGGCGCCGCCGAGGGTGCCGTTGACGCGGAATTCGGAGTAGTAGCCGGCGTCGATGTCGATCACCGTGGCCTCGATGCCCCAGCCGCTGTTGTCGGCCTTGTCGCTCTGCCAGGTCACGTAGACGCTGCCGTCGGCCATCAGGGTGGCGTCCAGCAGGTTCTTCATGTCGACGTTGTCGCCGGCCCAGCCCTGGTTGCCCTCGGTGGTCGGGTTGACCAGGAACTCGCGGCCCAACTTGTGGCCCTGGGCGTCGTAGCGCTGGGCGAAGATCGCCGAGCCGCTGCCGTCGCCGCCGGCCGAGCCCCAGATGACCAGGTAGCCGCCGTCGTCCAGCGCCACCGCGGTGGGCTTGTACTGGTCGCCGGCGATGCCGGTGTTGACGCGCACGTCGCCCGGGCCGATCTGCTGCACGGCGCCGGTGGCCGGGTCGACGCTGTAGTGCGCCATGTAGACATCGAAGCCGCTGCTGCCCGGCGGGTTGCCCTCCCAGATCACCACGAAGCTGCCGTCCTTGAGGGTGATCACGTCCGGGTAATCCTGGTTGTTGCCGGTGCCGGCGTTGACCTGGAAGTTGCCGCCCAGCGGGGTGCCGTCGGCCGCGTGGAGCTGGCCGATGACGCCGGTGCCGGAGCTGTCGCCCGGGCCGTTGCGGCCGCTCCACACGGTCACGTACATGCCCTGGTGCGCGGCATCGACGAACGCCGTCATGGCCGGCGCGCCCTCGGCGCCATAGCCGGTGCCGCTGCCCACCACCACGTCAGCGCCGAGCGGCTGGTCGTCGGCATCGAAGCTGCGCTGGACGATCCTGTCGGTGGAACCGCCATCGGGATCGCTGATCCAGGAGATGGTGTAGCCGCCGCCCGGGTGCGCCACCACGGAGACCGACAGCTGGCCGCCGGCGGTCAGCTGGTTGACGGCGAATTCGTCGGTCAGCGGGCTGCCATCGGCGCCGTAGCGGCGCGCCATGATGCCGTCGTTGCTGGTGTCCGGGCCGGCCAGCCAGGACTCCCAGACCACCAGGTAGCCGCCGTCGGCCAGGGCCACCACCTGCGGGCTGTCCTGGTTGTAGCTGCTGCGCTGGTTGACCTGCTGCTCGCTGCCGATGCGCGTCACGCCATCGGCCTCGAACAGCTGCATGTAAACCTCGGCATTGTTGCTGGCGGTGTCGCCGCCCTGCCAGACCACCGCTATCCTGCCGTCGGCCAGGGTGGTGACGCTGGGGTTGGCCTGCGGGCCGGCCTCGGTGGTATTGACCTGGCTGGTGTAGCGCGTGAGGTCGTAGCTGGCCAGCACGTCGCCCTGGATGACGATGGGCTGTGACTGGTTGCCCGCCGCGTCCGCCACCGAAATGCTGCCGTCCTCGCCCAGGCCCAGCGGGTTGGGCTGCAGGCTCCAGCGGCCGTTCTGGTCGGCGGTGACGCTGTGCGCCGTGCCGGCCTTGTCGATCACCGTGACGATCGCCCCCGGCTCGGTCTGCCCGGCCAGTTGCTCGGCGGTGTTGATGTCCAGGCCGACGTTCGGCGCCAGGGTATCGATCACCAACAGCCAGGGCGCGCTGGGCTCGGTGACGTTGCCCACCGCGTCGGTGAGGGTCGCGGTGAGCGCGTGCGGGCCGTCGGTCAGCGGCTCTTGCGGGGTGAAGCTCCAGTTGCCGGCCTCGTCCACCAGCGCCGAGCCGAGCGCCTGGCCGTTGTCGTAGACCAGCACCAGCGAGCCCGGCGCGCCGCTGCCGGAAATGCTCGGCGTGGCGTCGCTGGTGAGGTTGCCGCAGACCTGGCTGGTGAAGGCCTCGGTCTCCAGCGCCAACAGTTGCGGGGCTTCCGGCAGCGCGGTGTGCAGCGCCACCGGGAAGTCCTCGCTGGGCGCCTCGCTCAGCTGCCCCGAGGGGCTTTGCGAGCTGGCCCAGAAGTATTTCATGCCGTCGCCGCCGAACCGGGCGAGGTCGTCGGTGGCCAGGCTCCACTCGCCGTTGGCGTCGATGACGGTGGAGCCCAGCAGTTCGCTGGGCGCCTGCGGGTCGTCGCTGAGGCGCACGTAGAGGAACAGGGTGGCGCCGGCGCTGCCGGTGCCGCTGAGGTTCAGGCTGACGTCGTCGGTGCTGGCGCCCTTGTCGAGGTCGCCCTGCTGCGGGCCGAAGTCGTCCTGCACGCGGGTGATGCGCGGCGTCTCGGGCAGCGCGGTGTCGACCACGAAGTCCCAGGCCTCGCTGCGCGGGCCGAGGTTGCCGGCGGCGTCCAGCGCCTCGGCCTGGAAGCTGTGCGCGCCATCGGCCAGCGGCGGCTGCGGCTCGAAGCTCCAGTTGCCGGCTTCGTCCACGCTGGCCGAGCCGATCAGCTCGCCGTTGTCGTAGATGCGCACCAGCACGGCGCCGCCTTCGACATGGCCGCTGTAGGTCGGCGTGGCGTCGTTGCTCGGCTCGCCCTGGGCGATGCCGCCGAAGGCGCCGCCTTCCACGTCGTCGAGCAGTGCCAGGTCGGTGATGGCGCCCGGCGCGGTGGTGTCGACCACGAAGCTCAGCGCCGGGCCCTGCGCGCTTTCGTTGCCGGCGGTGTCGGTGGCCGAGGCGCTGATCGCGTGCTCGCCTTCGGCCAGCGGGGTTTCCGGCTTGTAGCTCCAGTTGCCGTTGGCGTCGACGATGGCGCTGCCGATCGGGCTGCCGTTGTCGTGGATGGTGATGAGGTCGCCGGGGTTGGCGCCGCTGCCGCTGATCACCGCGGCGCTGTCGTCGCTGGCGGCGCCCGCCTCCAGGGCGCCCTGCTGCGTGCCGACGTTATCGGTCACCACGACCAGCGCCGGGGCGTCCGGGGCCTGGGTGTCGATGGTCAGCTCGAAGCGGGTGCTGGCCTCGTTGCCGTTGGCGGCGGTGGCCAGGATGTCGTAGACGTGGCTGCCGTCGGCCTGCTCCGGCAACTCCAGGCTCCACTGGCCGGCGGCGTCGGCGAGCACCGAACCGAGCAGCGTCGAGCCGTCGAGGATGCTGACGATGGCGCCGGCGCTGGCGGTGCCGGCCAGGCTCGGGCGGTTGTCGTCGGTGAGCGCCTTGTCGGCCAGGTCGCCCTGCTTGGCGCCGACGTTGTCGCTGGCCTTGATCACGCTGACGCTGACCGGCGCGGTATCGACGCTGAACTCCAGCGCCGGGCCGGGCTCGCCGGCGTTGCCGGCGGCATCGGCGACCTGCGCGCGGATGCTGTGCTCGCCATCGGCCTGCGGCTGGGCCGGGGTGAAACTCCAGTCGCCATTGGCGTCGGCGGTGACGCTGCCGAGCACCTCGGCGCCATCGAAGAGAGTGACGATGGCCCCGGCCTCGGTCCTGCCGGAGAACACCGGCAGGGCGTCGTCGGTGACGCCGCCGGCGGCGATCGGGCCGCGGACCAGGCCCTGGTCGTCAGTGGCCACTACCACTTCCGCGGACGCCGGCGCGCTGCCGTCGATGGTCAGGCTGAATTCGGCGCTGCCGCTGTTGGCGCCGTTGGAGACGCTGGCGCTGTAGCTGTGTTCGCCGTCGGCCTGCTCCGGCAACTGGAAGCTCCAGTTGCCCTCGGCATCGGCGCTGACGCTGCCGATCTCGACGCCGCCCGCGGAGATGACCACGAGCGCGTCGGCGAGGGTCTTGCCGACCAGGGTCGGGGTGGTGTCGTTGGTCAGGGCGGCGTTGCTCAGGCTCTGGGGTTCGCCCACGTCGTCGATGGCCGCCTCGATGCTGACCACCACGTCGCTGGTGTCGACCAGGATCGTCAGCACGTCGCTCGGCTCGCTGACGTTGCCGGCCGCGTCGCTGGCGCTCACGCTGATGGCGTGCTCGCCGTCGGTGAGCGGCTGCGCCGGGGTGAAGCTCCAGTTGCCGTCGCCATCGACCGTGGCGGTGCCCAGCACCTCGTCGCCGTCCTTGATGGTGATGACGCTGCCCGGCTCGGCGCTGCCGCTGAAGGTCGGGGTGCTGTCATCGGTCACGCCGTTGTCGATCGGGCCGGTGACGTCGCCCTGGTTGTCGACGGCGAGGATCGCGCCGGGTTTCTCCGGCGCGCTGCCGTCGATGGTCAGTTCGAAGCGGGTGCTGGCGCTGTTGGCGCCGTTGCTGGCGGTGACGCTGTAGAAGTAGCTGCCATCGGCCTGCGCCGGCAGTTCCAGGCTCCAGGCGCCGGTGGCATCGGCCACGACCGAGCCGAGCACGCTGGCGCCGTCCATGACGGTGACCAGGGCGCCGGCGGTGGCGCTGCCCACCAGGGTCGGCGTGCGGTCGTCGGTCACCGCGCCGGTGCCCAGCTCGGCGGTCAGGCTGCCGGCATCGTCCAGTGCCTTGGCCACGCTGACCTGCAGCGGCCGGGTGTCGACCACCAGCACCAGCGCGTCGCTGGGCTCGCTGGCATTGCCGGCGGCATCGGTGACCACTGTGCTGATGCTGTGCTCGCCCTCCCCCAGCGCCTCGGCCGGGGTGAAGCTCCAGTTGCCGTCGCCGTCGACGATGGCGGTGCCCAGCACGTTGTCGCCATCCTTGATGGTGACGGTGGCGCCCGGCTCGGCGCTGCCGCCGAAGGTCGGGGTGCTGTCGTCGGTCACGCCTCCGGCGATGGGGCCAGTGACGGCGCCGACGTTGTCCAACGCGCTCGGCGCGTCCGGGACGGCCGGCGCGCTGGTGTCCAGCAGGATGTCGAAGCCGCCGGTGGCCGGGCTCCACTGCCCGGCCGAATCCACGGCCTTGGCGGTCAGGGTCTTCATGCCGTCGGCGCCGAGGTCGGCCAGGTCGATCGACCAGTTGCCCTCGGCGTCGGTAGCGATGCTGCCGACCTCGCTGCCATTGACGTACAGGTGCACCACGGTGCCCGCCTCGGCGGTGCCCTTGACGGTCGGGCTGCGGTCGTCGGTCTGCGCGCCCGGCTGCAGGTGGCCGCTGGTGATCGGCGCCTGGTCGTCGATGACGTGTTCGATGGAGGGCGCAGCCGGCGGCGTCAGCTTGAGGCTGAAGGGCCAGTCGGCGCTCTTCGGCCCTTCGTTGCCGGCGGCATCCACCAGCGCGGCCTGGAAGTTGTGCTCGCCGGCCAGCAGCGGCAGCGCCGGCTCGAAGCTCCACTGGCCGTGGCTGACGCTGGCGCTGCCGATCAGCACGCCGTTGTCGTAGACGTTCACGCTGACGATGTCGGCCGGTATGCCGCTGCCACCGAAAGTCGGCCTGGCATCGTCGGTCACGCCGCCGCGGACGATCTCGCCGGTGACGCTGCCGACGTCGTCGAGCAGGCTCAGCGAGCCGCCCTCCTCCGGCAGCTCGACGGGCGCGAGGGTGTCTACGGTGAAGCGCCAGCCGTCGGCCGGCAGCAGCTCGCTGACATTGCCGGCGGCATCCATCGCGCTGGCCTGCAGGTTGTGCTCGCCATCGGCCAGCGGCTGGGTGGGAATGAAACTCCAGCTGCCGTCGGCGGCGACCAGGCTGCTGCCGATCAGCTCTCCGTTGTCGTAGATGTTCACCAGCACGGCATCGCCGCCGACCAATTGGCCCTTGAACTCGGGGTGGTCGTCGTCGGTATGGCCGCCCTGGGCGATAGGCCCGGTGATGGCGCCGACATCGTCGATCAGGCTGAGGCCCGCCTCGGCCTGGGAGATGTCGGGGGCGGCGGTATCCGCGGGTTCGGTGATGGTTGGCGGGCTGACGTTGCCCGAGGGGTCGGTGATGGTGATGCTGCCGCTCTCGCCGTTCTCCAGCGGGCTCTCCGGGAACTCCCAGTTGCCGTTTTCGTCGACGACGGTGGTCACGGTGCTGCCATCCGGCAGCTCGACAGTGACGATGCCTTCCGGCTCGCCAGTGCCGCTCAGACCGTTGCCGTTGTTATCGGTGATGACCGGCGGCTCCGGCGCGATGACGTCGGCCGGTTCGGTGACGGTCGGCGGACTGACATTGCCTGAGGGATCGGTGATGGTGATGGTCCCGCTCTCACCATTCTCCAGCGGGTTCTCCGGGAATTCCCAATTACCGTTTTCATCGACGACAGTGGTCACGGTGCTGCCATCCGGCAGTTCGACGGTGACGATGCCTTCCGGCTCGCCGGTGCCGCTCAGGCCGTCGCCGTTGTTGTCGGTGATGACTGGCGGCTCCGGCGCGATCACGTCGGCCGGTTCGGTGACGGTCGGCGGACTGACGTTGCCCGAGGGATCGGTGATGGTGATGTTGCCCGACTCGCCGTTTTCCAGCGGGTTCTCCGGGAATTCCCAATTACCGTTTTCGTCGACGACGGTGGTCACGGTGCTGCCATCCGGCAGCTCGACGGTGACGATGCCTTCCGGCTCGCCGGTGCCGCTCAGGCCGTCGCCGTTGTTGTCGGTGATGACGGGCGGCTCCGGCGCGATGACGTCGGCCGGTTCGGTGACGGTCGGCGGGCTGACGTTGCCCGAGGGATCGGTGATGGTGATGCTGCCGGACTCACCGTTCTCCAGCGGGTTCTCCGGGAATTCCCAATTGCCGTTTTCGTCGACGACGGTGGTCACGGTGCTGCCATCCGGCAACTCGACGGTGACGATGCCTTCCGGCTCGCCGGTGCCGCTCAGGCCATCGCCATTGTTGTCGGTGATGACCGGCGGTTCCGGCGCGATCACGTCGGCCGGCTCGGTCACGATCGGCGGGCCGACATTGCCCGGGGGCTCGGTGATGCTGCCGCTCTCGCCGTTTTCCAGCGGACTCTCCGGGAATGCCCAGTTGCCGTTCTCATCGGCGACGGTGGTAACGGTGCCGCCGTCCGAGCCACCGCCGCCACCACCGCCCCCCGCCGCTGCGGCCAGGCCGCCGACACCCAGGGCGCCGAGGCCGGCAAGCGGCAGCACGCCGAAGACGGCGTAAGTGTCGTCGCTGCGTTCCGCCAGCAGTTGCTCGATGGAGTCCAGCTCGGTGGTCACCCAGGGCTCGTTCTGGTCCGCCAGCCACAGCTCGCCGCCGGGGGCCTCCAGCACCAGGTCGTGGCGCACGCCGTTCACGGCCTGGAAGAAATTGTCAATATTGATGACTTCGCCGTTCTTCAGACGGATCACCAGGCTGTCGCCATTTCGGCCGATGGACTGGATGCTGTCGGGCGCGGCCGCGATCTTCACCACGCAAGGGTGCGCCAGCGACAACAGGTTCTTGCCGCTGACATCGGTAACCTGCCCCGAACTTTTCGCAATCAGTTGAATTGCGGCCATGTGAGCTCCCGCCTGATAAGGCTATTTCTTCAATTTCGTTAACACGGGATGACTCGAAAAGGAATTGTCCCAGTGCCATGTAATATCCAGCCCGGGCCATTCAATAGCGAACTCGGAAATTCCTTTTCAGCGATGGGCAGTATTAAAAATTCATCACCGGCAATAATTAGGATTATCCTGAACCACCCCAAGCCGATAAATTCCGATATGCCATCGGAAAATTCTTAACCCATTCTGAAAATCAAACTGTCGCCACATCGCCACGGATGAAAAATGGAAATAAAAAAGCGGGCTGCATAGGCCCGCTTTTTCCGAGTGGCTGGAGGTTGTTGGCCATCAGTCGAAGAAATGCTTCTCCAGGCAGCAGGCCAGCAGTTCCTGGTCCGTGGTCACGCCGAGACGGCGCTTGGCCGATGCCTTCTGCGCGCTGATGGTCTTGTCGCTGCGCCGCAGCAGGCGCGCTATTTCACACACGCGCAAGCCCGAGACGAACAGCCGCAACACCTCGTATTCCTTGACCGAGAGCGAGGTCAGGCGGCTGTGCAGGTCGCCGCCGTCCCCCGTGCAGGGGTTGAGCACCCGGCGGCCCTTGCACAGGGCGTCCAGGGCCGACAGCAGCTGGGCCATGCCCGCATCCTTGCGCACCACGCCCTGCACCCCGAGCTCGCACAGGCGGTCCAGCACCAGGCGGTTGGACAGCATGGTGAAGACCAGGAACCTCACCTCGGGGAAGTTGCGCACCAGGTAGCCGATGAAGCGCACACCGTCCCCGTAGACTTCGTCCCCGGGCATGCTGAAGTCGATGATCGCGATATCGAAATGTTCCCGTCGCAATGCCTCGACCAACTCACCAGAAGTTCGCACCTCACATGCCACTTGATATTGCGGATGGCGCTCCAGAATCCCACGGACTCCCATCAATACGACTGCGTGATCATCCGCCAGAACGATCTTGATCTTTTTCAAGGAAACCTCACAAACGACGATAACTCGATACAACAGCAAACTTTCTCGGCTGCCTAATCTAATGGAAGCTCCTGAAAAACGGCACCTCAAAAGCGCCTATTCAATCAATATAAGAAAAATCCCACATGGCACCCAAGTACCAGTGGATGACGGAAAACAAGGCGGACCAAGGCCGACGCGCGGCTACGGGTTCGTTCAACAGGAACAGAGAGGTCGGCTATGCCGTAGGGAAAAATCAGACGAGCCCGAAGGCAAAAAGGGGGGGAGGTGGAAGGCGTACACGGGGAATTGTGGCTAGGAAAAGCGCCCCCCGAAAATGGAGGTGGCCCCGCCAGCCACACCCCGGCACACGATGTCACCGCTGCGGCTGCTCCCTTCCGGGCCTGACCGGGTTCACGGCTGATCGTTGCGGGGGGACCGACAGGGCCACCATAACGAAGCCCGCCTAGGTGGCGGGCGGCGACATTGTACCGAGCCCAGCGCAAGTTACAAGCACTTCAAGCACTTACCGGTGAATTCCGCGATGGCATACACATAAATAGCATTTTGATATCACTTTGCTCCGCGACATGATGGCACACTGCCATGGCACTGGTGAGGTGGAGGGGAAGGACTCCCCCTCGGCGCTTCAGCCCTCAACGCTTTGGGAGAATTCCGATGATCAAGTCTGCTTTCGCTGTTCTGGCCCTGGGCCTGTCTCTCTCTTCCACTGCCTTCGCCAATGGCGGCACCATCAGCTTCAGCGGGCACGTCTACTCGCCGCCGTGCAAGATCATCGACTTCACCAGCCAGGCCAGCACGCAACAGGCACGCCTGGACCTGGCCGGCTGCGGCGAGACCTCGCGCCTGTCGTTCAGCGAACCGTCCGGACAGGAAGCGGCCCGCCAACTGGCGGTGACCGATCTGGACGGCCGCAAGGTCGACCTCGGCGTCGAGAACGAAGCGCAGGACGGCGGCATGAACCTGGTGCTGCGCAACCTGGACGGCCGCAGCGGCGCGCGGCCGCTGATGCTGAACATCACCTACCTCTGAGTTTCCCCTCCCCCACTCGCTCGGCGGCGTGGGGGATAGCCTCATTCGGCGCGGATCATGCCGCCGGGAATCGGCTGGGTGGAGACCTCCAGGTTCGGCCCCAGGTAGAGGTCGCTCTTCTCGAAGCCGGGCCGGCTGCTGAAGCTGGCGTACTTCTCCTGCCCGCGGTGGAAGGTGAAGGCCACGCGGTAGTCGCTGCCGCGCAGCAGGCGCAGCGGGAAGTTCAGTACGGCGCCCGGCTGGATTTCCCCGGAGAGGGTTTCCTCGCCGTTCTCCTTGAAGCTGTAGCTCGCCGGCGCGCTGGCGTTGGCGTCGTAGTGCAGCAGGATCTGCGGACGCTCGGTCCAGGCCACGTAGAGGGCGAACAGCAGGACCAGGGCGATCAGCCCCGCGAGCCGCTGCTTTCTAGCCTTGTCCATCACCGCCTCCGGTCAGTTGAGGCTGTCGGCCAGGGCCTTGGCCGGGACGAAGCGCACCACCTTCTTCGCCGCGATCTCGATGCTCTTGCCGGTCTGCGGGTTGCGCCCGGTGCGCGCGGCGCGCTCGCTGACCTTGAGCTTGCCGATGCCCGGCAGGGTCAGCTCGCCGTCGTTCTCCAGGCTGTCCTGGACGATCTGCGCCAGTTGCTCGAACACGCCACGCACCGAGGCCTGGGTCAGGTCGAGGGACTCGGCGATGTCGCGTACCAGTTGTTCCTTGGTCATTGCCATGTGTTGCTTCTCCGAATGGTCTTGGGAATGGGTTCAGGCGTTCAGGCCATGGTCGGCCAGCAGCTTCAGCAGCCCCTCTTCGTCCATCACCGCCACGCCGAGTTCCTGGGCCTTGGCCAGCTTGGAACCGGCGCCGGGGCCGGCCACCACGCAATGGGTCTTGGCCGACACGGAGCCGGCGACCTTGGCGCCCAGGCTTTCCAGCTTCTCCTTGGCGACGTCGCGGCTCATGGCCTCCAGGGTGCCGGTGAGCACCCAGGTCTGCCCGGCCAGCGGCAGGCCCTCGGCCTGCTTCTTCTCGCTCGCCCAGTGCATGCCGAACTCGCGCAGTTGCTCCTCGATCTCACGGGTGCGCTTGGCATTGCCGGCGTCGTCGAAGAACTCGCGCAGGCTCTTGGCCGCACGTTCGGGCAGGCGCTCGACCTGGCGCAGGTCGAGCCAGTCGGCGTGGATGATGCCTTCCAGCGAACCGAAGCGGCTGGCCAGCTTTTCCGCGCCGGTGGCGGCGATGAAGGGGATGTTGAGCTTGTCGATGAAGCCGGCCAGGGTGGCGCAGGCGGCGAACTCGGCAGCCACCTCGCCCTCCTCCTGCAACTGCACGCCGTGCTCGGCGTCGAGCAGTTCGGCGATCACCTTGCGGTTGTGCTCGTCGGCGAAGAAGTTGTGGATCTCGTAGGCCACCTCGGCGCCGACGTCCGGCAGGTAGGTCAGCACTTCCGGCAGGGCCTTCTGGATGCGCGCCAGCGAACCCAGGGCGCGGGCCAGCAGCTTGGCGGTCTCCTCGCCGACGTCGGGGATGCCCAGGGCGTAGACGAAGCGCGCCAGGCTCGGCCGGCGGCTGTCGGCGATGGATTTGAGCAGCTTGTTGCTGGACACCTCGGCGAAGCCTTCCAGCTCGATCACCTGCTCGTAGGTCAGGCGGTAGAGGTCGGCCGGCGACTTGACCAGGCCCTTGTCCACCAGTTGCTCGACGATCTTGTCGCCGAGGCCGTCGATGTCCATGGCCCGGCGCGAAACGAAGTGGATGATCGACTGCTTGAGCTGCGCCTGGCAGAACAGGCGGCCGACGCAGCGGTAGATGGCGCCTTCGCTGACCGACTCGCGGCCCTTGGCGCGCTTGACCAGTTGCGTGCGCTCGACCTGCGAGCCGCACACCGGGCAGGTCTCGGGGATGTGCACCGGGCGCGCGTCGGCCGGGCGGCGCTCGACGACCACCTGCATCACCTGCGGGATCACGTCGCCGGCGCGGCGGATGATCACGGTGTCGCCGATCATCAGGCCCAGGCGCGCCACTTCGTCCATGTTGTGCAGGGTGGCGTTGGACACGGTGACGCCGGCCACCTGCACCGGCTTCAGGCGCGCCACCGGGGTCACGGCGCCGGTGCGGCCGACCTGGAATTCCACGTCGAGCAGTTCGGTGAGTTCCTCGCGGGCCGGGAACTTGTGGGCGATGGCCCAGCGCGGCTCGCGGGCGCGGAAGCCCAGTTCGCGCTGGAAGTCGATGCGGTTGACCTTGAACACCACGCCGTCGATCTCGTAGGCCAGGCTGTCGCGGCGCTCGCCGATGTCGGCGTAGTAGTCCTGGCAGCCCTTCACCCCGCGGGCCAGCTTCAGCTCGCGGCTGACCGGGATGCCCCAGGCCTTGAAGGCTTCGAGGATGCCGATCTGGGTGTCCGGCAGGCTGCCGCCCTCGACGCGGCCGAAGCCGTAGGCGCACAGCTCCAGCGGGCGGCTGGCGGTGATCTTCGGGTCGAGCTGGCGCAGGCTGCCGGCCGCGGCGTTGCGCGGGTTGGCGAAGGTCTTGGCGCCGGCCTCCATCTGCCGGGCGTTGAGCGCCTCGAAGCCGGCCTTGGACATGAATACCTCGCCGCGCACTTCCAGCACCGCCGGCCAGCCCTCGCCGTGCAGGCGCAGGGGGATGTTGCGCACGGTGCGCACGTTGGCGCTGATGTCCTCGCCGGTGGTGCCGTCGCCGCGGGTGGCGCCGCGGGTCAGCCGGCCGTTCTCGTACAGCAGGCTGACCGCCAGGCCGTCGAGCTTGGGCTCGCAACTGTAGTCCACCTCGGCGCCGCCGCCGAGCAGGTCGCCGCCCGGCAGCAGGTCGGCCAGGCCTTCGCGCACGCGGCGGTCGAAGTCCAGCAGGTCCTGTTCCTCGAAGGCGTTGCCCAGGCTGAGCATGGGGATTTCGTGGCGGATTTCGCCGAAGGCCGAGGCGGCGGCCCCGCCCACGCGCTGGGTCGGCGATTCGGGGGTGACCAGGTCGGGGTGCTCGGCCTCCAGTTCCTTGAGTTCGCGGAACAGGCGGTCGTACTCGGCGTCCGGCACGCTGGGCTCGTCGAGCACGTAGTAGCGGTAGTTGTGCGCGTCCAGCTCGCTGCGGAGCTGGGCGATGCGTTGGGCGGCGGTCTGGGTGGTCATAGAAGAAGCCATAAGCGAAAGGCTGGAAGCTGGAAGCTAGAAGCTGAAAGCCAAAAAGCAAAGCCGGAAGGACAGGGGTCGCTTCCGGCTTCGGGCTTTAGGCTTCCAGCTTATCTTTTCTGCGTCAGCGCGCGGCGTTCGAACTCGATGATGCGCTGGCGGTAGTGCTCGATGGTCTGCGCGGTCATCACGCTGCGCTGCTCGTCCTTCAGCTCGCCGTTGAGCTCGTGGGCCAGCTTGCGGGCGGCGGCGACCATCACGTCGAAGGCCTGCTTCGGATGGCGCGGGCCCGGCAGGCCGAGGAAGAAGCTCACCGCGCGGGTGCTGAACTGGTCGATGTTGTCCAGGTCGAAGGTGCCCGGCTTGACCGCGTTGGCCATGGAGAACAGCACTTCGCCGTTGCCGGCCATGCTCTCGTGGCGGTGGAAGATGTCCATGTCGCCGAAGCGCAGGCCGCTCTCGAGAATGTTCTGCAGCAGCGCCGGGCCCTTGAAGCCACCCTCGTCGCGGCAGATCACGTTAATGATCAGCACTTCTTCCACCGGAGCCGGGGCGGCGGCGGGCGCCGGGCGCTCCTTGTCCTTTTCCTTGTCCTTCCTGCGTTCCTTGCCGCGGGATTTTTCCTTGGGCGCCTCGGCCAGGGGGTCGGGGAAGTCTTCCTCGTCCAGCGGGCCGAGCAGGTTCGGCGCCGGGTCGTCCAGGGCCAGGTCGCCCTGGCGCGGCTCGCCACGGCGCTTGCCGCGGGCCGGGTCCTTGGCGCTGACCTTGGGCAGGTCGTGCTCGTCCAGCGAAGGTTCGTGGTGCTCGACCACCCGCGAGGGGCCCAGCACCTCGGCGCTGCCGCCGTCGTCATCGTCGTCCAGTTGGTTGGCGAAGTGGCGGTCCAGCTTGAACTTCAGCTTGCCCTTTCCGCCCCGCATGCGCCGCCAGCCATCGAACAGAATGCCGGCGATCACGATAAGCCCAATGACGATCAGCCATTCGCGCAGACCGATATCCATCTAATCCCAGTGCCCCTGATAAAAATGATGATGAAAAAGGGATGTCCTATCCCGGTAAAACGCGAACCTCGAGTTGTATGTTCGCGTGTAACAAAGTGGGCATTAAGCTAGCATGCCCGACACAACTTTTACACCGTCTGCGGCTGTTGTCCGCAGCAATAATCGCAACTTTTCCCGAGCCCGCCCAAGATCAGGCTTACCCCAATCGAATCAAGGGGTTAGGCATATCCCCCAGTACAGCACAAGTCAGCGCCCGGCGCTGGCGAATACTGTACGAAATTTGTCCAGGAGGCACTTCGTCAGGCTTCCGCCAGTGCCACGGCTTCTTCCACGTCGACCGCCACCAGGCGCGAACATCCCGGTTCGTGCATGGTCACGCCCATCAACTGGTCGGCCATTTCCATGGCGATCTTGTTGTGGGTGATATAGATGAACTGCACTTTCTCGGACATTTCCTTGACCAGGCGGGCATAACGCCCGACGTTGGCGTCGTCCAGCGGCGCATCGACCTCGTCGAGCATGCAGAACGGCGCCGGGTTGAGCTGGAAGATGGCGAACACCAGGGCCAGCGCGGTCAGCGCCTTCTCGCCGCCGGACAGCAGGTGGATGGTGCTGTTCTTCTTGCCCGGCGGGCGCGCCATGATCGCCACCCCTGTATCGAGTAGATCTTCGCCGGTAAGTTCCAGGTAGGCGTGACCGCCGCCGAACACCTTGGGGAACAATGCCTGAAGGCCAGCATTGATCTGGTCGAAGGTTTCCTTGAAGCGGTTGCGGGTTTCTTTGTCGATCTTGCGGATGACGTTTTCCAGGGTGTCCAGGGCTTCCACCAGGTCGTCGTTCTGCTCGTCCAGGTAGCGCTTGCGCTGGGATTGCTGCTGGTATTCGTCGATGGCCGCGAGGTTGATCGCGCCCAGGCGCTGGATGCGCCCGGCCAGTTCCTCCAGGCGGGTTTCCCAGACCTTCTCGGCGGCGTCGTGGGGCAAGGTGCCGAGCACCGTGTGCAGGTCGTAGCCGTCTTCGCCGAGCTGCTCCTGCAGCGCCTTGCGACGAACGGTCAGGGCCTGCCACTCCATGCGCTGCTGCTCCAGCTGGCCGCGCAGCAGCTGCGACTGCTGCTCGGCCTGGGTGCGGCGCTTCTCGGCGTCGCGCAGCTGGCGGTCGGCGTCTTCCAGGGTCAGGCGCGCGGTCTTGAGTTCCTCTTCCACGCCCATGCGCCGCTCCAGCAGCTCTTCCAGGCGCATGCGCAGTTCTTCCAGGGGCGCGGCGCCCTCCTCCAGGTTGAGGCTGAGCTGCTCGCAGCGCTCGACCAGGCGCACGGCCTGCACGTCGAGGCGCTCCAGGGCCTGGCGGGTGGATTCGTGCTGGGCCTTGAGCGAGCCGACGCGCACCGCCAACTGGTGGGCGTGGTCCTTGTGCTGGCGGGCTTCCTGGCGGATGCGGTCGAGGCGTTCGCGCAGTTCGTCGCGCTCGGCCAGCAGCGCCTCGCGGCGGCCGGTGTCCTCGGCCATGGCGTCCAGCGCCACCTGCAGGTGCAGGCGCGCCTCGCCCAGCTGTTCCTGCTCCAGGGCGCGCTGTTCGGCCAGTTCGGCCAGTTCCTCGTCGAGACGGCGGCGACGCAGGGTCAGCTGTTCGACCTTGGCCTGCTGGGCCGAGAGCGCGGCCTTCAGCTCGCCGTGGCGGCGGCCCTCCTCCTGGATGCGCCGGCGCAGTTGCTCGCGGCCGTCCTCGGCCTGGCGCTGGGCCTGGCGCTGGGCTTCCAGCTGTTCTTCCAGGGCGGCCAGGCGTTCTTCCAGTTCTTCGCGTTCGGCGTACAGCCGCTCCAGCTCCTGGCCGCGGGCCAGCACGCCGGATTCGGCGGAGTCGCCGCGGCGCACGCGCAGGAAATGCTTGCCGACCCAGTAGCCGTCGCGGCTGACCAGGCTCTGCCCGGCGCCCAGCGAGGCGCGCAGTTCCAGGGCCTGCTCCAGGCTTTCCACCGGGCGCACGCCGGCCAGCCAGGGCGACAGGTCGTGATCGGTGCTGACCATGTCCAGCAGGCTGCCGGCGGCACTGGCGGCGCCGCGCGGCAGGTCGAGCAGGCGCAGCTCGCCCTTTTCCAGGCCGGCATAGGGCAGCCCGGCGAAATCCTCCAGCAACACGGCGTGCAGGTCGGCGCCGAGCACGGTTTCCACCGCCAGCTCCCAGCCCGGCTCCACGCGCAGGCCCTCGGCCAGGCGCGGGCGCTGCTCCAGGCCTTGCTCGCGCAGCCAGTCGGCAGCGCCGGCGCCCGGGTCCAGGGCGGCCTGCTGCAGGGCCTCCAGGGAGGCGATGCGGCCGTTCAGGCGCTGCAGTTCGCCCTGGGCCTGGTGCTGCGCGGCGTTGCCGTCCTGCAGGCCCTGGCGCACCTGTTCCAGGCGCTCGACCAGTTCCAGTTCCTCGGCCTGCAGTTCTTCCAGTTGCAGCTCGACGGCGGCCAGCTGTTCGCTCAATTCGAGGATGGCCGCGCCTTCCGGATCGGCGGCCAGCTGTGCGCGCTCTTCGCTCAGGCGGCGTTCGCGCTCGCCCTGGCGTTCCAGGCTGTGCTCCAGGTGCTGGATGCTCGACTGCTGCACCTCGGCCTCGCGGCGCGGCTCGGCGCTGCGCTGGTTGAAGGCGTCCCAGCGCTGCTGCCAGTCGTGCATGCCGGTCTCGGACGCTTCCAGCAGGGCGCTGGCTTCCTCGGCGGCGGCGGCGCTGGTTTCCTGCTCGGGCGCGAGCATTTCCAGCTCCTCGGCCAGGGTCGCCAGCAGGGTGCGGTCGTGGCCCAGGTGCGATTCGGTTTCCTGGCGGGTGCGCTCGGCCTCGCGCAGGTCGTCCTGCAGCTGGCGCATGCGCTGCTGGCCGTGCTGGATGCTCTGCTCGACGCGGGCGATGTCGCCGCCCACCGAGTAGAAGCGGCCCTGCACCTGGTTGAAGCGCTCGGACAGTTCGTGGTGGCCATCGCGCAGGCGCTCGATGCTGGCATCGGCGCTGCGCTGCTCGGCCACCAGGGCCTCGAAGGCCACTTCCTGGTCGCCGATCACCCGCTCCTTCTGCCCCACCTGCTCGTTCAGCTCGCGCCACTTCAGGGCGCCCAGCTGGGCCTTGAGCTGGCGTTCCTCGGCCTTGTATTCCTGGTATTTCTCCGCCGACTGGGCCTGGCGGTGCAGGCGTTCGAGCTGGCGCTCCAGTTCCTCGCGCAGGTCGGTCAGGCGCGCCAGGTTCTCCTGGGTGCGGCGGATGCGGTTCTCGGTCTCGCGGCGGCGCTCCTTGTACTTGGAGATGCCGGCGGCTTCCTCGATGAAGTTGCGCAGATCCTCCGGCTTGGCCTCGATCAGCTTGGAGATCATGCCCTGCTCGATGATCGAGTAGCTGCGCGGGCCCAGGCCGGTGCCGAGGAAGATGTCGGTGATGTCGCGGCGCCGGCACTTGGTGCCGTTGAGGAAGTAGGTATTCTGGCCGTCGCGGGTGACGCGGCGGCGGATGGAAATCTCGGCGTAGGCGGCGTATTCGCCCACCAGGGTGCCGTCGCTGTTGTCGAAGATCAGCTCGATGGACGCCTGGGTCACCGGCTTGCGCGTATTCGAGCCGTTGAAGATGACGTCGGTCATCGACTCGCCGCGCAGGTTCTTCGCCGAGCTTTCGCCCATCACCCAGCGCACGGCGTCGATGATGTTGGACTTGCCGCAGCCGTTGGGGCCGACCACGGCGGCCATGTTGCTCGGGAAACTGACGGTGGTGGGGTCGACGAAGGACTTGAAGCCCGCCAGCTTGATGCATTTGAGGCGCATGCCGCTCTCCTCAGCGTTCGGCCAGGGCAGCCAGCACCAGCTGGCTGTTGTGGCGGCCGTAGTCCAGAAGCACCTCGCGGATGACCGCCTCGTCGCGGTCGATCACCGCCTGCAGCAGGCGGGCGAAGCTGTCGAGGAACTGGCTCATCTCGCTTTTGCGCCGTTCCAGGGCCAGGTGATAGGTGCGGCTGATGGCCGGCAGCAGGTTCTCCACCGTCTCCTGCAGGTAGGGGTTGGCGGCGAAGGGGAAGGCCGCGCGCATGATGTCGAAGCTGGACTCGACGAAGGCGTCGATGTCGCCGCGCTGCAGGCTTTCCAGCAGGCGCTGCTGGATGGCCAGGAACGGCTGCAGGTCGCCCTCCTCGCGCCAGGTCCGCGCCACCGCGCTGGCGAGCATGATGTACAGCTCCATGACCAGGCCGTAGAGGCTTTCCACGTGGCTGGCGGACAGCTCCGAGACCTGCGCGCCGCGGCGCGGCAGTATCACCACCAGGTGGCGGCGTTCGAGGATCAGCAGCGCCTCGCGCACCGAGCCGCGGCTGACGTTCAGGGCCTGGGTGACCTTCTGCTCCTGGATGCGTTCGCGTTCCTTGAGCTCGCCCCGGATGATGCGTTCGGCGAGGTGGTGGGCAATCTGCTCAGCCAGGCTGTCCGGGGCCTTGAACGTCATGGGTGTCCTTATCGCTGGAGGGCTGATGGAATGGGGCTTGCGGCCGCGAAGTGTAACACAGGGTGTTACCCGGCAACGCCCCGGTCAAGGGGCTCGACTGAACGAAGGTTGGTGCGTACGAAGAAAGGATTGGGCGCAGGATTGTCTGACAATCCTACAACGAGAATCGCGCCATGTTCGCCTTCCTTTCCCCTGCCTGGATGCTGCGCCTGAAGAAGGCCGGCTACTGGATCTGGCTGGTGCCGGTGTTCGGCATTCCGCTGAGCTACTGGTGGTCCTACGGCAGCGACCACCCCAACGCCTGGGCCTGGTTCGTCATCGCCGTGGTGTTCCTGGTCATCCCCGTGCTCGACGCCATCGTCGGCCGCGACCCGGCCAACCCCGACGAGGCCAGTGAAGTGCCAGTACTGGAGCGCGAGGGCTACTACCGCTTCCTCAGCCTGATGACCGTGCCGCTGCTGCTGGGCATGCTGGTGTACGGCGGCTGGGTGATCACCCACTACCAGGCGTGGAACTGGGTGGGCAAGCTGGGCTGGATCCTCTCGGTGGGCACGGTGATGGGCGCCATCGGCATCACCGTGTCCCACGAGCTGATCCACAAGGACCCGCAGCTGGAGCAGCGCGCCGGCGGCCTGCTGCTGGCGGCGGTGTGCTATGCCGGCTTCAAGGTGGAGCACGTGCGCGGCCACCACGTGCACGTTTCCACCCCGGAGGACGCCTCCTCCTCGCGCTACGACCAGAGCCTGTACGCCTTCCTGCCCCACGCCTACAGGCACAACTTCCTCAACGCCTGGCGCCTGGAGGCCCAGCGCCTGAAGCGCAAGGGCCTGCCGGCGCTGCACTGGCGCAACGAGCTGATCTGGTGGTACGCCGTCAGCGCCCTCTTCCTGCTCGGTTTCAGCCTCGCCTTCGGCTGGCTCGGCGCGGTGTATTTCCTCGGCCAGGCGGCCATGGCCTTCACCCTGCTGGAGATCGTCAATTACGTCGAGCACTACGGCCTGCACCGCCGGCGCCTGGACGACGGCCGCTACGAGCGCACCACCCACGAGCACTCGTGGAACAGCAACTTCCTGCTGACCAACCTGTTCCTCTTCCACCTGCAGCGCCACTCCGACCACCACGCCTACGCCAAGCGCCGCTACCAGGTGCTGCGCCACTACGACGACAGCCCGCAGCTGCCCAACGGCTACGCCGGAATGATCGTCCTGGCGCTGTTCCCGCCGCTGTGGCGCGCGGTGATGAACCCCCGCGTACGCGCCTACTACGCCGGCGAGGAATACCAGCTGAGCGATACCCAGCGCGCCTGATTCCAACGGGTTCCACGCCTTTGCGGCAGCCACGCACCCCCGGCTGCCGTTTTTTTTGCGCCGCCGGGAGCGTAGGGCGGATAACGCCTACGGCGTTATCCGCCGTTTGGCCTCGGCTCCCGGCGGCTCCGGGGCTGATCTTGGCGTTGGCTCTGGCCCCGGTGTATCGGCGGATAACCGCGAACGGTTATTCGCCCTACGTTACTGCGCTGCATCAGCCATGGCGTACCCATGTAGGAGCGCGCCCTGCGCGCGAATCGCGGGCAGGGCCCGCTCCTACACCTGCCGGTAAACACAACGCCCCGCTCCTACGAAAAAGCGCCTTGCCGGAAATAGCTGACCGAAAGATCAGAATTTTTGTTGACTTAAAAGTCAGCTTTTCCTAGATTCACCTCCATCGCGCCCCGCCCAACAACAAGAAAGCCTGGAGGCATGCCTTGATCAGGTTCCTGCTCAACCGCGAGCTGCGTGTCGAAGACCGCCTCGACCCGAATCTCACCGTGCTCAACTACCTGCGCCAGCACCTGGGCAAGACCGGCACCAAGGAGGGCTGCGCCTCCGGTGACTGCGGCGCCTGCACCGTGGTGGTGGGCGAACTGGTCGGCGCCGAGGGCGCCGAGCGCATCCGCTACCGCACCCTCAACTCCTGCCTGACCTTCGTTTCCGCCCTGCACGGCAAGCAACTGATCGTGGTCGACGACCTCAAGCACCGCGGCGAACTGCACGGCGTGCAGCAGGCCATGGTGGATTGCCACGGCTCGCAGTGCGGCTTCTGCACCCCCGGCTTCGTCATGTCGCTGTTCGCCCTGCAGAAGAACAGCACTGGCGAAACCGCGGAAGCACGCAAGGCCGAGGCCTACGAGGCGCTGGCCGGCAACCTCTGCCGCTGCACCGGCTACCGGCCGATCCTCGACGCCGCCGAGCAGTCCTGCTGCCAGAAGCGCCCGGACCAGTTCGATGCAGCCCAGCAGCAGACCATCGCCCAGCTCAAGGCCATCGCCCCGCGCGAGACCGCCGAGCTGAACAGCGGCGACAAGCGCTGCCTGCTGCCGCTGACCATCGCCGACCTGGCCGACCTCTACAGCGCCAACCCGCAGGCGCGCCTGCTGGCCGGCGGCACCGACCTGGCCCTGGAAGTCACCCAGTTCCACCGCGAGCTGCCGGTGATGATCTACGTCGGCCACGTCGAGGAAATGAAACGCGTCGAAGTCCTCGCCGACCGCATCGAGCTGGGCGCCGCCGCGCCGCTGACCGACTGCTACGAGGCCCTGGCCCACGACTACCCGGACTTCGGCGAGCTGCTGCACCGCTTCGCCTCGCTGCAGATCCGCAACCAGGGCACCCTCGGCGGCAACATCGGCAACGCCTCGCCCATCGGCGACTCGCCGCCGCTGCTGATCGCCCTGGGCGCGCGCATCGTGCTGCGCAAGGGCGAGAGCAGCCGCGAACTGCCCATCGAGGACTACTTCATCGACTACAAGGTCACCGCGCGCCAGGAAGGCGAGTTCATCGAGAAGGTCATAGTCCCGCGCCCGCAGGCCAACCAGGCGTTCCGCGCCTACAAGGTGTCCAAGCGCCTGGACGACGATATCTCAGCGGTCTGCGCGGCCTTCAGCATCACCGTCGAAGACTGCTGCATCAGCGCCGTGCGCAGCGGCTTCGGCGGCATGGCGGCGATCCCCAAGCGCGCCCGCGCCTGCGAGGCGGCGCTGCTCGGCCAGCCGTTCAACGCCGCCACCTTCGAACGCGCGGCCATCGCCCTGGGCGAGGACTTCACCCCGCTCTCGGACTTCCGCGCCAGCAAGGAATACCGCCTGCTCACCGCGCAGAACCTGCTGCGCAAATGCTTCCTCGAACTGGAAGCGCCCCAGGCCGTGACTCGGGTGACCGCATATGCATAAGCACAACAAGACCCAGGAAGAACTCCAGGCGCTGTTCCGCGCCGACCTGACCACCGGCGTGGGCAAGAGCGTCAAGCACGAAAGCGCGCCCAAGCACGTCAGCGGCGAGGCGATCTACATCGACGACCGCCTGGAATTCCCCAACCAGCTGCACGTCTACGCCCGCATGAGCGACCGCGCCCACGCGCGCATCACCCGGCTGGACGTCAGCCCCTGCTACGACTTCCCCGGGGTGGCCATCGCCATCACCAAGGACGACGTGCCCGGCCAGCTGGACATCGGCCCTGTGGTGGCCGGCGACCCGCTGCTGGCCGACGGCAAGGTCGAGTACGTCGGCCAGATGGTCATCGCGGTGGCCGCCGACAGCCTGGAAACCGCACGCAAGGCGGCCATGGCGGCGATCATCGAGTACGAGGACCTGGAGCCGGTGCTCGACGTGGTCGAGGCGCTGCGCAAGAAGCACTTCGTGCTGGACAGCCACACCCACAGGATCGGCGATTCCGCCACCCAGCTGGCCAGCGCGCCGCACCGCATCCAGGGCACCCTGCACATCGGCGGCCAGGAGCACTTCTACCTGGAGACGCAGATTTCCTCGGTGATGCCCAGCGAAGACGGCGGCGTGATCGTCTACACCTCCACGCAGAACCCCACCGAGGTGCAGAAGCTGGTGGCCGAGGTGCTGGGCATCTCCTTCAACAAGGTGGTGATCGACATGCGCCGCATGGGCGGCGGCTTCGGCGGCAAGGAAACCCAGGCCGCCGCGCCCGCCTGCCTGTGCGCGGTGGTCGCGCGCCTGACCGGGCGCCCGGCGAAGATGCGCCTGCCGCGCGTCGAAGACATGCAGATGACCGGCAAGCGCCACCCCTTCTACGTCGAGTACGACGTGGGCTTCGACGACGACGGCCTGCTGCACGGCATCCACATGGACCTGGCCGGCAACTGCGGCTATTCGCCGGACCTCTCCGGCTCCATCGTCGACCGCGCCATGTTCCACTCCGACAACGCCTACTTCCTCGGCAACGCCACCATCAACGGCCACCGTTGCAAGACCAACACCGCGTCGAACACCGCCTACCGCGGCTTCGGCGGCCCGCAGGGGATGGTCGCCATCGAGGAAGTGATGGACGTGGTGGCGCGCCACCTGGGCAAGGACCCGCTGGAAGTGCGCAAGCGCAACTACTACGGCAAGGACGAGCGCAACGTCACCCACTACCACCAGCAGGTCGAGCACAACCTCATCGCGGAAATGACCGCCGAGCTGGAGGCCAGCGCCGAATACGCCAGGCGCCGCGCCGAGATCCGCGCGTTCAACGCCGCCAGCCCGATCCTCAAGAAGGGCCTGGCGCTGACCCCGGTTAAGTTCGGCATCAGCTTCACCGCCACCTTCCTCAACCAGGCCGGCGCGCTGATCCACATCTACACCGACGGCAGCATCCACCTGAACCACGGCGGCACCGAGATGGGCCAGGGCCTGAACACCAAGGTGGCGCAGGTGGTGGCGGAAGTCTTCCAGGTCGACATCGACCGCGTGCAGATCACCGCGACCAACACCGACAAGGTGCCGAACACCTCACCCACTGCAGCCTCCAGCGGCGCCGACCTCAACGGCAAGGCCGCGCAGAACGCCGCCGAGACCATCAAGCAGCGCCTGGTGGAATTCGCCGCGCGGCACTGGAAGGTCACCGAGGAAGACGTCGAGTTCCGCAACAACCAGGTGCGCATCCGCGACCTGATCGTGCCCTTCGAGGAGCTGATCCAGCAGGCCTACTTCGGCCAGGTGTCGCTGTCCTCCACCGGCTTCTACCGCACGCCGAAGATCTACTACGACCGCGACAAGGCCGCCGGCCGGCCGTTCTACTACTTCGCCTTCGGCGCCGCCTGCTCGGAAGTGCTGGTGGACACCCTCACCGGCGAGTACCGCATGCTGCGCACCGACATCCTCCATGACGTCGGCGACTCGCTGAACCCGGCCATCGACATCGGCCAGGTGGAGGGCGGCTTCGTCCAGGGCATGGGCTGGCTGACCATGGAAGAGCTGGTGTGGAACGCCAAGGGCAAGCTCGTGACCTGCGGCCCGGCCAGCTACAAGATCCCGGCCATCGCCGACATGCCGCTGGATTTGCGGGTGAAGCTGGTGGAGAACCGCAAGAACCCCGAGCAGACGGTGTTCCACTCCAAGGCCGTGGGCGAGCCGCCGTTCATGCTCGGCATCTCGGTGTTCTGCGCCATCAAGGACGCGGTGGCGAGCCTGGCCGACTACCGCGTGCAGCCGCAGATCGACGCACCGGCGACGCCGGAGCGGGTGCTCTGGGGCGTGGAGCAGATGCGCAGGTTGAAAGCCGCGCAGGCCGCTGAACCACAAACCGCCGCCGAACCGGCATGACCTACGCTCCACGAACCTTCCGAGGTTAACGACATGAACTGGATCAGCGCCCTCGCCGACCTGCAGCAACGCGGAGAAGCCGCCGTGCTGGTGACCATCATCGAGGAGCTTGGCTCCACGCCGCGCAACGCCGGCTCGAAGATGGTGGTCAGCGCCGACAGGCTGTTCGACACCATCGGCGGCGGCCACCTGGAGTTCAAGGCCCTGCAGATCGCCCGCGAGATGCTCCAGCAGCGCACCCGGCAGCCGCGCCTGGAGCGCTTCAGCCTGGGCGCCAGCCTCGGCCAGTGCTGCGGCGGCGCCACCGTGCTGCTGTTCGAGCCGATGGGCCAGCCCCAGGCGCACATCGCCGTGTTCGGCGCCGGCCACGTCGGTCGCGCGCTGGTGCCGCTGCTGGCCAGCCTGCCGTGCAAGGTGCGCTGGATCGACTCGCGGGAAGCCGAGTTCCCGGAAAGCATCCCGGCCGGCGTCGAGAAAGTGCTGAATGACGAAGTGCTCGATGAGGTCGAGAATATGCCGGCGGGCGGCTACTACATCGTCATGACCCACAACCACGCCCTGGACCTGGAGCTGACCGCGGCGATACTCAAGCGTGACGACTTCGGCTACTTCGGCCTGATCGGCTCGGACACCAAGCGCGCCAAGTTCGAACACCGCCTGCGCGACCGCGGCTTCGCCAGCGAGAGCGTGCAACGCATGCGCTGCCCCATGGGCATCGCCGAGGTGAAGGGCAAACTGCCGGTGGAAATCGCCGTGTCCATCGCCGGCGAAGTGATCGCCACCTACAACGCCGCCTTCGGCCAGGAAAAGGCCAGCGGCGAACACTCGGTGGCCACGCTCCTGCCCAGCAGCCGCCGCGCCCGTACCGCCGAAAACGGCAGGTAACCGACATTCGTAGGATGGGTTGAGCGAAGCGATACCCATCGATTCCCAGATCGAGAGAACGACATGACCAGCAAAGCCTACCGCGCCAGCATCCTGCACAGCGTCGCCGACCCCGCCGAAGTGGGCGTCGACAAGTCCTACCAGTACTTCGAAGACGGCATCCTGCTGGTGGAGGACGGCAAGGTCGCCCGCCTCGGCCACGCCGCCGAGCTGCTGCCGCAACTGGGCGGCGTGGAAGTGGTGGAATACCGCGACGCGCTGATCACCCCCGGCTTCATCGACACCCACATCCACTACCCGCAGACCGGCATGATCGCCTCCTACGGCGAACAGCTGCTGGACTGGCTGAACACCTACACCTTCCCCACCGAGAAGCAGTTCGCCGACCCGGCCCACGCCGCCGACGTCGCCGGCATCTTCCTCAAGGAACTGCTGCGCAACGGCACCACCACCGCCCTGGTATTCGGCAGCGTGCACCCGCAGTCGGTGGACGCGCTGTTCGGCGCTGCCGAGAAGCTCGACCTGCGGCTGATCGCCGGCAAGGTGATGATGGACCGCAACGCCCCGGACTACCTGACCGACACTGCCGAAAGCAGCTACCGCGACAGCAAGGCGTTGATCGAGCGCTGGCACGGCAAGGGCCGCCTGCTCTACGCGGTGACCCCGCGCTTCGCCCCCACAAGCACCCCCGAACAGCTGGACGCCGCCGGCCGCCTGCTCAAGGAGCACCCGGGCGTGTACCTGCACACCCACCTGTCGGAGAATCGCAAGGAAATCGAGTGGGTGAAGGAACTCTTCCCCGAGCGCAGCGGCTACCTGGACGTCTACGACCACCACGGCCTGCTCGGCGCGCGCTCGGTGTTCGCCCACGGCGTGCACCTGTGCGACGGCGAATGCCAACGCCTGGCCGAGACCGGCTCGGCGGTGGCCTTCTGCCCCACCTCGAACCTGTTCCTCGGCAGCGGCCTGTTCGACCTGGCGAAGCTGGAGAAGCACAAGGTCAAGGTCGGCCTGGGCACCGACGTCGGCGCCGGCACCAGCTTCTCCCAGCTGCAGTCGCTGAACGAGGCCTACAAGGTGATGCAGCTGCAGGGCATCAAGCTCGACCCGTTCAAGTCGCTGTACCTGGCCACCCTCGGCGGCGCCCGCGCGCTGGAGCTGCAGGACAAGGTCGGCAGCTTCGCCCGGGGCAACGAGGCGGACTTCGTGGTGCTGGACTACAAGGCCACCCCGCTGCTGGACTACCGCCTGCGGCAGGCGAAGAGCCTGGAGGAAAGGCTCTTCGCCCTGATCATCCTCGGCGACGACCGCACGGTCCGCGAAACCTTCGCCCACGGCCGCTCGGTGCACCAGCGCGGCTGACGCTTACGGTCACGCCGGCCGGGCCCTCGCTCAGGACCGCCGGCCGGTGTGGCCGCTTTTCATTTCCCGGGGGGACGGGGTCGAACCGTAGGGCGCATAACGCCTACGGCGTTATCCGCCGTTTGGCCTTGGTTCCCGGCGGCTCCCGGGTTGGCCTGGGCGTTGGCTGTGGCCCCGGTGTATCGGCGGATAACCGCGAACGGTTATTCGCCCTACGTTTGTCTGGGCTTCTGTGCGATGCAAGAGCACCCTCTCCCCAACCCTCTCCCTGAAGGGAGAGGGGGCTTGTCCTCTGCCAGCTGAAATAACGGAGTACTCCTGTAATTACCGGCTGGCGCTTGACTATCGCCCAACGCCGAACGGTCCCCTCTCCCTTCAGGGAGAGGGTTAGGGAGAGGGAACGGAGTCAATCCAAAGCACAGCAGCCTCCGGGAGACTCCATTCGCGAGCAAGCTCGCTCCTACAAAAAAGCACGCCCTAGCGCGAAGCCTTCCTCCGCAGCGCCGCCGGGCTGAACTCCGCCACGTCCGGCGCCGGCTTGCTGAAGTCGGCGGTGCCCGACTCCTCGTTGTCCAGCCACTGCACGCTGTAGCGCCGCGACTGCAGGTCGTGGAAGGTGTCCAGCGCGGTCCAGACCATGGGCTGTTCGTAGAAGTTCTTCAGGTAGGCCATCGACACCCGCCACAGCTCGCCGCGGCCGTCGTACTGGTCGACCACCGCCGCGCCCCAGCTGTCTTCGTCGAGGTACAGGGTGCGCTTGCTGTAGATGTGCCGCGCGCCGGGCTTGAGCTTGCCTTCCACCACCCACACCCGGTGCAGCTCGTAGCGGGTGTATTTCGGGTTGATGTGGCCGGGGGTGAGCAGGTCCTTGTATTTCACCTCGGGGCTGGTGACCCTGTAGTTGTTGTAGGGGATGTAGATTTCCTTCTTGCCCACCAGGGTCCAGTTGTAGCGGTCCGGGGCGCCGTTATACATGTCGGTGTCGTCGGCGGTGCGCAGGCCGTCGGAGTCCTCGATCGGGGTGTCGTAGGCCAGCGTCGGGGCGCGCCGCACGCGGCGCTGGCCGGGGCTGTAGCCCCAGGCCTGGCGCGGCTCCTTGACCTGGTCGAGGGTCTCCTGCACCAGCGCGCCCTCGCCCGCCAGGCGCGCCGGGGCGGTGGTGAAGGTCATGTAGTAGAACAGGGTGTTGCCCAACTGCTCGAAGCTGCCTTTCGGATCGTAGAAGCGGAACAGCGCGGCGTCCTGGCTGGTCACCAGCGAGTAGGCGCCGTTGCGCTGCACGCCGGTCTGCGCCGAGCGCCGTTCGATGTAGCTGCCGCGGTAGCGGGCGATGTGGTTCCACAGCGCTTCCAGGCCGCTCTGCGGGATCGGGAAGGGAATGCCGCCGTAGGCGTCGGCGAAGCCGTTGCCGCCTTCCACCAGCTTGCCGCTGGTGGCGTTGCGGAAGGTGTTGTCGTACACCCACTGCGGCGCCGCGCCGCTGCGGCGGGTCTGGTAGACCGGCATCTGGAAGCTGTCCGGGTAGGTGGTGAACAGGGCGATCTGGCCGGGCGTCAGGTTCGCCTTGTACTGCTCCAGGTTGGCCTTGGTGATGGTGAATTGCGGCTTGTCGCCGGCGAAGGGGTCGACGTGGTGGCTGCCCGGGCCCTTGTAGCCGGCCGGGGCCTGGGTCAGGCCGCCGCTCCAGGCGGGGATGCTGCCGGCGGCGTTGCCGGCCTTCTCGGCGCCCAGCGGCGTCAGGCTGCTCTTGAGCTGTGCGGCCTGGTCGGCGCTCACCGCCGCGCGGGCGTCGGTCGCCACCAGGGCCGCCAGGGCCAGCAGCGCGATCATGGGTTTCTTGGCGATCATGCGAGTCTCCATCACCTGGCTGATCAGAACGAGTACTTGGCGCTGATCGAGACGTTGTCCCGGTCACGCATGGAGTTGTTCACCCCGGCGCCGTAGTAGTTGGTGTACTGCATCCCCACCTGGAAAGTGTTCAGGTAGGTGGCGTCGGCGCCGAGGGTGTAGGCCTTGCGCCCTTCGATGAAGTTGCCGGTGCGGTCGGAGTTGCCCTTGAAGTCGTCCTGGTAGACCACGTAGGGGCTGAGCTTCACGCCGGCGAACACGTCGTTCCAGGTGCCGCTGAGCAGCAGGGTGTAGCCGTAGCTGTCGCGGCTGATCTGGTCGCCGTCGTCGGAGCCGCCGACATAGGACTTGTCCTGGGCGCCGACGAAGCGGCGCTTGCTGCCGTCCCAGGCGGTGTACTCCAGGCTGCTGCCGCGGATGAACTCGCCGGCTACCTCGGCCACGCCCACCACCGAGTCGAAGGTCATGTGCGGGCCGAAGTTGTAGATGCCGGTCAGCGAGGCGTTGTAGGTCTCGGCGCGCTCGTAGTTCTGGAACAGCGAGCCGCGGCACAACTGCTTGCCGGACACCGATGCGCAGGCCTGGTCGGCCGGGGTGTTGGCGTCGTAGAGGTTGGTCAGGCCGAGCACGCCCTGGGTAAGCAGGTCGCCGAGCAGGTCGTTGGTGGCCGAGATGCTGATCGGCATGTTCGGCCGGTAGGCCAGCTCGCCGGCCACCGAGGCGTCGCCCAGGGTGGTGTTGAAGCTGAAGCCGTACATGCGGATGTCTTCGACGTAGTCGCGGCGCGCCTGGGCGTTGCTGGCCAGGTCCAGGGTGGCCAGGCCGGGCACCGCCTCGCCCAGGCCCAGCGGGCCGAGCACGCCGTTGAGGGCGGCGATGTCGGCGCCCTGGTAGCTGCGCAGGTCCACCGCCACCTGGGGTTCCTTGGCGTGGTAGTTGACGAAGTACAGGCCGAACTCGGTGGAGTTGAGCTGCTCGGCGATGTAGCGGAAGGCCACGCCGTATTCGCCGCTGTCGCGGGCGTCGAGGTCCTTGCCGATGCTGGCCACCTTGAAGGTGCCGGTGTTGGGGTTGAGGTAGGCGTTCGGGCCGGCCGGGCCGTTGCCCAGCAGGCCGAGCCCGGCCACCAGCGGGTAGCCGGCCAGCAGTTGCTTGAACTCCGGGCTGTCTTCGGTGGTGTAGGCGACATCGCCGCCGTCGGCGAACAGGTCGGTGTCGGCGAAATAGGTGCCCACCGGGTCCAGGCGCGTCTCCTTCCACTTCCACTGATAGTAGCTTTCCATCGACAGGTTGTCGGTCAGCCCGAGGTTGAAGCTCAGCGCCTCCACCGGCACCAGCACTTCCTTGAGCTCCGAGCCCGGCAGGTGGAAGCGCGAGGCGTCCACCGGGTTGATGGTGTTGATGCCGCCGCGGTAGAAGGTGCTCTCGCCCCAGTTCAGCACCTGGCGGCCGACGCGGCCGGTGACCGGGTGTTCGGCGATGTCCCAGTCGCCGGAGAGGTAGGCATCGAGCAGCTCGGCCTTGCGCCCGGCGATGTGGCGGGTGTCCTGGGTGAAGCGGTCGTCGTCGGGATAGGACTGGCTGGGGCGCTCGACGCCGTCGGTGGTGCTCAGGTAGTCGTTGCGCTTGTCCATTATCTGCGTGTCGTAGTAGGCGGTGCCACGCATGAACAAGCCGTAGTTCCGGTACTTGGCCGAGAGGTCCGAGGTGAGCTTGAACACCTGGGAGACCAGGCCCTTGTCGAAGTTGCGGTTGCCGTCGTCGGTGTTGATGTCGTCTATGTTCTCGGTGCCGCGGCCCTGCACGCGCCACATGGCGCCATAGGACAGGGTGCTGTCCAGGGACCCGGTGACCTGGTTGTCGGCGAAGCTGAATTCGACGGCCTGGACACTGCCCGCCACCAGCAACGGCAGCAGCCCCATGAGCGCGCCGGCGCGCCTGGGCGCCCAGAACGACGGGTTGCCCCAACCCCTTTCGATGCACGTACGACGGTTCATCGAAGCATTACCTCCATGACGGCCAAGATTTATCGCCCCGGGCATTGCGTCCGGCGCTGTTGTTATTCGTTTCTCGGCTGCTGGCCAGCCTGTTAGCGGCTCAGCAGTAGCACTCCTCGGATGGCGCTTGCCGGCGCCGGCTGGCTCCTCTGGCGAATCCCCTGCACGCGGAATCTGGCACGATAGTGCAAGCAAGGTAACAAACTGTTTCCCCACTTGCCAACCCGAAAGCATGAACGCCCATCGCACGAAAGCGCGATCCAGACGGATTGGACTTCAGGCAGCGAAGGCTCCGCAATGACAGGTCGCGCCACTGCGACTCACAAATCTGACCGTCGGCCCGGCGGCGGCAGGCAGCCGGCGCACGAAACGAGGCGGCCCGCGCCCGGGCGCAGCGCTGCGGCGGCGAGCGGCTATCCTATTGGCCATAGCCTTCCGGAAGCCTCGCCATGACCGCCGCCCCCTTCGCCATCCGCCCCCACGCCGACGACGTGGAGGGCATGCCCATCCTGCGCGCCCTGCCCTCCGCGCAATTCCGCAGCATCGGCCCCTTCGTGTTCTTCGACCACATGCTGGCCACCGACTTCGCGCCGGGCCAGGGCATGAACATCAACCAGCACCCGCACATCGGCCTGTCCACCCTCACCTACCTGTTCGAGGGCCAGGTGCAGCACAAGGACAGCCTGGGTTCGGACCAGTTGGTGCTGCCCGGCGACGTCAGCTGGATGACCGCCGGGCGCGGCGTCGCCCACGTCGAGCGAACCCCGCAGGCGCTGCGCGAAAGCGGCTCGCGCCTGCACGGCCTGCAGGTCTGGTTGGCCCTGCCGCAGGCCGAGGAAGGCCGCGAGCCCAGCTACAGCCACCACCCGCTGGCCAGCCTGCCGCAGAGCGAGAGCCTGGGCGTGAGTATCCGCCTGATCGCCGGCAGCGGCTTCTGCCTGGTCTCGCCGGTGCCGGTGCTGTCGCCGACCTTGTATGCCGACATCGAGATGGTTGCCGGCAGCACCCTGACGCTGCCGCCTGAACATCCGCAAAGGGCGCTCTATCTATTGGAAGGCGAGGCGCTGCTCGACGACGATCCCGCGCCGCTGCGCCAGCTGCTGGTCCTGCCCGAGGGCGCAAGCCCGGTGCTAAGCGCCTGCGCCGACTGCCGCGCGGTGCTGATCGGCGGCGAGCCGCTGGACGGCGCGCGGCGGATGAACTGGAACTTCGTCGCCAGCGACCCCGCGCTGATCGACGAGGCCCGCCGGCGCTGGGCCGCCGGCGACTGGCCGACGGTCCCCGGCGAGCGCGAGCGCATCGAGCTGCCGCGCTGAGCCGCGGCCCTCCCCCCTTTCCTTCCACGTCCTGGAGCTGCCATGCCAGAGCAGAATCGTCACACCGGCGCACTCACGGTGCTCACCGTGCTGTTCTTCATGTGGGGCCTGATCACCTCGCTGAACGACATTCTGGTGCCGCACCTGAAGGCGGTGTTCACCCTCAACTATGTGCAGGCGTCGCTGGTGCAGTTCAGCTTCTTCACCGCCTACTTCGTCATGTCCTTCCCGGCCGGGCGGCTGGTGGAGCGCCTGGGCTACAAGCGCGGGATCATCGTCGGCCTGGTCACTGCCGGCGTCGGATGCCTGTTGTTCCTGCCGGCGGCCGGCGCGCAGTCCTACCCGGCGTTCCTTGCCGCGCTGTTCATCCTGGCCTCGGGCATCACCCTGCTGCAGGTGGCGGCCAACCCCTACGTCAACGTGCTCGGCAGCCCGCAGTCGGCGGCCAGCCGGCTGAACATGACCCAGGCCTTCAACTCCCTGGGCACCACCGTCGGCCCGCTGGTGGGCTCGGTGACCATCCTCGCCATTGGCGCGGGCGCGGCCAGCGAACTGGGCAGCGCCGCCGCCGAGGCCGACTCGGTGAAGATGCCCTACCTGGTGCTGGCCGCCCTGCTGTTCGCCATCGCCGTGCTGATCGGCCTGTTCCGCCTGCCGCGCATCAGCCACGACGAACCCAGCGACGGCGCGGCCGCCGGCCGGCAGTCGCTGCTCGCCCATCGGCACCTGGTGTACGGGGTGGTCGGCATCTTCGCCTACGTCGGCGCCGAGGTGGCCATCGGCAGCTACCTGGTCAGCCTGATGGGCCAACCGGACATCGCCGGCCTGCCCGGCGAGCAGGCCAGCAAGTTCCTCTCGCTGTACTGGGGCGGCGCCATGCTCGGCCGCTTCATCGGCAGCGTGCTGATGCGCAGCATCCGCCCCAACCGCATCCTGGCCTTCAACGCGGTGACCAACGCCGTGCTGCTGGCGGTGGCCATCGGCGTGGGCGGCCATGTGGCGATGTGGGCGCTGATCCTCATCGGCCTGTTCAACTCGATCATGTTCCCGACCATCTTCTCCCTGGCCCTGGAAGGCCTGGGCAACCTGACCAGCAAGGGCTCGGGCCTGCTGTGCATGGCCATCGTCGGCGGCGCCCTGGTGCCGCTGGTGCAAGGCTTCTTTGCCGACCATATCGGCCTGTTGCAGTCCTTCGCCATTCCGCTGGTGTGCTACCTGTACATCTGCTGGTTCGGCGCGCGCGGGTATCGGGCGGATGAGGCCAGGGTGACGCGGGTGGAGGGGGTGCGCTGAAGGGGGCAATCGCGGACGGAGTCCGCTCCTACAGCATGGGCGAGCATGGCTCTTCGTAGGATGGGTTGAGCTTGCGAACCCATGCGGTTGCGCTGATGGGTATCGCTTCGCTCAACACCATCCTACGAAGAGCGCCTCGGTGCGGTCCGCAGGGAAGCACGGGCGTAGCGGGCCCTGCCCGCGATTCGCGCGCAGGGCGCGCTCCTACATGGGAATGGCATGGGTGGGGTAGCGTAGGAGCGGATCTCATCCGCGAATCGCGTCGGAATCTCCGGCTATCGCGGACAAGGTCCGCTCCTACGGGGGAGAAATACCATGCCTCCCGGCGACATGTAGGACCTTGTCCGCGATTGGACTCAGCGGCCGCACCGGACGCCCCGGTGTGTCGGACTTTTGCATGGCAGAACGAAACCGCTCTACTCGCCGAACTTCTCATCCAGCAGGTCGTACATCGCCTGGAACGCCCGGCGGGCCACCTTGGCGTCGTACTGCATCTTGCCCGGAATCTGAGCCTGCGGATCGGTGAAGGAATGCGCGGCGCCACCGTAGCTGGTCAGCGCCCAGTCCACGCCCGCGTCGTTCATTTCCTTGGCGAAGTCGAGCAGTTGCTCGCGCGGCACCAGCGGGTCGATAGCGCCGTCCAGGACCAGCACCGAGCCCTTGATGTTCTTCGCATCCGCCGGATTCGGCGAATCCAGGGTGCCATGGAAGGACACCGCCGCGGCCAACGGCGCGCCGTCGCGGGCCAGGTCCAGTGCGCAGCAGCCGCCGAAGCAGAAGCCGAACGCAGCCAGCTTGGCGCCATCGATCGGCGCCTTGCCGGCCTGGGCCTGCAGCGCCTTGAAGGCCGCTTGCATGCGGCGGCGCAGCGCGGCGCGGTCGTTCTTCAGCGGCATCATGGCGGCGCCGGCCTGCTCCGGGCCGTTGGGGCGCACGTCCTTGCCGTAGAGGTCGGCCACCAGCACCACGTAGCCGTGGCCGGCGACCTGGCGGGCGATGTCCAGGGCGCCCTGGCCGACGCCCATCCAGTTCGGCGCCATCAGCAGGCCGGGGCGCTGCACGGTGCTGGAGGCGTCGAACACCAGTTGACCTTCGAAGGACACGCCGTCGACTTCATAAGCGACGGGTTGGACGCTGATCTGACTCATGGGGTGACTTCCTTCAGTGGGAGTAGGAAAAGCACAAAGCCCGCTTAAGGCGGGCTTTGTGTGAGGTTACCGGCTCAGGCGGAAAGTTCCACCAGCAGCTTGTTCAGGCGACGCACGTAGGCGGCCGGGTCCTTGAGGCTGTCGCCGGCGGCGAGGGCGGCCTGGTCGAAGAGGATGTGCGCCAGTTCGCCGAAGCGGTCCTCGTCCGGCTCCGCGTCGAGCTTCTCGATCAGCGGGTGGGCCGGGTTGAACTCGAAGATCGGCTTCGATTCCGGCACCTTCTGCCCGCTGGCCTCGAGGATCTGGCGCATCTGCAGGCCGAGGTCGGCCTCGCCGATGGCGAGGATCGCCGGCGAGTCGGTCAGGCGGTGCGACACGCGCACTTCGGCGACTTCCTCGCCGAGGGCGGCCTTCAGGCGCTCCACCAGGCCTTCCTTCGCCTTGGCCACTTCCTCCTGAGCCTTCTTGTCCTCCTCGGAGTCCAGCTTGCCCAGGTCCAGGTCGCCGCGGGCGACGTCGACGAAGTCCTTGCCGTCGAAGCTCGGCAGGTAGCTCATCAGCCACTCGTCGATGCGGTCGGTGAGCAGCAGCACCTCGATGCCCTTCTTGCGGAAGACTTCCAGGTGCGGGCTGTTCTTCACCTGCGCGTAGCTCTCGCCGGTGAGGTAGTAGATCTTGTCCTGGCCTTCCTTCATGCGGCCGATGTAGTCGGCCAGGGACACGCTCTGCTCGCCGGAGTCGTCGTGGGTGGAGGCGAAGCGCAGCAGGCCCGCGATCTTCTCCTTGTTGGCGAAGTCTTCCGCCGGGCCTTCCTTGAGGACCTGGCCGAAGTTCTTCCAGAAGCCCTTGTAGGCCTCGGCGTCGCTGCTCGCCAGTTTCTCCAGCATGTCCAGCACGCGCTTGGTCAGCGCCGACTTCATCGAGTCGATCACCGGGCCGGACTGGAGGATCTCGCGGGAGACGTTCAGCGACAGGTCGTTGGAGTCCACCACGCCCTTGATGAAGCGCAGGTACAGCGGCAGGAACTGCTCGGCCTGGTCCATGATGAACACGCGCTGCACGTACAGCTTCAGCCCGCGCGGGGCCTCGCGGTGGTACAGGTCGAAGGGCGCGCGGCCGGGCACGTAGAGCAGCGAGGTGTACTCCAGCTTGCCTTCGACCTTGTTGTGGCTCCAGGTCAGCGGGTTCTCGAAGTCGTGGGCGGTGTGCTTGTAGAACTCCTGGTATTCCTCGTCCTTGATCTCGGTGCGCGGACGGGTCCACAGGGCGCTGGCGCGGTTGACCACTTCCCATTCCGGCTCGGCCGGCTTGTCCTTCTCTTCGCCGTGGAATTCCTTCGGCAGCTCGATGGGCAGGGCGATGTGGTCGGAGTATTTCTTGATGATGTTGCGCAGGCGCCAGCCGTCGGCGAACTCTTCCTCACCGCTCTTCAGGTGCAGGACGATGCGGGTGCCGCGCTCGGGCTTGTCGATGGTGGCGACTTCGAACTCGCCCTCGCCCTTGGACGACCAGTGCACGCCCTCGCTGGCCGGGGCGCCGGCGCGGCGGGTGAAGACGTCGACCTTGTCGGCGACGATGAAGGCGCTGTAGAAGCCCACGCCGAACTGGCCGATCAGGTGCGAGTCCTTCTTCTGGTCGCCCGAGAGGTTCTTCAGGAAGTCGGCGGTGCCGGACTTGGCGATGGTGCCCAGGTGCGCGATCACTTCCTCGCGGCTCATGCCGATGCCGTTGTCTTCGAGGGTAACGGTCCTGGCGTCCTTGTCGAAGCTGACGCGGATCTTCAGCTCGGCGCCGCCTTCGAGCAACTCGGGCTTGGCCAGGGCCTCGAAACGCAGCTTGTCGGCCGCGTCGGAGGCGTTGGAAATCAGTTCGCGGAGGAAGATTTCCTTATTCGAATACAGGGAATGGATCATCAGGTGAAGCAGTTGCTTCACTTCGGTCTGAAAGCCCAGTGTCTCTTTTTGAGTCTCCACGCTCATCGTTTCTCGCTCCGAGGATGACAAAAGCCGCATCGGGCGGCGGATGTCAGCGAGATGGGGGCTTCCTGAAGCTTTTCAAGGGTTTGCCGCGACGAACGTCATTGCGGCAGGAGTTCGATGGCGCTGATCTCCGCAGGCCGCAGGCTGTAGCTGGCCTGGCCGGCGCCGGTGAGCAGGTGGCGGATGACCACCCGGCCGTTCGCGTCCAGGCCGGTGAACACGCCTTCGGCCACGCGCCCGCGCTCGGTGGTCACGCGCATGCCGCGGTTGACGTAGCGCTGCGGCTCGGCCTGCAGACGCTCCAGGCTCAGCGGCCGCGTCGCGCTGCCGGGCTGCGGCGCGGCGGGCCCGGGTTCGGCCACCGGGGCGCTGGCCTCGGCGCGCGGCGCCAGCTTCGGGTAGCGGTCGCCGCGCACCGCCCAGCCGCGGTTGGCGCTGCGCGCAAGCTCCAGGTCCAGGTGTTGCGCTTCGCCGTCCAGGCGGAAGTCCAGCGGCACCTGCATGATCGAGCCCAGAGGCTCCAGGCGCGATGCGGGCAATTCCAGCTGGCGGCCCGGGAAGCGCCGCTGCAGGTAGTCGCGCAGGACATAGGCCAGGGTGTCGGCGGAGTCGAAACGGGTGTCCACCTGGCCGTCGCGGTAGCGCAGGCGGTCGGTGTACAGCTCGATACGGCCGCTGAGGGTGGTGCGGTACTGCGTCGGCAGAACCAGGTGGAAGTCGCCGCGCAGGCGGTTGGGCGCCTCGGGCCGCAGGTCCAGGTGCAGGCTGTAGCCGCGTTCCAGGCGCACGGCCTCGGGCAGGTCGGCGCCCGGCGCCAGCCAGCTGACCTCCACCACGGGCCGCGGCCCGCGGTCGTCCGGCAGCACGTCCAGGCGCAGCGGCCCGTGCGGCTGGGCGGCCAGGCGGATGCGCACCTCGCGGTGGGCATAGAAGTCCTGGCCCTCGCGCAGGCTGAGCACGCCGTCGATCAGCTCCGCCTGCTGCGGCGCGAAGGCCTGGCCATCGAGTTCGCCGCGCAGGGCGATGTCCAGCTCCGGCGCCGCCACGGGCTCGCTGCGCAGCCACTGCAGGCTGAGGATGGCCTCCAGCCGCGCGCTGTCGCGGCTGGCGAGCATGGCCAGGCCGACGACCAGGGGAATGCAGCCCAGGGCGCCGAGGAACAGCGCCTTGCGCGCGAAGCCCCAGTGCCGCGCCAGGAACACCGGCGCCAGGGGCGGCAGCAGGCAGGCCAGGCCCCACAGCGGGCCGCGCGCGAACGCCAGCATGACCAGCCAGGCGTAGCCGGCCAGGATCAGCAGCAGCCCGCCGAGGATCAGCAGCGTATCCATCGCGCCCCCGGCCTCAGGCGCCGTCGACCTTGAAATGCGCCCGCGCGGTGGCGATCGGCTCGGCGCGGCTGGTCTGCCAGGCGGTGATGGCGACGTTGGCCACGCGCCGGCCCTGGCGCCACACCTGGCACTGGGCGTAGGTGTCGCGGAAGTGCCCGGCGCGCAGGTAGTCGACGGAGAAGTCGATGATCTTCGGCAGGTGCGGCACGCCCATGAGCATCAGCAGGTGCAGCATGGCCGCGTGCTCCATGAAGCCGGCGATCACCCCGCCATGCAGCGCCGGCAGCGTCGGGTTGCCGATGTTGTCGCGGCTGGCCGGCAGGTGGAAGATCACCTCCTCGCCCAGGCGCAGGCAGCGGATGCCGATCAGCCGGGCGTAGGGGATCATGTCCAGCAGCGGGCTGAAGTCGTTGTCCTGGTGCATCTGCCGCAGCAGCTGCTCGATGTCCGGCGTGCTCATGCGCCCTCCCCCTTGGTGCCCGCCGGCGCGCCGGTGGCGCCCTTGCCCAGGCGCATGAAGGTGCCGACCACGTGGGCGATGGGCTGCTCGGGGTCGTCCTGGTAGGCGATGCCGCGGGTGAAGATGACGGTGGGCGTCACCCGGTAGCACTCGGCGAAACCGAAGATGTCCTTGTGCGGCTCGGCCGGGTGCATGTAGTCGATGCGCAGGTCGAGGGTCGGGCAGATCTCGAACTGCGGCAGCACGCAGATGGTGGAGATGCCGCAGGTGGTGTCCATCAGGGTGGTGATGGCGCCGCCGTGGATCACCCCGGTTTCCGGGTTGCCAACGATCGCTTCGCTATAAGGCAGCCGCAGGGTCAAACCCTTTTCGTCCGCGGCATGGGCCGCGATGCCCAGCACCTGGCAATGGCGCAGGACGGCGAGGAAGCGCTGCGCACGCTCTAGAATGGACATTTCACTCATGCGGATCGGGGCCCTGGGCTGCTCGAAAGCGCATGATACTCCGCCGCCAACGGGCCCTGCAGTGAATAATCGTAGCGTCGGCGCAAACTTGCGTTGAACTTCTGAGGCGGGCCTCAGCTCAAAGGGCTAACACCAGGAACGCCGCACATGGAGGCTCCACGATGAAAAAAACCCTTCCCTTCGCTCTGATGCTGGTTGCAGGCCTGACTCTGGCCGGTTGCGACAAGAAAGAAGAGCCCAAGGCCCCGCCGGCCGCGCCGAGCACCGAGCAGCCGGCGACCCCCGCGCCGACCACGCCGCCGGCCAACGAAGCCGCTCCGGCGCCGACCACTCCGGCTCCGGACACCGCGCCGGCGCCGTCCAACGAGGAGCAGAAGTAACCGCCCGCTCCCCGTACAACGCACAAGGCCCGCATTCGCGGGCCTTGTCGTTTCTTCACTCCGGCTCTTTCGCCGGCTCCGCGTGGGGCGTGGGGGTGAACACCATCACCTTGAGCACGTCGGAGTGGAACTCGCGCTGGTACAGCACCCCGACCACCCCGGCGGTGACCAGCATGAAGATCCACGGGTTGATGAACCAGGCCAGCATGGCCAGGCCGAAGTAGTAGGAACGCAGGCCCTGGTTGAACTGGTGCGCGGCCATGGACACCACCCGCGCGGCGCGCTCGGCGAAGGCGTTGCGCTCCTGCTCGCCGACGTGGCGCTCGCCGATCATCGGCGCCGAGCCCACCAGCACCGCGGCGAAGTTGTACTGGCGCATGCACCAGCTGAAGGTGAAGAAGGCATACACGAACACCACCGCCAGGCACAGCAGCTTCAGCTCCGACAGCCCGCGGGTCGGCGAGGCCACGAAAGGCAGGTCGGCCAGCACCGACACGGTGCGCTCGGCCGAGCCCAGCAGGGTGAGGATGCCGGCCAGGATGATCAGGGTGCTGGAGGCGAAGAACGAGGCGTTGCGCTCCAGGTTGCCGATCACGCTGGCATCGGCCACGCGGTTGTCGCGCAGCAGCAGGCGGCGCATCCAGTCCTTGCGGTAGAGGTGCAGCACGCTGGCCAGGCACGCGGTGTCGCGGGCCCTGTGGCTGGCGTAGCGGGCATAGCCGACCCAGCAGAAGGCGAACCAGAGCATGGCCAGCAGGTTCCACAGGTACTGGATATCGAAGAGGTCGACGACGTCGGTCATGGGCTTCCTTGGCGGGCCCTGTCGGCGGGCCGGGCCTGTTGATCGGGTGATTGAGGGAGAACGCGGCAGATAGACGCCGGATGTCGGCGGGAAGACACGAAGCTGCGTCACCTCCCCCATCGGGACACTTGACCGCCCCAAACCGAAGGCAATTCCTACAAGCAAACGAGCCTTTCCCTCAAAAGCCCTGTCCTAGAATCGCGGCGGCCATCACGGCATTCCCGGCGCATCTGTGCAGATCGACCAGTGAGTCGTGAGAAAGCGCACAAACCCGACATCCCTCACTTGTAGTTGGACCAAAATGAAAACAATTGCCTTTGCCTTCGCCCTGTCCACAACCCTACTGGCCAGCAACGCCCAAGCCGCCGCAGGCTCGGTGGGCTTCGACGGATACATCACCCCTTCCACCTGCGCCGTCGCCGTCAACGGCCAGGGCGAACATGGCGCCGTGACCTTGAAGCCGGTCGGCTGGGAAAAGCTGCAGAACGCCGGGGATTTCGCCGGCGACACGCCATTCACCATCACCCTCACCGGCTGCGGTGAAAGCGGCGCGCCGGCCTGGGTCCGCCCCAAGTTCGCCTCCACCGGGGTGAACCCCGCGACCGGCAACCTCCGGAACCAGAGCGGCGACGGCAACTCGGACATCGAAATCCAGCTGCGCAACGGCACCTACGCCACCATCGACCTGATGACCAACGAAAACAACTCCCCGCAGGTGGCCGACTCGGTCATGACCTTCGACTACCACGCCCACTACTACCGCGCCGGGACCACGGGCACCGTAAGCGGCCGCGTCACGGCGAAGCTGGAGTTCTCGGTGGAGTACATCTGAGAGGCACGTCGAACGGCGTATAACCGCGAACGGTTATACGCCCTACGTTCCCGTGTTCGCGTGGTTGGGGAGCATCCGGATGACTCCGGACTCACCACCCACGCCGGACAGCCCCCTCTCCCGCTTGCGGGAGAGGGTTGGGGAGAGGGCGCTCTTACACCCAACGCTGTAGCCACCGACGACTCCCATTCGCGAGCAAGCAAAAGCACCTCGGCGCGTCAGCAAGGCAGTCGCGCAACGAAAAAGGCCGCCTCGTGGGCGGCCTTTCTCATTGCAGCGGGCCCGGTCAGGCCACGGCTTCGCTCGGTTCGCCGAGCAGGCGGTCGATCACCACCATCACGGCGAGCATGGCCACCGAGGGGATCAGCCAGGCCAGGCCCTGCTCGGACAGCGGCAGATGGGCCAGCCATTCCGGCACGGCGAAGCCGGCGCCCTTGAGCGCGTCGACCATGCCGAACGCCAGCGACACCGCCATCACCGGCGCGACTATGCGCGTCTGCGACTTCCACAGGCCGGCGCAGAAGCTCAGCGCCACCAGCACGATGCACGGCGGGTAGATGGCGGTCAGCACCGGCACCGAGAACTGGATCAGCTTGGTCAGGCCGAGGTTGGACACCAGCAGCGAGAAGCCGGCCAGGATCACCACCAGGCTGCGGTAGGACAGCGGCAGGATGCGGCAGAAGTATTCGGCGCAGGCGCAGGTCAGGCCCACGGCGGTGACCAGGCAGGCCAGGGCGATGAGCACGGCGAGGAAGCCGCTGCCCAGGGAGCCGAAGGTGTGCTGCACATAGGCGTGCAGCACGGCCGCGCCGTTGGTCGCGCCGGCGGCGATGTCGTGGCTGCCCGAGCCCAGGCGGAACAGGCTGATGTACACCAGCGCCAGCCCTACCCCGGCGATCAGGCCGGCGATCACCGCGTAGCGGGTGATCAGGCGCGGCGACTGCACGCCGCGGGAGCGGATGGCGTTGACGATGACGATGCCGAAGACCAGGGCGCCCAGGGTGTCCATGGTCAGGTAGCCGTTGATGAAGCCCTGGGAGAAGGCCGCGTGCTCGTAGCTCGGTTCGGCCTGGCCGATGGTCCCGGCCGGCAGCATGAAGGCGGCGATGCCCAGCACGGCCAAGGCGATGATCTTCAGCGGGGCGAGGAAGCGGCCCACGGTGTCCAGCAGCTTGCCGGGGTACAGGGAAATCACCAGGACGATGGCGAAGTACACCAGGCTGTAGAGGAACAGCGGCAGCGGGCCGTCGCCGGTGAGCGGCGCCAGGCCGACTTCGAAGGACACGGTGGCGGTGCGCGGGGTGGCGAACAGCGGGCCCACGGAGAGGTAGCAGACCGCCGCCAGCAGGCCGCCGGCGACGCGCCCGATGGGGTGGCTCAGGGTGTCCATGGCGCCGCCGACCTTGGCCAGGGCGACCACGGTGATGACCGGCAGGCCGACCGCGGTGATCAGGAAGCCGAGGGCTGCCATCCATACGTGCGGACCGGAGTGCAGGCCGACGATGGGCGGGAAGATGATGTTGCCGGCCCCGACGAACAGGGCGAAGGTCATAAAGCCGAGCGCCAGGATGTCCTGGCCTTTCAAGACGTTCATTTAGGGGAATACCACAGTGCTTAAACGGGTTTCGTGGCCTCCCAAGGCACAACAGCCGAACGGGCACGGCGCAGCCGCATCGGAGATGCCTGCGTTCATACCTGCACGGGAGATTGTTCTTGGAAGTCCGATAGCAGAGGTTTTCCATGGGCTCGTGGCCCGTTTGCTCCTGCATTCTGGTTGTCCCGCCATCCATGACGGTCCGCAGTAGCCGCCGCTCCGGGTAGGAGTTGGCGGTTAGCACGCTTTCCCTTGTGGGGAACGCAGTGCTGGGGATAGTTGCTAGCCTAACGATCTATCCCGATGAACTGTACTGACGTATGTCAGCTCGTCCGCGGGATGAAAGGGCGTGTCGCCTGAACGACACTTCTTGCGACGCCTCGCTAAAACAAGAGGCCACCCTAGGGTGGCCTCTTGCGACGGGCAGTAAGCGAAGCGCTTACTTGGTCGCCCAGCCGGTCAGCTCGGCCAGGGCCTTGCCGATGTCGGCCAGAGAACGCACGGTTTTCACACCGGCGTCCTGCAGGGCGGCGAACTTCTCGTCCGCGGTGCCCTTGCCACCGGAGATGATGGCGCCGGCGTGGCCCATGCGCTTGCCGGGCGGTGCGGTGACGCCAGCGATGTAGGACACCACCGGCTTCGTCACGTTGGCCTTGATGTAGGCAGCGGCTTCTTCTTCAGCCGAACCACCGATCTCGCCGATCATGACGATGGCTTCGGTTTTCGGGTCTTCCTGGAACAGCTTCAGGATGTCGATGAAGTTGGAGCCCGGAATCGGGTCGCCACCGATGCCCACGCAGGTGGACTGGCCGAAGCCGGCGTCGGTGGTCTGCTTCACGGCTTCGTAGGTCAGGGTGCCGGAACGCGACACGATGCCCACTTTGCCCGGCAGGTGGATGTGACCGGGCATGATGCCGATCTTGCATTCACCGGGGGTGATCACGCCCGGGCAGTTCGGGCCGATCAGGCGTACGCCCAGCTCGTCGCACTTGACCTTGGCGTCCAGCATGTCGAGGGTCGGGATGCCTTCGGTGATGCAGACGATCAGCTTGATGCCACCGAAGGCGGCTTCCAGGATCGAGTCCTTGCAGAACGGAGCCGGAACGTAGATCACCGAGGCTTCGGCGCCGGTGGCTTCGACGGCTTGCTTGACGGTGTCGAACACCGGCAGGCCCAGGTGAGTGGTGCCGCCCTTGCCGGGGGTCACGCCGCCGACCATCTTGGTGCCGTAGGCGATGGCCTGTTCGCTGTGGAAGGTGCCCTGCGAGCCGGTGAAGCCCTGGCAGATGACCTTGGTGTCTTTGTTGATCAGGATGCTCATTACTTACCCTCCGCGGCCTTGACGACTTGCTGGGCAGCGTCGGTCAGGCTGGTCGCCGCGATGATGTTCAGACCGCTTTCGGCCAGTACCTTGGCGCCGAGTTCGGCGTTGTTGCCTTCCAGGCGGACGACAACCGGAACCTTCACGCCGACTTCTTTAACGGCACCGATGATGCCTTCGGCGATCATGTCGCAGCGGACGATGCCGCCGAAGATGTTCACCAGTACGGCAGCGACGTTGCTGTCGGAGAGGATGATCTTGAACGCTTCGGTCACGCGCTCTTTGGTCGCGCCGCCGCCAACGTCGAGGAAGTTGGCCGGCTTGCCGCCGTGCAGGTTGACGATGTCCATGGTGCCCATGGCCAGGCCTGCGCCGTTGACCATGCAGCCGATGTTGCCTTCCAGCGCGACGTAGTTCAGTTCCCACTTCTGCGCATGGGCTTCACGGGCGTCGTCCTGGGACGGGTCGTGCATGGCGCGCAGCTTGGGCTGACGGTACAGGGCGTTGGAGTCGATGTTGATCTTGGCGTCCAGGCAGTGCAGGTTGCCGTCTTTCTTGATCACCAGCGGGTTGACTTCGAGCAGGGCCAGGTCGTAGTCCTGGAACAGCTTGGCCAGGCCGACGAAGATGTGCACGAACTGCTTGATCTGGTCGCCTTTCAGGCCCAGCTGGAAGGCCAGCTCGCGGCCCTGGAACGGCTGGGCGCCGACCAGCGGGTCGATGGTGGCCTTGAGGATCTTCTCGGGAGTGTCGTGGGCGACCTTCTCGATGTCCACGCCACCTTCGGTGGAGGCCATGAAGACGATACGGCGGCTGGAACGGTCGACGACGGCGCCGAGGTACAGCTCCTTGTCGATGTCGGTGCAGGATTCCACCAGGATCTTGCTGACCGGCTGGCCATTGGCGTCGGTCTGGTAGGTCACCAGACGCTTGCCCAGCCAGTTGGCGGCGAACGCCTTGGCGTCCTCCTTGCTCTTGACCAGCTTCACACCGCCCGCCTTGCCGCGGCCACCGGCGTGCACCTGGGCTTTCACGACCCACTCGGTGCCACCGATTTTCTCACAGGCTTCTGCGGCCTCTTCGGGTGTGTCGACGGCGAAGCCCTTGGATACGGGCAGGCCGTACTCAGCGAACAGCTGCTTACCCTGATACTCGTGGAGATTCATGCTTGTCTACCGTTTTTCGTCTTGGGTATTGCGCATTCGGCGCAGCGCTCGTGGCGCCGCACCACCTGTGATTCCCACGCCGCGGCGCGGGAATCCGGCGGGGTGGTCACGACAGCCCCTCGCGAATGACTGCCGCCCTGCCCCGCCGTGGTCCTACCGCCTCAGCGCTTCTTGCGGTTGGCGATGTGGATGGCGTGGCCATTCACCGCCAGGGCCGCTTCGTGCAGCGCTTCGGACAGAGTCGGGTGGGAGAAGACCATCATGCCCAGGTCTTCGGCGCTGGTGCCGAATTCCATGGCGATCGCGCCCTGCTGGACCAGCTCGGCAGCGCTCGGGCCGATCACGTGGACGCCCAGGACGCGGTCGGTCTTGGCATCGGCGATGACCTTGACCAGGCCGGTGGTGTCGTTGGCAGCCATGGCGCGGCCGCTGGCGGCGAACGGGAAGGTGCCGACGTTGACTTCGACGCCTTCGCCCTTGAGCTGCTGCTCGGTCTTGCCGACCCAGGCGATTTCCGGGTGGGTGTAGATGACCGACGGGATCAGGTCGTAGTTCATCTGCGCCTTGTGGCCGGCGATGCGCTCGGCGACCATCACGCCCTCTTCCGAGGCCTTGTGCGCCAGCATGGCGCCGCGGACCACGTCACCGATGGCGAACACGCCCGGAACGCTGGTCTTGCAGTGGTCGTCGACGAAGATGAAGCCACGCTCGTCGAGGGTCACGCCGCTGTCGGCGGCCAGCAGGTCGGTGGTCACCGGGCGACGGCCCACGGCCACGATCAGCTTGTCGAAGGTTTCCTTCTGCTCGCCGTTGGCGTCGGTGAAGGTCACGGTGACCTGCTTCTTCTTCACCTCGGTGCCGGTGACGCGGGCGCCCAGGCGGATGTTCAGGCCTTGCTTGGTCAGGACCTTCAGGGCTTCCTTGGCGATCTGCTCGTCGGCGGCCGGGAGGAACTTGTCCAGGGCTTCCAGGACGGTGACTTCGGCACCCAGGCGGGCCCAGACCGAACCCAGCTCCAGGCCGATGACGCCGGCGCCGATCACGCCCAGCTTCTTCGGCACGGCCTGGAATTCCAGGGCGCCGGTGGAGTCGACGATGATGTCGTCGGTCAGCGGGGCCGGCGGGATCTCGACCGGCTTGGAACCGGAGGCGATGATGATGTTCTCGGCTTCCAGGACCTGCACCTTGCCGTCCAGGCCGGTGATTTCGACCTGCTTGTTGGCCAGCACCTTGCCGTGGCCTTCGAAGGAGGTGACGCCGTTGGCCTTGAACAGGGTGGCGATGCCGCCGGTCAGGTTCTTAACGATATTGGCCTTGCGCGCGACCATGGCCGGTACGTCGATGGTGACGCCCTTGGCTTCGATACCGTGGACGGCGAAGGCTTCCTTGGCCTCGTGGTACTTGTAGGAGCTGTCCAGCAGCGCCTTGGACGGAATGCAGCCTACGTTCAGGCAGGTACCGCCGAGGGCGACCTTGCCCTCCTTGCCGATGTACTTCTCGATGCAGGCGGTCTTCAGGCCGAGCTGGGCGGCACGGATGGCAGCCACGTAGCCGCCGGGGCCGGCACCAATCACAACCACGTCGAATTTCTGGCTCATATCTCAATCCTTATTCCGGTGAAGCGGACGGCCCCTCGCGGGGCCGTCGTGTAGTACGGGGCCGTCAGGTGAAATGACGAATCAGACGTCCAGCAGCAGACGAGCCGGGTCTTCCAGCAGGTCCTTCATGGCGACCAGGAAGCTCACCGCTTCCTTGCCGTCGATCATGCGGTGGTCGTAGGACAGCGCCAGGTACATCATCGGCAGGATCACCACCTGGCCGTTAACGGCCATCGGGCGTTCCTGGATCTTGTGCATGCCGAGGATGGCGGTCTGCGGCGGGTTGACGATCGGAGTCGACAAGAGGGAACCAAATACGCCACCGTTGGAAATGGTGAAAGTACCACCGGTCATGTCTTCGATGGACAGCTTGCCGTCCTTGGCCTTCTTGCCGAAGGTGGCGATGCCGTTCTCGATCTCGGCCAGGCTCATGAACTCGGCGTTGCGCAGTACCGGTACCACCAGGCCGCGGTCGCTGGACACGGCGACACCGATGTCCTGGTAGCCGTGGTAGACGATGTCGTTGCCGTCGATCGAGGCGTTGACGCCGGGGAAGCGCTTCAGGGCTTCGGTGGCGGCCTTGACGAAGAAGGACATGAAGCCCAGGCGCACGCCGTTGTGCTTCTTCTCGAACAGGTCCTTGTACTTGTTGCGCAGGTCCATGATCGGCTTCATGTTGACTTCGTTGAAGGTAGTCAGCATGGCCATGGAGGACTGGGCTTCGACCAGGCGCTCGGCGACCTTGGCGCGCAGGCGGGTCATCGGCACGCGCTTCTCGACGCGGTCGCCGGCGGCGAACACCGGGGCCTCGGCGGCCGGAGCGGCCGGCTTGGCGGCGGCCGGAGCGGCAGCCGGGGCGTTCTTCTTGGCCTCGACGGCGGCGACCACGTCTTCCTTGGTCACGCGACCGCCCTTGCCGGTGCCGGCGATGCTGTTCGGGTCGATGCCGTTCTCTTCGGCCAGCTTGCGCGCGGCCGGCGAGAGGATGGCGTCTTCGCCGGCGGCGGCCGGAGCGGCAGCGGCAGCCGGGGCAGCAGCCGGAGCGGCGGCGGCCGGGGCCGGAGCGGCGGCAGCGGCGCCGCCTTCGCTCAGCTTGCCGAGCAGTTCGTTGGAGAGGACGGTGTCGCCTTCGTTCTTGACGATCTCGGCCAGTACGCCGTCGGCCTCGGCCAGCACCTCGATGACCACCTTGTCGGTCTCGATGTCGACGATCAGTTCGTCACGCTTGACGGCTTCACCGACCTTCTTGTGCCAGGTGGCGACGGTGCCGTCGGCGACCGATTCCGGGAAGGTTGGGGCTTTGATTTCGATAGCCATTCTGTGTGTTTCCTTAAATTCGGTATCTACTGCGCGTTGGCGTTAAACAGTGAAGGCGTCTTGCAGCAGTTTTTCCTGCTGCTCGGCGTGCATCGAAGCGTAGCCGCAAGCCGGGGCGGCCGAGCCGTCGCGGCCGGCGTATTCCAGGTTGAGGCCCTTCTTGTGCGCGGCGATGACACGGCGCATGTGGTGCTGCGAGCAGTACCAGGCACCCTGGTTCATCGGCTCTTCCTGGCACCAGACGATGTGCTTGAGGTTCTTGTACTGCGACAGGACCTCGGCCAGGTCGTCTTCCGGGAACGGGTAGAGCTGTTCCAGGCGGACGATCGCGATGTTCTCGCGGCCTTCGGCGCGGCGCTTCTCCAGCAGGTCGTAGTACACCTTGCCGCTGCACAGGACGATGCGGTCGACCTTCTTCGGATCCAGGCTGTCGATCTCGTTGATGACGGTCTGGAACGAGCCGTTGGCCAGCTCTTCCAGGGTCGAGATGGCCAGCTTGTGGCGCAGCAGCGACTTCGGCGTCATGACGATCAGCGGCTTGCGCAGCGGACGGATCACCTGGCGGCGCAGCATGTGGTAGACCTGCGCCGGGGTGGTCGGCACGCAGACCTGGATGTTCTGCTCGGCGCACAGCTGCAGGTAACGCTCCAGACGCGCGGAGGAGTGCTCCGGGCCCTGGCCTTCGTAGCCGTGCGGCAGCAGCATGGTCAGGCCGCACAGGCGCTGCCACTTGGTCTCGCCGCTGGTGATGAACTGGTCGATCACCACTTGCGCACCGTTGGCGAAGTCGCCGAACTGGGCTTCCCAGATCACCAGCGCGTTCGGCATGGTGGTGGCGTAGCCGTATTCGAAGGCCAGCACCGCTTCTTCCGAGAGGAAGGAGTCGTACAGGCTGACGCGCGGCTGGCCGTCGAACAGGTGGGCCAGGGGGATGTAGACCGAGTCGTCCTTCTGGTTGTGCAGCGCCGCGTGGCGGTGCGAGAAGGTGCCGCGGCCGACGTCCTGACCGGTCATGCGCACCGGATGGCCTTCGAACAGCAGGGTGGCGTAGGCCAGGTTCTCGGCGAAGCCCCAGTTGATCGGCATGCCGCCGGCCGACATCTTGGCGCGGTCTTCGTAGATCTTCTGCACCTGGCGCTGCATGACGAAGCCGTCCGGGGTCTCCAGCAGCTTGTTGGACAGCTCCTGCAGGGTCTTCAGGTCGAAGCGGGTGTCGTGACGCGCGGTCCAGGCATGGCCGACGTACGGACGCCAGTCGACGAACAGCTCCTTGTTCGGCTCTTTGACCAGGCTCTTCACCACGTGCAGGCCGTTGTCCAGGGCGTCGCGGTATTCGTCGACCTTCTCCTGGGCCTGCTCGGCGGTCTGCACGCCGGCGGCGATCAGCTCGTCGGCATACAGGTCGCGGGTGGTGCGCTGCTTGGCGATCTGCTGGTACATCAGCGGCTGGGTGCCGCTCGGCTCGTCGGCCTCGTTGTGGCCGCGGCGGCGGTAGCAGACCAGGTCGATGACCACGTCACGCTTGAACTGCATGCGGTAGTCGACGGCCAGTTGGGTAACGAACAGCACCGCTTCCGGGTCGTCGCCGTTCACGTGGAAGATCGGCGCCTGGATCATCTTGGCAACGTCGGTCGCGTACTCGGTGGAGCGCGCGTCGTCCTGGCGGCTGGTGGTGAAGCCGACCTGGTTGTTGATCACGATGTGGATGGTGCCGCCGGTCTTGTAGGCACGGGTCTGGGACATCTGGAAGGTTTCCATGACCACGCCCTGCCCCGCGAAGGCGGCATCGCCGTGGATGGAAATCGGCACGACCTTGTCGCCGCTGCCGTCCTTGCGACGGTCCTGGCGGGCGCGTACCGAGCCCTCGACCACCGGAGAGACGATCTCCAGGTGCGAGGGGTTGAACGCCAGCGCCAGGTGGACTTCGCCGCCCGGGGTCATGACGTTGGAGGAGAAGCCCTGGTGGTACTTCACGTCACCGGAACCCAGCTCGACCAGCTTCTTGCCCTCGAACTCGTCGAACAGGTCGCGCGGGTTCTTGCCGAGGGTGTTGACCAGGACGTTCAGACGGCCGCGGTGGGCCATGCCGATGACCACTTCCTTGACGCCGTAGGAGCCCGAGCGCTGGATGATCTCGTCGACCATCGGGATCAGGCTCTCGCCGCCTTCCAGGCCGAAACGCTTGGTGCCCGGGTACTTGGTGCCCAGGTACTTCTCCAGGCCCTCGGCCGCGGTCAGGCGCTCCAGCAGGTGGGCGCGCGCCTCGGTGGAGTACGCCGGACGACCGCGCACGCTTTCCAGGCGCTGGGCGAACCAGTGACGCTGCTCGGAATCGACGATGTGCATGAACTCGGCGCCGATGGTGCTGCAGTAGGTCTGCTTCAGGGCGTCGATGATCTCGCGCAGGGTCGCCTCTTCCTTGCCGATGTAGAGCTCACCGGTGCGGAAGGTGGTGTCGAGGTCGGCGGCGGTCAGGCCGTAGTGATCCAGCGACAGGTCCGAAGGCGCGGTACGCACCCAGAGGCCCAGCGGATCGAGCTTCGCGGCCTGATGCCCACGCAGCCGGTACGCCAGGATCAGGCGCAGGACTTCGACCTGCTTCTTCTCGTGCTCGGTGCTTACGCTGCCGGCGGAAACGGGCGCGGCGCGGCGCTGGTTCTTGGCCAGGAGCACGAAATGATCACGGATGGAGGAATGCGAGACGTCGGGAGCGGGATTGCCGTCGGCGGGGAGCTTCTGGAAGTATGTGCGCCACTCTTCTGGCACAGCGTTCGGGTCGTGCAGGTAGAGCTCGTAGAGCTCTTCGACGTAGGCAGCGTTCCCACCGGATAAATGGGCACTGTTCCACATCCGCTGCATTACGCTTTCGTGCATGCTTGGTCACCCTCGGTAAGGGGACTCCACCTGATGGAACTCTCGGGGGACCCAGCCCTGTGCAGCGACTGGTAGCCACAAAGGTTCCCGCAGATAGTCCGGGTACCAGCCCGGATGCCCCTGCTGGTCATATATACGTTTTCGAGTCAGACCCCGGCTTTGTGGGCTGGGGCCCGTTGCAACCGCACCGCCGGACAATGTTCCGGCGGCACGGGTATTGCTCTTGTCGCACGCGACGGCGAAGTGGGATCAGGTCCCGCTCTGCAGCAGCATGTTGCGAATGTGACCGATGGCCTTGGTCGGGTTCAGGCCTTTCGGGCAGACATTCACGCAGTTCATGATTCCACGGCAACGGAACACGCTGAACGGATCGTCCAGGCTCGCCAGGCGCGCCTGGGTTTCCGTGTCGCGGCTGTCGGCCAGGAAGCGATAGGCCTGCAGCAGCGCGGCGGGGCCGAGGAACTTGTCCGGGTTCCACCAGAACGACGGGCAGGAGGTCGAGCAGCAGGCGCACAGGATGCACTCGTACAGACCGTCCAGCTTTTCGCGCTCTTCGGGGGTTTGCAGGCGTTCGATCGCCGGCGCGGCATACTTGTTCTGCAGGTACGGCTTAACGCTCTCGTACTGCTTGTAGAAGATGCGCATATCGACGACCAGGTCACGGATCACCGGCAGGCCCGGCAGCGGGCGCAGCACCAGCTTGCCGCCCTTCAGGCCGGCGGCCGACAGCGGAGTGATGCAGGCCAGGCCGTTCTTGCCGTTGATGTTCATGCCGTCGGAGCCGCAAACGCCTTCACGGCAGGAGCGACGATAGGAGAAGCCCTCGTCCTGTTCCTTGATCAGCGCCAGCACGTCCAGAACCATCACGTCCTTGCCCTGGGTATCGACGTCGAAGTCCTGCATGTAGGGTGCAGAGTCCTTCTCCGGGTTGTAGCGGTAAACACTTACTTTCAACATGACGGGCACCCTTAGTAAGTACGAACCTTGGGTTCGAATGCCGGAACGGTCTTCGGCGCGAAGTTGACGGCACGCTTGGCAACGCGCTTCTCACCCGGGAAGTACAGGGTGTGGCACAGCCAGTTCTCGTCATCGCGCTCCTCGAAGTCTTCGCGGGCATGGGCGCCGCGGGACTCTTTGCGGTTTTCGGCCGCAATGGCGGTGGCTTCGGCCACCTCGAGGAGGTTCTGCAGTTCCAGCGCTTCGATGCGCGCCGTGTTGAAAGCCTGGCTCTTGTCGTTGATCTTGACGGTGGCGATACGCTCGCGCAGGTCAGCCAGTTGAGCGATACCCTTCTGCATGTATTCGCCGGTACGGAATACACCGAAGTAGTTCTGCATGCACTGCTGCAGCTCGCGCTTGAGCGGGGCGACTTCTTCGCCGCTGGTGCGCTCGTTCACGCCGTTCAGGCGCTTGAAGGAGGCTTCCAGGTCGGACTCGGAGGCGCCGCGGTGCTCGATGCCCTCTTTCAGGGCCTTTTCCAGGTGCAGGCCGGTAGCGCGGCCGAAGACCACCAGGTCGAGCAGCGAGTTGCCGCCCAGGCGGTTGGCGCCGTGTACCGATACGCAGGCGACTTCGCCGACCGCGAACAGGCCTTCGACGATGGTGTCGTTGCCGTTGGCGTCCATGGTCAGGGCCTGGCCATGGATGTTGGTGGCGACGCCGCCCATCATGTAGTGGCAGGTCGGGATGACCGGGATGGGCGCGACCACCGGGTCGACGTGGGCGAAGGTCTTGGACAGCTCGCAGATGCCGGGCAGGCGGCTGTGCAGGACTTCCTCGCCGAGGTGGTCGAGCTTCAGCAGCACGTGGTCCTTGTTCGGGCCCACGCCGTTGCCGGCGATCACTTCCTTGACCATGGAGCGGGCGACCACGTCGCGGCCGGCCAGGTCCTTGGCGTTCGGCGCGTAACGCTCCATGAAGCGCTCGCCATGGGCGTTGATCAGGTAGCCGCCTTCACCGCGGCAGCCTTCGGTGACCAGTACACCGGCGCCGGCGATGCCGGTCGGGTGGAACTGCCACATCTCGATGTCCTGCACCGGTACGCCGGCGCGCAGGGCCATGCCCACGCCGTCGCCGGTGTTGATCAGGGCGTTGGTGGTGGAGGCGTAGATGCGGCCTGCACCGCCGGTGGCCAGGACCACGGCCTTGGAGCGGATATAGATGGTGTCGCCGGTCTCGATGTCGATGGCGATGATGCCGACCACGTGGCCGTCCTGGTTCTTCACCAGGTCGACGGCGTACCACTCATTAAGGAAGGAGGTGCCGTTCTTCAGGTTGGCCTGGTACAGGGTGTGCAGCAGGGCGTGACCGGTACGGTCGGCCGCGGCGCAGGTACGGGCGGCCTGGCCACCCTTGCCGAAATCCTTGGACTGGCCACCGAACGGACGCTGGTAGATGCGGCCCTGCTCGGTACGGGAGAACGGCAGGCCCATGTGTTCCAGCTCGAACACGGCTTCCGGGCCGACGGAGCACATGTATTCGATGGCGTCCTGGTCACCGATGTAGTCGGAGCCCTTGACGGTGTCGTACATGTGCCAGCGCCAGTCGTCGTTCGGGTCGGCCGAGGCGATGGCGCAGGTGATGCCGCCCTGGGCGGAAACGGTGTGCGAACGGGTCGGGAAGACCTTGGTCACCACGGCGGTCTTGTGACCACCCTGGGCCAGTTGCAGCGCGGCACGCATGCCGGCGCCGCCGCCACCCACGATGATGGCGTCGAAGGAGAGAGTGCGAATGCTTGCCATGGATCAGTTACCCCAGAGAATCTGCACACCCCAGACGAAGAATGCGAACATGGCCATGCCGCATACCGCCTGGACGAGGAAACGCACGATGGTCGCGGGCTTGCCCAGCGCCATCTGAGTCAGGTAGTCGGTGGTGATGGTCCACATGCCGACCCAGGCGTGCACGCTCAGGGCAACCAGCGTGAGAAGACTGAAGATCTTCATCAGGCCGTGGGAGAACAGACCATGCCACTCCTCGTAGGAGATGTTCGGGTGTGCGATCAGGTAACCCAGCAGGAAAAGCACATAAGCCGCGAGAACGACCGCAGAAACGCGTTGGGCCATCCAGTCGTAGAGGCCGGAACGCGAGAAGTTTGTGACGTTAGTTACCATACCCAGACCCCCGCCAGAACGATCAGCACCACGGCAATGGCGATGACGATTTTCGAACCACGCTTGCCACCTTCCAGCGTCTCGCCGATACCTGCGTCCATGACGAGGTGACGAATGCCGGCTACCAGGTGGTACAGCAGCGCGGAGAGCAGGCCCCAGATCACAAGCTTGGCCAACGGATGGGCCAGACACGCCTTCACCTGCTCGAAGCTGTCTTCCGATGCGAGGGACTTGTCGAGCGCGAACAGCAGCACGGCAATGCCCAGGAACAGGATGACGCCAGAGATGCGGTGGAGAATGGACGTGTAAGCAGTGACAGGGAGTTTGATGGTCCTTAGGTCTAGGTTTACAGGTCGTTTGCTATTCACGGCTTTTTTCACACTGAGAGCCCTTCGAACTGCAGGGCTAGTTGTCGGGAGGTGCACTTGTCAGGTACCCATCACCTTCGGGAGTGACAACCGCCTGTGGAGCGAGGCCTGGAGGGCCCCGGCGGCTGGTCGCCGAGTATAGACAGTTAGGCTCCTAATGACAACGGAATCGCCTTCGCCTAAGGACTTATTGCCGCACCCCCATAAAAGGCGTAAATAGGCGATTTTTTTCGCCAAAACAGGCAGTTGGAGGGGCTGTCCGCTACCGATTCTTGCAAATTGACAATCGGATTTATCTCTCTATAGTGGTGCGGGCCCTGCGTGGGGGGTCGTACAGATGATTTCAAGCATTAATAGGAGGCCTAATCATGGCTGACAAGAAAGCGCAGTTGATCATCGAGGGCGCAGCCCCCGTCGAACTGCCCGTCCTCTCCGGCACGCTGGGCCCCGATGTAGTGGATGTGCGGGGTCTGACCTCCACGGGCCACTTCACGTTCGATCCTGGCTTCATGTCCACCGCCTCCTGCGAGTCGAAGATCACTTATATCGACGGCGACAAGGGCGTGCTGCTGCACCGCGGCTATCCGATCGAGCAACTGGCCGAGAAATCCGACTACCTGGAAACCTGCTACCTGCTGCTCAAGGGCGAACTGCCCACCGCCGAGCAGAAGGAACAGTTCGTCGGCACCATCAAGAACCACACCATGGTTCACGAGCAGCTGAAGACCTTCTTCAACGGCTTCCGCCGCGATGCCCACCCGATGGCCATCATGTGCGGCGTGATCGGCGCCCTCTCCGCCTTCTACCACGACTCCCTGGACATCAATAATCCCAAGCATCGCGAGATTTCCGCGCATCGCCTGGTCGCCAAGATGCCGACCATCGCCGCCATGGTGTACAAGTACTCCATGGGTCAGCCGATGATGTATCCGCGCAACGACCTGAGCTACGCAGAAAACTTCCTGCACATGATGTTCAACACCCCCTGCGAGACCAAGCCGATCAGCCCCGTGCTGGCCAAGGCCATGGACCGCATCTTCATCCTGCACGCCGACCACGAGCAGAACGCCTCGACCTCGACCGTGCGCCTGGCCGGCTCCTCCGGCGCCAACCCGTTCGCCTGCATCGCCTCCGGCATCGCTGCCCTCTGGGGCCCGGCCCACGGTGGCGCGAACGAAGCGGTACTGCGCATGCTGGACGAGATCGGTGACGTTTCGAACATCGAGAAGTTCGTGGCCAAGGCCAAGGACAAGAACGATCCGTTCAAGCTGATGGGCTTCGGCCACCGCGTGTACAAGAACTTCGACCCGCGCGCCAAGGTCATGAAGCAGACCTGCGACGAGGTGCTCAGCGAGCTGGGCATCAACGATCCGCAGCTGGAACTGGCCATGAAGCTGGAAGAGATCGCCCGCCACGACCCCTACTTCGTGGAGCGCAACCTCTACCCGAACGTGGACTTCTACTCGGGCATCATCCTCAAGGCCATCGGCATCCCGACCAGCATGTTCACCGTGATCTTCGCCCTGGCGCGTACCGTGGGCTGGATCTCGCACTGGCAGGAAATGCTCTCCGGCCCGTACAAGATCGGCCGCCCGCGCCAGCTGTACACCGGCCACACCCAGCGCGATTTCGTCGAGCTCGGCGCTCGCAAGTAAGTTTCGCCGGGATACGGGAAAGGCTGCTTCGGCAGCCTTTTTTGTTGCCCTGCCCTCCTTTCTCACTCCGCAACTCAAACCTGTCATTCCGCGAACGCGGGACGCGGCTCCATCGCGAACAGCGCTTGCGCTGGCCCGACGGGGAATAACCCAGCTGCCTTGGCTTGGGTGTTTCTGCGCCGCTCCGAGTTTGCCCGACCGTCTTGTTTCGCCCCCTCGGGCGAGTCACTTCTTTCAAACGCCAAAGAAGTAACCAAGAAGGCTTGCCCCGACATACGGGCCCGACACAGTCGGGCTACCCTCACGAATTCCCCCGCCACGGAGGCCCGCCCCGAGGGTACGTCCCTGTAGCCCATCGGGGCTCTCGCGACATCCATGTCGCATGACCTCCTGAGCGCGGGTTTCGCTCGGCCTTCTGAAGGGGCACGCCGGTGCGCTCGGCTATTTCTCTGGAAGTCCAAGAGCAAACGCGCTTTTGCTTTTCGTAGGAGCGAGCTTGCTCGCGAACCGCCCGTCACTGGGTTCCCGCGTTCGCGGGAATGGCGAGGGGGAGTGAGGAGTATCAGGATGACTCTGGGCTTCCCGGCAGCTCAGGACAGCTCCCTCTCCCTTCAGGGAGAGGGTTGGGGAGAGGGCGCTCTTAACCCCAACTCCGCAGCCACCGGCAAACCCCATTCACGAGCGAGCCCTCTCCCCTCCCCCCAAACACAAAAAAAGGCCGCCCAGGCGGCCTTTTCCATAACACCAAGCCTCAGCGCTTCTCCGCCGCCGCACGCAGCCCCTTCAGGGTATTCATCGGCGCATCCACCACGAAGCTGTTGGCCAGCCAGGACGGAATGCTGCCGCCCGGCTCGGTCTGTACCTGGTAGGTCACTTCGGTGACGCCCGCGCCCTTGGGCACCAGCTTCCACTCGCCGACCAGCTTGGGCACGCGGATCTCGCCCTTCTCTTCCGGGATGTAGGTCGGCTCGGCCTGCAGGTGGCGGATGAGGCCGCCGTCGGCGGTCTTCTCGGTGGTCACGTGGATCACCACGTCGCGGCCGGTCACGGGCCAGGGCATGTCGATCTTCGAGTAGGTCCAGGAATTGTCGCCCTCGCTCTTGAGCAGGCGCATCTCGGCGCAGGCGTGGATCCACTTGCAGGAGCCCTTCACGTCTTCCTGCAGGGCATTGATGCTGGCCACGTCGGCCTTGATGTCGACCACGCCGCGGTAGGCCTTGTACTTGGAGCCCGGGACGCTGCTCAGGTAGACCTTGACGCCGTCCTCGTCCTTGGCCAGTTGCCAGTCCTCGGCCATGGCGGCGCCGGAGGCGCCCAGCAGGGCGGCGCTCAACAGGGTCATACGCAGGATGCCACGCATCGTCATCTTCCTCTGGTTATTGTTGGTCTGGCCGGGCCGGCGAAGGGCCGTACCCGTTGCAAATCCGCGATCCTGAGCGGTTCGGCAGTCAGGATGGGCGCCAGTATGGCCCCTGGAAACGTGACTTCCAAGTCACTCAGGCGGTGGTGATCCGTTCCCATTCGGCGAGGATGCGCAGCGCCTCCTCGTTGCTGCTGCCGCAAGCCTCGGCGTCGGCGTCGAAGGCCGCGCACACCGCCGGGCGCTCGGGCCGGCCGAACAGGCGGCAGAGGTTGCGCTCGTCCAGTTGCACGCAGCGCACGCCCGCGGGCTTGCCGCCGGGCATGCCGGGGATGGGCGAGGAAATCGACGGCGCCACGCAGCAGGCGCCACAGCCGGCACGGCATTGCATCGTTGCTGGGCTCATAAAAAGGCACGGAGGAAGGTCGCGCACCGCAGGGCCGGTGCGCGGCGCGGAGGATAAGCCCAGCGGCGCCCGCCGCCAAGGGCCTTGCATCGCCTGCCCCTCTTGGCGGCGCGAGCGCGGCGATTTAGGCTGGCGCCCTCCTCACCTCCGGGAGCTCCCCATGCCGGTCTGGGTCCAAACCGCCACCCTCCTGGCGTTCTCCAACCTGTTCATGACCTTCGCCTGGTACGGCCACCTGAAAACGCTGAACACCAAGCCCTGGATCATCGCCGCCCTGGTCAGCTGGGGCATCGCGCTGTTCGAGTACCTGCTGCAGGTGCCGGCCAACCGCATCGGCTATACCGCGCTGTCGGTGGGCCAGCTGAAGATCATGCAGGAGGTCATCACCCTGGCGGTGTTCGTGCCCTTCAGCGTGTTCTTCATGCAGCAGCCGCTGAAGCTGGACTACCTGTGGGCGGGCCTGTGCCTGCTGGGCGCGGTCTACTTCATCTTCCGCAGCTGATTCACCCGCGCGGCTTCAGCCGGGTGATCAGGCTGGAAGTGTCCCAGCGCCCGCCGCCGGCGGCCTGCACCTCGGCATAGAACTGGTCGATCAGCGCCGTCACCGGCAATTGCGCGCCGTTGTGCCGCGCCTCGTCGAGCACGATGCCGAAGTCCTTGCGCATCCAGTCCACGGCGAAGCCGAAGTCGAAGCGCCCTTCCAGCATGCTCTTGTGGCGGTTCTCCATCTGCCAGGACTGCGCCGCGCCCTTGCTGATGACCTCGATGGCGGCCTCGCCGTCCAGCCCCGCGCACCGGGCGAAATGCAGGGCCTCGGACAAGCCCTGGAGCAGGCCGCCGATGCAGATCTGGTTGACCATCTTGGTCAGTTGTCCGGCGCCGCTGTGGCCCATCAGCCGGACCATCCGCGCATAGGCGGCGATCAGCGGCTCGGCGCGCCGGTAGAAGACCTCCTCGCCGCCCACCATCACCGTCAGCACGCCGTTCTCGGCGCCGGCCTGGCCGCCGGACACCGGCGCGTCGAGGAAGCCCAGCTCGCGCTCGGCGGCCTGCACCGCCAGCTCCCGGGCCACCGCCGCCGAGGCCGTGGTGTGGTCGACGAACACGCTGCCCGGCTGCATCCCGGCGAGGGCGCCGTCCGGCCCCAGCACCACGCTGCGCAGGTCGTCGTCGTTGCCCACGCAGCACATCACGAATTCCGACTGCGCCGCGGCCTCGCGCGGCGTGGGCGCGGAGCTGCCGCCGTGCTCGGCGACCCACTGCGCGGCGCGCGCCGGGGTACGGTTGTAGACGCAGACCTCATGCCCCTTGGCCTGCAGATGCCCGGCCATGGGATAGCCCATGACGCCCAGGCCGATGAACGCGACTTTCGCCATGGCTCGGCTCCCCTGTTGTCGATCGGGCTAGCCTAGCAGCGGTTTGCCGAGCCCCGAAAGGCCTTCCATACTGCATGCCAGGCGCCGCGCACGCGGTCCGGACCGTCCCACTTCAGCGCACGAGCAGGCCCTATGCCCCACTGGCTGGTGATCGACCTGGAAGCCACCACCGAGGAAGGCGGCTGGCCGGTCGAGGAAATGGAGATCATCGAGATCGGCGCCACCCTCGTGGCCGCCGCCGACGGCCGCGAGCTGGACCACTTCCAGCGCTTCGTGCGGCCGCAGCGCCGCCCGCTGCTGACCAGCTTCTGCCGCGAACTCACCCACATCAGCCAGGCCGACGTCGACGGCGCCGCGCCCCTCGCCGAGGTCTGGCCGCAGTTCGAGCGCTGGCTCGCGCAGCACAGCCCGCGCCTGGCCGGCTGGGCCAGCTGGGGCGACTACGACCGCCGCCAGCTGGAACTGGAATGGCGCCAGCAGCACATCGACAGCCACCTCAGCCAGGTGCCGCACCTGAACCTCAAGCAGCGCTTCGCCCAGGCCCGCCAGCTCAAGCGCCCGGTGGGCCTGAACACCGCGCTGCAACTGGCCGGGCTGCACTTCCAGGGCCAGCAGCACCGCGCCCTGGAAGACGCGCGCAACACCGCCCGGCTGCTGCCGCTGGCGCTGTGACGGCCGCGTAGTGACGCTGCCCATCGCCTTGGGCATACTGGCGCTCCTTTTTTCGCCCTCCCTACCCCCTGTTGCAGGAGCAGCCCCATGTTCAAGGTCAACGAGTACTTCGACGGCACCGTCAAATCCATCGCCTTCGGCATGACCGAGGGCCCGGCCACCATCGGTGTGATGGCCCCCGGCGAATACGAATTCGGCACCGCCCAGCTGGAGATCATGCACGTGGTCGCCGGCGCCCTGACCGTCAAGCTGCCAGGCAGCGACGAGTGGGAAACCTTCGCCGCCGGCAGCCAGTTCACCGTGCCGGGGAACAGCAAGTTCCAGCTGAAGGTTGCGGTGGATACTGCTTACCTCTGCGAATATCGCTGAGGTCGCAATTGCGCCACGAAGAACCGGCCCCTGAGGCCGGTTTTTTATTGGTGGCTTGAGGAGGGAGTTTACCGGTGGCTGTGGTGTATCGGGTTGACGCCTTTCCCTCTCCCCAGCCCTCGGCTGCGCGCCCCGCCCTGAAGGGAGAGGGAGCCGTTCGGTGTGCTCTGGTAGTCAGGCTTACGCCGGAAGTTGCAGGAGTGCGCTGATGCTTCGATTGGCAGAGGACGGTCCCCTCTCCCTTCAGGGAGAGGGTTAGGGAGAGGGCGCTCTTCAGCATGACACCACAGCCCCAACAAACTCCCTTCCCCCCTCCTACACGCCCCCTCTCCCACCAAGCCTCTGCAACCGCTGCTGCGTTGCACTGGGCGTCTCCCCGAACAGCTTGCGATAGTCCCCCGCAAAACGCCCCAGGTGAGCAAAACCCCACCCCATCGCGATCTCGGAAATGCTGCGCGCCCCGCCCGCAAGAATGTCCTCGCGCACCCCATGCAGCCGGTAATGCTTCAGATAGGTCATGGGCGCACTGCCAAAGTACTTGCGAAACCCCTCGAACAGCTTGAACCGCGATACCCCGGCCGCCGCCTCCAGGTCATCCAGGCACAGCGCCTCGCGCGCATGGGCATGGATGTGCTCGCGGGCGCGCAGCAGATAGTGCGGCACCTTCTCGGCCAAGCAGCGGCGCAGCGCCTCGCTGTAGTTGTTCGGCTGGGCGAGGATCAGCCCCTTGAGCAGCGCGCGCTCCAGGTCGCGGCTGAAGAAGGCCTGGCCGAACAGCTCGCTCAGCGCCATCTCCTCGTTCAGGTGGCGGACCATGCGCCACCAGGCGGCCGCCGCGCCGTCATGGGCGTCCATCTCCGGCTCGAACACCAGGGGCTGCTCGGCCGGGCGCTGGAGCATTTCCTCCAGGGTCCGGCGCATGGCCAGCAGCGGGATCACCACCTGCAGCTTGCGGCAGTCGCCGGTGATGTTCAGCTCCTGGCTCTGGTTGGGCGAGACGATCACCCCGCGCTGCGGGTTCGACTGCAGGTAGCGCCCGGCCACGCTCAGCTCCTGCTCGCCCACCAGCGGCAGGCTCAGGCTGTAGCTGTTGAAGCGCTCGGTCTCGACGATGCCGATGGTCACCTCGGTGCCGTACTCGATGCAGCCCAGAGTGGTGGACATGCCCTTGAGCACGCTGCCGCTGTGCTGGAAGCGCACCGCCTCGGGGTGGCCGGCGTGCAGGCGGTGGGGCCCGCAGATGGCCGACATCCAGTTGCGGGCGGCGGCAAGGTCGAGGCGATCGGCGTGGATGTCACGGAAGTGACCGGGGTTCTTCGGATTCATCGCTGGGCACTCACGGCTTGTTCGGGGCGGCTCTGACGGCGCTTGCGCCCAGTGTGCAGCAAGACGCGTACCCGCGGGCCACGGATCGTCGGCAAAGCCTCAGTATGCGGATAGTGTTCGACCATTTTCCGGACCATTCGCACCCCGCCGGCGCCCCACCCGCCCCCTCCGCCGCCGCCCGGCGCACCGCGGCTGGGCAGCTTCTACCCAGCCTCGCACCGCGGTGTTACCCCGCCGCCGCCAATTTTGCGGATCGCCTTCCCCCACTGGGCGGATAGACCGCCATGGCGCGCCGGCCGTGAAATGGCGCCACCGATCCGCCCGATGGGACAACAACAATGAACGCACCAAGCAAGAGCCTTGCGCAGTGGCAGGACTACATCCGTGGCTGCCTGGATTTCCGCCCCGCCGAAGGGGTGTACCGCATCGCCCGGGACATGTTCACCGAGCCGGAACTGTTCGAGCTGGAGATGGAGCTGATCTTCGAGAAGCAGTGGATCTACGCCTGCCACGAAAGCGAAATCCCCAACCCCAACGACTTCATCACCCTGCGCGCCGGGCGTCAGCCGATGATCGTAACCCGCGATGCCGGCGGCCAGTTGAACGCCCTGGTCAACGCCTGCCAGCACCGCGGCGCCACCCTCACCCGAGTGTGCAAGGGCAACCAGTCCACCTTCACCTGCCCCTTCCACGCCTGGTGCTACAAGAGCGACGGGCGCCTGGTGAAGGTCAAGGCGCCCGGCGAATACCCGGCGGACTTCGACAAGGCCAGCCGCGGCCTGAAGAAGGCGCGCATCGACAGCTACAGGGGCTTCGTCTTCATCAGCCTGGACGCGAGCGCCACGGACAGCCTGGAAGACTTCCTCGGCGATGCGAAAGTATTCTTCGACATGATGGTGGCGCAGTCCCCCACCGGCGAGCTGGAAGTGCTGCCGGGCCGCTCCGCCTACACCTTCGAGGGCAACTGGAAGCTGCAGAACGAGAACGGCCTGGACGGCTATCACGTCAGCACCGTGCACTACAACTACGTGGCCACCGTGCAGCACCGCCAGCAGGTCAACGTGGAGAACGGCACGGCCAGCGGCACCCTGGACTACAGCAAGCTCGGCGCCGGCGACGCGCAGACCGACGACGGCTGGTTCAGCTTCCGCAACGGCCACAGCGTGCTGTTCAGCGACATGCCCAACCCCACCGTGCGCCCCGGCTACGCCAGCGTGATGCCGCGCCTGGTCGAGGAACACGGCCAGGCCAGGGCCGAGTGGATGATGCACCGCCTGCGCAACCTGAACATCTACCCCAGCCTGTTCTTCATGGACCAGATCAGCTCGCAGCTGCGCATCGTCCGCCCCATCGCCTGGAACCGGACCGAAGTCATCAGCCAGTGCATCGGCGTGAAGGGCGAGTCCGACCAGGACCGCGAGAACCGCATCCGCCAGTTCGAGGACTTCTTCAATGTCTCCGGCATGGGCACGCCGGACGACCTGGTGGAATTCCGCGAGCAGCAGCGCGGCTTCCAGGGCCGCCTGGAGCGCTGGAGCGACATCTCCCGCGGCCACGGCAAGTGGGTCGAGGGCCCGACGCCGAACAGCCGGACGCTGGGCATCGCCCCCGTGCTCACCGGTACCGAGATCACCCACGAAGGCCTCTACGTCAACCAGCACCAGCACTGGCAGCGCTTCCTCCTCGACGGCCTGGAACGCAAGGCCCTGGCGCTCAAGGAGGTGCAGGCATGAACGCGCAACTGCAATACCGGGTGGAACAGTTCCTCTACCGCAACGCCGAGGCCTGCGACGCCCAGGACTGGGACGCCTACCTCGACATGTTCAGCGAGGACAGCGAGTTCCACGTCCCGCAGTGGGACTCCGAGCACGTCTACACCACCGACCCCAAGCGCGGCATGTCGCTGATCTACTACCCCAGCCGCGCCGGCCTGGAGGACCGGGTGTTCCGCATCCGCACCGGCAAGGCCGCCTCGACCATCCCCATGCCGCGTACCCTGCACGGCATCGACAACGTGCGCATCCGCGAACTGGACGGCGGCGAGCTGGAGGTGCGGGCCAACTGGCACACGCTGTTCTACCGCCTGGAGACGCCCGGGCAGTTCTTCGGCCACGCCACCTACCGCCTGCGCCCCCATGGCGAGAGCTGGCTGATCGCCCGCAAGCACGTGCTGCTGCTCAACGACCGCATCGATTCGGTGCTCGACTTCTACCACCTGTGAGGATGGCCCGATGAACCACAAGGTCGCCTTCAGCTTCGCCGACGGCAAGACGCTGTTCTTCCCCGTGCAGGGCAACGAAATCCTGCTCGACGCGGCGCTGCGCAACGGCATCAAGATCCCCCTGGACTGCCGCGAGGGCGTCTGCGGCACCTGCATGGGCCGCTGCGAATCCGGCAGCTACGCGATGGACTATGCCGACGAGGAAACCCTCTCCGCCGAGGACCTGGCCCAGCGCAAGATCCTCAGCTGCCAGACCCGCGTGCAGTCCGACGCCGCGTTCTACTTCGACTTCGACTCCAGCCTGTGCAGCGCCGCCGGCCCGGCCAGCCACCGCGGCGTGGTCAGCGGCGTCGAGCAGGTCTCGGCGAGCACCGCCATCCTGCGCCTGCAGGTCGAAGGCCCGGCGCTGGACTACCTGCCCGGCCAGTACGCGCGCCTGCGCGTGCCGGGCACGGACGCGGTGCGCTCCTACTCCTTCGCCAACCGGCCCAATGCGCAGAACCAGCTGCAGTTCCTCATCCGCCTGCTGCCCGACGGCGCAATGAGCGACTACATCCGCGAGCGCTGCCAGCCGGGCGACGAAATCCGCTTCGAGGCGCCGCTGGGCGCCTTCTACCTGCGCCACGTCGAACGCCCGCTGCTGCTGGTGGCCGGCGGCACCGGGCTGTCGGCCTTCCTCGGCATGCTCGACGAACTGGCCGAGGCCGGCGGCTGCGGCCAGCCGGTGCACCTGTACTACGGCGTGCGCCAGGCGGCGGACCTCTGCGAGCTGGAGCGCATCGCCGGCTACGCCGAGCGCATCCCGGGCTTCGCCTTCACCCCGGTGATCAGCGATGACGCCGGCTGGGACGGCAGGCGCGGCTACGTCACCGAGCACTTCGACGCCGCGGCCCTGCGCGATGCGCCCTTCGACATGTACCTGTGCGGCCCGCCGCCGATGGTCGAGTCGGTGAAGGAATGGTTGCAGGCGCAGGGCCTGGAGAACGGCCGGCTGTACCTGGAGAAATTCACCCAGAGCAACAATTGAACCCACAAACACCGCGGGCGGGCTGAGCGTAGGGCGAATAACCGTTCGCGGTTATCCGCCGTTGTCCCGAAACACCGCGGCCCTGCATTGTTTGGTAGGAGCGGGCCCTGCCCGCGATTCGCGCGCAGGGCGCGCTCCTACAGGGGAATGGCGTGGTTGGGGCTGCGTAGAAGCGAATCTCATCCGCGAACCGCGCCGATACCTCCCGCTATCGCGGACAAGGTCCGCTTACATTGTTTTCTGGGTTATCCCCCTGCGGGCCAGCGCAAGCGCTGTTCGCGATGGAGCCGCGTCCCGCGTTCGCGGGAACCCAATAGAAGGTGCAGGAAAAACGCCATCGTAGGATGGCGTTGAGCGAAGCGATACCCATCAGCGCAACCGCATGGGTTTCGCAAGCTCAACCCATCCTACGAAAGCGGCGGTGACTTCAGCCTTCCTCGCCCAGCTCCTCGCTGGCGGCGCGCAGGCATTCGCGGAACAGCCGCGCCGCCGGGCCCAGTTCGCGGCCGCTGGGGTGGAAGCAGCCGATGTCGCCGAAGCGCAGCGCTATGTCCAGCTCGAAGGCGCGGACGCCGCCACCATCGGCCAGTTGCCGGGCGGTTTCCAGGGGCAGCAGGCCGACGGTCTGCTGGTCCTGCATCAGGGCGACATTGGTGAGCACCGATAGCGACTCGATGACGTTGCCCGGCAGTGCCAGGCCGGCCTGGGCGAACAGGTGGTCCACCGTCTGCCGCAGCAGCGAGCCGGGCGGCGGCAGCACCCAGGGGTAGGCGTGCAGCTCGGCCAGGCCCACCGCGCCGCCGGCATGCAGCGGGTGGCCATGGCCGCCGACGATGCACAGGCGCTCGTCGTAGAGCACGTCCACGCCCAGCGCCCGCGCCTCGCCGCGGGCCTGCCAGTCGTCCGGCACGCGGCCCACCACCAGGTCCACCTCGCCACCGATAAGGGCCGGGAACAGCTGGTCGAACTGGCCGATGCGCACCGATACCAGCACCCGCGGCGCGCGGCTCTTGAGCAGGCGCAGGGCGCGCGGCAACAGCGAGGTGGAAGCGGAGATCAGGGTGCCCACCACCACGTGCCCGGAAGTGCCGTCGCGGAAGGCCTCCACCTCGTCGCTCAGGGCCCGCAGCTCGGCGAGCATCGAGCGCGCCCGGCGCAGCACCAGCTCGCCCAGTTCGGTGACCTTCACCCCGCGGTTGCTGCGTTCGAGCAGCGGCGCATCGAAGTACGACTCCAGCTCGTGGATGACCTTGGTCACCGCCGGCTGGGTCAGGTTCAGCACCTGCGCCGCGCGCAGCAGCGAACCGCTCTGCACCACCTGGTCGAGCACCACCAGCTGGTAGAACTTCAGCTTGCGCGCGACCGATACCACACTCGACTTCATGGGCTACCCCGACATCCGGCTCAGAAACGGAAAGTACCACGCATCGACAGGCAGGCCGTGCCGTCGCCGGCCCGGGTGAGCGCCGGCAGGCCCGGCCTGGGAGTGAACGGAGTGGTTTTCTTCGGGATGCGGGCGAGCATCGGCATGGGCGGTCCTCATGTCGGAAATGGCAACGGAGGTGGCCCGGCCGTAATGGCCGGGCCTGCAAAGGTATTCATCGGCTGCTGGCGGCTTCCAGCAGCTGCGGCACCAGCGGCCTGCCCTGCGCGTCCAGGCGCAGGTTGTTGCGCAGGGCATAGGCGCGCCAGTCGCGCAGCAGTTCGGCCAGTGCCTGGGGCCGCTGCGCGGCCAGGTCGTGGCGCTCGCCCGGGTCCGTGGCGAGGTCGTAGAGGCGCCAGCGCGCCTGGGCGTCCTTGACGTCGTAGAGCAGCTTCAGCGAGCCCTTGCGCAGGGCGGCGTTGCCATTGAGCTCCCAGCCCAGCGGCTCGTCGGCGGCATGCACGCGCGCGTCGCGGCCGAACAGCAGCGGCAGCATCGACAGGCCCTGCGGCGGGATGACCTCGCGGCCCCGGTAGCGCGGCCCGGGCTGCTCGGCACCGGCCAGTTCCAGCAGCGTCGGCAGCAGGTCGTGCACCCGCGCCAGCTGCGTGGTGCGCCCGGCGGCAATGCGCTGGGGCATGTAGGCGAACAGCGGCACCCGGTAGCCGCCCTGGTAGGTGGTCATCTTGTAGCGCCGCCCGGGCAACGCGCTGACCTGCGCCCAGGCGCTGCCCTGCAGCAGGAAGGAGTCGCGCCGGCCGTAGTTTTCCAGGCGATTGTCGAAATGCTCCGCCACCCACCTGGCGTCCATGCTGTCGCGCCCTTCCGGGCCGTTGTCGGACATGAACAGCACCAGGGTGTTGTCCAGCTGCCCGCTGCGGCGCAGGTGGTCGAGCAGGCGGCCGACCTCGGCGTCGAAGGCCTCGACCATGGCCGCGTAGACCTCCATGGTGCGCGCCGACTGGCGCTGCTGTTCGTCGCTCAGCGTGGACCAGGCCGGCACGCCCTCCAGTTGCGCCTGCGAGGGATAGCCCTCGGGGATCAGCCCCAGTTCGCGCTGGCGCGCCAGGCGCTGCTCGGCGATGGCCTGGTAGCCGGCGTCGTAGCGCCCGCGGTACTTCGCCAGGTAGGCGTCCGGCGCCTGCAGCGGCCAGTGCGGCGCGGTGTAGGCGGCAAAGGCGAAGAACGGCCGGCCGTCGCCGGCGCGGCGGTCGATCATCTCGATCAGGCGGTCGGTGTACCAGGTGCTGGAGTAGAAGTCGTCCGGCAACTCGATGGGCAGGCCATCGTGCAGGTAGGTTGTGCTGTAGTTGGGCAGCAGCGCCATGTTGGCCTGCTTGAACTGGGCCGCGCCGCCTTCGAGCAGCACGTAGGATTCCTCGAAGCCACGCTTCTGCGGCTGCAGCTCCGGCTGCTTGCCCAGGTGCCACTTGCCGGCAATGTAGGTGTGATAGCCGGCATCGCCCAGCAACTCGGCGAGGGTCGGCACCCTGGCCGCCAGCACGCCCTCGTAGCCGGGGCGCAGGCGTTCGCGCTGCGCAGGTGGCAGGCGGCCGCGCCATTCGGCCATCATGCCGACGCCGACCAGGTGCGGGTCGTTGCCCGAGAGCAGCGCCGAGCGCGTGGTGGAGCAACTGGGCGTGGCATGGAAGTCGAGGAAGGTCATGCCCTGGCGGGCCAGGCGGTCGAGGTTGGGGGTGGCGATTTCGCCACCCAATGCGCCTATGTCGGAAAAGCCCAGGTCGTCGGCGACGATCAGCAGCACGTTGGGCCGCTGGCCGCCCCCGGCGGCCTGGGCGAAGGGTAATGCGCCAGCCAGCAGCGCAGCGGCCAGCCACTTGAGCAAGGTATGCATGGGGATGAGGCCCTCCTTCCTGTCGTTGTCGGCCAGCCGCGGGCGCCTCAGGCGAGTTCACCCCGCGCGGCGCCCGGTGCGCGGCGCAGGGCCATGACGAACAGCGCCAGGCTGGCCAGCAGCGCCGGCGCGGCGAGCCAGACGAAGAACACCTGCAGGCCACCGGCGGCCTCGAACAGCCAGGCGCCGAGCAGCGAACCGATGATCGAGCCGGCGCGCCCGGCGCTCAGCGCCCAGCTCACGCCGGTGGCGCGGGCGTGGGTCGGGTACAGGGTGGCGGCGAGGATGCTCAGGTTGTTCAGCGCGCCGGTGAGGGTGAAGCCCACGGCGAAGACCATCAGCAGCAGCGCCAGGCCGTTGCCCAGCTGGGTGCCGGTCAGCGCCAGGGCCACCGCGGCGCACAGGCACAGCGGCGGCAGCAGGCGCTGGGCGCCGAAGCGGTCCATCAGCAGGGCCATGACGATGCCGCCGATCACCCCGCCGAAGGGGATCATCGCGGCGATGTGCGAGGTCTCCTGGGTGCCGTAGCCGCTGTCGCGGAGGATGGTCGGCAGCCAGCTGGTCAGCAGGTAGAAGACGAACAGGCAGCAGAAGAAGGTCAGCCACAGCATCAGGGTGCGCAGCGCCCGGCCCTCGGCGAACAGCGTCGAGGCTGGCGAGCGCTGTTGCGCGGCGGCGACGTCGCCGACCAGGGTCACTTCGTCCAGGTCCTGGCGAGCGCTGATGCGCCCGAGGATCGCCCGCAGCCGCTGGGCGTGGGCCGGGCTGCCGGCCATGAAGCAGGTGGACTCCGGCAGCGCCAGGACCAGCGCCGGCAACAGCACCAGCGGCGTCAGGCCGCCGCACAGCAGCAGGCCCTTCCAGCCCACCAGCGGCAGCAGCAGGCCGGCCACCCAGCCGCCCAGGGCCAGGCCCAGGGTGAAGCCGGAATAGCTCAGGGTCACCAGCAGCATGCGCCGCCGCGCCGGCGAGTATTCCGAACTCAAGGTGATGGCGTTGGGCAGCACCCCGCCCAGGCCCAGGCCGGTGAAGAAGCGCAGCGCGGTGAGCACCTCGATGTTCGGCGCCAGGGCGCAGGCCAGGGTGCCCAGGGCGACTATGCCCAGGCTGAGCAGCAGGACGAACTTGCGCCCCTTGCGGTCGGCCACCGGGCCGAAGCCGACGCTGCCCACCAGCATGCCGAACAGCCCGGCGGCGAAGGCCGGGGCCAGTTGGCCGCGGGTGATGCCCCAGTCGCGGATCAGCTCGGGGGCGATATAGCCGATGGCGGCGGTGTCGAAGCCGTCGAGCACCACCACCAGGAAGCACAGCAGCAACACGCGGATCTGCAGGGCGGACAGCGGACTGTTGTCGATCAGGTCGCTGACGCGCAGGGTTTGTCTGTTCATGGCGTTCTTCTCGTTGCTAGGGGGTGGGCCGGCTCAGAAGAGCTTCCAGGTGTAACTGAGGATCAGGCGGTTCTCGTCGACGTCGGTGAGGTAGTTGGAGCGGGCCACGGCGTTGCGCAGGCGGACGTTCAGCCCGGCCAGCGGGCCGCCCTGCAGCGTGTAGGCCAGCTCCAGGTCGCGCTCGCGGTCGCGGCCCTCGAAGCCCCTGCCGGTGTCGACGTTGCTGCCGCGCAGGTAGCGCAGCGTGGTACTCAGGCCGGGGATGCCGAGGGCGGCGAAGTCGTAGTCGTGGCGCACCTGCCAGGAACGCTCGTCGGCCGAGGCGAACATGAAAGTGGGCACCTCGTTGCCCAGCGGCGCGACGTTGGGGAACACCCGCGGGAAGCCGTCGTCGCCGAACATGCCCTGGTAGCCGACGTAGAAGCTGTGCCCGCCGCGCCTGGCCGAGAGCAGCGCGTAGAAGGCGCGGTTGTCCAGCTTGCCGAGCAGGCGCTTGCCGTCCTCGTTGGCGTCGTAGTAGCCGAGGTTGCCGCCCAGCACCCAGTCGCCGACGCTCTGGCTGTGCTTGAGGCCGACAAAGCCCTGGCGGTAGATGTCTTCCAGTTGGCCGTACCACAGGCTGGCGCGGGTGCGCTTGGCGTTGAAGTCGTAGTCGCCGCCTGCGAAGTTGAAGGCGTCGCTTTCCACCTGGCGGTAGGGCGTCGCGCCGACCATCGCCTGCAGGTCGCTGGTGCCGGCCTCGTTGCGCATGCTGTATGACTTCAGCCGGCCCGCCTGCAGGGCCAGGCCGGGAATCTCCGCGGAGGCCAGCATGGCGCCCTGGTAGGTCGGCGGCAGCAGGCGGTTGTCGCTGGCCGGCAGCACCGGCAGGTTGGGCTGCAGTTCGCCGAGCTTGAGTTCGCTGTGCGAGACCTTCGCCTTCAGCGCCACGCCCAGGCGGCTGTAGTCGTCCGGCGCGCGGCCGTCGCCGTCCACCAGCAGCAGGCCGGTGTTGGCGCGGTCCGGGCTGCTGTCGAGCTTCAGGCCGAGCAGGCCGATGGCGTCCACGCCGAAGCCCACGGGCCCCGGCGTGTAGCCGGAACGGAAGTCGAGGATGAAGCCCTGGGCCCACTCCTCCGCCTTCGATTGCCGGCTGACGCCGACGATGTCCGAATAGTCGCGGCTGAAGTAGTAGTTGCGCGCCTGCAGGGTGGCGCTGGCGCCCTCGACCAGGCCCTCGCCGGCCTCGACCTGGGGCAGCGCCGCCAGGGTGCCGGAGGCGAGCACCGCCAGGGACAGTTTGGGGTGATTGCTCATGCTGCTTGCACTCTTCTCGTTGTTGTAGGCAAAGCGTCCCCTGCCACCGGCAGCCCGGCGGCAGGGAATGAGTCGGTAGCGGAGTCGTCAGTTCAGCGGTTCGCGCTGGCGCAACGCGGCGTCGTAGGGCTCGCGCACTACGCCCTTGGGCGTCAGCTCGAAGGCCATCAGGTCCTGGCCGATGACGAAGGAACCGTCGTAGCCCTGGGCCACGCGCGAACGGATGTCCTCTTCGGAAGCGCGGCCGATGTCGCCGCGGCTGTACAGCGAGATGTGCGAGAACACCGCATCGCGCGGGCGCGTTTCGCTGAGCACCTTCGCCACCGTCTCCGGGTTGGCCAGGTAGTCGTAGAAGTGCTTCACGTAGTCGGGGTAGGCCTTTTCCAGCTGATGGCTGGCGATCGACAGGGAGTGCACCAGCAGGTCCACGCCCTTGGCCTGGCGGACCAGGTTGGGGGCGTAGGTGGTGTCGCCGGAGAGCACCACCGACCGCCCCGCATAGTCGATGCGATAACCGTAGGCCGGCTTCACGTAGCCGTGGTCCACCAGGAACGCGGTGACCTTCACCCCCTCCTTGTCGAAGACCACGCCGCCGTCCGCCGCTATGGCCTGGTCGGCGATGCGCGCGGCCTGCGCGTTGGTCTCCTTGCCGCGGATGCGGTTGTTCTCGCTGAACATCTGCTCGATGCCCCGCGCCACGCTGTCGATGCCCTTGGGCCCATAGACCGGCAGGGCCAGGGTGCGCCGGCCGTCGTCGGTGGGCAGCGGCGCGGTGGCGTACAGGTCCGGCAGGCCGGTGAGGTGATCGGAGTGCAGGTGGGTGATGAACACCGCCTCGATATCGCGCAGCGGCACCTGCAGCTGGTGCAGGCGGATGGCCGCGCCGCGCCCGGCGTCGAACAGCAGTTTGTGCGGGCCGGCCTCGACCAGGGTGCTCATGCCGAAGCGGTTGACGTTGAGGATGGGGGTCCCGGTGCCCAGCAGGGTCACCTTGATGCTGTCTTCCGCCGCCGCGGAGACGGGGGCGCCATGCAGCGCCAGCAAGGCGGCGCCGACGGCGCCCAGGATGCGCAGAGCTTTCATCGTGTTCTACCTTCTATTGTTGTTATGGGTCACTTGGCCGGTACCGGCCCGGCACGCCCAGCCATTACCGGCCGCCGCGCCCTGCCGGTCTATCCGCATAGTCGGCGGCTTCGATCCGCTGAGTGCCGCTGCGCTCGCCGCGCCGCCCGGCTCGCGGCCGCCGGGTCGGAAGCCGCTGCCGTATCCCCTTTCAAAAACCGAAGAAAGCCTGGGCGTTGCCGGCGCAGATGCGCGCCTTGTCCTGCTCGCTGAGCTGCGGGTGCTCCAGCACGCCGGCGCCGATGCTCTGTTCGCCCAGCGGGAAGGGCGAGTCGGAGCCGAGCATCACCCGGTCGGCGCCCATCACGTCCACCAGCAGGCGCAGCGCGCCGGGGTCGAATACCGCCGAGTCGACGAAGAAACGCTTGACGTAGCTGGACGGCAGCTGCGGGCAGTCCTCGCGGACGATGTCGCGGTGGCGCCAGGCGTTGTCCACCCGCCCGAGCAGGAAGGCGAAGCCGCCGCCGCCGTGGGCGAAGCAGATGCGCAGCGACTCGGGCAGGCGCTCGAAGGCGCCGGAGAGGATCAGCGAGAGGATGCCCAGCTGGGTTTCCGCCGGCATGGCCACCAGCCAGGGCAGCATCCACTTCTTCATGCGCTCGCGGCCCATCATGTCCCAGGGGTGCACCAGCAGCGGGATGCCTTCGTTGGCGCAGTGGCGCAGGAAGATCTCCAGGCCGGAGTCGTCCAGGTCGCGCTCGCCGACGTGGTTGCCGATCTGCACGCCGACGTGGCCGCAGGCCATGGCCCGGCTGGCTTCGCGGCAGGCGGCGTCGATGTCCTGCAGCGGCACCTGGGCCAGCACCTTGAGGCGCTCCGGGGCGATGGCGGTCATCTCCAGGGCGCGGTCGTTCATCAGCTGCGCCCAGGGCAAGGCGCGTTCGATGGGCTGGTCGTAGCCGAACATCACCGGGGTGGCGCACATCACCTGGGCGTCCAGGCCCTGCTCGTCCAGGTGCTCGATGCGCCGCTGGGCGTCCCAGAGCACGTCGTGCACCGGGCGGAACGGCTTGTCGCCGAGCATGATCTGCCCGTGGCGGCCCTCGGTTTGCAGCCAGGGCGCGCGTTGCGGGTGCAGGCGCGCGGCCTCGGCCTGGGTGATGCGCGGGAAGAAGTGCGAGTGGATGTCGATCTTCATGGGCGATGGAACTCGTTGAGTGTCTGGTGCCAGGCCTGCCAGTCGCGGCCGGGGTGGATCTCGCCGCATTCGTGGCAGCGGCGTTCCTCGTCGGAGGTGGCGTAGAACTGCTCGTACACCGGCGGCAGGTCGGCGACGATGCTCTGCAACTGCATTTCGTAGCGCTTGATCAGGCAGCCGCAGCGCGCACAGGACCACTGCAGGGCATCGTGCTGGCCCGCCGGGCGGCGGTGCTCGATGACCAGGCACAGGCTGCCGGGCTCGGGGCGCTGCGGCGAATGGATGACGTGCGGGGCCATCAGGTAGATGTCGCCTTCCTTGAGGTCCACCCGCTCGTAGCGGCCGCGGTCCCAGATGTTCAGGTAGGCGTTGCCCTTGAACTGGTAGAAGAACTCTTCCACCGGGTCGTCGTGGAAGTCGGTGCGCTGGTTGGGGCCGCCGACCACGGTGACCATGTAGTCGCTGCCCTGCCAGATCTGCTGGTTGTTCACCGGCGGCTTGAGCAGGTGGGCGTGCTCGTCGAGCCAGCGGTTGAAATTGAAGGGTGCGCTGAAGTGGTGCTTGTCCATTGTTGTTGTCTCCCAGCGGTTCAACGGGTGCGGGGGGCGTAGGCCACCGCCTTGATCTCGATGCGCAGGTGCGGGTGCGGCAGTTGGTGCACGGCCACGGTGGTGCGGGTCGGGCCGTTCTCGTCGAAGTACTGGGCGTAGACCTGGTTGTAGCCGCCGAAGTCGTTCATATCGACGAGGAAGCTGCTGATCTCCACGACGTCCGCCAGGCTGGCGCCCTCGCTGGCGAGGATGTCGCGGATGTTCTCGATCACCGCGCGGGTCTGGGCGCGGATGTCGAGGTTGGTGGTGCCCATGGCATCCACCTCGACGCCGACGAAGCTGTTGTCCGGGCGCCGCGAGCTGGTGCCGGAGACGAAAAGGAAGTCGCCGGCGCGCTTGATGTGCGGGAAGCGCCCGCGCGGGGTGGCCTTGCCGGCGACCACGGTGGATTTGGTTTCGCTCATGCTGCTGCTCCTTGGGGGTTGCGGACGCTGAAACTGCTCTGCCCCAGGCCCTGGACTTCGACGCTGACGTGCATGCCGGGGCGCAGCGCCTCGGCGGCGGTGGCGGCGCCGGCCATCACCAGGCTGCCGGCGGGCAGTTCGATCTGCGCCTGGTGCAGCAGGCGCGAGGCCTGCACCAGGCTGCGCAGCGGGTTGCCGAGGATGGCCGCGGTGGAGCCGGCCTGGACCACGCGGCCATCCAGGCGCAGCACCACGCCGGCATTGGCCAGGGCGCCGAAGTCCCGCGACCAGGGGCCGACGGTGAGGCCGGCGGAGGAGCAGTTGTCCGCCACCACGTCCTCGAGGCTGAACTTGAAGGCCTGGTAGCGCGAGTCGATGATCTCCAGCGCCGGGGCCACGGCCTCGATGTAGTCGGCGGCTTCCAGCAGCGTCAGCGGGCGGTCGATGGCGCGGCGGGTGAGGAAGCAGACTTCCGGCTCGACGCGCGGGTGGATGTAGCGGGCCAGGTCGACCAGGCCGCCGTCCTCTTCCAGCATGGCGTCGGTGAGCCAGCCCCAGATCAGGCTGTCGACGCCCATCTGGACCATCTTGGCGCGGCTGGTGAAGCCCAGCTTGACGCCGATGCTGCGCTCGCCGTCGTCGTAGCGGCGCTGCATGGAAGCGCGCTGGATGCGGTAGGCGTCATCCAGGCTGAAGGGCGTGCTGGCGCTGAACTGCGCCAGCGGTTCGGCATGCCGCGCGGCCTGGTCGAGGGCCTGGGCGATGCGGGGGATGTCGGTGCTCATGTGCACTACTCCTGCGATTTAGGCTTTTCGTAGGATGGGTTGAGCCTGCGAAACCCATCGGGCATGGCGATGGGTATCGCTTCGCTCAACCCATCCTACGGAGGTGTTTCTCCTGCGCCTCCGCCACGTCGTTCCCCTGTAGGAGCGCGCCCTGCGCGCGAATCGCAGGCAGGGCCTGCTCCTACAGTCAAGGTCGAGGTCAGGCGCGGGCGGCCAGCAGGTCCAGGGCCACGTCGACGATCATGTCTTCCTGGCCGCCGACCATGCGGCGCTTGCCCAGTTCGACGAGGATGTCCACCGCCTTGATGCCGTACTTGGCCGAGGCCACTTCGGCGTGGCGCAGGAAGCTGGAGTAGACGCCGGCATAGCCCAGGGCCAGGGTTTCGCGGTCGACACGCACCGGGCGGTCCTGCAGGGGGCGCACCAGATCGTCCGCCGCATCCATCAGCGCATAGAGGTCGGTGCCATGGTTCCAGCCGAGCTTGTCGGCGGCAGCGATGAAGACTTCCAGCGGCGCGTTGCCGGCGCCCGCGCCCATGCCGGCGAGGCTGGCGTCGATGCGGTTGCAGCCTTCCTCCACCGCGGCGATGGAGTTGGCCACGCCGAGGCTGAGGTTGTGGTGAGCGTGGATGCCGGTTTCGGTTTCTGGCTTCAGGACCGCTTTCACCGCACGGAAGCGCGCGCGGATATCGTCCATGTTCATCGCACCACCGGAGTCGACCACGTAGATGCAGGTGGCGCCGTAGCTTTCCATCAGCTTGGCCTGTTGGGCTAAGCCTTCAGGGCTTTGCATGTGGCTCATCATCAGGAAGCCCACGGTGTCCATACCGAGTTCGCGGGCGTATTCGATGTGCTGCTTGGAGACGTCGGCCTCGGTGCAGTGCGTCGCCACGCGTACCACTCGGGCGCCAGCGTTGTAGGCGTTCTTCAGGTCGTGGATGGTGCCGATGCCCGGCAACAGCAAGGTGGCGATCTTCGCGTGCTTCACCACGTCGGCCGCCGCTTCGATCCATTCCAGATCGGTGTGGGCACCAAAGCCGTAGTTGAAAGACGAGCCTTGCAGGCCATCGCCATGGGCCACTTCGATGGAGTCCACCTTGGCGAGGTCGAGGGCGGCGGCGATGGCCCGCACGTCTTCCAGGCTGTACTGGTGACGGATCGCGTGCATACCGTCACGCAGCGTCACGTCGGAGATATAGAGTTTCTGGCTCATGCCGAAGCCTCCATTGCCTGTGCCATACGCTCGGCGGTGGCCAGCGCGGCGGAGGTCATGATGTCGAGGTTGCCGGCGTAGGCCGGCAGGTAGTGGGCAGCGCCTTCGACTTCGAGGAACACCGAGGTTTTCAGCCCGGAGAACTTGCCGTGACCGGGGATGTTCAGATCACGGACCTCATCGAATTGCACCTTCTGCTTCAGGCGATAGCCGGGGACGTAGGCCTGCACGGCGGCGGCCATTTCCTCGATGCTGGCCTCGACCTTGGAGGGGTCCACCGCTTCGCTCAGCACGTACACGGTGTCGCGCATGATCAGCGGCGGCTCGGCCGGGTTCATGATGATGATCGCCTTGCCCTTCGCCGCGCCGCCGATCACTTCGATGGCTTTCGAGGTGGTCTCGGTGAACTCGTCGATATTGGCGCGGGTGCCGGGACCTGCCGATTTCGAAGCGATGGAAGCGATGATTTCCGCGTAGTGGACTTTGGCCACACGGGACACGGCAGCCACCATCGGAATGGTCGCCTGCCCACCGCAGGTCACCATGTTCACGTTGCTGGCCGTGAGGTGCTGCTCCAGGTTGACCACCGGCACGCAATAGGGACCGATCGCGGCCGGGGTCAGGTCGATCATCCGCAGCCCGGGCTTCACGCCGAGCAGGAAGGCGTCGTTCTTCACGTGGGCGCTGGCGGAAGTGGCATCGAAAACGAAGTCGATGTCGGCGAACACCGGCAGTTTCACCAGCCCTTCGACACCCTCGTGGGTGGTCGCCACGCCCATGCGGGCGGCGCGGGCCAGACCGTCGGAGGCCGGGTCGATACCGACCATGGCGGCCATTTCCAGATGCTGCGCGTTGCGCAGGATCTTGATCATCAGGTCGGTGCCGATATTGCCGGAACCGATGATGGCGGCTTTTCTCTTCTTACTCATAAACACCCCTCGAAAAGCATTCGATCAAGAGCAAAGAGCTCGATTAAGAGCGCTGGAGGCTGGAGGCTGGACGAAAGAGCACCGACCTCCGCCGTGGCTGGGATCGCTTGTCGTTCAGCCTCCAGCCTTCAGCGCTTTTTTCGGCTCTTAGCCCTGGAAGGCCGCAGTAACGCGCCCCAACCCCTGGATTTCGGCGCTGAATACATCGCCCGGGCGCACCGCCACCATCGGCCCCAGGGCGCCGGTGAGCACCACGTCGCCGGCGCGCAGCGGCTCGCCCAGGCGGGCCATGGTGTCGGCCAGCCAGAGCGCGGCGTTCAGCGGGTTGTCCAGGCAGGCGGCGCCGGCGCCGACGGATACCGGCTCGCCGCGCAGGCTCAGGCTCATGCCGCAGTTCACCAGGTCCAGCCGCTCCAGGCGCACCGGGCGGCTGCCGAGGACGAAGAGCCCGGAGGAGGCGTTGTCCGCCACGGTGTCGAGCAGGCTGATGTCCCAGTTGGCGACACGGCTGCCGACGACCTCGATGGCCGGCAGGGCGAAGGCGGTGGCGCGGACGATGTCGGCCAGGGTGTGGCGCTCGTGGCACAGGTCGTGTTCCAGGACCAGGGCGATTTCCGCCTCCACCTTGGGCTGCTGGCAGTCGCCCCAGGCGATGGGCTGGCCGTCGCCGCGGGCCATCTGGGCGAACAGGCGGCCGAAGTCCGGTTGGTCGACGCCCAGCTGGCGCTGCACGGCGCGGGAGGTCAGGCCGATCTTGTGGCCCACCGGGCGCCAGCCGGCGGCGATGTCGGCGACGTTGTTGCGTTGCTGTACGGCGTAGGCCAGGTCGAGGGCAGCGGCCCCCTGTTCGTTGGCGGCCTGCTGGACGAGGTCGCGCACCGGCGCGCACGGCTGGCCCTGTTCACGGGCCTGGCGCAGGCGCGCGGCGGCTTCGGCGATGGCTGGATGCATGGGCTTCTCCTGGCCTCAGGGGTTGACGCAGATGGTGGTGAGTTCGGAATAGAAATCCAGCGAGTGGCGGCCGCCCTCGCGGCCCAGGCCGGACAGCCGGGCGCCGCCGAAGGGCGTGCGCAAATCGCGCAGGAACCAGGTGTTGACCCACACCATGCCCACGTGGATGCGCCGCGAGACGCGGTGCGCACGGCCCAGGTCGCGGGTCCACAGCGAGGCGGCCAGGCCGTAGGCGGAGTCGTTGACGCGGCGCAGCACTTCCTCGTCGCTGTCGAAGGGCGCGATGTGGCAGACCGGGCCGAAGACTTCCTCGCGCATGCAGCGGGCGTCGTCGGCGAGGCCGGTCCAGATGGTCGGCTGGACGAAGGCGCCGTTGTCGCGCGCATCGCCGAACTTCGGCACGCCGCCGCCGCTGACCACCGTGGCGCCCTCCTCGCGGGCCAGCTGGAAGTAGCCCAGCACCTTGTCGCGGTGCTTGTGGGAGATCAGCGAGCCCATGTTCACGCCATCTTCGTCGGGGTAGCCGATCTTCAGTTTCTCGGCGCCCGCCTTGAGCGCGGCGACGAAACGCTCGTAGATCGGCCGCTCGACGTAGACGCGCTCGGAGCACAGGCAGACCTGCCCGGAGTTGGTGAAGCTGGAACGCAGCACCCCGGCCACGGCAGCATCGAAATCGCAATCGGCGAAGACCACCGCGGCGTTCTTGCCGCCCAGTTCGAAGGAGACTTCGCGCACGCCTTCGGCGGCGGCGCGCATGATGGTCGAGCCGGTGCGCGACTCGCCGGTGAAGGTGATGGCGTCGACTTCCGGGTGACGGGTGAGGAACTCGCCGGCGGAGTTCGGCCCGAAGCCGTGGACCAGGTTGAAGGCCCCGGCGGGCACGCCCACCTCATGCATCACCTCGGCCAGCAGGGTGGCGCTGGAGGGCGTGTCTTCCGAGGGCTTGACCACCACCGAGTTGCCGCAGGCCAGGGCCGGCGCGACCTTCCAGGTGAGTAGCAGCAGCGGCAGGTTCCACGGCGAGATGATCGCCACCACGCCATGGGGCTTGCGCACCGTGTAGCTGAACACGTCGCTGCCGTCGCCGGTGCGCATCTCGAAGAATTCGCTGCCGCCCTGGCGCACCAGGTCGGCGAAGGTGCGGAAGTTCTGCACGCCACGGGCCACGTCGAGGCTGCGGGCCTGGTGCACGGGGCGGCCGGTGTCGGCCACCTCGGCGGCGACGAAGTCCTCGAAGCGCCGCTCGATGCCGTCGGCGATGCGTTCCAGCAGCTCGGCGCGCTGGGCGGCGCTGTAGCTGGCCCAGGGGCCGTTCTGCGCCTGCGCGGCGGCGCTGACCGCGGCATCGACCTCCACCTCGCCGGCCTCGCAGACCTGGCCGAGGACGCGGCCATCCACCGGGGAGACGTTGTCGAAGGTGCGGCTGCTGGCTACGAAAGCTCCGGCGATGTAGTGGCGGAGCAAGGAATGGGACACGGCGACCTCCTGCATAGGCTTGTTTTTCGCCGAGTCTAGGGAGACCGCCTATAAGCGGATAATCAAAAAAGCGCTCTCAGGTATCCCTTACAGGAATACCGGAAATACCCTCGGGCGCCCTCCTCCATCCGCCCCGGTAGCCGGGGCGGACAAGGGGCCAAGCGGCCCCGGATGGGCTCAGAACAGCTTCCAGGTGTAGCTGAGGATCAGGCGGTTCTCGTCGATGTCACTGCGGTAGTTGGAGCGCGCCATGACGTTGCGCAAGCGCAGGTTGAGCCCGGCCACCGGGCCGCTCTGCACGGTGTAGCCGATGTCCAGGTCGCGCTCGCGGTCCTTGCCCTCGAAGCCCAGCCCGGTGTCGACGTTGTCGCCGCTGATGTAGCGCAGGGTGGTGGTCAGGCCGGGCACGCCGAGGGCGACGAAGTCGTAGTCGTAGCGCGCTTGCCAGGAGCGCTCGTCGGTGGAGGCGAACTCGTAGGTCGGCACCTCGTTGCCCAGCGGCGAGACGTTGGCGAACACCCGGGGGAAGGCGCTGTCGCCGAACATGCCCTGGTAGCCGAGGTAGAAGGTGTGCCCGCCATGCCTGGCCGAGAACAGCGAGTAGAAGGCGCGGTTGTCGATGTCGCCGAGCAGGTGCTTGCCGTCCTCGCTGGCGTCGAAGTAGCCGAGGTTGGCGCCCAGCACCCAGTCGCCCAGCGGCTGCGCGTGCTTGAGGCCGAGGAAACGCTGCTTGTAGATGTCCTCCAGCTGGCCATACCAGGCGCTGACGCGGGTGCGCTTGGCGTTGAAGTCGTAGTCGCCGCCGGCATAGTTGAAGGCATCGCTCTCGGCCTGGCGCTGCGGCTGGTAGCTGAGCATGGCGAGCATCTTCTCGTCGCCGCCCTCGTTGCGCAGGTGGGTGGAGGTGAGGTGCCCGGCCTGCAAGGTCAGCCCGGGGATTTCGCTGGAAGTCAGCGAGGTACCCTGGTAGCTGGGCGGCAGCAGGCGGATGTCGCTGAACACCAGCACCGGCAGGTTGGGCTGCAGCTCGCCGATTTTCAGCTCGGTCTTCGAGAACTTCATCTTGCCGGCCACGCCCAGGCGGCTGTAGTCGTCCGGCGCGCGGCCGTCGCCGCCCACCGGCAGCAGGCCGCTGTTGGTGCGGTCGGGGCTGCTGTCCAGCTTCAGGCCCAATACGCCGATGGCGTCCAGGCCGAAGCCGATGGGCCCTGGGGTGTAGCCGGAACGGAAGTCGAGGATGAAGCCCTGGGCCCACTCCTCCGCTTTGGACTGCCGGTTGGGCCCGACGATGTCGGAGAAGTCGCGGCTGAAGTAGTAGTTGCGTGCCTGCAGGGTGGCGCTGGCACCTTCGATCAGCCCTTCGGCCGCGGCCGCCGGCTGGGCGGCGGCCACGCCGATGCCCAGCGCGACGGCGGTCACGCATACGCGATTGCTCATGGTTTTCTCTTGTTCTTATGGTTGTGCGATCCCCTGCCGAGCGACCGGAGGGCCGCGGCTTGGCGCAGGGCGGGGAGTCATGTACCGGCGACGGGGGCCCGGGGCTGTCCGCTTCGATCAGCCGCCCTGCCCTGCTTCCGCTGCCGTGTTGCCTTGGGCGGGCGCCCCGGCCGGGCGCCCGCTTGCCGTTGCCCGGTGGTCAGGCGCGCACGGCGCGCGCCTCGCGTTGAACAGCGCGGCGGCGCACCAGCAGCAGGTGCGCGGCCAGGCCGAAGATCAGGCCCCAGAAGGCCGCCGACAGGCCGAGGAAGGACATGCCCGAAGCGGTGACCAGGAAGGTGATCAGCGCCGCCTCGCGGTCCTCGGGTACGCCCATAGCGCCGGCCAGGGCCCCGCCGATGGCACCGAACAGCGCAAGGCCCGCCAGCGCGGCGATCAGTTCGCGGGGGAAGGCGCTGAACAGCGACACCAGGGTGGCGCCGAACAGCCCCAGCAGCAGGTAGGCGACGCCGCCCACCACCCCGGCGACATAGCGCCGCGCCGGGTCTTCGTGGGCCTCGCGGCCGGTGCAGATGGCCGCGGTGATGGCGGCGAGGCTCAGGCCGTGGCAGCCGAAGGGCGCCAGCAGCAGGGTGCCCAGGGCGCTGCTGGCGATCAGCGGGCGCGCCGGGGTCTGGTAGCCGTCGTTGCGCAGCACGGCGATGCCCGGCACGAACTGCCCGGTGAGCGCTACCACCACCAGCGGCAGGGCGATGTTGAGTAGCGCATGGAGGCTGAATTCAGGGGCGATCCATTGCGGCGTGGCCAGGCCGATCACCAGCGCCGAGGCGTTCAGCTCGCCGCCGCCGATGGCCATGGCACAGCCCACCAGCAGCACCAGGGCCACCGCATAGCGCGGCGCCAGGCGCTTGCCCAGCAGGTAGGCGACGAACATGGCCAGTACCAGCGCCGGCTTGGCCTGCAGCGAGACGAACAGCTGGGTGCCGAAGCTGAACAGGATACCGGCCAACATGGCCGCGGAGATGGCCGGCGGCAGCTTGCCGACCACGCGGTCGAAAGCGCCGGAGATGCCCACCAGGAAGATGATCAGGCTCGACGCCAGGTAGGCGCCCACCGCCTCGTTCAGGCTGATGCCCGGCAGCAGCGCCACCAGCAGCGCCGAGCCGGGCGCCGACCAGGCGATCACCAGCGGCACCTTGTAGCGCAGGCTGAGGAGGATGCCGAGCACGCCGCTGCCGATGGAGATCGCCCACACCCAGGACGATACGGCGGCGTCGGGCAGGCCGGCGCTCTTGGCCGCCTGGAAGATGATCACCAGGGGGCCGGCGTAGGAAATCAGGGTGGCGATCAACCCGGCCACCAGGGCGGACAGCGAGAAGTCGCGGATGAGGTCTTTCATGGCGCCTCACTTTTTCTTGTTCTGCACGCAAGGCTTCGCCGTGCCGGCAAGCCGGCTCGGGACGATGCCTGGGGTAACACCGTAGCGGATCTCATCCGCGATTCGCGCCGTTGGTTCCGGCTATCGCGGACAAGGTCCTACGGTTCCAGGAAGCACGGCTTTTCGTAGGATGGCGTTGAGCGAAGCGATACCCATCGCCAGGGTCCGATGGGTATCGCAAGCTCAACCCATCCTACGAAGAGCGCTTCGGCGCAAGACAGTTGCTCCTACGCTGTTTCTGGGTCTCCGCGCAGGCGGGAACCCAGTGGACAGCGCCTCAGGCGCCCTGCACCTGCAGCGCGCGCGGGCGCTGGCTGCGCTGTTCGTCTTCGGCGCTGGCGGCCTTCTGCAGCTGGAAGCTGAATTCCAGCTCGGCCACGCGGCCGTCGATGCCGCGGACGTTCTCGGCGAACTTCACTTCGCCGACCAGGCCGTCGCGGGTGGCGTAGGCGAAGTCGTCCCACAGGTACTGGTCGCCGGACAGGTTGATCTGGGTGGTCAGGTGGCGGTAGCCCGGCGCCGAGATGAAGAAGTGGATGTGCGCCGGGCGCTGGCCGTGGCGGCCGAGCTGGTCCAGGCATTCCTGGGTCGGGCCCTGCGGGTCGCAGCCGTAGCCGCTGGGGACGATGCTGCGGGCGCGGTAGCGGCCCTCGGCGTCGGTGATGATGCGGCGGCGCAGGTTGTACTCGCTCTGGCTCTGGTCGAAGTAGGAGTAGTTGCCCTTGGTGTTGGCGTGCCACAGGTCGACGGTGGCGCCGGCGATGGGCTTGCCGTCCAGGTCCAGCACCTGGCCTTCGAGGAACATCACGGTGGCCACGCCGTCTTCGCTGCCGTCGTCCATGCGCGCCTCGCCCTCGACGATGGGCGCGCCGGCCACGTACAGCGGGCCTTCGATGGTGCGCGGGGTGCCGCCGGTCTTGCCGATCTGCGCGTCCTTGGCGTCGTTGAGCAGGTCGATGAAGTGCTCGATGCCCAGGCCCGCCACCAGCAGGCCGGCTTCGCCGCGGCCGCCCAGGCGGTTCAGGTAGTCCACGGCGGTCCAGAATTCGTCGTCGGTGACTTCCAGGTCCTCGATGATCTTCGCGGTGTCCTGCAGCACGCGCAGGACGATCTGCTTAAGGCGCGGGCTGCCGTTGTCGTTGCCGTAGCCGGCGGCTTCTTCGAAGAACTTCTGGATCTCGGCAGTCTGGGAAATCTTCACGGTCATGATGTTCACCTCGTCTTGTTCTTATACAAGGATTTCGTCGTTGGGGTTTAGGGCTCAGCGGTCGTCGGCATGGATGGAGGACGGATGGCGGCAGAGTCCGTCGACCTCGATGTCCATGTAGGGGAACAGCGGCAGTTGCATCAGGGTGTCGTGCAGTTCATCGACGCTGGCGACGTCGAAGACGCTGTAGTTGGCGTAGTGCCCGGCGATGCGCCACAGGTGGCGCCACTTGCCCTCGCGCTGCAGGCGCTGGGCCAGTTCCTTCTCGTCGGCCTTGAGCTGGGCGGCGCGGGCCGGGTCCATGTCGACGGGCAGTTTCACCGTCATCTTCACGTGGAACAGCATGGGGCTTCTCCTCTCTCTAATTCAGGGGCGGCGAAATCAGGGGCGGCGGAAGCGCTTGAGGCGCTCCTCGTCCAGGCTCAGGCCGAGGCCCGGGGCGTTGGGCACCAGCAGTTGGAAGTCGCGGTACACCGGCGATTCGCTGACGATTTCCTCGGTCAGCAGCAGCGGGCCGAACAGTTCGGTGTGCCACGTCAGCTGCTTGAGGGTGAGGAAGGCGTGGGCCGAGGCCAGGGTGCCGATGGCGCCTTCGAGCATGGTCCCGCCGTACAGGGCGATGCCGGCCGCCTCGGCGATCTGCGCGGTGCGCAGCACGGCGCGCGGGCCGCCGTTCTTGGCGATCTTCAGGGCGAAGATGCTGGCGGCGCCGTCGGCGGCCAGGCTGAAGGCGTCCTCGACGCTCTCGATGGATTCGTCGGCCATGATCGGCGCCGGGCTGCGCAGGTTCAGGCGCACCTGGCCGGCGCGGTTGATCCGCGAGATGGGCTGCTCGACCAGGTCGATGCCGTTCTCGCCGAGCACCTGGCAGCCGCGGATGGCCTGGGATTCGTCCCAGTACTGGTTGACGTCCACGCGCACGCTGGCGCGCTCGCCCAGGGCGCGCTTGATCGCCACCACGTGCTTGAGGTCCTGCTCCAGCGGGTTGGCGCCGATCTTCAGCTTGAAGATGCGGTGGCGGCGCAGGTCGAGCATGCGCTCGGCTTCCTCGATGTCGCGGGCGGTGTCGCCGCTGGCCAGCGTCCAGGCCACTTCCAGGCCGTCGCGCACGCGGCCGCCGAGCAGTTCGCTGACGGCCAGGCCCAGGCGCTTGCCCTGGGCGTCGAGCAGCGCGGTTTCCACCGCCGAGCGGGCGAAGGTGTTGCCCTTGATGGCCTTGTCCAGACGCTGCATGGCGGCGTTGATGTTGCAGGCGTCCTGGCCGATCAGCAGCGGCGCGAAGTGCGCTTCCAGGTTGGCCTTGATGCTTTCCGGGCTTTCGTTGCCGTAGGCCAGGCCACCGATGGTGGTGGCCTCGCCGAGGCCCTCGATGCCGTCGCTGCAGCGCAGGCGCAGGATCACCAGGGTCTGCTGCTGCATGGTGTGCATCGCCAGCTTGTGCGGGCGGATGGTCGGCAGGTCGACGATGATCGCTTCGAGGCGTTCGATCAGGGCTTGGGTCATCTCGGGTTCCATATCACGCTAGGCTGCTTGTCGAGGCCCGGCCGTCTGGTGCGGCCGATACCTTCCAGGTCTTTTGTTGCACACCGAAGGATTGCGCCAGCGGTGGCGAGCAGTCCAATATCATTGCCCTCTCGTTCCATACCCTGGAGGTATCATGGAGCTTCGACACCTGCGGTACTTCCAGGCGGTCGCCGAAACCCTCAACTTCACCCGCGCCGCCGAGCGCCTGCACATCGCCCAGCCGCCGCTGAGCCGGCAGATCCAGCAACTGGAGGAACTGCTCGGCGTCGAGCTGCTGGAGCGCGGCCGGCCGCTGCGCCTGACCGAAGCCGGGCGCTTCTTCTACGAGCAGAGCGGCACCCTGCTGGAACAGCTGCAGAACATCTGCGACAACACCCGGCGCATCGGCCTGGGCCAGCGCCAGTGGCTGGGCATCGGCTTCGCGCCTTCGACGCTCTACGCGGTGCTGCCGGAACTGATCCGCGAGCTGCGCGGCGACGCCGAGCTGGAGCTGGGCCTGCAGGAGATGACCACCCTGCAGCAGGTCGAGGCGCTGAAGAGCGGGCGCATCGACATCGGCTTCGGGCGCATGCGCTTCGACGACCCGGCCATCCACCAGCAGGTGCTGCGCGAGGACCCGCTGGTGGCGGTGCTGCCCACCGGGCACCCGCTGCTGGGCGCGCCGGTGAGCCTGCAGCGGCTGTCCCGCGAGCCCTTCGTGCTGTACCCGGCCAACCCGCGGCCGAGCTATGCCGACCACGTGCTGGCGCTGTTCGCCAACCATGGCCTGGGCATCCGCGTGGCGCAGTGGGCCAACGAGCTGCAGACCGCCATCGGCCTGGTCGCCGCCGGCCTGGGCGTGGCCCTGGTGCCGGCCTCGGTGCAGCAGCAGCACCGCCCGGACATCGGCTACGTCGCCGTGCTGGAGCCCGAGGCGGTGTCGCCGATCGTCCTCAGCCGCCGCGCCGGCGACGTCAGCGCCATGGTCCAGCGCTGCCTGGCGCTGATCGAGCAGGTCAACCGCTGAGCGGGCCACTCAGAGCAGCCTATGGGCCGGAAAACGATTGGCCAGCGCTTTTGCCTGGTCCTGTCGGAATGGCCTTGGGCACTGACCTCAGCAAGGTCAAGCCATGGAGTAAGTGCCGAACAGTTAATGACTACAGCGCTTTGAATCAACGCAGAAAGCATGCCTTCCACTGAGCAATCAGTTCACGCATTGCCGTCTCGGGAGTAACGCCGTTCAACTCGAACTGCCCACGTGCGATGGCATCTGCCAGGCTGTTGATCACGTGCATGCGTACGTGCAGCTCTTCATCGGGACAAACCGTCGCCCCCACCACCGCCGCGAACTCCTTGAGGGTCTTGATGATGCTCCGGCGTGCGGCGAGTCTGGCCTGCACCAGGGCATCGTCAGTGGCCAGGATCGTCTCGGCATCCAGTCTTAGCTTGGCCAAGCGCCGACGGCTCTCGATCAGGAGCTGAGCGGAAATTTTCGCTGCCTCATCCAGGCTGCCCGTGGCCCGGTAGCAATCCAAGCCACGCCGCGCAAGCTCCTGCGCCTCCTCGGCGACCTGTTGCTCCAATACCACGGTGAAGATTTCGGCCTTGTTCTTGAAGTGCCGATAGAACGTAGCGGGCGCCAGGTCCGCGCGCTCAGCGATCTTGTTGGTGTCCGTCGCATAGTAGCCGTTCCCCACGAACTCCTCGCAGGCAGCGGCGAGCAGCCGTGCGCGAGTGGAGGCATTGGCGGCGATGTTGTCGGGATGATTCTTGAGTCGAGGCATGATTGCCATTCTATCTTTTTCAGGGATATATTTAACGCCGATAAGAATATCTCCAATAAAAATCTTATCCGCTACGAGCCTGATCGTCGCTGGCTGACGCTTTGGTGCTGAACAATGTTCTTATCTATCAATAATTTAAGAGACAACAGCCCATGGAAGCCCCAACAATTCTCGTGGTCTCGGCCTGCCTGATGCTTGCCCTCGCAGTACTCGGCCTGTCACGGTTCTGGGTGCCAGACCGGCCCGTCAGCGACCTCATTTCCAGATGGGCTCCTCCTCCCTCCAGGTTCTTGCAAGTCGATGGTCTCAACGCCCACTTTAGGGATGAGGGCCGGCGGGACGATCCCGAACCCATCGTGCTGATTCACGGCACCTCATCCAGCCTGCACACGTGGGATGGGTGGGTGGGCGAACTCAGCAAGACACGCCGCGTGGTTCGTGTTGATCTGCCGGGCTTTGGCCTCACAGGCCCGAACCCCACCGGCAGATACGACCTTGAGAGCTACACGCACTTCATGAACACGTTCATGGCTACGCTGGACATCCGCGGTGCCATGATGGCTGGAAACTCGCTGGGCGGTTTCGTGGCCTGGAAAACCGCCCTCGACTATCCGGATCGAGTCAAGAAGCTGGTGCTGGTCGATTCTGCCGGTTACGCCTACAAGTCGAACAAAATGCCGATTGCGTTCACCCTGGCTCGCATGCCCGCACTGGCACCGATCATCACAAGGATTCTGCCCAGGAACGTCGTCGCGGAGAGCGTCAGAGAGGTCTATGGCGACCCGCATAAGGTGACCCCGGAGCTGATCGATCGTTACTACGAGCTAACGCTCCGGCCCGGAAACCGCGAGGCCGTGATACAGCGGTTCCGGCAGTTGCCAACCGGTGAAGCAGCCGCTGAAGTGGCCGGTCGGTTCGAGAAACTGATCAAGGATATCGCGTGCCCTACCCTGATCATCTGGGGCGGGAAAGACCGCTTGATTCCCGAGCAATGCGCCGAACGCTTCCACCAGGACATTCGGGGCAGCCAACTGGTGGTTTTCGGCGAACTGGGACACGTACCTCATGAAGAGGACCCCATCGATACGCTGAGGGCCGTCAAGAGCTTTCTTGGGCAACAACCTTGAGAGCCCAGCCTGTAGTCCCGAACCTATCGGTACAAAGTCACGGCCAGGTGAGCGTCTGCCCAACCTGGAATGCCTACGTTGCCGGTCAACCACTGAGCATGCCACTCAGAGCAGCCTCAGGGGCGCGTCGATGATCAGGCGGAACTCCTCCAGGTTGCCCTCGATCTGCCCCGCGCTGGCGCGGTGCCAGATGTAGCCGGTCGACAGGCCGACGCCACGCAGCGGCCCGGACTGCACGGCGTAGCTGAACAGGCCGCCGACCTCGTAGTGGCTCTCGCCCTTCTGCCCCAGCACCGAGTTGTAGGCCGCGCGGGGGCCGCCGTTATAGCCGCTGCCGTCGATGCCCCAGCCCTTGACGTACCAGAACAGGCTCTTGAAGCCCGGCAGGCCGTAGGGCGTCCAGTCGGTGCCGTAGCTGACCTGGAAGGAGCGCTCGTTGGGCCCGTTGTAGTACGAGAGCATGGCGTTGGGCAGGTCGAAGGCGTTGGACTCGGCGGGGAAGTCGAAGTACTCGTCGCCGTCGATCTGCTGGAAGGCCAGCTTCAGCGTGTGGTTGGCGTAGCCCGGCGCGACGCTCGCGCCGTAGGCTTGCTGGCTGATGCGCCCGGCGTTCTCGCGGCCGCTGGAGCGGGTGTCGTAGAAGTCCAGGCGCAGGCCCAGGTCCAGCTCGCCCAGGCGGTAGCGCTGCGCCCAGCCGGCGTAGGTGCGGTCCCAGACGTCGTCGAAGCGCGACAGATAGAGGCTGGCCCGACCGCGCTCGCCGAGGCGGTAGTCGCCGCCGGCATAGGCGATCCAGTCGCTTTCCACCAGGCGTGTGCTGAAGGTCAGGCTCAGGTCCTGGCTGCCGGCGCCGGTGCGCGGCGTGGCGCGCTGGAAGTGCCCGGCCTTGAAGGTCAGCCCGGGCAGGTCATGGCTCTGCAACGAGATGCCGTCGAAGGAAGCCGGCAGGGTGCGGGTGTCGGCGTAGCTCATCACCGGCGTGCGAATCTGCTGGCGGCCGATCTTCGCCTCGGTTGCGCCGGCTTTCAGCTTGAGCGCGGCGATGCCCACCTTGCCCCACTGGTCCACCACCTCGCCGTCGCGCTCCACCAGCAGGCGGGTGCTGCCGCCGGCCACCGCTTCGCGGCTGCGTTCCAGGGCCACCGCGCCGTACAGCGAGAAGTCCATGCCCAGGCCCTGCTCGCCCTGGCTGTAGCCGGACACGTAGTCGAGCTTCAGGCCCTGCAGCCAGGCCACGCGGTCGCGCACCGGGCGCCCGCCCTCGTCGTCGGGCACCCGGAAGTAGCTGTCCTTGCGGGCGATTTCATGGGAATACCAGTGGCGGGTGTTCAGCACCAGCGAGCTGTCTTCGAACAGGCGGCGCTCGTCGGCCAGGGCCAGTTCGGCGGTGAAGGGCGCCAGCAGCGCCAGGGGGCCGGCGAAGCGCCGGGCCCGGGTTTCGCTTATGTGCATCGGGTCATGCCTCTTCATTGTTGTTGTCGTCTGGCATGGGCACTCAGGCGGGCCCGGTCTGGTAGGCGCGCGGCATCCGCGCCGCCGCCTCGATCACCGCGGCCACCTGGAAGCAGCGGTCCTCGCGGTAGTGGTCGGCGATGACCTGCACGCCGGCCGGCAGGCGCTCGCCCTGCAGGCCGCTGGGCACGCTGAGCGCCGGCAGGCCGCTGAGCGCGACGCTCATCAGGATCGCCTGCTGGCGCATGATCTGTGCCATGGCCTCGCCGCCCTGGGCATCCAGGCCCCAGGGCAGCGGCGCGCTGGCGGACACCGGGGCGATCAGCGCGTCGTAGCGCTGGAACAGCGCGCGCCACTTCACCCTCAGGTTGTTGCGGGTAGCCAGCGCGACGACGTATTCGTCCAGGCCGGTCTCCGGCGTCGCCTCCAGCATGCCCTGCACGGCCGCCTGCAGCGCCTCGCTGCCCTCGCGCTGCATGACCGGCAACAGTTGCAGGCGGATCTCGGTCATGACGATGCGCAGCCAGGTCTGGGTGGCCAGTTCGTGGTCCGGCAGGCTCACCGGCTCGACGCGGTAGCCGGCGTCCTCGAGCATCTTCGCCACCGCCGCCAGGTCGTCCCGCACCGAAGCGTCGAGGGGGATGCCGGGCAGTTCGTTGACCAGGCCGACCACCCGCTTCTCGCGCGCCTCGGGCGCCGCCACGGGGCTCACCCAGTTGGGGTCGGCGCCGCCGCTGCTGGCCATCGCCAGGAAGGCCAGGCGCGCGTCGGCCACGCTGCGCGCCAGCGGCCCCTGGGTGGCGATCTGCTGCCCGGCGAAGCCCAGGCCGAGCCCGGTGGGAATGCGCCCGACGCTGGGGCGCAGGCCGACCACGCCGCAGGCATAGGCCGGGTAGCGGATGGAGCCGGCGATGTCGTTGCCGTGGGCGATCGGGCACATGCCCGCGGCCACGGCCGAGGCTGCGCCGCCGCTGGAGCCGCCCGGGGTGATGTCGGCACGCCAGGGGTTGAGCGTGCGGCCGTACAGCGGGCTTTCGGTGTACCAGCGGAAGGAGAACTCCGGCGTGCTGGTCAGGCCGATGATGACCGCGCCGTTGTCCAGCAGGTTCTGCACCACCGGGCTGTTGTCGGCGGCGATGTTGTCGCGGCGCGCCAGCAGCCCGTTGGTGTTGGGCTGGCCGGCGACGTTCTGGTTGACCTTGACGGTGACCGGCACCCCGTGCAGCGGCGGCAGCGCGTCGCTGCCCCGCCGCTGGTCGGCGCGCTGCGCCGCGCGCAGGGCTTCGTCGTGCATCTCGTGGACCACCGCCTTGAGCCCGGGGTTGGCCTCGGCGATGCGCCCGAGGCAGCTTTCCACCGCCTCCCGGCTGCTGATGGCGCCGCTGGCGATGCCGGCGGCCAGTTCGCTGGCCTGCCATTGCCACAGCGGCGCATCCGGCAGCGCGAGCGCCGCCTGCCCTTGCTTCACGCTGGCGGCCAGCGCGTTCCTGCCGAGCAGCAAGCCGGCGGACAAGGCCGCGGCACCGGTCATGAAATCTCTGCGTTGCATGCTGTTCCCTCCTTGGCTCCCGTCAGCGCGGAAGCCTGCGGCGGGCGCCGGAGTGGCCGGCCCCGCCCTTGCGTTGTCGGTTCAGGCCCGGGCTTCGGCCAGGGGCGCGAGCACCCGCTCGCTGCGGCTGACCAGGTACATGGCCAGGGCCGCCAGCGCGCCGGGGATGGCGAAGGCCATGAAGTTCAGGTGCAGCGGCAGCTCGATGGCCAGCAGCGAGCCGCCCAGCAGCGGGCCGACGATGGCGCCGTTGCGGCCGATGCCCGAGGCCCAGCCAAGGCCCGTGGAGCGGATGGCCAGGCCGTAGAACTGCGCGGCGCTGGCGTAGAGCAGGATCTGCGTGCCGATGGTGGTGGCCCCAGCGATGCCGATCAGCAGGTAGAGCAGCGGCATCGGCGTGTTGAAGCCCAGCAGGGTGATGGAAACGGCGGCGGCGACGAAGAACAGCGCCACCACCCTGGGCAGGTTGAAGCGGTCGCCCAGCCAGCCGCCGAAGATGGCCCCGAACATGCCGCCGAAGTTCAGCGCCAGCAGGAACGACAGGCTCGAACCCAGGCTGTAGCCGGCGTTGGCCATCAGCTTCGGCAGCCAGGAGCTGAGCGCGTAGACCATCAGCAGGCAGCAGAAGAACGCCACCCAGAGCATCAGGGTGCGCAGCGCGCGGCCCTCGCGGAACAGCTCAAGCACCGGCGCGCCCTGCGGCTTGCTCTCGCCCAGGTGCAGCTCGGCGGCGGCCTCCAGGGTGGTTTCCGGGGAAATGCGGCGAAGGATGGCGCGGGCCTGCTCGATGCGCCCCTGGCGTAGCAGGAAGCCCACCGACTCCGGCAGTTGCCAGAGGATCAGCGGCAGCATCAGCAGCGGCAGCAGCGCGGCGAAGAACATCGCCTCCCAGCCGAAGCGCGGCAGCATGTAGATGCCCACGCCGGCGGAGAGCATGCCGCCCAAGGAGTAGCCGCTGAACATCACCGCCACCAGGGTGCTGCGCAGTTTCTTCGGCGCGTATTCGTTCATCAGCGCCACCACGTTGGGCATCAACCCACCGATGCCGAGGCCGGCCATGAAGCGGCAGATGCCGAACTGCGTGGGGTTGCTGGCGAAGCCGTTGACCACGGTAAAGCCGGAGAAGAGCACGAAGCAGATGGCGATGCCCTTCTTGCGCCCGACCTTGTCGGCTAGCGGGCCGAAGAACAGCGCGCCGGCCATCATGCCGAACAGCGCGTAGCTGCCCAGGGCGCCGGCCTGCAGCGGGGTCAGGCCCCACTCCTTCATCAGCACCGGCAGCACCACGCCGTAGATGAACAGGTCGTAACCGTCGAAGATCAGCAGCAAGGCGCACCAGGCCATGACCATCCAGTGGAAGCGGCCGAAGCGCGCGTTGTCGATGACCTCGTGTACGTCGATTTTCCGCATGGCATCACTCTCTTTTTTGTTGTTGTGCGAGAAGCCGTTGGGCCGCGTCGTGGGCGGTCCGTCTTTGCGTGGGATGGCGTTGGGCCGGAGGCGATATCCATCGCCTCGGGTGATGGGTATCGCTGCGCTCAACGCCATCCTACGGGTTGGTTCGGGTCGGGTTTTCAGCCCAGGTCGCCACCGCCTACCGGCAGGGTCACGCCGGTGATGTAGGAGGCTTCGTCGGAGGCCAGGAAGAGGATGGCGCCGACCTGTTCGTCGATGCTGCCGTAGCGCTTCATCAGGCTGCTGTTCACGGTCTGGTCGACGATCTGCTGGTACCAGACCTTCTCCTGCGTGCTCTGCTCGGCGGCGTTGCGCGGGATGCGCCGCGGCGGCGCCTCGGTGCCGCCCGGCGCGGTGGCGTTGACGCGCACGCCACGCTCGGCGGTCTCGAAGGCCAGGCAGGCGGTCAGCGCGTTCACCCCGCCCTTGGCCGCGCCGTAGGGCACGCGGTTGACGCCGCGGGTGGCGATGGAGGAGACGTTGACGATGGCGCCGGCGCCCTGCTCCAGCATCGGCACCAGGGCGGCGCGGCAGCACCACAGGGTGGGGAACAGCGAGCGGCGCACCTCGGCTTCGATCTCGTGTTCGGCGTAGTGCTCGAAGGGCTTGGCCCAGATGGTGCCGCCGACGTTGTTGACCAGGATGTCCAGGCGGCCGAAGCGTTGCACGGCTTCGTTGACCACGCGCTGGGCTTCGGCGAATTGCTCCAGGTCGGCGGTGAGGGTCAGCACTTCGGCGTGTTGGCCGAGTTCGTCCTGCAGTTCGTGGACCAGCTCGGAGCGGTCCACGGCGACCAGGCGGGCGCCCTCTTGCGCCAGGCGCTCGGCGACGCGGCGGCCGATGCCCTGGGCGGCGCCGGTGACCAGGGCGACTTTGTGGGGGAATCTGTTCATGGCATATCTCCGTAAGGAGTGCGTTCCGGGAAGTGGGTGCGTGGGGCGGCTACCCTCTCCCCCCGCCCTCTCCCTGAAGGGAGAGGGAGCTATTCGTGCTCCCCGGCTGAGTTCGATGCTCGGGCCAATATCGGTGCTTCGTGATAGCCGGCTAACATCGAATTCCGCCGCGGTACGGACAGTCCCCTCTCCCTTCAGGGAGAGGGTTAGGGAGAGGGGCTCTTAGCCACCCGTTCAAGCCGCACTGGCCGCAAACTTCTCGTAGTAGAAATTCGCCGGCGTGATCCCCTGTTCGCGGATGTACGCGCTCACCGCCTCGACCATCGGCGGCGGGCCGCACAGGTAGATGTCCACCTCGCCTTCGTTGAGATGCGCAGGCGTGATGTGCTGGGTGACGTAGCCCTTGTGCGGGTAGCTGCTCTCGGGGTTGGCCACGCAGGCGCTGAAGCTGAAGTTGGGGATGCGCGCGGCGAAGGCTTCGAGCTTGTCCAGCTCCACCAGGTCGAAGTCGTTGGTCACCCCGTAGATCAGGTGCAGCGGGTGTTCGCTGCCCTGCTCGGCGATCTTCTCCAGCATCGCGGTGAAGGGCGCCAGGCCCGTGCCGCCGGCCAGCAGCAGCAAGGGGCGCCTGATGTCGCGCAGGTAGAAGCTGCCCAGCGGGCCGGCCAGTTCCAGGCTGTCGCCGGCCTTGGCCAGGCTGGTGAGGAAGCTGCTCATCAGCCCGCCGGGCACGTTGCGGATCAGGAAGCTGACCTCGCCGCCCTTCTGCAGCGAGCTGAAGGAGTAGGCGCGGCTCTGGCCGCTGCCCGGCACCTGCAGGTTGACGTACTGCCCCGGCAGGAAGGCCAACTTGCTCAGCGACTCGCCCTTGACCGACAACGCGATGGTGCTCTCGGACAGCTGGCGCACCTCGCTGATAGCCGCCTGGTAGCTGGCCTGCTGGGTCTTGCAGACGTCCGAGGACGCCGGCACGCGCACCACGCAGTCGCTTTCGGCGCGCATCTGGCAGGTCAGCACGTAGCCCTGGTCGGCTTCCTCTTCGCTCAGCGCATCCTCGATGTAGTCCTGGCCCAGGTCGTAGCGGCCGGCTTCGGCGAAGCACTTGCAGGTGCCGCAGGCGCCGTCGCGGCAGTCCAGCGGGATGTTCACGCCCTGGCGGTAGGCCGCATCGGCGACGGTTTCGTCGGGGTTGGCGTCGATGAAGCGGGTGACGCCGTCTTCGAAGTTCAGTGCGATCGAATAGCTCATGGCGGCCACCTCAGATGTGGTAGATGTCGATGACCTGGCGGACGTAGTCGTTCTTCAGCACCACCTTCTTCGCCTTGATCAGCGGGTTCTCGCCACGCAGGTCGAGGGTGTAGAAGCTGGTGCCGAAGTAGCTGTCGGTGGTCTTGTAGCGGAAGCTCAGGGTGTGCCAGTTGAAGCGCACCTGGCAGATGCCGTCTTCCTCGCCCAGCACTTCGATGTTGCCGATGTTGTGCGAGGTGCGGGTGTCCGGCATGGTCGCGCTGGAGCGTTCGGTCTTGATGCGGAACACGCGGTCTTCCAGGCCGCCGCGGTTGCCGTACCAGATCAGCGAGATTTCCCGCTGCGGGTCCTGGGTCAGCTCGTCGCGGTCGTCCCAGGCCGGCATCCAGAAGCTGGCGTCGCTGGCGTACAGCTCCAGCCAGGCGTCCCAGTCCTTGTCGTCGAGGTAGCGGGCTTCGCGGTAGAGGAAGTCGCGGACGGTTTCGTAGCGGCTCATCACACGGCCTCCTCGAGCGGAATGCGCCTGGCTTCTTCGGCGGCCAGGGCTTCGCTCATCGCCTGCAGCCAGTACTTGTGCTGCAGCACGAACAGGCCTTCGTCCTCGGTGCGCACACCGGAGAGCTGCGGGTGCAGGTCGATTTCCTGCGCGGCGGCATCGGCGCCGTCGATCCAGTGCGCGGCCCCGCGGGACATGTCGTTCCAGCCTTCGGCGCTGCCCTGGTAGGCCTGCTGGCAGGAGCGGAACTCCTCCAGGTCGTCCGGGGTGGCCATGCCGCTGACGTTGAAGAAGTCCTCGTACTGGCGGATGCGCTGGGCGCGGGCCTCGGCACTCTCGCCCTTGGGCGCGATGCAGTAGATGGTGATCTCGGTGCGGTTGACGTCGATCGGCCGAGCGATGCGGATCTGCGAGCTGAACTGGTCCATCAGGTAGACGTTGGGGTACAGGCAGAGGTTGCGCGAGTTCTGGATCATCCAGTCGGCGCGGGCCTGGCCGAAGTCGACGGCGAGTTGCTCGCGGCGCTCGAAGGCCGGGCGGTCCTCGGGGTTGGCCCAGCGCGTCCAGAGCAGCATGTGGCCATGCTCGAAGGAGTAGAAGCCGCCGCCGTGCTTGGCCCAGCCGCCGGCGCTCATGGTCTTCACTTCCTCGCCGGCCTCGCGCTGCTTGCGCTGGTTCTGGGTAGCGGCGTAGTTCCAGTGCACGGAGCTGACGTGGTAGCCGTCGGCGCCGTTCTCGGCGGTGAGCTTCCAGTTGCCTTCGTAGATGTAGCTGCTCGATCCGCGCAGCACCTCCAGGCCTTCGGGGGACTGGTCGACGATCATGTCGATGATCTTCGCCGACTCGCCCAGGTGCTCCACCAGCGGGCGCACGTCGGGGTTGAGGCTGCCGAAGAGGAAGCCGCGGTAGGACTCGAAGCGGGCGACCTTGGTGAGGTCGTGGGAGCCTTCGCAGTTGAAGCTCGACGGGTAGCCGGCCTCGGCCGGGTCCTTGACCTTGAGCAGCTTGCCGGAGTTGTTGAAGGTCCAGCCGTGGAACGGGCAGGTGTAGCTGGAGCGGTTGCCCGACTTGTGCCGGCAGAGCATGGCGCCCTTGTGGCTGCAGGCGTTGAGGAAGGCGTTGAGCACGCCATCCTTGTTGCGCGCGATGAAGATCGACTGGCGACCGATCATGGTGGTCAGGAAGTCGTTCTTCTCGGGAATCTGGCTTTCGTGGGCGAGGTAGACCCAGTTGCCTTCGAAGATGTGCTTCATCTCCAGTTCGAACAGGCGCGGGTCGGTGAACATTTCGCGCTTGCAGCGGTAGACGCCCTTGGCGGGGTCTTCTTCGAGCAGGGAACGCAAGTAGTCGATACCCAGGGTCATGGCCGGGGCCTCCGTTGTTATTGTTCAGGCAGGCTCAGGTTAGGGCTGGGTGGGTGGAGGCAATATCCGCTTTGTGCAGAGCGTTATCCGGTTTTTGCAGGCGGGGTTGCGGGGTGTTTCGGGGGGCTTGCGGGGGCGCGCGGAGATTTCCCTGGAAGTCCGTAGGGCATGAGCGAGCGTGGCTTTTCGTAGGATGGGTTGAGCTTGCAAAACCCATGCGGTTGCGGTGATGGGTATCGCTTCGCTCAACGCCATCCTACGAAAAGCACTCCGGTGCAGGGCGCATAACCGTTCGCGGTTATCCGCCGTAGGCGTTATGCGCCCTACGCAGAGGGTCAGGAATGTGCGGGTCGCTCGGGCTCAGCCGCGGCGCTTGAGGGTTTCCGAGGGCAGTTCGCCGAACTGCTGGCGGTAGCTTTCGGAGAAGCGCCCCAGGTGCAGGAAGCCGTAGTCCAGCGCCAGTTCGGTGACGCTGCGCACGTTGCAGCTGGGGTCGGCGAGGCAGGCGCGGATGCGTTCGAGCTTGCGCCGGCGGATGTACTGGCGCGGGGTGGCGCTGGCGTGGCGTTCGAACAGGGCGTAGAGCGAGCGCAGGCTCATCTTCGCCTGGCGGGCCAGTTCCTCGATGTCGATGTCCTGCCGCAGGTTGCGCCCTATGTAGTCGTCGATGCGCTCGAAGCAGGCCATGGGCGCGGCCAGGCATTCACGGCTGACGTTGGTCTGCAGCAGGGTCAGCAGCTTGCTGGCGACGATCTGCTGGTAGTGCTCCTCGATGCGCGGCAGGCGCTGGCTGGATTCGGCTTCCATGCAGACCATGCCCAGCAGGTTGACGAAGCCTTCCAGCTCGCCCAGGCGGTAGCGGCTCTCGGTGAAGCGCGGGCCCTGGCGCGGGTGGGCCCAGCGCTGTTCGGCACAGATGCCTTCGAGCACCGCGGTGGGGATCTTGATGATGAATTTCTCGCAGTCGTCCGAGTAGGTCAGGTCGACCGGGTCGTCCGGGTTGATCAGCAGCAGTTCGCCGGGCTCCAGGTAGTGCTCCCGGCCCTGGCCGCGCCACAAGCAGTGGCCATGCAGCAATACCTGCAGGTGGTAGATGGTCTCCAGCGCCGGCGAGGTGACGCGCACGGCGGCGCCGTAGCGGATGCGGCAGAGGTCGAGGCTGGCGAACTTGCGGTGGTTGAGGCTGGCCTCGGGGCGGCCGTGGGCGGGCATGCGCAGGGCGTGGTTGCCGACGTGCTGGTTGACGTAGCCGGACACCGCGTAGGGGTCGGCTCGCTCGAATACCCGGCTGCGCTCGCTCAGCAGGTTCTGCATACAGGCACTCACTCTTGTTGTTGTCGTCCGCGCTCTTCGTCGCGGCTCGTGCCCGTCCAGTCTATGCCGGGGCCGGGATGGCAGGGCCCGGCAGAGATGGACGGTCGTGCGGGCCACCCCGGATCGGGGACGGCTGGCCCGCCTGCCGTCCGGCCACCCTAAAGGCCGGAAGGCGGGCGGCGCAATTCGACCCGTGGCGCAGTGTTCGCTTATCGCACGCTTTCGCCCCGGTTCATTGCCAGCAGCTGCTGGCCGTGCCGGTGCCGGTGGCGCCACGGGTGCCGGCCTGGTCGAGGGTGAGCGTCAGGCATTCGCTGTCCCTGGCCTGGCTGCCGGTGGCCGTGGCGGTCAGGGTGTAGGTCGAGGCGCTGACGTTGGAGATGGCCAGGCCGTAGTACTGCAGGCCGGCGATGTAGCTGGTCATGTTCAGCGCCGCGGCGCTGCTGGCGTAGCTGTTGTTCTGCGCGAAGTAGCGCTCCTGCCGCGCCGCGGCCTCGCTGAGCAGCGCCTGGCCTTCGGCGCGGTGGCTGCGCAGCACGTACTTCTGGTAGCTGGGCAGCGCGATGGCCGCGAGTATCGCCAGGATGACCACGACGATCATCATTTCTATCAGGGTGAAGCCGCGGCTTCGCTGTGCAGGTTTCATCGCTGGCCCTTTCAGTTGGAATCGCCCGGCAGTACCTGCCAGCTGCGCCGGCCGCTGACCGTGCCGGTGTTGGTGGCCACGCCGTCGAGGGTATTTTCGGAGTTGCCCCAGGTGTAGCCGCCGGACAGGGTGATGTCGCCGCCGTCGGTGACGAAGCCGGATATCGACTCGTAGGTGCCGTCGCTGTTCAGGTCGAAGACGTTGTAGTCGGTCTTGCCGCCGCTCTCCGGGTCCACCGCGTAGACGGTGCCGGACAACCCCGCGGCGCAGGTGCCGGTCTGCGGCGTGGAGCTGGCGAAGATCAGGCTGGAGCCGTACAGCGTCATGTCGTAGATCAGCCGCTCGCCAGTGCGCGGGAAGTCGAAGTACCAGCCCCAGGTGGCGACGTTGGCGTCGGCGGTGTTGCCGCTGCTGTCGTACCAGGCGACGTCGCTCTCGCTCAGGGTATAGGTGGTGGTGCCGTCGGTGGTGCTGGCGGTCAGCGTCTGCTGTTGCAGGTCGCTGCGCGTCCTGGCCGCGGTCAGCGAGGCGCTGGTGGCCTCGCCGGCGGTCTTGCGGTCCCAGATGCCGTAGACGCTCTGGGTGGCGGTGGAGGTCTTGTCCGAGGTGGTCAGGTAGCGGCCGCTGCCGAAGGCGACGATGTAGCCGGTGCCGCTGGGGTGCTCGACCAGGCTCGGCGCCGCGGTGATCGGCTGGCGCACGTTGCTGGCGTTGCGCGCCACGTACAGCGGGTTGCCGCCGAAGGCCACGGCGAACTTGGCGTCGGCGGCGCTGGCGGTGAGCGGGCTGCTGGCGCTGGTGTCGATCAGGTCGAAGCGCCAGAGGTCGCCCAGCAGGTCGCCGGCATAGGCGTAGTCGGCGATGCCGTCGCTGTTCACGTCGGCCACATAGAGCCGCGACAGGCCGTTGGCCAGGCTGTCGAGCGCGCCAGTGTCGGTGGTGGTCAGGCTGGGGGTAGCGGTGATCTTCTTCAGCAGGGTGCCGCTCTGGATGTCGATGATCAGCAGCGAGGCGCTGTTGCTGCCGCTCTCGTAGCCGTTGGGCACCAGGGCCACCCACTTGCCGTCGTGCAGGCGGGCGATGCTGGGCTTGGCGGCGGTGTAGCCGAGGCTGGCGTCGTTGTCGCTGGTGAACTCCCAGAGCAGGCTCGGCGAGGCCGGGTCGGTGATGTCCAGGGCGAACACCTCGCGGCCGCCGGCGCCGAGGCTGCCGAGCAGCACCTTGTGCCAGGCCGAGCCGTAGTAGACGTCGGCCACCACCGGGGTGCCGTCGACGAAGTAGCGGTGCTCGGTGCCTTCGTCCTGGCCGTAGTCGCTGGCGGTGAGGATGTTCAGGTTGGCGATCACCGCGCTGGGGATGAAGGCGAACAGCTCGGCCCCGGTGCTGGCGTTGAAGGCGTGCAGCATGCCGTCGTTGGCGCCGACGTAGACCGCTGCCGGCTTGGCGGCCTGCTCGCTGGCGTAGGCGGCGTAGCTGGTGCTGCCTTCCAGGGCGTCGGCCCGCGCGGTGATGTAGTCGGCGCCGCTGACCAGCACCGGCGAGGAGTTGACGATGTCGCCGAGCAGCGAGGAACGGCTGCGGAAGCTGGTGTTGCTGCCGCGCAGGAAGTCCACGCGGGTCGAGCCCTTGCTGTCGACCACGCCGGCGGCGGTGCGGTTGAGCGCGGTCTGCTGGGCGCTGCTGAGGTTGGCCCAGGTGAACGAGGTCAGGCTGCCGTTCTTGGCGAAGTAGATGTTGCGGCTGCTGGGCAACTGCGCCGAGGCCTTCCACAGGGTGGTGGTGGTCGTGCTGGTGGCGCCGCTGCTGGAGGTGGTCTTGATCTTCTGTTTCTTGATCAGGTCGCCGGTCCAGTCGCTGGAGCTGAAGTTGGTGCTGTAGACGTAGTCGCCGTCGTCCAGCGACTGCGAGTCCACCGCCACCGCGGTGACCGACGCGTTGAGCTGGAGGATGTCGTCGAAGGCCGACTTCAGCTGGCTGGCCAGCTTGCTCGGGTTGCTCACCAGGAAGTAGTTGTCCGGGGTGCCGTCGCCGTCGGTATCCCAGGTGCTGAGGTCGCTCTTGCCGTACTTGGCGGCGTACCACAGCGGGTCCTGCAGGGTGGTGACGGCGGTGGAGGTGGATGGCGTGAAGATGCGGGTGTTCGAAGTTCCGGCCGAGAGATCGACATTGCTACCTGCCTTTCCAGGCAGACGCGCGCAACTGGTGCTGGCTGAGCCATTATTGTTACAACCGTTAGCATCAACGCCGATGGGCGTATCAAGCTTGAATCGCGTAGCCATTGAAGATTCCTTACCGGAAAGCCCGCCTACGCCACCTGCCACTTCCAGATAGATACCGTCCTTGGTGGTACCGGCCATGGTATAGCCCATGTGCGACTCGTCCTCGGCCACCGAATACTCGGTAGTGGTCTTGACCGTCACCGTACCGTCGCTGTTGGCCGTCACCTCGTAGAGGACGATAGCGTCCATGTCGTAGTCGTTGCCCTGGGCTGAGTCGTCATAGACCACGCGGAAAGTGATGTTGCCGCTACTGTCTTTGGTCAGGGTGTCGATATAGAAACCAGTGATCTGGCTGACTATGCCTTTAGTCACATTCATGCTGAAAGGCACCAGTTTGAGGGTGCCTTTACTGGTGGTTATCTTGATGTTGGGCAGCGTCGAGGACAGGGCGATGGAGAAGCTCTGCACCTTGTTCGAGCCGGCGCTGGTCAGGGCCGTCTGGCTGCCGAAGTAGCTCATCGCGGCAGTGCTGTAACTACCTTGGCGGGTAGGTTCCTCGGCCAAGCCGCGAATGGTCGAGAAACTCGTGGCGGTCTTGGCAGTAGGGGCTGAGTCGTTAGTTTTATCTGACTCACCAACATTGATCTTCACTCCACTGCCGAGGCCCTCCTTGCTCCATAGCGTAGAGCCGATACTGGCGAAATCGAATCCAATATCGTCGGTAGGCTTCATGTCGCTGCCCAGGGTGCTGCCGGGCACGTCCGAGTCGTAACTGGGGTTGACGTCACTCATCAGCGTCATAAACGGCTTGGTGCACGACGGATAGGTCGAGTAAGGGTCGACCCAGGTGCCTTCGTTGGACAGTCCCAGAGTCGTGTCGACTGTGCCGGCAGCGTAGTTGGGAGTGAGCTGCTTACCATTCTTCTTTCCCGCGTAATAGCGCAGCGTTTCGTATGCCATCTCTCCTAGAGGATTACCCCAGTCGGGGCAGTTGCCGTTCTTCAGTGGGCTGTCGCCATTACCCGACGTGCAGCGCTGGTAATACACCAGGCGGTCGAGGTTGGCGACTATGCCGCTGTTGTTCACGTAGCAGCGCGAGTTCAGGCAGCCGGTGCCGGAAGTGGAGTCGGTGAGGAAGCGCCCGTTGCTGGCGGTGTATTCGTCACCGAAGCTGGCCGGCGCCTTGCGCAGCACGCCGCCACGCAGGTTGTTGGTGTAGGTGCCGGTCATCAGGCCGAAGTACATCTTGTTCGAGGCGCCGTAGTCGTGCAGTACCCCGGTGGGCTTGTAGACGCTGCCGTACTGTACGCAGTTGCTCTCCTTCAACGAGGCGCTGACGCAGGCTTGGACCCGCACGGTAAGATCAAGATCGGGGGTTGCAATGGTGTTGGTCGCCTGGGGATCCTCTCGCGAGACCCACTGCCAGATGCGGTAGCTAGTGTTCTTGATGATCCGCAGCTTGGGTACTGCGGTACTGGTATAGCCCGTCAGCGTCGCATCGCCGCTGGCCGGCCGCGAGGTGTTGGCGAAGAGGATGTATTTGCCGCTGCCAGGCGCGGTCAGCGGCGCGTAGTCGGCGATGTTGTAGCCGTCGCGGGCGACGCTCTTGTATTCCTTGCCCCAGCTGTGCGCGTCGTTGGGAATGAAGGTGCGCTCCAGCACCGTGGCGGTGGCGCTGTCGGTGGAGCGGTAGCCGCCGTAGAGCACCTTGCGCAGCACGTCCAGGCGCGACATGGTCAGGTAATTGAGGAAGTCGCCGCTCCACTGGCTGCTGCATTTCTTGGTGCTGGTGACGCTCTTCGGGACGAAGACGTTGTTGCTGCTGTCGTAGCTGTAGCACTTGTACGAGTCGAAATAGCCGGTGTAGTCGATGCTCGGCTTGTAGTAGATGTCCAGTTGGCCGTCGCCGTCGATGTCCGAGGCGTCGTTGTAGGCCGGGAAGTAGAGCTTCTGGTCGCGGCCGACCACCAGCATGTTCATCGGCGGGGCGATGTTGCTGACGAACAGCGGCGTCTGCGCCAGCACCGAGGCTTGGGCGCCGGCGCACAGCAGGCAGGACAGCAGGAACAGCGCCAGCATGCGCAGCGGTTTCATGGCGGGGAGCCTCCTTGCGGGCCTCATGGGATCACCAGCGCGGTGCTGGAGCGCAGGCACAGGGTGTTGGCGGCGCAGCCGGTGGCGCTGGCGCTGTCCTTGTAGGCCTGGGCGTTGACTTCGTAGTAATAGGTGCAGCCGGCCTGGCCCTTGGACAGGTAGGCGTTGGCGCTGCCGCCGGAGCCGCCCTTGCAACTGTTGCCGATGTAGCGCAGGTACCAGCGCGCGTTGCGCGGCAGGCTGGTGGCGCCGTCCAGCCCGGTATAGGCCGTGGCGCCGGAGAAGTCCGCGGCATAGCTGCTGGCCAGGCCGGTGTAGCAGGGGCTGGACGACGAGCAGGCCTCCAGCGCGCGGCTGCTCTGGCTCACCCTGCCCTCGCCTTCGCGCAGGGCCGACTCGGCGGCGCTGGCCAGCCGCTGCAGCTCCAGGCGGTTGCCGGTCATCCGCCCTTCCAGCTGCATCTCGCGCATGCCGCCGACCGCCAGCAGGGTCAGCACCAGCAGCATCACCAGGGCGACGAACAGCACGGCGCCGCGTTGCCGTCCGCGCACGGAAATAGTCATGGCATCAGGTTCCTCAACATGCTGCTGCCGCTGACGATGCGCCGCAGGGTGCCGTCGCCGTCGGTGCAGGCGCTGCCGCCGCTCAGGGTCGTCCAGTTGGCGCAGGTGATGGTGCTCATGCCGCCGGTCAGGTTGCTCCCGCTGCTGGCCAGCAGCAGCGTGTAGCGCAGGCTGCGCACGGTCTGCGCGCTGCCCGGGCTGGCGACGTACTTGGCGACCTGGCGGGCGTTCTCGTCGGTGCCGGTGTCCACGCCGTAGTCGAAGTGCACCGCCGCCACGTTGTCGGCCAGCACGCTGCCGTTGCAGCTGAGCTGGCCGCTGGCCAGGCCGATCTTCTCCACCACGTCGTTGCTCGGGCTGAAGGTCGCGTAGGGCGTGGTCAGCCCCGGCAGGCTGGCCAGGGAGGCGCCGGTGCAGTCGGTGTCGGCGGCGTCGCGCGGCTGGTAGCGCAGGCACAGGGTGTTGGCGTCCACCCGCACCAGCGCCTGGCCGGCGGCAAAGCTGCAGCCGTTCTTGCTCTGCGCCGGGAAGGCGATGCTCATGCGCGCCGACGGCTGGCGCCGGTAGCCGGCCCGGGACAGGCGCGCGTCCAGCACCTGCTGCAGGTAGCGGGCGTTTTCGAGGTTCTCGGACTGGCCGGCGAAGTAGCGGGTGCGGGTGCTGCCGTCGAGGTACATCTGGGTGACGCCCAGTATCAGGAACAGGCCGAGGGTCATGGCCACCATCAGCTCGACCAGCGAGAGGCCGGCCTGGCGGCGGGAATGGGCGGGCATTCAGGGCTCCTCGCGCAGCACGTAGTGGCAGATGGTGGGGTCGCTGCCGGGGCTGGCCTCCAGGCACTCGCCGGACTTCACCCGCCAGGCCAGCTGGATTTCGATGGCCGAGCCGGTGCCGCTGCAGGTGCTGGCGCCGTTGCTGCGGCAGATGTGGAAGTCGCTGCTCATCAGGCTGGCGGCATCGGGCAGCGCCTGCTGCACCCGCTGCGCCCAGCAGCCCAGGCGCTGCGAGGCGCTCAGCGAAGCGAGCGAGGCACAACTGCTCGGTGCTGCGGGGAAGGCTCTGCCGGTGGCCTTGTAGTAGTCGGAGCTGGCCGGCGGGGTCAGCGGCGTGCCGGCGTCCTGGGTGGAATAGAGGTCGGTGCGGATGGTCTCCATCAGCTCGTCGGCCAGCGCCGCCGCCGTGCCGCGCACCGCCATGTCCTGGGAATAGGCGATCGCCCTGCCCTGCATGGCGAGCATGCCCAGCACGCCGACGCAGATCACCAGCAGCGCCACCAGCACTTCGATCAGGCTGAAGCCGGCCAGGCCACGGCGCGTCATTGGCTGCTCCCCGAGCCAAGGCTCATGTAGCCCGAAGCGGCGACCTTGATGCTGTAGCTGCTGCCGCTCTTGCTGCCGCTGAGGCTCAGGCTGGCCACCGCGGCGCTGCCGTCGGCATGGAAGGTCAGCGCGCTGACGCTGCTGCTGACGCCAATGCTGGTGGGCAAGCTGAGGCGCTGCGACACCAGGCTGGAATCGAGCGAGGCGCAACTGCTGGCGCGCAGCAGCAGCCACTCGTAGGTGCTGCCGTTCTGGCACAAGCTGGTGGCGGTGCGCGTGCTCACGGCATCGGCGCGGGCGGCCTGGAGCAGACGATAGAGCGCCGAGGCGGAGGACTTCACCCGGCTGGACTCGATCAGCGAACCGAAGGCCGGCACGGCGATGCTGGCAAAGATCGCCACCAGGGCGACGACCACCATCAACTCGATCAGGGTGAAGGCACGCTGACCACCGGCCCCCTCCCTGGGCGCAGGTCTGCGCGGGTGAACGAAAAAGCTCATGGCCCGAACCGCTCGAACGACAGTTGCGTGAAACCCCGGCCGAGGGCCGGGATGCGATGGGCCTATTGTCGAGCCGGCGTTAGCGGCGGCATGTGTCCTTAATTTTTCATCGGCGATACATTCGCTACCGCTCGCAGGTGGGGGGTGACCGCTCGTCTGGTGTCATCTTTGGGGGCGGAAGAGGATGTCTCTTCGTAGCGAGCTTGCTCGCGAAGGGGGTTTGCCGGGGCTGACGACCGCATGGGTTTCGCCAAGGCTCAACCCATCCCACGAAAAGCGCCTCGGCGCAGCCGGCAGACAGTCGCTCCTGCGACGGAGCCTCCCGGGAGCCGTTCGCGGTTATCCACCGATACACCGAGGCCATGACCAACGCCCGGGCCAACCCTGGAGTCTCTGGGAGTCAAGGCCAAACGGCGGATAACGCCTTAGGCGTTATGCGCCCTACGGGTGGGGAAACACCGTCGTAGGATGGGTTGACACGAAGCGATACCCATCACCACGACCGAATGGGTTTCGCCAAGGCTCAACCCATCCTACGAAAAGCGCCTCGGCGCAGCCGGCAAGACAGTCGCTCCTGCGACGGAGCCTCCCGGGAGCGTAGGGCGAATAACCGTTCGCGGTTATCCGCCGATACACCGAGGCCACGACCAACGCCCGGGCCAACCCTGGAGCCGCTGGGAGTCAAGGCCAAACGGCGGATAACGCCTTAGGCGTTATCCGCCCTACGGGTGGCGGAACACCGTCGTAGGATGGGTTGAGCGAAGCGATACCCATCATCACCACCGCCGCGCTGGCGATCGCGGCCGTCACTCATTGTTGTTATTCGATGCCCTCGCGGGCGGACGGCCTACAGTACGAATTGCCTGTCAGAGCTTCAATTCGATAATCGCCATTGCGGGCGGTTATCGACCAAAACCCTGGCGCTCAGTGGAACAGCCGCGTGCTCAGCTCCCGGCTGGCCTCCAGCAGCACCGGCAGGAAGCGCGTCTCCAGCTCCTGGCGCGATACCCGGCCGACGTGGGTGCCGACGTTCAGCGCCGCCAGCACCTGGCCGGCGGAATCCTTCAGCGGCACCGCCACCGAGCGCAGGCCCATCTCCAGTTCCTGGTCGATGATCACCCAGCCCTGCCGGCGGATCTCGGCGATGCTCGCCCGCAGGCCCTCCGGGGTGCACACTGTGCGGCTGGTCTTCACCTGCAGGTCGGCGTGGGCCAGGTAGTCCTCCAGGGCCTGGTCGTCGAGCCCGGCCAGGAGGATGCGGCCCATGGACGTGCAGTAGGCCGGCAGCCGGCTGCCCACGCTGAGGTCCACCGAGATCAGCCGCTGCGGCGTGGCCGAACGGGCGATGTAGAGAATCTCGTCGCCTTCCAGGGTGGCCATGGAGCAGGCCTCGCGCAGCTGCTCGCTGACGCGGTCCAGCAGCGGCTGCGCGGTGACCGCCAGCGGCGTCGACGACAGGTAGGCGTGGCCGAGGGTCAGCACCTTGGGCAGCAGCGAATAGGTGCGCCCGTCGGTGGTCACGTAGCCCAGTTTCATCAGCGTGTGCAGGCAGCGGCGCACGGCGGCGCGAGGAATCTCGGTGCGGTGGCTGACCTGGGCGATGGTCAGGTGGCGCTTGCGCTCCTGGAACGCATGGATCACCGCCAGGCCGCGGGCCAGCGAGGTCATGAAGTTGGGGTCGCCGGTGAAGGCCTCGATGCGCTTGGCCGGCGAAGCGACGATGGGCGGGGCCAGGGTGGCCTGGCTGGCGGAATGTTCGTCGGTCATGGCGAGGTCCTGTTGGCGGCGGATTCGGCCGATTATCGAAGCGTCGGGCGATAATCGCAAATGAAATGGGGCGATAATCGCCCACACCTGCAGAGGGGCAGTCCGGGCCGAGCCCGAGGTGGGTCATGCCAAAGTCAGGCGGCGGATAACCGCGAACGGTTATTCGCCCTACGTCATGATCGACCTGTGCGCCGATACCCCAGGCACACCCGCCCCGCCGAAGCCGGGCCCGATTCCCCTACAACGGCTCCAGCTTCAACTGCCGCAAGCGGCTCAGGGTCCGCCCGAAATCGATGGCGGTGCCACCTTCGGCCAGGCGCTCCAGCGACACGCTGGCGAACAGCTGCAGGCGCAGCTGGCGGTCGTAGGCGATGTCGATGAAGTTGAGGAAGCGCATGCTCACGTCCGGCGGGTAGTCGCCCAGCGGGCCCAGGCCGCTGACCGCCATGCGCGGGAAGTGCTCGATCAGCCACAGGTAGTCGGCCGCCGAGCGCGGGCGTTCGAACAGCTCGCTGAAGTCGAGCCAGGCGCGGCCCTCCTCCAGGGCGTGGATGCGCAGCGGGTGGTGGTTGACGTCCAGCACCTGGTCGAACTGCGCCTGCTCGTCCAGGCCCAGGCGCTGGCCGATCAGGTCCAGGTCGTCGGCGCGCGCCGGCCACAGGTAGCTGCCCCAGTTTTCCAGGGGCGTGGCGCGCAGGCGGTAGTCCTCGCCGCCATCCAGCGGCACCACGTCGAAGCGCTTCTCGATCAGCTCGATGGCCGGGCGGAAGCGCTCGCGGTACAGCGGGTTGGGGCACAGGCCCTCGGGCTCGTAGTTGGAGGTGCAGACCATGCCCACGCCCTCCTCCACCAGCACCTTGAGCATGCGCCCGAGCAGCATGGCGTCGCCGATGTCGTGCACGTGGAACTCGTCGAAGCACAGCAGCCGCGTCTGCGCGGCTATGTCGCGGGCGGCCCGCGCCAGCGGGTCGGCCTGGCCGGCGAAGGCCATCATGCGTTGCTGCAGCTCCTGCAGGAAGGCGTGGAAGTGCACGCGGCGCTTGGCCTGCAGCGGCGCGGCAGCATAGAAGCAGTCCATCACGAAGCTCTTGCCGCGGCCCACGCTGCCCCACAGGTACACGCCCGCGGGCGGCTTGCGCAGCCAGGAGCGGCGGCCGCCGAGGAAGCCGTCCAGCCAGTCGGCCAGGTGCTCGATGGCCGACTGCTGCGAGCCGTCGGCGCTGTAGCCGCGCTCGTCCAGGGCCACGCGGAAGTGCCGCAGCACCCGCGTGGCCACCGATTCGTCGTCGAGGGAATGGTTGGAACTCAAGACACACCTTTCGACATCACCGACAGTGATGTCCCTTGCAAAACGGCGGATAAACCGCGGACGGACCTGGCCTGTGCCTGCTACGGGGTGCATGGTGGCAGGCAAAAACCCTGACTTGTGTGCGGCATCACCTTGCCAACCGGTGCCGGTATTGGCATAACGATGGCCCCGGGCCTCAAGAAACAAGGAAGTTGCGATGCGCATAATCGGACGGATCATACTCGCTATCGTCCTATTGCTCCTGCTCGTGGGGGGCGTGCTGCTGTGGTACGTCGCCCATCCCAACGTGCCGCAGTACACCGCGCCGGACAAGCTCAACCTCCTCCCGCAATGGGACCAGCAGGCCCGCGAACACTACTACTACACGCCCCAGGGCACCCAGGTGAAGGGCCTGCTCTACGACTGGTTCATCCACCTGCGCCAGCCCTTCTCCAGCGAGAAATTCGCCGACCCGGCCAACCTCGCCCGCTACGGCTTCCTCATCGACCCCGAGCAGCTCAAACCGGCGAAGGAGCGCAAGCTCGACCCGAACAACCCCGGCAACCTGCCGGTGGGCTTCGCCCGCCACCGCAACGGCGAGAACGGCCCGCAATACCTCGACATCACCTGCTCCGCCTGCCACACCGGCGAGCTGCGCTACAACGGCCAGGCCGTGCGCATCGACGGCGGCGCGGCCATGCACTCCATCGCCTCCACCGTGCCCACCGTGCGCGGCGGCGCCTTCGGCCAGGCGCTGGGCATGAGCATGCTGTTCACCTACATCAACCCCTGGAAGTTCGACCGCTTCGCCGAGGACGTGCTGGGCAAGAACCCCGATAAAGAGGCCAAGGCCGAACTGCGCGCCGGCTTCAAGGACGTGCTCGGCACCCTGCTGGGCACCGCCTGGAACGACAGCCGCCGGCGCCTCTACCCCACCGAGGAAGGCCCCGGCCGCGCCGACGCCTTCGGGCGCATCGCCAACGGCGTGTTCGGCGACCACATCAGCGCCGACAACTACCGCGTGGCCAACGCCCCGGTGAACTACCCGCAGCTGTGGGACATCTGGAAGTTCGACTGGGTGCAGTGGAACGGCTCGGCCATGCAGCCCATGGCCCGCAACATCGGCGAGGCCCTGGGCGTGGGCGCCACCCTCGGCCTGCTCGACGCCGACGGCCAGCCGGTGCTGGGCGACGCGCGCTACGCCTCCAGCGTGCGGGTGCAGGACCTGCATGCCCTGGAAGAAGGCCTCAAGACCCTCAAGCCGCCGGCCTGGCCGGAGCAGGTGTTCGGCGCCATTGACCTCAAGCGCGCCTCCCTGGGCCGCGCGCTGTTCCGTGAGAACTGCCAGCGCTGCCACGGCCCCCACGTGGTGGAACCGGACCAGCGCCTGGCCCCCGCGCGCGACCCGGAATGGAAGATGAGCATGATCCCCACCGCGGTGATCGGCACCGACCCGACCACCGCGGACAACATCGCCAACCACACCTACGACCTCACCCCGTTGAAATGGCAGCTCGACGAGCTGGACAAACTCAACGTGGTGCTGATGCCGCCGCCCAGCCAGCCGCTGGACCTGTCCAAACTCTCCGCCGCCAAGGGCCTGGCCTACATCACCGCCTACGTCGAGCAGCGCGCCTACAAGGACGCCAACATCGGCCCCGAGGAGCAGAAGCGCATGAACGGCTACGGCCTGGAGATCGGCGTGCGCGAACTGGCCGCCTACAAGGCCCGCCCGCTGGACGGCGTCTGGGCCACGCCGCCGTTCCTGCACAACGGCTCGGTGCCCAACCTGTTCCAGCTGCTCTCGCCGGTGGCCGAGCGCGACACCCAGTTCTACGTCGGCACCTTCGACTTCGACCCGAAATTCGTCGGCTACCGCACCGAACGCTTCCCCGGCGGCTTCCTGTACAAGACCAGCGTCACCGGCAACAGCAACCGCGGCCACGAATTCCGCGACGGCTGCCGCAAGGACGGCGCCATCGGCCGCGCCCTGAGCCCGGACGAGCGCTGGGCGCTGGTGGAATACCTGAAGGTGCTGGGCAACCCGGCCTACGAAAGCCGCCTGACCGACGAACCCACCCCACCCTGGACCCCAGGCCCGAACTGCGAGTGATGCCCGAGCGGAGCTGACCGGCTGACGGAGTAGCCCCGCCTCGCGCCGGACAGCCCCCTCTTCCTTCAGGGAGGGGGTTGGGGAGAGGGCAAAAACTCCCCGCACACACGAAGCCCATAGAAGAAAACCAAGAAAGCCCCCCGCAAAGGACCGCCCCCATGCGCGCACTGCTCACCCGGATCTGGAACCTCCTCGGCAAATGGGTGGCGCTGCCCATCCTCTGCCTGGCCCTGCTCGGCCTCGTCGGCCTGGGCATCGGCTGGGTGTACTACAGCATCAAGTTCAGCGGCCCGGTCTCGACCCAGGAACAGATTCCCGAGGACGAAGCCCAGCAGACCCAGGCCATCATCGAAGACGCCATCCGCATCGTCGAACAGCACCGCGACAATACCCGCGTGCTGCGCGACGCCCACGCCAAGGCCCACGGCTGCGTGAAGGCCGAAGTCACCGTCAACCCCAACCTGCCCGCCGACCTGCGCCAGGGCGTGTTCGCCCAGCCGGGCAAGGTGTGGAACGCCTGGGTGCGCTTCTCCAACGGCAACGCCTACCCGCAGCAGGACAGCGCCAACGACGCCCGCGGCATGGCCATCAAGCTGCTCGACGTGCCCGGCGCCAAACTGATGCCCGGCAAGGGCCACGACGGCGAACAGGACTTCGTCATGTTCAACCACCCGGTGTTCTTCGTCCGCGACGTGGCCGAGTACCGGCAGAACTTCAACGCCCAGGCCAACGGCCAGAAAATCCTCGCCTTCTTCCCCAGCTGGAAGCCCAACACCTGGGAAATCCGCCACCTGCTGATCGCCCTGCAAACCCTCGCCCCGGCCCCGGCCAGCCCGCTGCAGGCCAGCTACTTCGGCATAGCCCCGTACAAGCTCGGCGAACAGAACAACATCAAGTTCCGCAGCGTCCCCGCCCCGGGCGCCTGCCCCAACTACCAGTTGCCCAAGCTCAACGAAAAACTGCCGAACTTCCTGCGCACCGCGCTCTACCAGCAGCTCTCGATAGACCGCGTCCCGGCCTGCTTCGCGCTACAAGTGCAAAAACAGGACGCCAACAAATACATGCCCATCGAAGACACCAGCGTGGAATGGAAAGAAAAAGACGCCCCCTTCCAGACCGTCGCCCTGGTCAGCATCCCCCCGCAGGACTTCGACAGCCGCGACCAGAACCTGATGTGCGACAACCTCTCCTTCAACCCCTGGCACGCCCTGCCGGAGCATCGGCCAATTGGTGGGATCAACCGGTTGCGCAAGGCGGTTTATGAGGCGGTGAGTGTTTATCGGCATGAGAGGAATGGGGTGGGTGGGGAGTGAGTTGCCCAGGCTGTGCGACTCCTCTAAATAGCGATCTGCGGCCCTCCCCGATACGGTAAACCGGTACGACTTGAAGCTCGTGTTGCACGGAACGCTTCAATCCTGAAGGGAAAAACATGCGTAAATACCTTGGCATTCTACCGCTGGCCTTGACTCTTACACTTTCCGGCTGCAGCTGGGAGCAAGTTGGACACAACGTTTCAGCGTTCGACAAAGTCGCGACCATGCGTTTCTTCGAACTGTATAAAACCGACATCCGCTATAGTGATTTCGATGAAGATACGGGCGTACGCTCGGCTAGCCGTGCTCCTCGCATGCTGCCAATGCGAATTGCGGATAATGACAAATGGATGGATTTCACCGATGACCTCGGTCCCAAATACATAACCTTTGGAAAACGTATCGAACGCGCTACCTTCCCCGACGGCCTGGAGCCCATCACTGAATTCCTGGCTTGGAGTGAACTGCCAGCAGCACAGCGTCTAAAGACCCTCGAAGCCCTCAATAACCGTGAAGAGTTCACTTCGATCGAGGCTCGTGTAGTGCAAGAGCGAGGAACGGACGAACCGCTACTGGTTTTCACCATGAGTTCGCTGCCCTTCACCAAGCAACCGGCATATGCGCTGGATAGTGACAATGCGTACCAAATGTTGCGAATGGCGACAATCTGGCATAAAACGCCGAAGTAACTTGGCTCTAAAACTCATAACGCGCACAACAACTCCCTCCCAGAAAACATAGAACCAAGAACAAATACGGAGATACTCAATGGCTTACGACTTGGATAGCCGCCTTGTAATTGGCGTGGCATCAAGCGCTGTATTTGACTTGCGCGACTCTGATTCGGTTTTTAAAAGCCAAGGAGAAGAGCAATACCGAAAGCATCAAGAAAAAAACCTTAACAACCCACTACCAAAGGGAATCGCCTACCCCTTCATAAAGCGACTTCTTGCACTAAACGATTTAAGCACGTCACCAGACGACCCTCTCGTAGAGGTTGTTCTTTTGTCTCGTAACGACCCAGATACCGGCCTTCGCGTCATGAAGACCATCGAACATTATGGTTTACCCATGACAAGAGCAATATTCATGCAAGGAAGATCTCCTTATGAGTACATTCCCGCACTAAATATCGCACTTTTCTTATCGGCTCACAAACCTGATGTAGATGCTGCTATCAGCCTAGGTCATCCTGCCGGACAAGTTCTCGACTCAGAATTCGATGATGATGAGCAGGATAAGACTCTGCGAATAGCATTTGACTTCGATGGCGTGCTAGCAGGAGATGAAGCCGAAGCAGTTATGCAAAAAAAAGGTCTTACTGCATTCCATGCGCATGAGGTTAAGAACGTTATGCAACCTCATAACCCTGGACCTCTGAAAGAGCTTCTCGTTCGTATGTCGAGAATTCAATCCAAGGAAGAAGAATACAAAAAACAAAACCCAGGCTATAAGAACCGCGTCCGAGTTTCGATCGTCACGGCACGTAACGCGCCATCTCATGAACGCGCGCTGCAAACCCTAAAAAGCTGGGGAGTAATGGCAAATGACGCCTTCTTCTTGGGGGGAATCGAAAAACGTAAGGTACTAGAGATCTTGAAGCCTCACATCTTTTTTGATGATCAATCTGGACACCTTAAGAGTGCAAGTGCTGTAGTTCCCTCAGTACACATTCCCTTTGGTGTAACAAACCAGACTCAAAAAACGCTTCCCAAGCCCGAACCTGAAAACCAAAGCCCACTCATAACAACAGATAAGCAACCAACATGAAAAAACATTTCAAACCAAGCAAGGGTACTTATCTATTCCTGGCATACGGAATCATAACCGGAACATTCCTACATTTCGCAAATACTGAAGGGCAGGCCTCCTTCCTAGCAGTACAATCAGAACTAAGTTCACCAAGCGTCGTCGGACTATTGATGTTGTCCGCGACACCGCTACTTCTCATTCATAATATTATTCTTGGACCGTTCACCCATGAAAAACAAAATATCTACTTAGAAAACTTATGTATCTTCCCCATAGAAACAGGAATTGAAATAATAAAAACATTGATAGGCTTCATATTAGGAATATCTCTAGCATATGCATGAAAATCACCTCGACTACTCCTTATATATTTAGCATGAATCCTCTTACTCTCGTCATTCCTTATCATTGGAAGCTTAACCATACACTACTCGAAGCTCTCCACTATAGAGCAGAAATCCATAACCCCTTCAAATTTCAGAAATATTTCCGCCCTAGCGCTATCGACATAATTAATCACAATAGGATATTTATTCTTTTATCGGCAGACACTCGCCTGACCTCAAATTACACAATCAGACCTAAAAACTCTTACTACATATTGCGCACACTACAAACCACAGAGCATTGCTACACCTAGTAAGAACTGAAAAATCGATACCCGCTTTGAACCGACTCCTTTGCTATATTTATTGAGCAGCGCCATAACGCCTCTTGACCATATCCCCATCTCGTCCCTACCCTCTACCCGCCCCGTGAAAACGATGGGGCCGGGTTTAGCAGCCTGAACTCACTAGAAGCGGAAACGCCAGGCGTTCTTTCGGTGACCTCATTCGCCCAAAGAAATCCGATATGGCGGGCCGCATGGGGAGACCTTCGGGTCTGCCGGCTTCTAGTGGTCGGTCTGCTAACCCTGTGCGGTTCCGCCTCCATCCGATTAGCAGCGGCTGGTCGCGGTCCTAAATTCACTAGAAAAAGGACCACTTCCATGGACGAATCCACCCTCCCCACCCCGCTCTACTTCTTCCACAAGCACCGCACTCTCCGCGCCCTGTTGCTCGACGACCAGGTCTGGTTCGTGCTGGACGATCTGCGCCGGCTGATCGGCCATCCCAGCTGTGAACGGCTGGCCAAGCGTCTGGAAGATGACCAGTTATGCACGCAGTGGCTGCGCTTGGATGATGGCGGCAGCCTGGAGCGGCTGTTGGTCAGCGAGTCCGGCGCTTATGCGTTGTTGTTCCATTTCGCCCATGCCGATCTGGGTGGGTTGCGGCGGTGGATCAGTACGCAGGTGGTGCCGGAGGTGCGTTGTCAGGGCGGTGATGGCGGGCCGCGGCAGTTGTGCCTGAGTTGGGGGCGGCAGGGTGTGCGGGTGCTGGATTGGCAGGGGCAGTTGTGGGTGAACATGGCGGAGTTGCCGCGAGTGGTGCGGGGGTCTGCCGAGGTGCGGGCGGGTTGGCGGGAGTGGGCTCGGCGGTTGAGGTAGGGCTTATACAGAGCGCGATGCCCATTACGGGCTAGTGCTCACACCAGCCTGAATGCTACCGACGCCATATATGCTGATCGAACGGAATACTCCCACAAGCAGCTAGTCCGGTCCTAGGAATCCGTCCGACATTCAACGCTCGATCGCTTGTCTAGCTTGGCCTGCTTCACCCCGGCCAAGCAGGGCAGCAAGCATGAGTGCGGATGATTTCCGAGCAGCCGCCTACCCCTTCGACCGCAGTTGGGCCCCTGAACCCGACTGGAAGCCTTCCAGCGACTGGCATACCGACCGCAGCTGGGCACCGGACAAGGGCTGGAGTCGCTTCACCGAACCACCCAGGCGCCGCCAGGACAACCGCGGCGCCTCCTTCGTGGCCTGGGAGCCCAAGCCCGAACGCGTACCCGAGGTCGACCGGCCAGCACCCGGCCTGTTCAAGCGCCCTGCCAAGCTGGAGCCCGGCTTCCATATCGTGCAGCGCAGCAT
>Ga0180223_1000119_pt1 | contig 153491 bp, 147 predicted proteins | sample eDN5th30CKraftOP_FD_151337 | JGI IMG/M metagenome (GOLD analysis project Ga0180223, IMG submission 151337) | Enriched Organic Plus compost microbial communities from Emeryville, California, USA - eDNA 5th pass 30_C Kraft OP (version 2) (version 2) ...
TTTATCGCCGCATGGTCGTGCGCCGTATCAATACGCACTTCCTGGCCCAGGAGTCCTCGCCATGATCACGCGCCGCGCTTTCGGCCTGGCTTCCCTGGCGGCGCTCGGCCTGCCCGCGCTCGCCGCGTTTCCCGACAAGCCGATCCGCATTCTCGTGGGCTTTGCCGCGGGCGGCCCGGCGGATACCTGTGCGCGCCTCGTCGCGCGGCTGCTGGGCGAAAGCCTGGGCCAGCAAGTGGTAGTGGAGAACCGGCCAGGCGCCGGCGGGGCGTTGGCGACCCGGGCGGTGAAGGGCGCGCCTCCCGATGGCCATACGTTGCTGCTGTGCGCGTTCGCCGACGTGCTCAACCCCATCATCAATCCCGCGGAGGCGCGCTACAGCCTGGTGGACGATTTCGCGCCCATCACGCGCATCACCGGCGTGGGCAACGTGCTGGTCGTGCATCCCTCGCTGCCGGCGAAGTCGGTGTCCGAGCTGGTGGCGTATGCGCGCTCGCGGCCGGGGCAGCTGGACTACGGTTCGGCCGGCATCGGCTCGGCAAGCCACCTGGCCGGCGAGTTGTTCGGCGGGCTGGCGCAGGTCAAGGTGACGCATGTGCCGTACAAGGGCACGGCGCAGGCGCAGGTGGACTTGCAGGCTGGCATCCTGGCCTTCATGTTTGACAGCCTGATCAGTGCGCTGCCCAATGTGCAGGCGGGCAAGGTGCGCGCGCTGGCGGTGACCACGGCCACGCGTTCGCCCGGGGCCCCCACGGTGCCGACGATGATGGAAGCGGGCGTGCCGGAGTACGACCTGACTTCCTGGTTCGGCCTGGCGGCGCCCAAGGGTACGCCGGCGCCCGTGGTGGAGCGGCTGGCCGGCGCGGTGCGCCAGGTCCTCAAGCGCGGGGAGGCCGACGAGGCCTTGCTGCTCTTGGGCGGGGAGCCCGACGACATGGACAGTGCCGGTTTCGAGCGCTACCTTCGCAGTGAAGATGCCCGGTGGAAGAAGCTTTTCGAGGCGGGCACGGTTCGCATCGATAAGTAGAAAGCCGGCTGGGCGCCCCGCGCGGGAACGCGCCTGTCCGCCTTCGCTGCCGCGGTTTTTCCGGCTGTGCGGCGCGCACAGGCCTCTTCGTTCGCGGACGAAGGGGTTTCTTTCTTTCTGGATTGCCAAGAAAGGAGAATCTTCTGCTTTCGGGGGTGAAATGCCCAAAAAAAGCAAGGCTATTTCCGCCCTCCTGGAAGATACTATCCGTCGAATTCGTATCAGCATCACCACACTCAGGAGCGGCTCATGGGGCGGCAAGACGACAACAAATCCAAAGTGGCGATCATCGGCTCGGGCAATATCGGCACCGACCTGATGATCAAGATCATGCGGCATGGCAAGCACCTGCAAATGGGCGCCATGGTCGGGATCGATCCGAAATCCGACGGCCTGGCGCGCGCCGAGCGGCTGGGCGTGCCCATTACCGCGGGCGGTATCGACGGCCTCCTGGCCATGCCCAATTTCGACGAGATCCGCATCGCCTTCGACGCGACCTCGGCCGGCGCCCACAAGCGCCACAATGAATTGCTGCAGGCCAAGGGCGTGCAGGTGATCGACCTGACGCCCGCCGCCATCGGCCCCTATGTGATCCCCGCGATCAACATCGACGAGCACCTGGACTCGCCCAACATCAACATGGTGACCTGCGGCGGCCAGGCCACGATCCCGATGGTCAAGGCCGTCTCGCGCGTGGCCAAGGTGCACTACGGCGAGATCATCGCGTCCATCGCCAGCAAATCGGCCGGTCCCGGCACCCGCGCCAACATCGACGAGTTCACCGAGACCACGTCCAAGGCCATCGAGGTGATCGGCGGCGCCGCGCGCGGCAAGGCGATCATCATCCTGAACCCGGCCGAGCCGCCGCTGATCATGCGCGACACCGTGTTCACGCTGTCGGAAATGGCCGACACCAAGGCGATCGAGGACAGCATCGCCGAGATGGTCGCCACGGTGCAGAGCTACGTGCCGGGCTACCGCCTGAAGCAGCGCGTGCAGTTCGACGAGATCCCCGCCAGCGCGCCGCTGAACGTGCCGGGCCTGGGCAAGCTGTCGGGCCTGAAGACCTCCGTCTTCCTGGAAGTGGAGGGCGCCGCCCACTACCTGCCCGCCTACGCCGGCAACCTGGACATCATGACCTCGGCCGCCCTGGCGTGCGCCGAGCGCTTTGCGCAGACCCACCTGGTGGAAGCCGCCTGAGGACCGCATTATGAGCAACAAGAAACTCTACATTTCCGACGTCACGCTGCGCGACGGCAGCCACGCCATCCGCCACCAGTACAGCATCAAGAACGTCCGCGACATCGCCAAGGCGCTGGACGAGGCCAAGGTCGACAGCCTGGAAGTGGCGCACGGCGACGGCCTGTCGGGCTCGAGCTTCAACTATGGCTTCGGCGCGCATACCGACCTCGAGTGGATCGAGGCGGTGGCCGATACGGTCAAGCACGCCAAGGTCGCGACGCTGCTGATCCCCGGCGTTGGTACCGTGCACGACCTGCGCAACGCCTATGACGCCGGCGCCCGCGTGGTGCGCGTGGCCACCCACTGCACCGAAGCCGACGTGTCCAAGCAGCACATCGAGTTCGCCCGCAACCTGGGCATGGACGCCGTGGGCTTCCTGATGATGAGCCATATGAACACGCCCCAGAAGCTGGCCGAGCAGGCCAAGCTGATGGAAAGCTACGGCGCCTCGTGCGTGTACGTGGTGGATTCGGGCGGCGCCCTCAACATGAACGACGTGCGCGACCGCTTCCGCGCGTTCAAGGACGTGCTCAAGCCCGAGACGCAGACCGGCATCCACGCCCACCACAACCTGAGCCTGGGCGTGGCCAACTCCATCGTCGCGGTGGAAGAAGGTTGCGACCGCATCGACGCCAGCCTGGCCGGCATGGGCGCGGGCGCGGGCAATGCGCCGCTGGAAGTGTTCATCGCCGCCGCCGACCGCATGGGCTGGAACCATGGCTGCGACCTGTACAAGCTGATGGACGCGGCCGACGACATCGTGCGTCCGCTGCAGGACCGCCCGGTGCGCGTGGACCGCGAGACCCTGGCGCTGGGCTACGCCGGCGTCTACTCCAGCTTCCTGCGCCACGCGGAAGCCGCCGCCGCCAAGTACGACCTGAAGACCGTCGACATCCTGGTCGAGCTGGGCCGCCGCAAGATGGTGGGCGGCCAGGAAGACATGATCGTCGACGTGGCGCTCGACCTGAAGAAGTAATCCGTTTTTATCAGTAGTGCACGTGGCGCCGAAGGGCGCATTGACAGGCCCGGGATGGGGTTCCATCCCGGGCTTTTTTTATCGGCATTTTCGATATTCTGATTTTATCGCTATTACCGATATTTGTGTTTTATCGATAATAGCGATAAAGTGATTTCATCGTCCTCATCGATGACAATCATGCCTAGAGTCTCCACGCCTTCCCAAGCCGGCGCCCTGTTGACCGCAAGGCGCAAAGCCCTGGGATTGTCCCAGGCGGCGGTCGCTTCCCGATTGGGCATCAGCCAGAACCGCCTGTCCGAACTGGAAACCGAACCGGCCCATTTGACGCTCGACCGCTTGCTGGCCTTGACCGGCTTGCTGGGCCTGGACCTGGTGTTGCAGGAAAAGGCCAAGCTCCCCGCTCCCCGGAGCGAGTGGTAGCCATGGGCCGCCGCGCCCATAGCCGGGCCCTGGACGTCTGGGCCAATGGCGTGTTCGTCGGCCAATGGCGGGTCCTGCCGCAAGGCACGGATGAATTGCTGTACGACGCCGGATGGGCGGCGTCGCCGTCGGGCCGCCCGCTTTCGCTGTCCCTGCCCATACCGCTGGATCGGCGGCCGGTGAAAGGCGGGGCGGTCCGTAATTTCTTCGATAACCTGTTGCCGGACAGCGACCGCATCCGCCAGCGCCTGCAAGCGCGCTTTCGCACGCCCGGCACCGGGGCCTTCGATTTGCTGGCCGCCATCGGCAGGGATTGCGTGGGCGCGGTGCAACTGCTGCCGGAAGGAGAGTCGCCTGCCGACGTGCGTCGTATCGAGGCCGAACCGCTGGGCGAGGACGACGTCGAGCGCATCCTGCTGGGAACCGTTGCGGCGCCCGGGGCGCTGGGCCGCGCCGCCGATGACGAGGACTTCCGGATATCGATCGCCGGTGCGCAGGAAAAGACGGCCTTGCTCTGGCACGACGGCCGATGGTGCCGCCCGCTCGGCGCCACGCCCACCACGCACATCTTCAAGTTGCCGCTCGGCGTGGTGGGAAACCGCCAGGCAGACATGCGCACCTCGGTGGAGAACGAGTGGCTGTGCACGGAGTTGCTGGGCGCATTCGGCTTGCCCGTGGCGCCGTGCCGGATCGCCCGGTTCGGCGGGCAGAAAGTGTTGATCGTCGAGCGTTTCGACCGCCGCCTTGCCGAAGGCGGCTATTGGCTGCGCCTGCCCCAGGAAGACTTCTGCCAGGCCTGCGGCGTCCGGCCCGATGCCAAATACGAGGCGGACGGCGGTCCCGGCCTGAAGGAAATCGCCGACATCCTGGCGAATTCCGAGCATCGCGACGCGGACTTGCGCACGCTGCTGCAAGCGCAATTGCTGTTCTGGCTGCTGGCGGCCACCGACGGGCATGCCAAGAATTTCTCCATCCACCTGCTGCCCCAAGGGCGGTATCAACTGACGCCCCTGTACGACGTCCTGTCGGCCTGGCCCGTCATCGGCAAGGGCGCCGGCCGGCTGGACTACAAGAAGCTCAAGCTCGCCATGGCCTTGCGGGGCAAGAGCAAGCACTACAAGCTGGATGAGATACAGCGGCGGCATTTCGACAGCACCGCGCGCGCCTGCGGCTACGGGCCCGGCATGCAGGATCTCGTCGAGGAGATCCTGGCGCGGGCCGAAAGCGTGCTCGATGAAGTAGCGGGGCGATTGCCTGCGGGATTCCCTGGGGACGTGTTCGAGGCCATCGCGCTGGGCATGAAGTGGTCCGCGGCAAGATTGGCGGCCATGAAACCCTGATGCGCGCGCCGGGATCTTACCGCGCGCTATCCGCCGGCATGTCCCGCAGCAGGTATTGCGCCGTGGTGAGGTAGTAATTGCGCGCCGTGGCGTTGACTTGCCGTTCGCCGCGCATAGCTTTGCATGGTCTTCTCCTCGGCGATCGGCGTCGCGGACGAGGACGGACGCCAGCAAACCCCGTACCCGCCCGCTCGCTCCACATGTTGCAGCGAGCGCGGGAGGCGACGGGTACGGCCACGGCGCCGGCCGCTATTGCCTGGCGATCGCCGCGGCGGTATCGGCCTTCATCTTCTCCAGCGCCGCGGCGGACAGGTACCTGCCTTTGAGGACGACGGCCGAGATCCTGCCCAGGTTCGCCACGTCGGCGACGGGATTCGCGTCGAGCACGACCAGGTCGGCGTTCTTGCCTTCTTCCACCGTGCCCAGCGTGGCCTGGCGCCCCATGAATTCCGCCGGATCCAGGGTCGCCATCTGCAGGATCTCGAGCGGCGAGAAACCCGCGGCGGCCAGTTCGCGGAATTCCTGGTGCAGGCTGATGCCGGGGACGAGCCAGACGCTCATGTCGCCGCTGAAGTCCGAGCCCGTCATCATCTTGACGCCGTTCTGCTTCATCAGCCGGGAGACCCGCTTCTGCAGCTCGTAGAACTGCTGGAGGGTGGCGACCGCGCTCGCGGGCAGCTTGGCGAACTGGTCGCCGACCTCTTGCCATATCGCGCGCGTGGACTTGTCGACGTAGGCCAGGTTGGGGTCGTTCCTGTATTGCGGATCGTTGCCGTAGACCTGCGTACGCAGCCGGATGAGGGTCAGTGTCTGCCAGGTATTGTTCTTGACGAATACCTTGCTCAGCGCCGCGCATTTGCTTTCATCGTAAGTGTCCAGGATGCGCTGGTAGAACGGCGCGTTCTGGGCGCCGTCGTAGGCCCTGGGATTGGTGACGAATGTGGGCGGGAAAGGCGGCTTGAGCGACCCGGCCAGCGCCGCGGCGCGCAGGGTCTGCTCTTCGCTGGAGCAATCCATGATGAGGCCCCATCCGGCGCCGAGGTGATCGAAGGAGGGCGCGCCGGCATCGCTCGCGTCCCGCGCGCTGATGGCCGGGTTCAGGTGCGCCTCGCCGCCATGGAATATGACCTCGGGCGCGAGTACCCGGCCCGCGGCGCTGTCCCGGTTCAAGGCGTTGCCGCGCTCGATGTTGGCGGGGGAATCGGACTCCTCGCGGAATCCGGTGATGCCGCTGGCGATCATCAGCGGCCAATAGGGCGGGTTGCCGTCGGCGCGGTGGACGGCATGGGCATGCATGTCGAGATAGCCGGGCACGACGTATTTGCCGGAGACATCGAAGGCCTGGGCGGCGCCCGTGGCGCGCAGGGGCTGGGCGGTGATGCGCCGGATCTTGCCGCCCTCGACGTGGAGGTTCATGCCGGCCGAGAGCGAACCGTCCCGCGTGTTCACGACGATTGCGTTCTGCAGGACGGTGCCGCCGGCGACGTCGATGGCGTTGTCGCCTCCGCCGCCGCACGCGGCGAGCAGGGGTGCGAGCGCCGCGAGGACGCCGAGGATGGCTTGGTTGCGAAGGGTCATTGCCTGTCTCCACCTGATGTCGTTATCCATGCCGGCGGCGCGCTGCGCGGCAGTGCGTTCCGGCTCCATGTGGACTGCGGATGGGCCTGCCGGGCCCGGATCGGATCTTAGGTGGCGCGGGCTTGGGGGAGGAGATGGCGGGTTTGCCGCGACGATACCCATGAGGTATCGGTTGGGGGACGGAGATGAAATGGGTCGCGTGACCGGCGGGCGATCCGGGCCCTGGCCGCAACGGTCGTGGGCGGCATGGGGCCGGCGTCGACGGCCCTGGCGGGCGTTTTTTTACCCTATCTTTATTTACGCGCTGCCATGATGGCGCCGGGCCGAGGGCCCTGCGCGCCATGCCCCGCAGCGGGGCACTGACGTCAAGTTTGCGACGATTTATTTTCCAGGGCGATCACCCTGGCTTCCAGCGCTTGCACTTGTGCTTCCAACGCATCCACTTTAGCCCGGGTCCGCGCCAGCAACTCGGTCTGGATATCGAACTCTTCGCGGGTGATCAGATCGAGGCGGGTGAACGTCTGCCCGAGGAACCCCTTGACGTTGCGTTCGATGTCGGCCGCCGGGCTGCGGGCGATCAGGTCGGAGATGTTTTTCTGCAGGTCTTCGAACCAGTCGGTGCGGTTGATCATGATGGTTTTCCTCAAAAGCGGGCTGCCGGCCTCCAGTGTAGTCCGGTGGAGGAAAAAGCGCGCGCGCCGCCCGATGGTGCGTCGATTGCGCTTGCCTGACCATCGATGCACCAAGTTGGTTCGTGCGCAGGGCGGGAATGGTGCGCTCCGAGGGGAACACAACCTGGCACGGGAAATGCTCGGTAACAGTCGGAGCCGCCGTCCATGGCTCCTGGCACCGCGTTCACGCCAGTCGCGCCACCCACGCACTGGACCGCTTGGCTGATAAACCCGCTTCGGAACGAACCATGAAAAAGACTTTGCTTGCGACCGCTTTGGCCTTGTGCGCGACCTCGACCGCTTTCGCCGCGGAGCCGGAACCCGACTACACCTTCACCGGCAACGCCGGCCTGTTCAGCGACTACCGGTTCCGCGGATTCAGCCAGACCAACCTGAAGCCGGCCTTCCAGGGCGGTTTCGACTTTGCCCACAAATCGGGTTTCTACCTGGGCAACTGGAACTCCAACGTCGCCAGCGAGCTGTACAGCGGCGGCAACCTGGAGATGGATTTCTACGGCGGCTACAAGTTCAAGTATGGCGATTTCGCCTTCGACGTGGGCGGCCTCTATTACTACTACCCCGGTTCCAAGCTCAACGGCGACACGATCGACAACTTCGAGCTGTATGGCGCCGTGGGCTGGGGTCCCTTCACGCTGAAGTATTCGCATGGCATGACCGATTTCTTCGGCACGCCGGACAGCAAGAACAACTACTACCTGGACCTGGGCGCGGCCTTCGACCTGGGCGACGGCTGGGGCGCCAATGCGCACGTCGGCTACCAGAAGCTCAAGAACGACCCGGCGGGCCTGGATCACTACGTCGACTACAAGGCCGGCGTGACCAAGGACCTGAACGGCTGGATCCTGGGGCTCTCGCTGGTGACCACCAGCAAGAAGGACTGGGTGATCACCAACAAGGGCAAGAACGCCGGCCGCTTCGGCGCGGTGTTCAGCGTCAGCAAGGCGTTCTAACCCCGGTGGCGGCCCCGGGCCGCCCGCCGGACAGCCATTTCGATTCATCAACATGTGGGGTTCGTCATGAAACTCATCACTGCAATCATCAAGCCGTTCAAGCTTGACGAGGTGCGCGAAGCCCTCTCCGGCATCGGGGTCCAGGGCATCACCGTCACCGAAATCAAGGGCTTCGGCCGCCAGAAGGGCCATACCGAGCTTTACCGGGGCGCGGAGTACGTGGTCGATTTTCTGCCCAAGGTCAAGGTCGAGATCGCGCTGGAAGACGACCTGGTCGACCGCGCCATCGAGGCCATCGAGAACTCCGCCCGCACCGGCAAGATCGGCGACGGGAAGATCTTCGTCTTCCCGCTGGAGCAAGTCATTCGTATTCGTACCGGGGAAACCGGCAAGGACGCCCTCTGATAGGACGATTCAAAAATGAAAACAACGCATTCTTTCTTGATCAAGGCATTCGGGGCGGGACTGGCGCTGGTGCTGGCACTGTTTGCCGGCCCCGCGCTGGCGGAGGAAGCGCCCGCGCTGGTGGGCGCGGACATGGCTTGGTTGAGCACGTCGACCATCCTCGTCTTGTTGATGGTGGTGCCGGGCCTGGCGCTGTTCTATGGCGGCCTGGTGCGTAGCAAGAACATGCTGTCGGTCCTGATGCAGGTCCTGGTCACGTTTTCGCTGATCGTGGTCCTGTGGTTCATCTACGGTTATTCGCTGGCCTTCACCAGCGGCAACGCCTTCCTCGGCGGGCTGGATCGCCTGTTCCTGAAAGGCCTGTTCGATGCCGAGACCGGTGCCTTCCCGCTGTCCGGCACCGTGCCCGAACTGAGCTTCGCCGCCTTCCAGGCCACGTTCGCCGGCATCACGTGCGCGCTGATCGTGGGCGCCTTCGCCGAGCGCGCGCGCTTCTCGGCGGTGCTGCTGTTCATGGTCCTGTGGTTCACCTTCGCCTACATCCCCATCGCGCACATGGTGTGGTTCGGCGGCGACGTGAAGGGCTTCCTGTTCGAGCGCGGTGCGCTGGACTTCGCGGGCGGCACGGTGGTGCACATCAACGCCGGCGTGGCCGGGCTGGTGGGCGCCTATGTGATCGGCAAGCGCCTGGGCTTCGGCCGGGAAGCGCTGTCGCCCCACAACCTGCCCATGACCATGATCGGCGCCTCGCTGCTGTGGGTGGGCTGGTTCGGCTTCAACGCCGGCTCGGCGCTGGCCGCCAACAACGTCGCCGCGCTGGCCTTCATGAACACGCTGGTCGCCACCGCCGCCGCGGTGCTGGGCTGGGTGTTCACCGAGTGGGCGATCAAGGGTCGTCCCTCCATGCTGGGCGGCGCTTCCGGCGCGGTGGCCGGCCTGGTGGGCGTGACCCCGGCTGCCGGCGTGGTCGGCCCGGTCGGCGCGCTGGTCATCGGCCTGGCCGCGGGCGTGATCTGCGTCTGGGGCGTGAACGGCCTGAAGCGCATGCTCAAGGTGGACGACTCGCTGGACGTCTTCGGCGTCCATGGCGTGGGCGGCATCGTCGGCGCGCTGCTGACCGGCATTTTCAACGCGAAGGTGCTGGGCGGCCCGGGCGTCGACGGCATGACCATCATGAGCCAGCTGTGGGTGCAGGTCGAGGCGGTGATCATCACCATCGTCTGGACCACGATCGTCGCGCTGATCGCCTACAAGATCGCCGATGCGCTGCTGGGGCTGCGCGTGTCCGAAGAGGACGAGCGCGAAGGCCTGGACATTACTACCCACGGGGAAAGCGCATATCACTCTTGACTCCCCCCTACGCGCTTGCGCGCGCCCCCCGGGGGGCGGCGCTGGCGGACCGGCAAAGCCGGATCCGCGGCGCCCTGGGTCTAGTGCGATTATCTTGGGGTTGGCGCCGGTGCTTCGCTGACCGCGATTGGAGTCTGAGAGACTCGTATTGAATCGCTAGGCTTCGAGGGGAGTTGCCTTTGGGAAAGCCGCCACACTTTAGGGTGTGGCGGCTTTTTTTGTGAGGCGTGGCGGGAGCGGTGTCGCGATGGTCGTTGAGCCTCCGGTTGTATACCCACCTTGGCGTTTTCCCTAGGCCGGCTACAAAGCGCTTGTTAACTTTGGGCAGTTCTGTATACAGTTTGTATCCAGTAAAGCAGTCCATGCCGTAGCGGAGACATGATCCACCCCTGTCGCTTCCCTGGCGCCGCCGGCGTCTTGTCTGTCCGGACGTCCTGTCCGCAGCCGTCTTTTTCCATGCGGGGGGCACGCCGTGACTGAGCGTACGCCGACCCTCGTACGAGCCGAAGGCAAGGCCAAGTCGGGCGGGGCGCAGACGACCGCGGCGGAGCTGGGGTTGCGCGAGCTGATTCTTTCCGGCGAGCTGACGCCGGGCGCGCGTCTTTCCGAACCCAGCGTGGCCGAGCGGCTCGGCATTTCGCGCACGCCCATACGCGCGGCGATGGCGCGGCTGGAAGACGAAGGGCTGCTGGAGCTGATTCCTTCCGGCGGTTATGCGGTCAAGGCGTTTACCGAGGCGGAGATCCGCGATTCCATCGAGGTGCGGGGCACCATGGAAGGCCTGGCCGCGCGCATGGCGGCCGAGCGGGGCGTGTCCACCACGGATCTCGACGCGATGCGCGATTGCCTGAGCGACATCGACAAGGCGCTGAAGGGCCGGGACAAAGGCGTGGCCGACCTGTCGCGCTACATCGAATTGAATCGCCGTTTCCACCAGATGCTGCATTACCTGCCGGGCAGCGCGGTGCTGGAGCGCCAGATCGCGCGCGCGACCAACCTGCCTTTCGCTTCTCCCAACGGTTTCCTGCAGGCGCAGGCCGACGATGAAGAGGCCTGGCTGAGCCTGATCGTGGCGCAGGATCAACATTGGATGGTGCTCGCGGCCATCGAGAATCGCGAAGGCGCGCGCGCCGAAGCGATCATGCGAGAACATGCGCGCATAGCTTTCCGCAACATGCAGTCGGTGCTGCGCAATCAGCACATGTTCGAACAGATACCGGGCGCGCGACTGATACGTCGGCGCATACCGCGATAACTTTTCGGGCTTGCCGATTACCCTCGAGTTGCAACCTTGGCCGTTTACAAACTGATACGCTATGCCGCGCATTCAGCGGCATTGGATTTCCAACGATGTCACTTCTGGTGAGTTAGCAAGGAGACACCATGAACAACAAACGCAGTCTGCTCAAGATCGCGGCCGCGCTGATGCTGGCGGGCACCACGGCGCTGCCGGCCCATGCGCAGGACGTGGTCAAGGTCGGCCTCATCCTGCCGATGACGGGTCCGTTCGCCTCCACCGGCCGGCAGATCGAAGCCGCCGCCCGGCTGTACATGGCCGAACACGGCACCACCGTGGCGGGCAAGAAGATCGAGCTCATCGTCAAGGACGACACCAACGTTGCCGACACGACCAAGCGCCTGGCCCAGGAGCTGGTGGTCAACGACAAGGTCGCCGTGCTGGCCGGCTTCGGCCTCACGCCGCTGGCGCTGTCCACCGCCCCCATCGCCACGCAGGCCAAGGTGCCGATGGTGGTGATGGCCGCCGCGACCGCGATGATCACCGAGCAGTCGCCCTACATCGTGCGCTCCGGCTTCACGCTGCCGCAGGCCACGCTGGGCATCGCCAAGTGGGCGCCCGAGAATGGCATCAAGAAGGTCGTGACCCTGGTGTCCGACTACGGCCCCGGCATCGATGCGCAGAACTCGTTCAAGAAGGTCTTCACCGCCAGCGGCGGCGAGGTCGTGCAAGAGCTGCGCGTGCCGGTGCGCAACCCCGATTTCGCGCCGTTCCTGCAGCGCGTGCGCGATGCCAAGCCTGACGCGGTCTTCGTGTTCGTGCCCTCGGGCGTGGGCTCGGTGTTCATGAAGCAGTTCGCCGAGCGCGGCCTCGACAAGGCCGGCATCAAGCTGATCGGCACCGGCGACGTGACCGACGACGACCTGCTCAACGACATGGGCAACGTGGCCCTGGGCGTGGTCACCTCCATGCACTACACGGCCGCCCTGGACAACCGCGCCAACAAGGCCTACGTGGCCGGCATCGCCAAGGCCAACAACGGCATGCGTCCCAACTTCCACAGCGTGGGCGGCTACGACGGCATGCACCTGATCTACAAGGCGCTGGAAGCCACCAAGGGCGACACCAACGGCGACAAGCTGCTGGCCGCGATGAAGGGCCAGAAGTGGGAAAGCCCGCGCGGCCCGGTCATGCTGGATCCCGAAACGCGCGAGATGGTGCAGAACATCTACATCAGCAAGGTCGAGCGCGTGAACGGTGGCCTGTATAACGTGCCGTTCGACAAGATCGAGGCGGTCAAGGACCCAGCGAAGATCAAATAACCCCAGGGGGAAGCCCACCCCCTTGCGGCCTTCGGCCGCTCCCCCTCAAGGGGGCGGCGCTGGCGGGCCGGCAAAGCCGGATCCGCGGCGCCCTGGATCTGGTACGCTTTCTCGGTTTGCGGCACCGTTGCTACCGGTGGCAGCCAGCGAAGCACAGGTGCTCCGACCCAAGAAAGCGACCCTAGACCCAGGATGCGGCGGATCTGGCTCCGCCAGTCCGCTCGCATCGCCCCCTGGGGGGCGCGCGTCAGCGCGTAGGGGGGGGCCTGCTCTACTCTAGTGAAGTCTCATGCTGACCATATTGTTTGACGGCATTGCCTACGGCATGCTGCTGTTCGTGCTGGCTTGCGGCCTGGCCGTTACGCTGGGATTGATGAATTTCATCAATCTCGCGCACGGCGCGTTCGCCATGGCGGGCGGGTATGTGACCGTGCTGGCGATGTCGCGCCTGAATGTTCCTTTTCTTCTGTGCCTGCCGCTGGCCTTTCTGGTGTCCGCGCTGCTCGGCGCGATCCTGGAGCGCACGCTGTACAAGCGCGTGTATGGGCAGTCGCACCTGAACCAGGTGCTGTTCTCGATCGGGTTGACCTTCATGGCCACGGCCGCGGTCGATTACTTCATGGGTTCGCAGCAACAGTTCCTGCAGCTGCCCGAGTGGCTGAGCGGGCGTTCCGAGATCGCCGGTGTCGGCATCGGCCACTACCGGCTGTTCGTCATCGCTATCTGCGTGGTGCTGGTGGTCGCGCTGCAGCTCATCCTGAGCAAGACGCGCTTCGGCAGCCGGCTGCGCGCGGCGGTGGACGATCCGCGCGCGGCCAGCGGCCTGGGTATCAACATCAACCTGGTGTTCCTGTCGACCTTCGCGTTCGGGTCCGGGCTGGCGGGCCTGGGCGGCGCGCTGGGCGCCGACCTGCTGGGCCTCGATCCCACCTTTCCGCTCAAGTTCATGATCTATTTCCTGGTCGTGGTGGCGGTGGGCGGCACCAGTTCGATCACCGGGCCGCTGCTGGCGTCGCTGCTGCTGGGCATCGCCGACGTCGCGGGCAAGTACTACATCCCGACCATGGGAGCTTTCATCATCTATTGCGTCATGATCGTCACCCTGATGCTGCGGCCGCAGGGCTTGTTCGCCAGGGCGGGGGGTAAGTGAAAATGGCTGTCGCAACCCAAGCCCCCGTGCAGGAAGGCGCGGCCGCGCCTTCCGCGTTGCGTGCGCTGGGCGCGCGCTGGTCGCGCATCCGTCCGTTCGAGATCGCCTTCTGGGTGGTGGCGATCGGCGCCGCTTTCGTGCTGCCGCGCGGCTTCCTGCTGCTGAACGAGCTGGCCATCCTCGCGCTGTTCGCGGTGTCGCTGGACCTCATTCTCGGCTACGCCGGCATCGTGTCCCTGGGCCATGCCGCGTTCTTCGGACTGGGCGCCTACTGCGCCGCGCTGCTGGCCAAGCATTTCGGCATGGACCCCGTGCTGGGGCTCCTGATATCGGCGGCGATAAGCGCCTTGCTGGGTCTCGTGACCAGCGTGCTGGTCATGCGCGGCTCGGACCTGACCCGGTTGATGGTCACGCTGGGCGTGGCGCTGATCCTGTACGAGCTCGCCAACAAGCTCGACTGGCTGACGGGCGGCGCGGACGGCCTGACCGGCGTCACCATGGTGCCGCTGTTCGGCAAGTTCGAGTTCGACCTGTTCGGGCGCACCGCGTACCTGTACTCGATCGTGGTGCTGGCGATCCTGTTCTTCATCGCCCGTGCGATCGTGCGTTCGCCCTTCGGCATGTCGCTGCAGGTGGTGCGCCAGAACCCGCTGCGGGCGGCCGCCATGGGCGTGGCCGTGAACCGCCGCCGGGCTGCGGTCTACACGCTGGCCGCCGCCTACGCCGGCGTGGCAGGGGCGCTGCTGGCGCAGACCACCGGCTTCGCTTCGCTCGACGTGCTGGACTTCCACCGTTCGGCCGACGTGATGCTGATGCTCGTCATCGGCGGCGCGGGCTACCTGTACGGCGGCATCATCGGCGCCGTCATCTTCAAGTTCATGCAGGACTGGCTGTCCGGCATCACCCCGCAGTACTGGCAATTCTGGATCGGCCTCCTGCTGGTCGTCATCGTGGTCGTGGGCCACGAGAAGCTGGTGCGCCCCTGGACCTGGTTCCGCCGCGGGCACGGAGGCAAACAATGACGACGGTATTGCAGACCTTCAACCTGACCAAGCGTTTCGGCGGCCTGGTCGCCACCAACGACGTTTCGCTCAAGGTCGAGCGCGGCGCGCGCCAGGCCCTGATCGGCCCCAATGGCGCGGGCAAGACCACGCTCATCAACCTGCTGACGGGCGTGCTTGCGCCCACTTCGGGCCGCATCGAGCTCGAAGGCAAGGACATCACCGGCCTGCCGGTGCACGCGCGTGCGCGCCGGGGCCTGGTGCGCACCTTCCAGATCAATCAGCTGTTTGCCGAGATGACGCCGGCCGAATCGATGGCCGTGGCCATCTCCGAACGGGAAGGGCAGGGCTGGCGCTTCCTGCGTGCGCTGGGCCGCCGCGGCGAGATCATGGACGAATGCGCGGCCCTGCTCGAACAGTGCAACCTGCTCGACGTCATGGACCGCAAGACAGCCGTGCTGCCCTACGGCAAGCAGCGCCTGCTCGAGATCGCGCTGGCGCTTGCCGCCAAGCCGCGCGTGCTGCTGCTGGACGAACCGGTGGCCGGCGTGCCCGACGGCGAGCGGCGCGAGATCCTCAACACGGTGGGCGCCTTGCCCGAGGACGTCACCATCCTGCTGATCGAACACGACATGGATCTGGTATTCAGCTTCGCCAACCGGATTTCGGTGCTGGTCAACGGCGGGCTTTTCGTGGAAGGCGCCAACGCCGAGATCGCCCGCGACCCGCGCGTGAAGGCCGTGTACCTGGGCGAGGAAGTGGTGGGAGGCGCGCATGCCTGAGTTGTTGAAAGTCGAAGGCATCGTGGCCGGCTACGGCGAAGCCAAGGTGCTGATGGGCATCGACCTCGCCCTGGACGAAGGCCGGGCGCTGGCCCTGCTGGGCCGCAACGGCACCGGCAAGACCACCCTCATCAACACCATCGTCGGCCATACCCGGCGCTTTGCGGGACGCATCTCGCTGGGCGGCAAGGACCTCACCCCGCTGCGCCCCGACCAGCGCGCGCTGGCGGGCATAGGCTGGGTGCCGCAGGAGCGGAACATCTTCAAGTCGCTCACGGTGGAAGAGAACCTCACCGCGGTCGCGGTGCCGGGGCCATGGAACCTGCAGCGCGTCTACGAGATGTTCCCGCGCCTGCAGGAGCGCAAGGCCAACATGGGGAACCAGCTGTCCGGCGGCGAGCAGCAGATGCTGGCCATCGGCCGGGCGCTGATGCTCAACCCGCGGGTGCTGCTGCTGGACGAACCGCTGGAAGGCCTGGCGCCCATCATCGTGCAGGAGCTGATGAACGTGCTGCAGCGGATCATCCGCGACGAGGGAATGTCGGTGATCCTGGTGGAGCAGAATGCGCGCAAGGCCTTGAGCATCACCCACGATGCGATCGTGCTGGAGCGCGGCAGCGTGGTGCACACGAGCACGGCGCAGGAACTGCTGGCCGAGGGATCCACGCTGGATAGGCTGCTGGGAGTGGCCAAGCACTGATCCAGGCGTGGACGAGGTCTCAGTCCGCGTCCATGATCGAGCCGCAGGTCAGGTTGAGGATGGCGCCCGTCATGGCGCTGGCCCGGTCGGAAGCGGCAAAGGCCGCGGCGGCGGCGACCTCGTCCAGCCGGGGCAGGCGCCCCAGCGCCGTGCCGGCGTCCATGTAGTCCTTGATCTCGCGCAGTTCGGCCTGCGCCTCGCGCGGCCAGGTTTCCGGCAGCGCATCCGACCGCAGGCAGACGACGCGGACCCCGTGCCGTCCCAGCTCGCCCGCGAACGAGCGGGCCATCGCTTCCACCGCCGTGCAGGCCACGGCGAAGCCGCCGGTGTGGTGATAGACCCGGTCCCGGCCGGACAGCCCCGCCGATGTCGCCGAAAGCGCGAGGATGACGCCATGGCCCTGCGCGCGCCATCGTTCGGCCCGCGCGGCCGAGCGCGTCACGATGGTGACCGCCTGCCCGCGCGCGAGCAGCGCTTGCGCGGTTGCCGATCCGACATGTCCCGTACCGCCCATGATCACGTACATCTCTGCCTCCTCGCCAGCCACCATCGCCATGGCGGCGGCAACAGTGCTTCCGTTCGGGAACCGATCGGTAGGCACCCGGAACGCGTCATGCCCACAGCATGACCAGCAGCGCCGCGCACAGCAGCGCGATGTAGACCTTGGCGTGCACGGCGTCGGGTATCTTGCCGATCCACGGTGATGCCAGCCGGATTCCCAGCCATGAACCGGACACCAGCACGAGGCATGCCCGCAGGTCGACGTAGCCCACGTGCCAGGCGCCCAGGGAGGCGCCACGCCAGGCCAGCAGCATGTAGGCGGCCGTGCCTGCCACGGCCATCGGCAGCGACAGCGGATTGGCCATCGCCGTGGCGGCAGTCATGCTGGCGCCGCGCCTGCGCATCAGCGGCACGGTCATCACGCTTCCGCCCACCCCCAGGAATGCCGCGATGGCGCCGATCGAGATGCCGGCGAAAGCGGTCGCAGTCCCGCTCATGGGACGTATCTCCGCAGCGCTCTTGCGCAGGAAACCCGGCCGCAGGAGGCTGTCCAGTATCGTCAGCCCCAGATAGGCGATGAAGACCCAGCGCACCCAGTCGCCCGCCACGGCAAGCGCGGCGACGGCGCCCAGCAGGGCGCCCGCGGCGATGCATGCCGCCAGGGGGCGCACCAGGTCCCAATGCACCGTCCCCGCCCGATGATGGCGCAGGGTGGCCAGGAAGGCGCCGAAGATCATCACGCAAGTCGAAGTCGCGACGGCGATGTGCATGGCCGCCCGGCCGACGGCGCTGTCCGTTCCATAGGCCGCCTGCAATACCGAATACAGCACGGGAACGACGACGAACCCTCCGCCGAAGCCGAACAACACCGTCGTCATGCCCGCCAGGACGCCGAAAAACAGCAAGATGAGATACATGGGAGACCTGCCCCGGGAAAAGCACCCTAAGATAGGCGGCGGCACCCTGGCCCGCATTCGATAATTGGCCAATAATCCTTTTGTTCCGGCCATGATCGCTGTCCCATGCAAAACGTTTCCCTGGACTCCGTCGATGCCGTCGCGCGGGCCGTCCTCGCCATCGGCACGGACTATCCTCCCGGCACCGTGCTCGACACGCATACCCACCGGCGCGCGCAAGTCCTCTATGGCATGACGGGCCTGATGGAGGTGGAGACCGATGACGGCGCCTGGGTGATTCCGCCTTACAGCGGCGTGTGGATCCCGGCGGGCAAGCGCCATCGGGTCCGGATGCAGGGCGTCAGCACGCGCAGCCTCTACATCGAGCCGGCCGCCGCGCCGCGCGAGGCCTCGCATTGCGAAGTCCTGGTCGTCAGCCCGCTCCTGCATCAACTGCTGCTTGCTTCCGCGGCGATTCCGGCGCTGTACGAGGAAGGCGGGCGGGACGGCGCCTTGGTGCGGTTGATCCTGCACGAAGTCCGCCTTGCGCCGACCATGCCATTGTTTGCCCCCATGCCTCGCGATCCGCAGCTCGCAAGGCTGTGCAAGGCGTTCCTGCAAACGCCGCACCTGCGGGCAACGCCCCAGGCATGGGCGCAGCAACTGCACAAGAGCCCGCGTACCTTCACCCGGTTCTTCCGCCAGCAGACCGGGATGTCCTTCGGCGCCTGGCGCCAGCAGGCGTGCCTGCTGGCCGCGCTGGCCAAGCTGTCGTCCGGCGCGTCCGTCACGCAGGTCGCGCTGGATCTCGGCTACGACAGTCCCAGCGCGTTCTCCACCATGTTCCACAAGCGGCTGGGCCGCTCGCCTTCCGGGTTCGGCCGCCCGGGGCCCAACCCGGAAATGCCGGCGTAGCCCCGGGGACCTTGGCCGGCCCGCAACCGGCCGGCCTGGCGCAGTCTATTGCCCTGGCCTGCGGGATGCCTTAAAAGCTCCCCATGCGCCTCCTCTGGACCTACCTCGCTCCCCATCGCTCCCTGGCCCTCGTCGCGCTGCTGCTGGCCGGGGTTTCCCAGATCCTCGCCCTCGTCGATCCCATCATCTTCGGCCGGATCATCGACGAATACGCCATCAACCGCGCCGGCAAGACCGAGCAGGAGCTCGTATCCGGGGTCCTGGCCTTGCTGGGCCTGGCCGTCCTGGTCGCCGTCCTCTCGCGCCTGGCCCGTGCCTTGCAGGAATACGTCACCCGCCTCGTCGTGCAGAAGCTCGGTACCCAGCTCTTCAACGACGGCCTGCGCCAGGTGCTGCGCCTGCGCTTCCAGGAGTTCGAGGACTTGCGCAGCGGCGAGGTCCTTTCGCTGCTGCAGAAAGTCCGCGCCGACAGCGAGCGCTTCATCAACACCTTCATCAATACGGTGTTCGCGGCCGTGGTGGGCGTGGGGTTCCTGACCTGGTACTCCGTGACGAAGAACTGGCTGCTGGTGCCGGTGTTCCTGGTCGGCGTGCTGGTGCTGGGCGGGCTGACGGGGCTGTTGAGCCGCGAGATCAAGACCCAGCAGCGTTCCATCGTGCGCGAGACCAACCGCAATTCCGGCTTCATTACCGAATCCCTGCGCAATGTGGAGCTGATCAAGAGCCTGGGCCTGACCTATCCGGAGATCCGGCGGCTGCAGGCGCAGACGGCGGCGATCTTTGCGCTGGAGATGGAGAAGGTCAAGCGGATACGGGTATTGTCGTTCCTGCAGGGAATGACGCTGAGCCTGCTGCGCCTTTCCATCCTGTTCGCGCTGCTGTGGCTGATCTTCCGCGACGTGCTGAGCCCGGGCGAGCTCATCGCGATGCAGTTCATCTCGGTGGCGATATTCGCGCCGCTGCAGGAGCTGGGGAACATCATCCTTGCCTACCGGGAAGTGGAGGCCTCGCTGTTGAATTTCGGCGCACTGATGAAAAAGCCGGTGGAGCGGCGGCCGCCGGGCGCGGTGGACATCGGGCCGGTGCGCGGGGTGCGGTTCGACCGGGTGAGTTTCCGCCACAAGGGAGCCGCGGACTACGCGCTGGAAGACGTGTCGTTCGAGGCTGGGCTGGGCGATACCATCGCCTTCGTGGGGCCGTCGGGTTCGGGAAAATCCACGCTGGTGAAGCTGCTGGTGGGCCTGTATCCGCCGGCCGCCGGCACGGTGCTCTACAACGACCAACCCGCCACCACGCTGCGGTTCAACCGGGTGCGCCGGCAGATCGGCTTCGTGACCCAAGAGGCCCACATGTTCGCCGGTACGATCCGCGAGAACCTGCGGCTGGTCAAGCCCGACGCCACCGACGAGGAAATGGTGGCGGCGATGGAGCAGGCCTCGTGCGCCTATCTGCTGGAGAAGTCGCCGGACGGGCTGGACACGGCCATAGGCGAGATGGGGATGAAGCTGTCGGGCGGGGAGAAGCAGCGGCTGTCGATCGCCCGCGCGCTGATCCGCCAGCCGCGGCTCTTGATCTTCGACGAGGCCACCTCGGCGCTGGATTCCCTGACGGAAGAGCAGATCAACGAGACGGTGCGGCGCATCTGCGCGCGCCGCACGCAGATCACGATACTGATCGCGCACCGGCTGTCGACGGTGATGCAGGCCGACACGATTTTCGTGCTGGAAAAGGGACGCATCGTCGAGCGCGGCAGCCATGCGCGGCTGCTGGAAGGCAAGGGCCTTTATTACGCGATGTGGCGGCAGCAGATAGGCGAGCGGCCGGCAGCGAAGGCCGAGGAAACCGAGCCGACGCCAGGTCAGAACGAGGCCGAGGCCTGAGCGCAGGCGCGCTGGGCGACGGGCAGGGCCGCGCGGCGGTAGTCGCGGGGCGTGAAGCCCTGCTGGTCGACGAAGAATTTCGAGAAGTGGCTTTGCGCGCCGAAGCCGCATCGCTGCGACAGTTCCGCGATAGGGCCGGGATCGTCGGCAAGGAACTGCACCGCGGCCTGCAGCCTCAGCATGTTGACGTAGTGCTTGGGCGACAGTCCGGTGCAGGCGGTGAACAGCTCGAAGAAGCGGGAGCGGGACAGCCCTACCCGGGAGGCGATCGTACCGGTGGGCAGGGGTTCTTCGAGATGTTCCTGCATCAGGGCGATGGCCCGCCTGATGCGATAGTCGTTGCTGCGGGCCGGCCTTTCGCGGTTCGGATGCGTGGGGCCGTACTGGTGGCACAGGTGCTCGGCAAGCTCGCCGAACAGGGCCTGGATCTCCGGGGGGTTGATCTCGGCCGCCTCGAGCATGTGCCGGGCGAGGCGCTGGGCGAGCCCGACCGCGTACGCGTCCAGCTGCACGCTGTTCTGCCGGAAGAAACGCACGTACGAAGGCAGGCCCGGGAATTGTTCCTCGATCCACGAGGGCGAGAAGTACAGCATCAGGATCGTGCTCTTGCCTTGGCCGACGGACAGGTTGGCATGCAGTTCGTGGCTGTTGACCAGGACCGCGCGACGGGGAGCCAGTATCGCGGACGTATCGCCGACCTGGTATTCGTGGCACGCGCCGTCCAGTTCGATCATGACGTGGTGGACGGGATGGGCATGCGCGCCGGCGGGGCGCAGTTTTTCCAGCAGGCAGGCCCGCCCGGTGTGGCCTTGGGTAACGGCTAGGACTCTGGACACGTGGCAATTCCTTCGCCCCGCAGGCGATGAGACGGCGATGTTTGCGTGTGTGACGGCAGTATATCCAAGGGCCCGGCGAACGCCATCGGGACGGTGCACAAAATCGGATGAATCGATAAATCGGCAGACGGGGAAGTAACGGCTGCCTGGGGCGGCGTTCCTACACTCTCCGGCATCCAGGACACATTGCCAAAAAGGAGAGACGGAATGACCCCGGATTTGATCGTCGGCGGCGCCATGCTGCCCCATGCGCCACAGTTCTTCACCCTGCCCGACAGTGAAGACAAGGACACCGTCCAGCGCGTCAGGGACGTGGCCGCGACGATCGGGCAGCGGTTGCAGGCGCTCGAACCCGACCTGTGGATCATGGTCGCGAACGACCATGCGCAGCAGTTCTTCCACCAGTGCGCGCCCCCATTTACGCTGCATGTCGGCGGCATGGCCAAGGGGGAATTCGCCGGCCGCGGTTTCCGCTACCAGGTGCCCAGCGAGATTTCCTTCGAGATCGTCGAAGACCTGTACCGCTCGGGTTTCGATCCGGCTTTCACCAGCAGCGCCGAGATCGACTACGCCCTGGGCATTCCGCTGACGCACCTGGGAGTGTCGGCGCCCGTGCTGCCGGTCTACGTCAATGCCTATCTGCCGCCCCAGCCGACCCCCGAGCGATGCCATGCCTTCGGCGCCGCGCTGGCCAATGCGGTGCGCCGCCTGGGATTGCGAACGGTGGTGGTGGCCAGCGGCGGCATGTCGCATTTCCCTGGCACGGACCGCTACAGCCAGCCCGACCTGGATTTCGACAACCGGGTCCTGGATACGCTGCGCACCGGAAACTTGAAGTCGCTGATCGGATACAGCGAGACGCAACTGGACGACACCGGCAACATCGAGCTGCGCTGCTGGGCGCTTGCCGCGGGCGCATTGGGCGAGCGCGTGCCCGATATCGTCCAGATGGACCCGAGCTGGCACCACAATTACGCCTCGCTGGGCTTTTTCTCGCCGCCGAAGCCCGCGCCCCGGCCGCACTATCCGCGCATCGCGCCGGAGCTGGCGGAACTGACGCGGGCCTTGCACGGCCTGGCGTATGACCAGGCCAACCAGCGGGCTTTCGTGGCGGATCCCCAGGCCTACGCCGCCCGCTTCGAACTCGGCGAAAGTCATCGCAAGTCTTTGCTGGACATGGACCCGCTGGCGTTTGCCGAGATGGGGCTGCATCCCTTGATCGGGTTCCTGGCGAACATGAACATCCAGCGCCTGCGCGCCGAAGCGGGGAGCGGGCGATGAGCGCCGGGATTGCCGGGGAGATGCTGCTGTCTTCCTTCATCGACGGCGCCCCGGTCGCGCCGGGCCCGGCGCGCATGCGGTGGGTGCAGGCCGGCAGTGGAGGCGTGCTGGCCATTGCCGAGGCGGAAGAAGACGTGGTGGCGCGCGCGGTCGATAGTGCGCGCCTTGCGTTCGAGGCCCAGCGGCCATCGCCGTTGGCGGTGCGCCTGCGGCACCTGCAATCCTTGCGGGACGCGCTCGCGGGCGAAGCCGCCGCGCTGGCGCGCATCATCAGCGAGGACGTCGGCAAGCCCATCCGCGTCGCGCGCGGGGAGGTGGCGCGCGGCCTGCAGTTCGTGGATGCCTGCATGGCCGAGCTTGCGCATATCGGCGGCGAGGTCATTCCCCTGGACGCCGTGGCGGCGGGTGTCGGGAGAGTGGGATATACCCGTCGCTTTCCCTATGGCGTCGTGGCCGCGATCACGCCGTTCAACGCGCCGGTGAACCTGCTCGTGCAGAAGCTGGCGCCCGCGATCGCGGCCGGCAATGCCTGCGTGGCCAAGCCCGCTCCCGCATCGCTGCGCACGGCGCTGCGCCTGGCGGCGGCCGCCTGCGAGGCCGGGCTGCCCGCGGGAATGATGAACGTGCTGGCCGGGGACAAGGCGGCGGCGCTCGCATTGGCGGGGCATCCGAAGGTCGGTGTCGTGTCGTTCACCGGCGGCGTGCAGGCCGGCGAGGCGCTGGCCAAGGCGACGGGCGTGCGCCGCTTCGTGTCCGAACTGGGGTCCAGCGCCGCCAATGTGGTGCTGGCCGATGCGGACCTGCCATCGGCCGCCGCCAAGATCGCCGCGGCCGCGTTCGAGGCCAGCGGGCAGCAATGCATATCGGCGCAGCGGGTCATCGTCGAGGCTCCGGTCTACGACGCGTTCGCCGCGCGATTCGCCGCCGCCGCGGAAGGAATGCGGGTCGGTCCGGCCAGCGACGAGCAGACCGATATCGGCCCGCTGGTGTCCGAGGCTTCGGCCGACCGCATCATGGCCCTGTGCGAGGATGCGATCGCGCATGGCGCGCGCTACCGGCTGGCGCCTCGCCGCGCGGGCCTGATCCTGTCTCCCGTCATTCTCGAGGAGGTGAACCCTTCCTCGCGGCTGTGGTACGAGGAGGTCTTCGGGCCGGTGGCCGTGCTGATCCGTGCCGACGACGCCGGGCACGCGCTGGAGTTGGCCAACGATTCGCCTTTCGGTCTGCAGGGAGCGCTGTTCACGCGCAGCCTGGAGCATGCGTTCCGGTTCGCCGAGTCTTTCGACGTGGGGGCGCTGTGGGTGAACGAAGCCAGCCGCTTCCGGCTGGACATGTACCCCTTCGGCGGCATGAAGCTGAGCGGAACCGGGCGCGAAGGCGTGCGCTATGCCATCGAGGAACTGTCGCAGCTCAAGTTCACCGGCATCGCCTGGCAGTAGCCGCCGGCGTGCCGTCCGAGGGGCGGCACGCCCGTCCGTCAATTCATCAGCGGCAGGCTTTGTTCCGCCACGACGCGCTTCCACTTGGCGACTTCGCCCTGGAAGAACTTTCCGAACTGGGCCGATGAGCCCGGCATGCCTTCCGCGCCGAGCTGTTCGAGCCGGTTCTTGAATTCGGCGGAGGCCAGGGCCTTGCCGATCATCGCGTTGAGCTCGGCGACGCGCCGGGCATCCATGCCGGCAGGGCCGAAGATGCCGAACCACGATACGAACGAGTACCTGGGATAGCCGGACTCCGCCACCGTAGGCAGGTCGGGCAGCGCCTCGGCGCGCGTTGCGCCGGTGACGGCGATGCCGCGCAGCTTGCCGCTGCGGACGTGCCCGACCACGGCGGGCATCAGCTCGAACACCAGGTCCAGGTTGCCGGCCATCACGTCAGCCATGGCGGGGCCGCCGCTCTTGTAGGGCACGTGCAGCAGGTCCACGCCCACTTCGCCCTTGAACAGCTCGACCGAGAGATGGCTGGAAGTGCCGATGCCCGCGGTGCCGAACGTCAGCTTGCCGGGATGTTCCCTGGCCGTGGCGACGAGATCGGCGAGGCTGCGCAGCCTGGAAGACGGATTGACGGCAATGACGTTCTGCAGCGACGCCACGCCGCTGATGGCGACGAGGTCCTTGAGCGGATCCACCGGCATGTTGCGCATCAGGCTGGGGTTGCTGGCCAGGCTGGTGGCGCCGAGCAGCAGCGTGTAGCCATCCTTGTCCTGCGCCCGGGCCACCAGTTCGGCGCCTATATTGCCGCCCGCGCCGGGCTTGTTCTCGACCACCACGGGCTTGCCCGCGATGCCCGCGAGTTCCTTGGCGACCGAGCGTCCGAGGATGTCGCCCGCGCCGCCGGGCGCGTAGGGCACGATGAGCGTGATGGGACGGGTGGGGAAGGTCTCGGCGGCGAGCAGCGCCGCCGGGGCGGCGAACGACAGGGCGAGGAGGGCAGCCAGTTTCACGGCTCGTGGCGGACGGCGATGCATGGGGACTCCTGAGGGTTGAAAAGGCACGAGCGAGTGTAGGAGTGGCCCCTGCTTTCACTGTTACCCGGCTGTCCTCTCATTTACGCATTGATCGCATTTTTTGCCTTGGGGCCGCCCCAGGCAAAAAGCGGCCCGGCATCTCAGTACCCCGGGGCCGCCATGAACGCCAGGATCTGCCGGCCGAGGATGTCCTCGGCCGTATTGAAGTGCGCGACGATCGAAGTATGGTTGTGGCCCGCCATCCAGACGAAGCGGGGCGCGCGCCGCCTGAGCCGGGTCAGGGCGTTGAACAGCTCGACGCAATGCACGTCGATGAGGGGGTTCTCGTACTCCGCCACGGCGATCATGGTGGGCGGTGCCGCGGGCGTCACGTGATTTACCGGGGAGCCGTCTTCCATGACCCGAGGGTCCTTGCCGTAATAGGCCTCGACCCGGCTGGCGTTGGGATTTTCGGGCGAGTTCTCGGCGCGTACCCGGCCCGACACGACGATCAGGCCGGCCAGTCCGTGCCCGCCGTCAGGCTGGAAGCGCGCGTCGTAGGCATAGTGGGCGGCATGCGTGCCGCCGGCCGAATGGCCCATCAGGAAAATGCGGTCCGGGTCCGCGCCCAGCTCCGCGGCGTTCCGGCGGACCCAGGCGACCGCCGCCGCGATGTCCTCGGTCCCGCTGGGATAGCGATGAGCCGGCGCAAGCCGGAATTCCACGTTGACGCCGACTACGCCATGGCGGGCGAAGTACCACAGCACGTTGCTGTAGATTTCGTCGGTCCGGTCCTTGTCTCCTTCGACGAAGGCGCCGCCATGCACGAACATCAGCACCGGACGCAGCCCCTGGTCCGGCTGCGCCGGGACGAAGACATCCAGGCATTGGCGGGAGTCCTGGCCGTAGGGAAGGTTGCGCCGGACGCTGCCGAGCTTGGGCGCGTCGCGCAGCACATCGGAGAATCCCTCGACCATCTGCTTGACGTGGGCCTGCACGCGGGTGCCCCAGCGCGGACCGAGTTCGGCCATCGATTGCCGAAGCGAATCAGGAATGCCGGGAGGCGGAGGATCGGCTGGGCAGGGGGCGAATGTTTCTGGCACGGCTAGTCCTTGGGTCGATGACGGATGCGGCTGATGTCAGGTCTTTGTACGCCATGGCGCTCAGATGACGAAAGCGTCGAGCCGGTTGCGGATGGCGCGCGCGATGGACATGCCGGCCAGCGCGGAGGTCTTGGGATTGGCGGCGAACGGGGCGGCCTCGACCTGTACCTCCAGCCTGCCGAAGGCGCCGCGCGCCGCGATCGTGTGGGTGTTGCCCCCTGCGCGCGGATCGGCGACCAGTTGCACCCGCGTCCGGTCCAGGCCCAGCCCCGACAGCCCGACCATGGCGGCGACGTTGGCATTCTGGGGAAACCGGGTCGCCGCTTCGCGAGCCGTCCCGTCGAAGAACGTCGTGGCCTCCTCCAGCCTGTCCAGGTCGCAGCGCTCGGCGGCCGGCGTGCCCTTCCAGCTGCCGGGCGGCTTGCGGCCCGTGTACCGCACCTCGTCCAGTCCGCATGCGCGGGCGGCGGCCAGCGCGTCGACGCCGGCCAATGCGCCGGGCACCAGCGTCAATTGCGCGCCGCCCTCGCGGCAGGCCAGGTCGAGCCGTTGCGCCAGGCCGGGATGGGCCAGCGCGCCTACCGAGGCGACGATGGTATCGATGCCCCTGGACAGGAGCCGCGGCACCACGTTGAGCACCGCGTCGTGGCCGGCGCACTCCACCGCGAAATCCGGCTGCGTTTCCAATTCGTCGGCGCTGGCGACTGCCACGCCGCGCCGGCCGAGGGCGGTCCTGACGCCGTCCAGGCGGTCCGGGCGCTCCAGGACCAGCCATTGGCCAATGCGGGGGTCGCCGCCGAGTTGATCGAAGATCGACCGGCCCATGGCGCCAAAGCCGGCAAGCAAGACGGTTTTCAAGTGTGTGTCTCTCGGGAGTCCAGTAGGAAGGCCGTGCGGGGCGTTGTGCATTAATCAATGCACCGGTATCCGGATCGTGATACGTTCCTTGGAGATACACAATCGATATATAGTCAAGCGAGTTGATTTTTTATCAACCAGGTCACGCATGAAACTGCCTCCGCTCAATCCGCTGCGCGTGTTCGAATCGGCCTCCCATACGCTGAGCTTCACGCAGACCGCGCGCGAGCTGCACGTCACCACCGGGGCGGTCAGCCGGCAAATCCGCGTCCTGGAGGAGTTCCTGGGCGCGCGGTTGTTCGAGCGCGGCAGCGGCGAGGTCAGGCTGACTCCCGCCGGCCGGGAATACCGCGACGACCTGCGCGGGGCGTTCGAACGTATCGGCATGGCGACCGCCAAGGCCTTGAGCCGCAGCCGCACGGCGCCGCTGCAGGTGTGGTGCCAGATGACTTTCGCGATGCGCTGGCTGTTGCCGCGCATGGCTGCGTTCCAGTCGCGGCATCCCGAGCGCGACGTGGTGCTGACCACGTCGCTCAAGCAGCTCGAGAGCCTGAGCGATGCCGAGGTCGCGATATGCATAGGCCATGGCGATTGGCCGGGCGTCGTTTCGCGCCGCCTGGTCGACATCGAGCTGGTGCCGGTCTGCAGCCCGCGTCTGCTGCCGGCGGGGCAGTCGCGCCTGGCTCCGGCGGACCTGGCGCGGTTCACGCTCCTGCAGTCGGCGGCGCGGCCCGACTATTGGGGGCATTGGCTGGCGGCCAATGGCGTCGGGCATATCGATCCCGCCCGCGGATTGACGTTCGAGAACGCAACCCTGGCCTACCAGGCTGCGTTGCAGGGCATGGGCGTCGCCATGGGGCAGTACGCGCTGGTCGAGGACGACCTGAAGGCGGGACGCCTGGTGGCGCCCTTCGGCGATCGGCTGGGCATAGACTCCGCTTTCTACCTCGTCTACCCGGAGCGCCTGGAAAAGGACGCCCACCTTTGCGATTTCCGCGACTGGGTGCTGGAGGCGGCGGGGCGGGACCCGCGCGCGCTCTCGCGCGGGTAAGCCGAAACATTTCCCGCCATCGGGCAAAGACCCCATTATGATGCTCGCTATGGCGGTGTGCGAATGCCCCTCTTGCCGTATCCGCACTGCGCCGACCACCCGAGGATGCCTATGACGCCACGCCCACGCCCGGCCGCTGACGCCGCCGGTCCGCTCTTCGGTCCGGGCCGGCACGCGCTGCGCGGCGCCACGCTCAGTTTCCACGCCGACCCGTTCCTGTCGGATCCGCAGGCTTCCTATACCCACCTGCCCGATGCGCTGGTGGTGCTGGAAGACGGCAAGATCGCCGAGGTCGGTCCCTACGACCGGTTGCGGGCGCGGGTGGAAACCTCGATGCCGGTGGCGCACTACCCCGATGCCCTCATCCTCCCCGGCTTCATCGACACCCATATCCACTATCCGCAGACGCAGATGATCGGCGCCTTCGGCGAGCAGTTGCTGGAGTGGCTGAACAAATACACCTTCGTGACGGAGCAGCAGTTCGCCGACCGCGACCATGCCGATCTCGTGAGCGAACTCTTCCTGCGCGAGCTGCTGCGCGCGGGCACGACGACCGCGGCCGTGTATTGCACGGTGCATCCGGGGTCGGTGGAGGCGTTCTTCGAAGCCTCGGAGCGCTTCGGCACGCGCATGATCGCCGGCAAGGTGCTGATGGACCGGAACGCGCCGGCCGCGCTCACGGATACGGCCGAGTCGGGCTACGAACAGTCCAAGGCGCTGATCCGGAAATGGCACGGCAAGGGGCGCCAGCTCTATTGCATCACGCCGCGTTTCGCGGCGACGTCGTCCGATGCCCAGCTGCAGTCCGCGGCCCGCCTCTGGCGGGAGCATCCGGGCACCTACGTCCAGACCCACCTGAGCGAGAACCTGGGCGAGGTGGACTGGATCGCCGAGCTCTTTCCCCATCACGACGACTACTTCAACGTCTACCAGCGCGCCGGACTCGCCGGGCCGCGGGCGATCTTCGCGCACGCGGTGCATGTGTCGGAAGGAGAACTGTGCGCCTGTCACCGGTCCGGCGCGGCGCTGGCGCATTGCCCGACTTCCAACCTGTTCCTGGGCAGCGGGCTGTTCCGCCTGTTCGACGCCAAGCGGGCCGACCGGCCGGTGCGGGTGGGACTGGGCACGGACATCGGCGGCGGCACGGCGTTCTCGCAACTGCAGACCCTGAACGAGGCCTACAAGGTGGCGGCGCTGAACCAGACACGGCTGACCGCGGCGCATGCCTTCTACCTGGCCACGCGCGGCGGCGCGCATGCCTTGTACCTCGACGATCGCCTGGGCGCGATCGAGGCCGGCTACGAGGCGGACCTGGTGGTGCTGGACCTGAAGTCCACGCCGTTGATGGATTTCCGCATGCGCTATTGCGCCGACCTGATGGAGCGGCTGTTCGTGCTGATGACGCTGGGCGACGACCGGGCGGTGCGCGCCACTTACGTGGCGGGGCGGCCCGTGTACGACCGCGCGCGCCAGCCCCAGCCGTTTCGCCATGCAGACGGCGCGGCGCCGGCCTGAAGCGGCGGGCCGCTCATTCTTCCACGTTGAATGCCTGCACGGCCTGCTTGGCGCTATCCCGGATCCTGGCGATGGCCTCGCCGCCCGCATTGGCGAGGTCCAGTCCCTTGCGCGCCTGCGCCAGGCTCTCGTTCATGCCTTCGACTGCCAGCCGGGCGTCGGCCTGAATGGTCTCGATCATGGCGGAGATTTCCGCCGTGGAGCCGTTGGTGCGTTCCGACAGCTTGCGCACTTCGTCGGCCACGACGGCAAAGCCGCGGCCGGCATCTCCAGCCCGCGCGGCCTCGATGGCGGCGTTGAGGGCGAGCAGATTGGTCTGGGAGGCGATGTCGCGGATGGTCTTGAGGATGGATCCGATCTGTTCGGACTGGTGGCCGAGTTTCTCGATGCGCCCGGAAGTATGCTGGACCGAGTCGGAGATCTTGCGCACTTCGAGTACGGTGGCCTCGATGACCTCGGCGCCGCGTTCGGATACCTCGGCGGTTTCGAACGAGACCTGGTAGGCGCGCTTGGCGCCTTCCCGCTCCGCCTGGCGCGCGACCACCTTGTCGGTGATGTCGGCGGCGATCTTCATGACCTTGTACAGCTTGCCGTCCATGTCGAACACGGGGTTGTACGAGGCCTCCATCCAGATCCGGCGGCCGTCCTTGGCCCGCCTTTCGTATTGCCCGCCGAGCGCCTCGCCGCGGTTGAGCCGCTGCCAGAATTCCTGGTACTCGGGGCTGGCCGCGAAAGCTTCGTCGCACAGGATGCGGTGGTGCCGGCCGACGATTTCCTCCGAGGAATAGCCCATCAGGCGCGAGAAGTTGCCGTTGACGGAGAGAATGTGGCCGTCGGGCGCGAACTCCACCACCGCGACCGAGCGGTCGATGGCGGTCTGCTTGCTGGCCAGTTCGTTCTCGCGGTGGACGCGCCGGGTGATGTCGGAGGCGACTTTCACGATCTTGGCCAGCTTGCGGTCGCGGTCGAAGACCGGGTTGTAGGTGGCTTCGAGCCAGATCTGCTGCCCGGTCGCGGTGAGCCGCTTGAAGGTGCCGGAAACATGCTCGCCGGCGTTCAGCTTGGCCCAGAACGCCTGGTATCCGGGGCTGGCGACATAGGCCGGGTCGCAGAAGATGCGGTGGTGCCGCCCCTGGATTTGTTCCTGGGTGTACCCCATATATTGGAGGAAGTTGGCGTTGGCGCGCAGAACGAGGCCCGTGGGCTCGAACTCGATGATGGCCATGGACGCGTTCAGCGCGGCGACGAAGGCTTCGTATTCGTCGGTGCGCCGGGCATGGTCGGCCAGCTGCTGCTTGAGCCGGAGAGCCTTGAATCCGAACATGTTGCTGTCTCCGCGAGATGGATGGCAAAGAACGGTATGGGAGAGCGCTTCTATACTTCTTTGTGGGCGCGCAGATGGGCCGTACGCAGAATGGCCGCTCGATAGGCGGTCTATCGGCAACATGTGCCTCAAGATGACATGATGTCACATTTTGTTACAAAATTGGGTCGGAGCTTTTTGATGTCGCGACATATCCAAAAGCCCGCGGCGGTGATAGGCGCTTGCCGGCTGGGCGCCATGGCGGCTTGCTAGAATCGACCTCCCTTTCCGCGCTCGCCTTCCGCGGGCATTCAAGGCCATCCATGCACGTACTTTTCATTGTTGACCCGCTTCCCGCGCTCAAGGCCTACAAGGACACTTCCGTGGCGATGATGCGGGCGCTCGTGGCGCGCGGCCATAGGCTGAGCGTGGCCATGCAGGGCGATCTCTACGTCATCGACGGCGCGGTGCGCACCGCCTCGCGGCCGATCGAACTCGTGCCCGGTGCGGATCCGCACGGGCACGACTGGTGGCAGGAGGGTCCTGAGGGCGACCAGCCGCTGACGGCGTTCGACGCGGTGCTGATGCGCAAGGACCCGCCGTTCGACATGGAATACGTGTATTCCACCCATTTGCTGGAACGCGCCGAGGCGCAGGGCGCCAAGGTGTTCAATTCCGGCGCGGCCATCCGCAACCACCCCGAGAAGCTGGCGATCGCCGAATTCCCGCATCTGACCGTGCCCACGCTGGTGACCCGCGACATGGCCCGCCTGAAGGCCTTCCACCGCGAGCACCACGACGTCATCGTCAAGCCGCTGGACGGCATGGGCGGCACCGGTATCTTCCGCCTGGCGCCGAAAGAGGCCAACCTGAACGCCATCCTGGAGACGCTGACCGACAACGGCCAGCGCAGCATCATGGCGCAGCGCTACATTCCCGAGATCCTGCAGGGCGACAAGCGGGTACTGCTGATAGGCGGCGAGCCCGTGCCGTACTGCCTGGCGCGCATTCCACAGGCGGGCGAGACCCGGGGCAACCTGGCGGCGGGCGGGCGTGGCGTGGCGCAGCCGCTGTCCGAACGCGACCTGGCCATCGCCCGCGAGCTCGGCCCCAAGCTGGCCGCGCGCGGATTGCTGCTGGTGGGGCTGGACGTGATCGGCGACTACGTCACCGAGATCAATGTGACGAGTCCCACGACCTTCTGTGAAATCACCGAGCAGACCGGATTCGACGTCGGCGCGATGTTCGCGCAGGCCCTGGAGGACGCCGTCTCCGCCCTGCCGGGAGCGAGATCGGCATGACTGGCGTCGTCATCGTTGCGCACGAGCCCCTGGCTTCGTCGCTGCTTTCCTGTGCGTCGCACATCTTCGGCGAACTGTCGGGCGTGCTGGCCTACGATGCCGGCAACGACGAGGATCCCGACCAGATGTTCCGAGCGGTGCTCGAGCGCATCGAGTCCGTGGCGGCCGGCGAGGGGGTCCTGGTGCTGACCGACGTGGTGGGCGCCACTCCTTCCAACCAGACCGACAGGGCCGCGCGCGAGGCTACGCGGCACGGCACGCCCACGACCGTGCTGGCCGGCGTCAACATACCGATGCTGCTGCGCACCTTGCCTTATCGCCACCTTTCCCTTGATGATCTGGCGCAGCGCGCGCTGGCCGGCGGCACGCAAGGCGTCTTGCGCGTCGACGGCGAACCTGAAGACCATTGACCATGCCGAGCATCGACATCGCCGTTATCAACAAGCTGGGCCTGCACGCGCGGGCATCCGCCAAGCTCACCCAGCTCGCGAGCAAGTTCCGCAGCGAGATCCACATCGCCCGCGGTTCGCGCCGCGTCAACGCCAAGAGCATCATGGGGGTCATGATGCTGGCGGCGGGCATGGGCAGCAAGGTCACGGTCGACGCCGAGGGCGAGGATGCCCAGGAGGCCCTGGACCAGATCCAGGCGCTGTTCGCGCAAAAGTTCGGCGAGGCCGAGTAGCCCATGGAAACCTCGATGCTGGCCTTGCACGGACTGGGAGTGTCGCGTGGCTATGCCATTGGCCGCGCCGTGGTCATCGGCGCGGCCGCCCTCGAGGTTTCCCACTACCGCATTGCCGAGGAGGACGTCGAGGCCGAATGCGCCCGCCTCGAAGCCGCCATCCGCGCCGCCTCGGACGAACTGGCCCAGCTGGCCGCCCATCTGCCCGCCGACGTGCCGCGCGAACTCGGCGCCATCCTCCAGGTGCACAGCATGATCCTGGCCGACGCGATGATTTCGCACGAGCCGCTGCAGATCATCCGCACCCGCCACTACAACGCCGAATGGGCGCTGACCGCCCAGGGCCAGGCGCTGGCCGAGCAGTTCGAGCAGATGGACGACGAGTACATGCGCGAGCGCGGCGGCGACGTCCGGCAGGTGATCGAGCGCGTCCTCCACGCGCTGGCCGAGGCGGACGGGCGCCCGCGCAACTTGAAGAGCTCGGCGATCGCCGAGCATGGCGATCCGCTCATCGTCGTCGCTCACGACATCGCGCCTGCCGACATGCTCAAGCTTCGCGGCGCGCGCTTTGCCGCGTTCACCACCGACCTGGGCGGGGCGACTTCGCATACCGCCATCGTGGCCCGAAGCATGGGCGTGCCGGCCGTGGTGGCGCTGGGCGTGGCGCGCACGCTGCTGCGCGACGGCGACATGGTGATCGTCGACGGCGAGGCCGGCGTGCTGCTGGTCAATCCGCCGCCGCGGGTCGTGGCCGAGTACCGGACCCGGCAGGCGGACTACGCCCGCGAACGCGCCACCCTGGCGACGCTGCGCGACGTGCCGGCCATCACGCTGGACGGCGTGGTGGTGTCCATGCTGGCCAACATCGAATTGCCGGAAGAGGCGCAGGCCGCCGTCGACGCGGGCGCCGAGGGCATCGGACTGTTTCGCAGCGAGTTCCTGTTCATGGGCCGCGACGACCTGCCCGGCGAAGACGAGCAGTACGAAGCCTATGCCTCGGTCGTGCGCACGCTGGGCGGCCGGCCCGTGACCATACGGACGCTGGACATCGGCGCCGACAAGACCCTGGACGGCGAGGCCACCGTGGCCACCAACCCGGCGCTGGGCAAGCGCGCCATCCGCTATTGCCTGGCGCACCCTGAACTGTTCGCCACCCAGCTCCGCGCCATCCTGCGCGCCTCGGCGCACGGCCCGGTGCGGGTGCTGATCCCCATGGTCGCCCACCTGCGCGAAGCCCGCGCCGCCTATGCGGCCATCGCCGCGGCCCGGCAGGAGCTCGATGCCCGGGGACAGGCGTACGGCCAGAACATCCTGGTGGGCGCGATGGTGGAGGTCCCCGCGGTCGCGATCGCCATCGAACCGTTCGTCGACGCCTTCGATTTCCTGTCGATAGGCACCAATGACCTGATCCAGTACACGCTTGCGATCGACCGGGCCGACCCCGACGTGGCCGATTTGTACGACCCGCTGCATCCGGCCGTGCTGCGCCTGGTGGCCAACACCATCAACGCCGGCGCGCGCGCCGGCAAGCCCGTGTCGGTCTGCGGCGAGATGGCCGGCGACACCGAACTGACCCGGCTGCTGCTGGGGCTGGGCCTGACGCAGTTCTCCATGCACCCGCAGCAGCTGCTGGACGTCAAGCGCGAGATCCTGCATGCGCATTCCAATGCGCTGCGGACCAAAGTGGCGGCGGTCCTGAACCGGGCGTCGGAAATGGATCTTTCCCTGCTGAACCAATAGGCGCGCGCCTTCTGCGGCGTTTTGCCGCGCCAAGGTCCTATTCCCATGGTGGTGAGTATGTCATAGAATGTTACAAAAACCGACATAGCCAGGTGGAATGAAGAGACCCGCGTCCGCTTCATCGAAGCCGCCGCGCCGTGCCGCGGCCCGAAGCATGGAAAGCCATGAAACGACGACGCGTGCGCTGCGAACCCTGCGCCCTTTGTTCGAGTCATCGTCGCTGGCGGATCTCAGAAAAGTGGTGCGGGACTTTGCAAGCGAGCTCGGTGCCTTGCGCCACGCGCTCGGCATAGTCGAACGCGCGCCCGGCGGTCCGGTGCTGCGCTGGCTGTGCGAGGACGCGCCAAAATGGTGGAGCGGGTTCCGACTCGAGTTCCCGCCGCTGGTCGCAAGAGGCGGATGGCGCGCCGGCCAGATTCGCACGGTGCGTCGCGCGCTGGATGACGTCGCGCCGTTGCCCGCCCATGTCGAGCTGCGCCGCCTCGGGGCCTACAGCGCCGTGTTCCTGGCGGCCGAGGCGCTGCACCCCGGCGACATGGTGGCCTGCCTTTCGTTGCTGTTCACTTCCGGCAGCCGGATGGCCCTGCCGGCCGCGCATGGCCACTTGACGGGCCTGTGCCACCACGCCGCCTCGCTCGTGCTCGACGCCTACCTGCGGCTGCCCAGCCCCGTGCCGGAGCCGGCGCGGCTCTCGGCGCGCGAGCTGGAGTGCCTGCGCTGGGCCGCGGTGGGCAAGACCAGTTGGGAAACCGCCCTCATCCTCGGCGTGAGCGAACGCACGGTGAATTTCCACTTCGGCAATGTCTTCGGCAAGCTCAAGGTCAACAACAAGCAGGCCGCGGTCGCGCAGGCCATCTTCCAGGGGCTGCTGTAGGCGGCGGCCGGCGGGCTTCCCGGGGCCGGGTGATACAATCCTCGCAACTTTACTGGCGCCGATTTGCCTGGTCCGCTTGCGGGCGCCTCATAAATCCTGCTAAAGAGCTCCGTCCATCGTGTCTTCCGATTCGCATCTCGAAGAGGCGTTGACCGCCTTCCTCGACACTCCCGCCGCACCTCCCATCGGCCCTGATTCCGTCGGCATCGTCCAGCCGGAGACCATGGTCTTCGACGAACCGCTGCAGCTTGCGAACGGCACGGCCTTCGGCCCCTATTCGCTCACCATCGAGACCTATGGCCGGCTCAACGCCGACCGGACCAATGCCGTGCTGGTCTGCCACGCGCTGAATGCCTCGCATCACGTGGCGGGCGTTTCGGCCGACGATCCGTCCGACCTGGGATGGTGGGACAACATGGTGGGGCCGGGCAAGCCGCTCGACACCAACCGGTTTTTCGTCATCGGCATCAACAACCTCGGCTCCTGTTTCGGTTCCACCGGGCCGGCCAGCCTCGATCCCAGGACCGGCCGCCCGTACGGCGCGTCGTTCCCCGTCGTGACGGTCGAGGACTGGGTCCATGCGCAGGCGAGGGTGGCGGACCGCCTGGGCATCCGGCGCTTTGCCGCGGTCATGGGCGGATCGCTGGGCGGCATGCAGGCGCTGAGCTGGGCCATCACCTATCCCGAGCGCGTGGCGCATTGCATCGTCATCGCCAGCACGCCGCGCCTGTCGGCCCAGAACATCGCCTTCAACGAAGTGGCGCGGCGCGCCATCATCACCGATCCCGAGTTCCACGGCGGCGATTTCTACGCCCACGGCACGGTGCCGCGCAACGGCCTGTCGGTGGCCCGGATGATCGGACACATCACCTACCTGTCGGGCGACGACATGGCCGAGAAGTTCGGCCGCGCGCAACGTTCGCCCGGGGCCGGCGGCGCATTCCGCTACGGCTACGACGTGGAGTTCGAGGTGGAGTCCTACCTGCGCTACCAGGGCGAGAAGTTCTCCAAGTACTTCGATGCCAACACCTATCTGCTGATCACGCGCGCGCTGGACTACTTCGATCCCGCCAAGCAGACCGGCGGCGACCTCGCCAAGGCGCTGGCGCCGGCCAAGGCCGAGTTCCTGCTGACCTCGTTCACCACCGACTGGCGCTTTCCGCCTTCGTGCTCGCGCGAGATCGTGCAGGCGCTGCTGCGCAACGGCCGCCCGGTCACGTATGCCGAGATCGAGGCGCCGCACGGCCATGACGCCTTCCTGCTCGACGACCCCCGCTACCATGCCGTGGTCCGCGGCTACTACGATCGCGTCGCGCGCCAGCTGGGACTGGTCGGGAATGGAGGTGCGCAATGAGCCGCGCCGCCTTGCGCCCGGACCTGGCGCGCATCGCCGGCTGGATCGCCGACGGGTCGCGCGTGCTCGACCTGGGCTGCGGCGACGGCACCTTGCTTGCCCACCTGCGCGATGCGCAGCAGGCGCGCACCATAGGCGTGGAGATCAGCGACCAGCACGTGATCGAGTGCGCCCGCAAGGGCGTCAACGTCATCCAGCAGAACCTGGAGGATGGCCTCGCCTTGTTCGAGGACGGCCAGTTCGACACCGTCGTGCTGTCGCAGACGCTGCAGGCGGTGCACAACACCGAGCGCATCCTGCTCGAGATGGCGCGGGTCGGGCGCGAGGGCATCGTCTCTTTCCCGAATTTCGGCCATTGGACGCACGGCCTGTCCATCCTGCGCGGACACATGCCGGTCACGGGCCAGATGCCCTACCAGTGGTACAACACGCCCAACATCCACCTGTGCACGCTGAAGGATTTCGAGGCGCTGGCGGCCAAGCTGGACCTGCGCATCCTCGCCCGCGCCACCTTCGCCGACGACAGGGAGATCTCGTGGCTGCCGGGATGGCGCAGCACGCTCGCGGTCTACCGTTTCGCCTCGCCGATGGCGCACGGGGCGAGGGCCGCGTGAATCCCGGCCGGGCCTGCGCAAAGGTGCCCGCGGAGTGAGCCAGCGGCGCGCCCTGCACCGGTTCTACTTCTTCGGGCTGATCGGCCTGGTGCACGCCTATGTCGGGCTGCGCCTCGCACCGGACCTCGCGGCCGTCCCGGGCCTGGGCTTCGCGCTGGCCGCCTTCCTGGTGCTGTCCGCCATCCTGATTCCCACCAGCATGCTTGCGCGCCGGCGCTCGGCGGGCTCCGGGCTGCTGGCCGCCATCTGGGCCGGGTTGTTGTGCATGGGGCTGTTCTCGTCGCTGTTCGTGCTGACGCTGTTGCGCGACGTCCTGCTCGCGGGCGCTTCCGCATTGGCGCTGGTCCTGGACGGATGGCGGCCCGACGCGCTGGCCGGCCCTTCCGCCCTGTTCGTGGTAGCGGCTTCGCTGTTCATGTCCGCCGCGGGCTTCGCCGGCGCCCGCCGCATCGCCCGCGTGACGCGCGTGGACATTCCCCTGGCCGGGCTGCCCGCCGAGCTGGAAGGCTTTGCCATCGCGCAGATCAGCGACATCCACGTCGGCCCCACCATCCGCGCACCCTACGTGCGCCGCATCGTCGAGGCGGTGAACGGCCTGGGTGCCGACATGGTGGCGATCACCGGCGACCTGGTCGACGGCAGCGTGGAAGACCTGCAGGCGCACGTGCGGCCGCTGGCCGGGCTGGCCTCGCGCCACGGCACGTTCTTCGTGACGGGCAACCACGAGTACTACTCGGGTGCGCATGCCTGGGTGGAGGCGCTGCGCGAGATGGGCATGCGGGTGCTGCTGAACGAGCATGCGGTGTTGGACCATGCCGGCCGGAAACTGGTGGTGGCGGGGATCACCGACTTCAGCGCCCACCAATTCGACCCCGATCACCGCAGCGATCCGCAGCGGGCGATGGCGGGGCCGCCGGCGGATGCCGCTGCGCGGCTGGTGCTGGCCCACCAGCCGCGCAGCGCCCCGCAGGCCGCCGCGGCCGGTTTCGATCTCCAGCTCTCGGGCCACACGCATGGCGGGCAATTCCTGCCATGGAACTTCTTCGTGCCGCTGCAACAGCCGTTCGTGACCGGCCTGCATCGCCAGCAGGGAATGTGGGTGTACATCAACCGCGGCACCGGCTACTGGGGGCCGCCGATGCGCTTCGGCGTCCCGTCGGAGATCACGCTGCTGCGCCTGGTGCGGGCCGCGGAGCCGCCAGGCGCCTGAGTCCCGGCACGAAAGCGCGCCGGGTCAGCGGGCCAGCGATTGCTGCACGGCGAAGAGCGGCCGCTGGACCGTTTGCGCGATCAGGACGCCCGCCAGGCTGATGCCGCCTCCCACCACGTGGTAGAGGCGCATGGGTTCGTCCAGCAGGGCGATCGCCAATCCCGCCGTGAGCACCGGCAGGAGATTGATGAAGATGGCGCAGCGGTTGGGGCCGAGGAATTTCACGCCCTGTATCCAGAAGAACGTGAGGATGATGGACGAGAAGATGCCGGCATAGGCGACGAGCGGCACGGTCCTGGCATCCAGTGTCGCCGTGCCGGCCGGCACGGCGAGGAACAGCGGGAACATGAATACCAGCGCGAAGGCGGCCTGCATGTAGGTCGATTGCCAGGCCGGGATGGCCATGCGCCAGCGCTTGAGCAGCACGCCGTAGAGCGAATAGGTCAGCGCCGCGAACAGCATCAGGATGTCGCCCAGGTGCGCGCCTTGGGCCAGCACGGCGCCGATGTCGCCCCGGCCCACCAGGTACAGGATGCCGCCGAACGACAGCACGCCGCCCGCGGCCATGCCGAGCGTGACGGCTTCGCCCAGCAGGGCGGCGCTCAGGATCGCCGTCAGGAGCGGGATCAGCGCGGTGACGATGGCCATGTTGGTGGCGGTGGTGCTTTCCGCGGCGCGATAGGACAGGGCCTGGAACAAGGCCATGGAAAGCAGGCCGCCTATCGCCAGTTGCCACCAGTGGCGCCGGATGGCCTCGCGGTTGCGCCAGATGGGGCGCAGGAGGAAGGGACTCATCAGGCCGACGGCGAGGACCAGCCGGTAGAACGTGATGGCCGTGGGCGAGATGGCCGAGGCGGCCATCTTCGACACGATGACGTTGCCGGCCCAGAAGACGATGGCCAGGAAGGGGAACAGGTATGCGGCGGGGGACATCGAACGGCTCCGGAAATGGGACGTTCGATGTTCCGCCGCCGGGTTTCGGCTGTCTCACGCTAATATGTCCAGACTTATCGAAAAAGTGACAATCCGTGGACGTCGATCAGCACCTGCGCGCAGCCGCCCGGGCCGGCACCGCGATCACCGCCATCGCGGCGGACTACCCCCACGGCCATGTGATCGCCTCGCACAGCCATGCCTATGGCCAGTTGCTCTATGCGATCGAAGGCGTCATGTGCATCGAGGCCGAAGGGGGCCGATGGGTCGTGCCGCCCACGCGCGGCGTCTGGCTGGAGGGCGGGGTCCGGCACCAGGTGCGCATGAGCGGCGACGTGAAAATGCGCACGGTGTTCGTGGCCGCGAACGCCGGCGCCCAGTTGCCCCGGCGCAGTTGCGTGCTGGGCATACCCCCGCTGCTGCGCGAGCTGATCGTGGCCGCGATCGACATCCCGTCCGGTTATGGGCCCGATTCCCGCGATGCCTGCCTGATGCGGCTCTTGCTGCATGAACTGCATGCCTTGCCCGTGCTCCCCCTTCACCTGCCGCTGCCCGTGGATACGCGACTGCGCGCGGTGTGCCGCCGCCTGATCGAGGCGCCGGACGATTGCCGGACGGTCGATGCCTGGGCCGCCGAGGCCGGCATGTCGTCGCGCACGCTGCACCGCCTGTTCCGCCAGCAGACCGGCATGCGCTTCGGTTACTGGCGGCAGCAAGTTCGCCTGCTGGCGGCGCTGGAACGCCTGGCGCGGGGTGATAAAGTGGTCGACGTCGCGCTGGACCACGGCTACCAGAGCCAGAGCGCCTTTGCCGCGATGTTCCGGCGGCATTTCGGCATGCCGCCTACCGCGTTCTATCGCTGACCGTTCCAAGGAGAACCCATGATCTGGAGAGCCTTCGCCGTTGCCACGCTGGCCGTTGCCGCCGGCTGCAGCGCGCCCGTGCCGGCCGCCGCGCCCCAACCTTCGGTGGAGCAGGGGCGCGAGCAATGCAACGCCGAACCGGCCCAGCAACTGGTCGGGCAGAAGCTGAGCTCGGTACTGGTCGAGGAGGCGCGCAAGGCCTCGGGCGCCAAGAGCGCGCGCGTATTGCGTCCGGGCCAGGCCGTCACGATGGAGTTCAATCCCGCGCGGGTGAACGTGGAAGTCAACCGCAGCGAGGTCGTCACCGCGATACGTTGCGGCTGAGGCAGGGCGAGGCCGTTGCGTGGCGCCCCGGTGGGCGCCGCGGGGTCAGCCTGCCGGCCGCCTTCCTGGCGCGGGTTTGGCCAGCGGCGCGTGGCCGCGCAGCGCCGAGGCCGCCTCTTCGATATAGGTGGCCAGGGCCCGGGCTTCCGGGCTGAGCGGCCGGATCGAGGAATAGTAGATCTCGGTCCACAGCTCGATACGGGGCCGGAACGGGCGGGTCACGACGTCGGGAAAAATGCCCGTGGACAGCAGCATGGGATTGATCAGCCCGATGCCGACGTTCTGCTGGACCAGCGCGCAGACGCCCATGGAGGTGCTGGCGACGATGCGCTTGGGGATGGCGATCCCGGCTTCCTGCAGCGTCGCCCGGACCAGGATGGAGGTGGGCGACTCTTCGGGCAGCGCGATCACCGTCGCATTCACCAGGTCCGCCGGCCGCACCACCGGCTTGGCCACCAGCGGATGCCGGCGGTGCAGCGCCGCCACCAGCAGGTCTTCCGAGATGGTGTAGCGCTCGCACAGGTCGACGCTGCTTGCCGTGTTGGGGGCGGGCGGATTGGTCACCCCGAGGTCGACCTCGTGGTGGGCGACCGACTCCAGGACCTTGGGCGGCCCTTCCACCCGCAACTGCACGTTGACGTCGGGATGGCTTTCCTGGAAGCGCTGGATGGCGCTGGGCAGGATGGCGATCAGCGGCGGCGCGTGGGCGGCCACGATGACGGTGCGCACCGAGCCCTGGTCCAGCGCGTAGGCTTCGTCCAGCGCCCATTCCAGGTGCTTGGCGGCCTGTTCGGCGCGGGGCAGCAGGCGGCGCGCCGCGGCGGTGGGCTCGAGCCGGCCGCGCTCCAGGGTGAACAGCGCCACGCCGGTTTCGCGCTCCATCAGGCGCAGGGTCTTGCTGACCGCGGCCTTGGATATGCCCAGCCTGAGCGCGGCCTCGCCCATGCCTCGGCTGCGCATGACCGTGGCGAAGATCTGGAAGTGGCGGCTGTTGAGGAGTCGGGACACGTCAGGGGAGCGGCAACGATCCGGCGGAAATCGTTAACCTCGGGTTAACAAGAAATGCCATTGTCACACATCGCCGCTGCCTACAATTTTTTCCAAGGACGAGCCGGCCCGCGGCAGACGCGGGACCGGGCTGCGTCGCTGTCCAACCATTTCGAGATCGATGTGATGATGCGCAAGCTGTTTCCCGTGCTGGCCCTGTCGGCCCTGATTCCCGTGGCCGCCGTGGCCGATTCCTTCCCCGCCAAGCCGGTCACCATCGTGGTGTCGGTGCCGGCCGGAGGCACTATCGACGCGATCGCCCGCATGGTCGCCAAGGACCTGGGCGAGACGCTCGGCAAGCAGTTCGTGGTCGAGAACCGCCCCGGCGCCAACGGCAACATCGCGGCGGACTATGTGCGCCGCGCGCCCGCCGACGGCTACACGCTGCTGATGCTGGCCTCCAGCACCCTGGCGCTGGGCCCGTACGTGATGCAGAACGTGCCGTTCGACCCGATCAAGGATTTCGCGCCGGTGGCGATGACCGCCGGGCTCAACATGGCGCTGCTGGTCCATCCCAAGGTGGGCGTGTCGGACGTCAAGGGCCTCGTCGAGAAGATGAAGGCCAACCCCAACAAGCTCAATTACTCGTCGACCGGCAACGGTTCCTTCCCTCACGTGGCCGGAGCGCTGCTGAACCTGGAAACCAACACGCTCGCCACCCACGTGCCGTACAAGGGCCTGGCGCCGTCCATCCAGGACCTGCTGGCGGGGCAGGTGGATTTCACCTTCGATTCGGGCAGCGCCGTCCACGTCAAGTCCGGCAAGCTCAAGGCCCTGGCGGTGATCGGCCCCAAGCGCGCGTCCGCGCTGCCTGATGTCCCCACCTTCCGCGAGGCGGGATTGCCCGAGCTGGAGAAGGTCAGCGGCTGGCATGGCGTGTTTGCTCCCGCCGGTACGCCGCCGGAGATCATCAAGCGGCTGAATGCCGAAATCAACAAGAGCCTGAAGAAGCCCGAGTCTGTCGAGCGCATCCAGGCCATGGGCTTCGAAAGCGTGACTACCACGCCCGAAGAACTGGGCAACGCCCTGCGTACCGAATACAAGAACTTCGGCGAACTGATCGCCAAGACCAAGATCTCGGCGTACTGATTCCCGGCTGCCGCCTGCCGCCGCCCGGCGCCTGACCGGCCGGCGGCGTCTTTCTCTTTCCATTCTTTCTTGCATCGCCCGTGCGGAGGGTGAGGGGCGTGTTCGTCCTTTCCCCCCGCCCGCGGCCCGGACGGAGCTGATGTCCATGCCTAGTTTCCAATTCGATACCACACCTCGCATCGTGTGCGAGCAGGGCGCCGCGCTCAGGCTGGCCCGGCTCCTGCAGGCTGGCGGCCACCGGCGCGCGTTCATCGTGACCGATCCCGGGCTGGTCCGGGCCGGACTGGTCGATGCGCCGGCAGAGGCCTTGCGCGCGGCGGGCGTGAACGTGACGGTCTACGACCGCGTCCAGGCCGACCCGCCCGAGCACGTCGTGCAGGAGGCGGCGGCCGCCGCGCGCCAGGACCGCGCCGAATGCGTGATCGGCCTGGGCGGCGGCAGTTCGCTCGATACCGCCAAGCTGGTGGCGCTCCTCGCGGCTCGTCCGCAGGCGCTGGCGGACATCTATGGCGTGCAGCGCGCCGCCGGGCCGCGTCTGCCGCTGGTCCAAGTGCCCACCACGGCCGGCACCGGCTCCGAAGCGACGCCGACCGCCGTGGTTTCCACGCCCGATCACCAGAAGCGCGGCGTGATCAGCCCGCTGCTCTTTCCGGACGTGGCCGTGCTGGACGCGACCCTGACGGCGGCCCTGCCGCCCGGGCCCACGGCCATGACGGGCATCGACGCCATGGTGCATGCGATCGAGGCCTACTCCACGCGCCACAAGAAAAATCCCATGTCGGACATGCTTGCCGTGCGCGCCTTGCAGCTGTTGCATGCGCACCTGGATCGCGCGACCGGGACGGGCGGCGACATCGAGAGCCGCGAAGCCATGCTGCTGGGGTCGCTGCTGGCCGGCATGGCCTTCGCCAATGCGCCGGTGGCGGCGATCCACGCGCTCGCCCATCCGCTCGGCAGCCATTTCCATGTTCCGCACGGGCTGGCCAATGCCCTGGTCATGGTGCCCATCCTGCGCTTCAACCTGCCCGTGGCCGCGCCGCTCTACGCCGAATTGGGGCGCGCGCTCGACGACGGCCTGCGGGACGCCGGCGATGCGGCCGCCGCCGAAGCCTTCATCGAGACGATGCAGGCGCACGTGGCCCGGTCGCCGATCCCGCAGCGCCTGCGCGAAGTGGGCGTGCGGGAACGCGACCTGCCCGTCCTGGCGGAAGCCGCGATGACCGTGGACCGGCTGCTGACGAACAACCCGCGCGAGCTGACCCAAGCGGACGCGCTCGCCATCTACACCCGAGTTTTCTAGTGCCCGGACGGAGCCAGACCATGACCGAACACATCAAGACCCTGATCGCGGGCGCCTGGCGGGATGCCTCCGGTCCGCAGTACGCGACCGAGTACCCGGCCGACGGCAGCACCGTGGCCACGCTGCATGCCGCCACCGCCGCGGACGTGGACGAGGCCGTGCAGGCGGCCGAACGGGCCCGGCTGCAGCCCGCGTGGGCGGGCCTCAAGCCCCATGAACGGGCGGGCATGCTCTATCGCATCGCCGCGGGGATCCGCGACCGGGCGGAAGCGCTCGCGCAATTGCAGCGCCTGGACAACGGCAAGCCCATCAATGAAACCCGGGCGCTGGTGGCCAGCGCGGCCGGCACTTTCCAGTTCTTTGCCGCCGCCTGCGAGACGATGGAGGACACCATTACGCCGTCGCGCGGCGATTACGTCAGCATGAGCGTGCATGAGCCGCTGGGCGTGGTGGGCGCCATCACACCGTGGAATTCGCCTATCGCCAGCGAAGCGCAGAAACTTGCCCCGGCGCTGGCGGCCGGCTGCGCGGTGGTGTTCAAGCCGGCGGAGATCACGCCTCGCATGGCCATCGAGCTCGCCCGCATCGCGCAGCAAGCCGGTGTGCCGGACGGCATCATCAGCGTGCTGCCCGGCAAGGGCTCCGTCGTGGGCGATGCGCTGGTGCGCCATCCGCTCATCCGCCGCATCGCCTTCACCGGCGGGACGACCGTGGGCCTGGGCATCGCCCGGCTGGCGGCCGAGCGCCTGATGCCGACCTCGCTGGAGCTGGGCGGCAAATCGCCCACCATCGTCTGCGCGGACGCCGACCTGGACCACGCGGTGGCGGGCGTGCTGTTCGGCATCTTCAGTTCGTCCGGGGAGTCGTGCATCGCCGGCTCGCGCGCGTTCGTGCATGCCAGCGTGTACGAGGCCTTCAAGGAACGCCTGCTCGCGGGCGTGAAGGCCCTGCGCGTGGGCGACCCGGCGAGCGAACGGACCCAGATGGGGCCGCTGGTCAGCCACGCGCACCGCGAGTCGGTCGAGCGCTACGTGCAACTCGGGGTGGACGAGGGTGGCAAGGTGCTGGCCGGCGGCAAACGGCCTATCGGCGACGAATACGGCCGCGGCAGCTATTACCTGCCCACCGTCATCGAGGGACTGCCCAACCAGGCCCGCATGTGCCAGGAGGAAATCTTCGGCCCGGTCCTCGCGCTGCTGCCCTGGAGCGACGAGTCCGACCTGATCGCCCAGTGCAACGACAGCATGTATGGTCTGGCCTCGGGCATCTGGACGCGCGACTACAAGACCGCCTGGCGCATCGGCGCGGCCCTGCAGACCGGCACGGTATGGGTCAATACCTACAAGCTGTTCTCGGTCAGCACGCCGTTCGGCGGCGTGAAGATGAGCGGGACCGGCCGCGAGAAGGGCCGCCTCGGCATCCTGGAATACACGAACCAGAAGAGCTATTACTGGGGCACGAACGCCGCGCCCCTGCCCTGGAGCCGGTAAGGGCGGGCAGTAGGCGCGCGCGGCGATCAGGCTGGGTCCAGGGATCGGGAATTCAGTTCTTCATGGACTGTATCCGTTGCCGGAGTCGGTCGTTCTCGGGGCGGCCGGCGCCGCCGGCGCGCGCGCCATCCAGGCGATCAGCGAGGAGCGCATGGCCTCTTCCACCGACATGTCGATGGGCGTGAGCCAGGACGTCGGCACGAACACCGTGTAGCCGCCGATCATGTAGCCCATGGGCAAGTACACCGCGACCCGTTCGCCGGGCAGGAAGCCTTCGGGCAGCCCAACGGTGCTGCGGCGCGTGACCAGGCCCACCAGCTCGAGCTCCTGTCCCGGCAGGCGCAGGATGACGACCTGCTGGCCGCCCTGCGCCGTGCTGGGCGAGAAGTAGTCGGCGAAGCTCTTGAGCGAGGAATAGATGCTCTTGATGACGGGAATGCTGGTGAAGGGCCATTCCACGTAGGACAGCAGGCGGCGCACCCGGTGCTTGGACACCATCATGCCGACCGCGATGATGCAGAGCACGCCCAGTATCAGCCCCATGCCGGGAAAGTAGAAATCGCCGACGAAAGGATGCAGCACCGCCAGCGCCAGGGCTTCCATCCATGATATGCACACATAGAGCAGATAGATGGTCAGCGCCAGGGGCAGGATGGTGATCAGGCCACGGAAAAAATACTTGTACATGGGCTTCATCGCAGACTCCTGCGGCCAGGGAAAAGCCGCCGCGCGCGGCGGCGGCCGCGGCGCCAAGCATAGCAGCAGAACGGGCGCGGCCGCCGGCCGCGCGGGAGATCAGGCCGGGACGCGGAACCGGAGGACGCCGTCGGCGCCGGTTTCGCGGCTCACCACGCCCTGGTAGTAGAGCATGTGGAGATGGGCGATGGCCTCGCCCAGCGCGAAGGTCATCTGGTGCAGGTCGAGCTTGCGCTTGAACAGTACCGGCACGATGTCGTAGGCCGACTTGGCCTGGCCGGTACAGGCTTCCTTGACCCGCGAGAGGTGGTCGGCATGGTGGGCATGCTGCTGGGCGATGCGCGTATGGATGCCGACGAAGGGCCGGCCATGCGAGGGCAGCACCAGCGCGTCGGCCGGCACGTGGGCGTAGCCGCCGAGGGAATCCAGGTAGAGCTGCAGCGGGTTGCTTTCCGGATCGATGTCGGTGACGCTGACGTTGGTGGAGATGCGCGGCAGCACCATGTCGCCGGAGATGACGATGTTCAGCTCCTTGCAGTACAGCGAGATGTGCTCCGGGGCATGGCCGTAGCCGGCGATGGCCTGCCATTCGTGGCCGCCGATGCGCAGCACGTCGCGGTCCATGATGCGGTTGAAGTGCGCCGGCACCTGGGGCACGAGCTGGGGATAGTAGCGGGTGCGGGCGCGTACGCCGGCCAGCGCCTCGGGGTCGGTCATGCCGTTGCGCTCGAAATGGGCCGCCATCCGCTCGCCGCCGGAAATGGCCTTGCCTTCCACGAACAAGTGGGCCGTGAGGAAGTCGGTGGCGCTCATCTGCAGCGGCACGCCCCATTTCTCGGTCAGCCAGTGGGCCAGGCCGATGTGGTCGGGATGCATGTGGGTGACGATGACCCGCACCACCGGCAGCCCGTCGAGCTGGGTGGCGAACACTTGCTCCCACAGCGCCTTCACTTCGTCGCGCGCGATGCCGCAGTCGACGATGGTCCAGCCGTCGCGTCCCTCGAAACGGTCCCGCAGCAGCCACAGGTTGATGTGGTCCAGGGCGAAGGGCAGCGGCATGCGGATCCAGCGTATGCCGGGCGCGACCTCGATCGCCGCGCCGGCTTCGGGCAGCGTGTCGCCCAGCGGGTATTTCAGTTCGTGTTCGAGAGGATTCATGACGGGTCCGGGGTGCCTGGCCGGTTTTGGGCGGCCCCGCGTGCGGGGGACTAAAATGGGCAGGCAACTTGTTGGTAAATTACAGCTAGTGTACCCATTGCCCGGCAGGCGCCCTCCCGGCCGGCTCGAGCCGCGCCGCTGCACACCATCCGCGCGCCCCATGTGGCGCCTGCCGTTTTCCAGAACCAGGAGTCGAAGATGTCGGATCCCGTAGTCATCGTATCGGTCGCCCGCACCCCCATGGGTGCCATGCTGGGCGAACTCTCCGGATTGTCCGCCAACCAGCTGGGGGCGGTCGCCATCAAGGCTGCGGTCGAGCGCGCGGGCCTCAAGCCCGAGCAGATCCAGGAAGTGATCATGGGCAACGTGCTGCAGGCCGGCCAGGGCCAGGCGCCCGCCCGCCAGGCCGCCCTTGGCGCCGGGCTGCCGCTGCCGGTGGGCTGCTCCACCATCAACAAGATGTGCGGCTCCGGCATGAAGGCCGCGATGCTGGCGCACGACCTGCTCGTGGCCGGCAGCGTCCAGGTCGCCGTGGCCGGCGGCATGGAGAGCATGACCAACGCCCCCTACCTGGTTCCCAAGGGGCGCCAGGGCTACCGCTACGGCCACGCCACCATGTACGACCACATGGCGCTGGACGGCCTGGAAGACGCCTACGACCGTGGCCGCGCCATGGGCGTGTTCGCCGAGGAATGCGCCGCCAAGTACCAGTTCACCCGCGAGCAGCAGGACGCCTATGCGCTCGAGTCGCTGCGCCGCGCCAAGGCCGCCAACGAGGACGGCAGCTTCGAATGGGAGATCGCGCCCGTCACCGTGGCCGATCGCAAGGGCGAGAAGGTCATCGCCCGCGACGAGGCGCCCTTCAAGGCCATGCCCGAGAAGATCCCGACCCTCAAGCCCGCGTTCAAGAAAGACGGCACCGTTACCGCCGCCAACGCTTCGTCCATTTCCGACGGCGCCGCCGCCTTGGTGATGATGCGCGCCTCCACCGCCGAGAAGCTCGGCGTCAAGCCGCTGGCCCGGGTGGTCGCGCACGCCGAGCATTCGCAGGAGCCGCAGTGGTTCACCACCGCGCCGGTGGGGGCGCTGGCCGCGCTGTTCGCCAAGACCGGCTGGAAGGCGGAAGACGTCGACCTCTACGAGATCAACGAAGCTTTCGCCGTCGTGACCATGGCCGCCATGACCGAACACAAGCTGCCGCACGAGAAAGTCAACGTGCACGGCGGGGCGACCGCGCTGGGCCACCCCATCGGTGCGAGCGGCGCGCGGCTGATCGCGACCCTGCTCGGCGCCATGCGCCAGCGCAAGGTCAAGCGCGGCGTGGCGTCGCTGTGCATCGGCGGCGGCGAGGCCACCGCCATGGCCTTCGAGCTGCTCTGAGCGCCAGGGCTGCATGACGCAACACGCAGCGGCCGGCGGCAAGCCGGCCGGACGGGGCGCGAGCGCCGGCCCGGCGGACCGGCCCGTCGCCGGCGCCAGCCAGGCGGGCGACGCGGTCAAGCCCAGCGACGCCTACGTGCAGTCGTTCGCGCGGGGGCTCGCGGTCATCCGCGCGTTCAATGCCGAGCGCCCCGCCATGACGCTGACCGAGGTCGCCGATGCCGCGGGACTGACGCGGGCGGGCGCGCGCCGTATCCTGCTGACCTTGGTGCAACTGGGCTACGTGGTCGCCGAGGGGCGCCTGTTCCGGCTGACGCCCCGCATCCTGGAGCTCGGCTTCGCCTACCTTACCTCCATGCCGTTCTGGGACCTGGCCGAGCCCATCATGGAGGAACTGGCCAACGAGGCGCACCAGTCCTGTTCCGCAACGGTGCTCGACGGCACGGACATCGTCTACGTGCTGCGCATTCCCACCGGCCGCATCATGTCCATCAACCTCGGCATAGGCAGCCGCCTGCCGGCCTATTGCTCGGCCATGGGGCGAGTGCTGCTGGCCGGGCTGGCCGACGAGGAAATCGAGGCGGTGCTGGGCCGCTCCGAGCTGCGCGCCCACACGCCGCTGACCGTGACCGATCCCGTCCGGCTCAAGGAGGCCATCCTCAAGGTGCGCCAGCAAGGCTGGTCGCTGGTGGACCGCGAACTGGAGACGGGGTTGGTCGCCATCGCCGCGCCCATCCGCGATCGCAGCGGGCGCACCGTCGCGGCGCTGAACCTGAGCGGGCAGGCGCACCGCATCACCGCGCGGCAGATGCAGGACGACCTGCTGCCCCTGCTGTGCCGGGCCGCCGAGCGCATTAACGATTTGATGAAGCGCGTGTAACCTTGGAAGACTCTGCCCACGCCTTGCTTCCGGGAGCGCCGATGAACGAGCCATACCCGTGTGCGCCGCTGATACGCGAGATCGGCCGGGGCAAGGACGGCTCCCGCGCGCTGGCGCGCGAGCCGGCGCGCGAATTGATGGGAGCGATGCTCGACGGCCGGGTGAGCGACCTGGAGCTGGGGGGCGTGCTGCTGGCGCTGCGGATGAAGGGCGAATCGGTGTCCGAGGTGGCCGGCTTCCTGGATGCCGCCGAAGCGCGCATGGCGCGCGTGACCCTGCCAGGAGGCGGCCCCGCGGTGGTCCTGCCTACCTACAACGGCGCCCGCCACGCGCCCAATCTGGTGCCGCTGCTGGCCTGGTCGGTGGCGCAGGCCGGCGTGCCGGTCCTGATGCACGGGCAGGCTTCGGACCCGAGCCAGCCCGGCGCCGGTTCAAATATCTCGCGGGTGCCGACGCTCGAGATCCTGGAGGCGCTCGGCATTCCCGCTTCTCCCGATACCGGGTCGGCCGCGCAGGCGCTGGGCGACCGGGGCCTGGCCTACCTACCCCTGGCGGCGGCGAGCCCGGGGCTGGCGCGCCTGGTGAGCCTGCGCCGCATCCTTGGCGTACGCAACGTGGCGCATACCCTCGCCAAGCTGCTGCGGCCGGTGCGGGGCCCGAGCCTGTTGCTGTCGGCCTATACCCATCCCGAATTCGGCGCCATGCTGGCGGAACTGTTCGCGCTGCGGCGCGAGCCGGCGCTGCTGATGCGCGGCACCGAAGGCGAAGCGGTGGCCAACACCCGTCGCCCCCAGCGCATCGCGCGATGGCTGGACGGCGCGCAAGACACGGCGGTGGAAGGCGCCGAACGCGCCGAGGCGCAACTGCCCGGCCTGCCGCCGCGCGATGCCGCCGCCACCGCCGACTGGGTGCGCGCGATCCAGCAGGGGCGGGAATCCTTGCCGGCGCCGATCGCGGCCCAGCGCGACGCCATCCTGGACACCGTCGCGCGCATGGGGAGGGCGGCATGAGCGCGCCCGCCCGGCCGCCCGAAGGGCGCGCTCCCTCCCCCGGGGAGGATGTCGCGCAGCGACAGGAGGGTAGTCCAGTGAGCTCGCGCGGCATCGTGCTGTTCGCCCATGGCTCGCGGGATCCGCAATGGGCGCGGCCGCTGGAGCGCCTGGCGCAGGCGGTGGGCGCGCGCGATCCCGGCGCGGCGGTCGAGACCGCCTTTCTCGAACTCATGCCCCCCACGCTGGAGACGGCGGTGGCCCGGCTCGTGGCCCGGGGTGCGACCGACATTGCCGTCCTGCCGGTATTCTGGGCGGCGGGCGGCCACGTGACGCGCGACCTGCCGCGGCTGCTGGCGCAGGCCGAGGCGGCGCATCCCGGGGTCCGGCTCACGGCGTTGCCGGTCCTGTCCGAGCTGCCGGGCGTCCTGGATGCCGTGGCGCAAGCAGCGTTGCAGTCCGGCGCGGGCCGATCTCCCTGAGGCTTCGCGCCGGCCGGTACACACGATTCATTGCACACCTACACGGAGCATTCACCATGATGACGATCTGGGGCCGCCTGACTTCCATCAACGTAGCCAAGGCGGTGTGGACCGCCCAGGAACTGGGGTTGAAATTCGAGCGCATCGACGTGGGCGGCCCATACGGCGGCCTGGATAAGCCGGAATACGTGGCGATGAATCCCAACAGCAAGATCCCCACGCTGGACGACGACGGCTACATCCTCTGGGAATCGAACTCCATCGTCCGCTACCTGGCCGCGACCTACGGCGCCGGGACGCTGTGGCCCAGCGATCCGCGCGAGCGCGGGCTGAGCGACCGCTGGCTCGACTGGCAGGCCACCGAGTTCGGGCCGGCCTTGACGCCGGCCTTCTGGGGCCTGATCCGGCAGACCGAAGCGCAGCGCAATCCGCAAGCCATCGCCGACTCCATCGCCCGCACCAATCGCCTGCTGGGCGTGCTCGAGGGCGTGATGGCGGACGGCCGGCAGTACGTGGCCGGCGATCGCTTCACCATGGGAGACATCGCCGTCGGCTGCGCGGTGGACCGCTGGTTCCTGATGCCGGTCGAACGCCCCGAGACGCCGGCGCTGGCCCAGTGGTACGAGCGCGTCAGCGGCCGGCCCTCGGCGCAGGGCGTGTTGAAGCAGAAGCTGGCATGATCCGCGAAATCCTCAGGATGGGCGATGAACGGCTGCTGCGTATCGCCAAGCCTGTCGAACGGGTAGGCACGCCGGAGCTCGAGTCGCTCATTCGCGACATGTTCGACACCATGGAAGCGGCCGGGGGCGTGGGATTGGCCGCGCCCCAGATAGGCGTGGACCTGCAAGTGGTGATCTTCGGCTTCGACCACAGCGAGCGCTATCCCGACGCGCCGGCCGTGCCGCGCACGATCCTCGTCAACCCGGTCATCACGCCGTTGTCCGAAGAGCGGGAAGAAGGATGGGAGGGCTGCCTGTCGGTACCGGGACTGCGCGGGTCCGTGCCGCGCCATGTCTCGATCCGCTATACCGGCGTCGACCCCTCGGGCGCGCCCATCGACCGCGTCGCCGAAGGCTTCCATGCGCGCGTCGTCCAGCACGAATGCGACCATCTCATCGGGCGCCTGTATCCTTCGCGCATCGAGGATTTCTCCAAGTTCGGCTTCACCGAAGTCCTGTTCCCCGGCCTGGACCCGCGCAGCGACGACTGACCGCCCGCCGCCCCGGCCCGCCGACGCTATAAGATACGGCCGGGGGAACAACGGAGATCAGCCACCCATGGCGGAAAGTCTGCTGTCGATCGGCCTGGAAGTCGCAGCCATCCACGTGCTGGGCATCATCGCCGCATGCCATGCCGTCATGAACACCCGCACCTCGCAGGGCGCGGTGGCCTGGGCGGTGGCGCTCGTTTCGATTCCGTACCTGACGCTCATCCCCTATCTGTTCCTGGGCCGCAGCCGCTTTGCGGGCTATGTGGACGAACACCGGTTCAACAGTGCGCGGGCGCGGGCCCGCACGGAAGCCGAGGTCAACCAGTCCCAGCTTACCGTGAACGCGCGCCGCGACGCGGCGGCCGAGCCTGCGCTGCGCCGTTTCGTGGCGCTGGATCGCCTGGTCGGCCGCCGGTTCCTGGCGGGCAACGAGGTCAGCCTGCTGCGCAACGGCGCAGCGACGTTCGACGCGATCTTCGCCGCCATCGGCCGCGCCGAGCGCTACGTGCTGGTGCAGTTCTTCGTGGTCCGCGACGACCCGCTGGGCCGCGAACTGCATCGCCGCCTGCTGGAACGCGCGGCGGCCGGCGTCAAGGTCTATTTCCTCTACGACGGCATCGGCAGCCACGCCCTCGCGCGGCGCTACGTCGAGTCCCTGCGGGCCGGCGGCGTCCAGATCCATGCCTTCGCGATACGGCGCTTCAGCAACCGGTTCCAGCTCAACTTCCGCAATCACCGCAAGATCGTCGTGGTCGACGGGCAGACGGCATTCGTCGGCGGCCACAATGTCGGCGTGGAGTACCTGGGCGAGAACCCCAGGCTGTCGCCATGGCGGGACACGCACATCCGGCTTTCGGGACCCGTCGTCGCGCAGGTCCAGCGCACCTTCAGCGAAGACTGGTACTGGGTCACCCAGGAGCTGCCCGACCTGCACATGCCCGAGACCACACCCGGCGACATGATGTGCCTGGCCGTGCCCAGCGGTCCCGCCGATCACCAGGAAACCGGCTCGCTGTTCATGGTGCAGGCCATCCAGGCGGCGCAGCGGCGCATCTGGCTGGCGTCGCCGTACTTCGTGCCCGATTCGGCCGTGCAGTCGGCATTGCGGCTGGCGGTGCTGCGCGGCGTGGACGTGCGGGTGCTGGTGCCCTGCCGTCCCGATCATTTCACGGTCTACCAGGCTTCCCTGTTCCACACCTACGAGGCGGTGCGCGCCGGCGTGAAAATCTATCGCTACCAGCCCGGATTCCTGCATCAGAAGGTGGTGCTGGTCGACGACGATACGGCGGCCGTGGGCAGCGCCAACCTGGACAACCGTTCCTTCCGGCTCAATTTCGAATTGACCGTGCTGACGGTCAGCCCGGCCTTTGCCGCCGACGTGGAGGCGATGCTGCTGGCCGACTTTGCCCATGCGGTGGAAGTGAAGCCCGACGAGTGGGCGCGCATCCCCTTGCTGCCGCGCGTCGTGATGCACGTGGCGCGAATGTTCGCGCCGGTGCTGTAGCCGGTTGCCGGGCGGCCGCTTTTTTTGCGCGCCCTCCCGGCGCGGCCTCAGTGGCGCACCAGGACGTGCGGACCGATCTCCTCGATGGTCCGCGTGCCGGTGAGGGCCATGCTGACGTCGAGTTCGCGCTGGATGATGCCCAGCGCGGCATCGACGCCGGGGCGTCCCATGGCGCCCAGCCCGTACAGGAAGGCGCGTCCTATCATCGCGCCGCGCGCGCCCAGGGCCAGCGCCTTGAGCACATCCTGGCCGCTGCGCACGCCGCCGTCGAACAGCACTTCGGTCTTGTCGCCCACGGCCTCGACGATGGCGGGCAGGGCGGCGATGGACGAGAGCGCGCCGTCGAGCTGGCGTCCGCCGTGGTTGCTCACCACGATGGCGTCCGCGCCGCAGGACGCGGCGATGCGGGCGTCCTCGGGATCAAGGATGCCTTTCATGATGAGCTTGCCGCCCCATTGCTGCTTGATCCACTCGACGTCCTTCCACGACAGGGTCGGGTCGAACTGCCGGGCGGTCCAGCGGGCGAGGCTGTTGATGCCGTCGGCATCCTTGACGTAGCCCGCCAGGTTGCCGAAGGTCTTGCGCCTGGAGCCGAGCATGCGCAGCGCCCAGGCGGGCTTGCTCGCCAGGTCCAGCAGGTTGCCCACGGTCGGCCGCAGCGGCACGGTCATGCCGTTCTTCAGGTCCTTGTGGCGCTGGCCGAGGATCTGCAGGTCCAGGGTCAGGACCAGCGCCGAGCACTTGGCGGCCTTGGCGCGCTGGATCAGCGACGCGATGAACTCGCGGTCGCGCATCACGTACAGCTGGAACCAGAACGGCTTGGTAGTGGCCGCCGCCACGTCCTCGATGGAGCAGATGCTCATCGTGGACAGGGTAAAGGGAATGCCGAACTGCTCCGCCGCCTGCGCCCCGAGGACTTCGCCATCGGCCCACTGCATGCCCGCCAGGCCGGTGGGCGCAATGGCCACGGGCATGCTCACTTCCTGCCCCAGCAGCGTGCTCTTGGTCGAGCGGTTGTCGACGTTGACCGCGACGCGCTGGCGCAGCTTGATGGCGGCCAGGTCGTCGGTGTTGGCGCGGTAGGTGCACTCGGTATAAGAGCCGCTGTCGGCGTAGTCGTAGAAGGCGCGGGGCACGCGCTTCCTGGCGAGCTGGCGCAGGTCTTCGATGCAGGTGATGACGGGCATGGGGAAATCCGGTAATTCGAGAGGGGGCGGCGCAAGGCCGTATGGGGGCTTATTTTGCTACAGATGAGCCAGGAGCGGCCCGTCACCGCGTGCGATGCGATCTCGCCGGACCGAGCGCGGGCCGGGCGCACCGTGCATCGCCGGGGTCCGGGTACGAAAGCTGCTGCCGGTACCGGCCCTATTGCAGGAGCCGATCATGAAGCAACCGCCCGATCCGAATGCCGGCGCGCCGCGCCCGCGCCACGTTTCTTCCGAGGACGCCCCGCGTCCCGACATGGACCATCCTCCCGGTGCGCCGGGAGCCACGACGGAGTTCGACCGGGGAACGGCGCAAGCCAGCCAGGAAGCGCGAACCGGGACGCTGCCCGGTTCCGATGATTTCACGCCCGCGCAGCGCGGCCAGCAGGGCGCCGACGTGGAGGTGCGCAGCGACGGCGCCGAGGGTAACGCCAAGCGCGAAGGCGATTCGGAAGAACGGCACGCCCCCGCGGCTGGCAGCGGCAACACGCTGGGTGAAGGCATGACTGCCGGCGGCACGGAGGGCGTGGAGCGCCGGCGGGAATGGCTCGAGCGTGTTGAAAAAGAAGGGGAGGATTGAAATACCGGGCGCCAGTGCCTGGGCCGGCGTCCGATCGCGGCGGCAGGCCGCCCGCCATCGTTTCGCGCAAGCCGGGGCGACTGGCTTCAGGCCAGGTCGGGATCGCGCCCCTTGCGCCGCGGCGGATCCGCCGCCGGCGGTATCTCGCCGGGCATTTTCCTGCCGACGTCCGCGGGCTCCGACCCGGATGGGGGCTCGACCTTCTCGCGCGGCTTGCCTTCGGAGCCCACGCCGAGCCAGTTCGGGTCGGCGGGGCGTTCCCGTATGACGGTGGCGGGCTTGGGGGCGGTGTCTGGCTTGTCGGGTTTCATGGGATAGGCCTCCGGAAAGGCCGCTGCGCAGCAAGACGCGTGCCCCGGGCCCTGGCATGGATCTCAGGAGAATGGAGCGATCGATCATGAAAAGCGCGTCCCTGGCCGAAGTGGTATGGGTTCCCTCCAGGCTGTTCCGCTGGTCGGGTTATCTGCTGGGTTTTGCGTTGGGCGGGTTCTTCGACGGCATCCTCCTGCACCAGATCCTGCAATGGCATCACTTGCTCAGCGGGCTCGAGGGCGGGCCATGGCGCGACCTGCGGGTGCAAGTCATGGCAGACGGCCTGTTCCACCTGGCGATGTACGTGGTGGCGCTGGCGGGACTGTGGGCGTTGTGGCGCACGCGCGCTCAGTATGGGCAGCCGGGCGCGGGCCGGCTGCTGTGGGCGTATGTATTGATCGGGTTCGGCGCTTGGCACGTGCTGGACGCGGTGCTGTCCCATTGGCTGCTGGGCATACACCGCATACGGATGGACGCGGCGAATCCGCTGTTGTGGGACTTGGCGTGGTTCGTGGTGTTCGGCCTGGGCATCGCGGCTGCCGGCTGGGGGCTGCGGCGGCGTGGAGGCGGCAAGCGGGGCGGCGGACGGGCCGGCTTGGCGGCGCTGCTCGCCGCCGTGGCCATCGCCTTGCCGTGGTCGCTGCGTCCGCCGCCCGGCACGAACGCGGTCGTGGTCCTGTTCACGCCGGGCACCACCGCGCCCGAGGCCCTGGCAACCTTGAGCCGCGTCGATGCGGATCTTCTGTGGAGCGATGCGTCGGGCCAGCTCTGGGCGATCAGGCCGGGGGCGGGTTATCGCACCTCGGCGCTCTATCGCCACGGTGCCATGTGGGTAGGCGGCTCGCTGTTGCCGGCGGCGTGTCTGGGCTGGTTCAAGGCCTGAGCCCTCAGCCCAGCGCCAGCCCGGCGAGGCCCGCCGCCAGGCTGAGCAGGCCGCCGTGGGGAACCCAGGAAGGGCGGAAGCTGATGAGCAGGGTGCAACAGAAGGCCGCGAACCCTGTCACCGCGATCCATAGCGCGAGGCCGACCGAGACGCCCCATCCGGCCGCCGCCGGCAGCGCCGCGATGGCCAGCAGGGCCCAGCCCGCGCCGCGCAGCCAGGCCAGTGCCGGCGCGGCCGGGCCGTGTGCGCCATGACGGTATCTTTCGCTGGCCATGGCCAGGCAAGTCATGGCGGCATAGGCCAGGGCCGCCGTCGAGAAGAGATTCATGACGCGGCCTCGTTCCCGCCCGGCGCGGAGGGCGCACGCGCGGGAAGACGGTTTTTCCGGGCAGGCGCGGGACGGCCGATGCGCGCGGCGGCCCAGGCCAGCAGTACCCCGGCCAGCACGGCGGCCAGGTCGAAGCCCGCGATGGCCCACTGCCCGGCGGGGATGCTCGTGGCCAGGCCGTGGCCGCCGGTCCAGGCGTTCAGCAGCGGGATCGCCGCGAACAAGGCCGCCGCCGCGCCCAGCTGTTCCTGCCAGGCCCGCGCGTGGGGCCGGACCAGCGCATGGGCCAGCGCCAGCGCCCAGACGATGAAGAAGCCGCGTATCTCCCAGTCGGCCCGGCCCGCCATGCCGGCGGGCAGCAGCCGGTTGCAGAAGAAGTAGGCCGCCGTCGCCACGGCCAGCCCGGCGATGGCGGCGACGTTCAGGACCTCTACCAGGCGATGTCCGGCCGGCGTGCGGCCGAGCCGCGCGCGCTCGGGCAGGCGCTTGGACACCCACAGCATGAGGCCCGTGGCGACCATCAGCGTGCCCAGCACGCCGGACAGGAACAGGATCCAGCGCATGGCCGGACCGGCGAACCGGCCCAGGTGCAGGCTCGCCATGACGTTGTAGGTGGCCCGCACGGCCGAGGGTGCCGCGGTGGCGGGGGCTTCGAGCGCGCGGCCGTCCACGCCGTCGAAGCGCAAGCGGCGCGGCGTGCCGCGGTCGGCCAGGCTCGCGCCGCCTTTTTCGCGGATCTCCAGGACGGGCCGGCCGCCGGCCGTGCGCGTCATGACGATGGCGCCCGCCTCGGCGCCTGCCCATTGCTCGGAAGCCCGGGCCAGCAGGGTGGCCACGTCCGCCTCCACCCGCTGCGGTGCGCCGGCGTCGCGCTCGGCCGGCCGCCCGGTGCTTTGCCCGCCCGCCGCGCCGCCGCGCAGCTCCGATACGAACCGGCCGCCTCCTTCGCTTCCGTACAAGGCTTCGCGCGGCCCGGGCATCAGGGTGCCCATGAGCAGCAGGAGTCCGCTGAACGTGATGACGAGGTGAAAGGGCAGGGCGAACACGGCGGTGGCGTTGTGCGCGTCGAGCCAGGTCCGCTGCCCCTTGTCGCGGCGGAAGGTGAAGAAATCGGCGAAGATCTTCTTGTGGGTGATGACGCCGCTGATGAGGGCGGCGAACATGAACATGGTCGCCAGCCCCACGATCCATCGCGCCCAGATGCGGTCCATGCCGTAGAGCTCGAAATGGAAGCGGTACAGGAAGTTGCCGCCGCGCGTTTCGCGCGCCTCGATCACTTCTCCGCTGCCGGCGTCCAGATAGGCGCGCCGGGTGCCCGCCCGGCCGGCGGCGGCGCCCGGTTCGCGCCAAGACGCCTGCACCTCGGAATGGCGCGCTCCAGGCAGTGCCAGGGTCCACGTCGCGGCATCGGGCGCCAGGCGCTCGATGGCGTCGACCGCGACACGGGCCGTGTCCGCGTGGGGAGCGGACCGGTGCAGTTCCGGCCGCATCCACTGGTTGATCTCGTCGAGGAAGAAGCTGAGGGTGCCGGTAAGAAACACCGCGTACAGCAGCCAGCCCAGCACGAGTCCCGACCAGGTGTGCGCCCACGCCATCGATTGGCGCAGGCCCTCCGGCCTGCCATCCGCCCTCATCGCGCGCCCCAGTCCAGCCCGTGGGTCAGCAGCAGGCAGGCGCCGTAGAAACCGGCTACCACGCCGGACAGCCTGGCGAGGCTTGCGCAGCGGAACGCCCAGAGGGCGACCCACGCGTACACGACGAAGGCCAGCATGGTTGCCGCCAGCACCGCGTCGACCCGGGGCAGCGGCAGCGCAAGCGCCGCCAGCTTGCCGACGGCGACCGCGAGCGCGTACCCGCCCGCGATGGCCACGGCACCGCGCAGTGCGATCGACGCCCGGTAGCGTGCCGTCGCCGGGTTGCGGTCAGAACTGGACATTCATCGCCACCCACAGGCGCCGGCCGTCGAGGTACAGGTTGGCCACGTCGTAGTCCAGGCGCTTGTCGCCCAGGTTGTAGATGGCCGCATGCAGGGTGACCGTCTTGTTCACCCGGTACGAACCGCCCAGGTCTACCTGCACGTAGCCGGGCGACATGGTCGGCACGGCGCTGGTGCGGTTGAGCTTCATCTGCTTGTCGTAGGCCCAGACGCGCGCCCAGCCGGTCGCGGCCTGGGTCGGCTTCCATTCCACCGTGCCGCTGAAGATCTGCTTGGGCGTGCCGGCCAGCTGCAGGCCGGTCTGGCCATTGACGGGATCATCGGTGATCTTGGAACGGATGTAGGTGTAGGTGCCGCGTACCGTGACCGTATCGGTCAGCGCCCATTTCAGGTTGCCTTCCACGCCCCGCATCACGGCCTTGCCCACGTTCACCCGCGAGCGGATGGTGGCGCCGGGATAATTCGGATCCTCCACTCCGGGCAGGGTGACTTCGGTGATCTTGTTCTTGAAGTCGTTGTTGAACAGGGTCACGCCGCCCGACAGCCGGCCGCCGTCGCCGTAGTGCAGGCCGATTTCCTGGTTGATGCTGGTCTCGGGCTGCAGGTCGGGATTGGAGCGGATGACGATGGAGCCGCCGCCGTTGCCGCCGCCCGACGAGAGCGCGTAGCCTGGCAGGATGTCGCGCGCCGAGGGGGCCTTGTAGCCCTTGGAGACGCCGCCCTTCACCGTCCAGTTGTCGTTCACGTGGTAGACCGCGTAGGCGCGCGGCGTCCACTCGCGGCCGAAGACCTCGTGGTCGTCCAGGCGCAGCCCGCCGGTCAGGGCGAGCTTGTCGGTCACGCTCCATTCGTCCTCGATGAAGACCGCCTTCATGACGGTCGACAGCTTGGCGCTGGAATCGGTCACGGTGCGCCACGAGGACCCGTTGTTCGGCATGCCGGGATAAGGATCGTTCGTGCCGGGCACGAAGCAGCCGTAATAGGGATCGGACGGGTTGGTCCGTATGCACTCGCGCCCGACGTAGTTGGTGGCGGTGAAGGCCTCCTTGCGATACTGCCCGCCCATCGTGACGAGATGGTTCTTGACGGGCAGCGTCCACTTGCCGTCGAGCACCGTGTTGCGCAGCACGTTCGGGTCGGCCGGCACGGCATTGGTCTCGAGGTTGAAGTTGCGGCGGAAGGCTCTTTCCTGATAGAGGCTGACGGTCGACGTGCCCCAGTCGCCCCAGCGGCCGGTGTGGGTGAGCGAGATGTTTTCGCGCTCGTTCATGCTGCGGGTCGAGGCGGTGGCGTCGGTGACCGACACCCCGCGGTGGTAGATGCTGTCCTGTCGGCTGCGGCCGAAGTCCAGCACGAAATCGTGGTTGCGGTTGGGCGTCAGCGAGAGTCGGCCGTTCAGGTTGTAGTTCCTGGCCTTGTTGAAGCCGTTGACGATCTCGTCTTCGGAGCGGTTGAAGTAGCCGCCGTAGATGGCCAGCCCCAGCATGTCTTCCTTGATCGGGCCGCTGAGGTAGAAGTTGGTGCCGACGGAGTTGCCGGCGGAGGAGCGCTCTTGCAGCGTTCCCTCGATCTTGGCCGAGCCGCCCCAGCGGGTGGCGACCTTGCGGGTGATGATGTTGATCACCCCGCCCATCGCATCGGAACCGTACAGCGACGACATCGGACCGCGGATGACCTCGATGCGCTCGATCGCTTCCAGCGGCGGAATCCATCCCTGCTCGTATCCGGCATTGCCGTTGGTGCGCGCCTCGCGCGTGTTCTGGCGCTTGCCGTCGACCAGGATCAGCGTATAGGCGCCGGGCATGCCGCGGATGCTGATATCCTGGCCGCCGCCGCCCGCCTGAGCCGCCGCGCCGGTGATGCTCACCCCTTCGATGGTCCGCAGGGCGTCGGTCAGGTCGCGGAAGGCGCCTTGTTCCAGTTCCTCGCGGGTCACGACGCTGATCGAGGCCGGCGCCTGCTTGATGTCCTGTTCGAAGCCCGAGGCGGTGACCACCACCGTATCCAGCGACTGGGTCGGCGCGGTGGCGTCCTGGGCGGCGGCCTGAGCGGCAAAGCCCGCGAGCAGGGCGGTGCGGAGGATGGAGCGCGCAAAGGGAGTGCTGCGTGCCGCCGCTGGCGGCCGGGAGGGGGCTTGGAACATGGGTGGCTCTGAGGAATGAAGGGCCGGGTCCGGGCTGACCGGATCGGACACGTCGACAAACAAATGAGAATGATTTCTATTGACTATAATGGCCGCTCGACCGATTCCTCGCGTCAAGGTTTGGATCTTTGGATTTCTTGACGTTTCTTTAGTTATCTTTGGACAAGAAGGGCATGAGTGTGCGGTATGCACGACATGAGGCGGCCGGCATGGCCGTGGCGCCGGCGGCAGCCGGGCAGGCCACGGTGCTGCTGGCCGACGACGACGCCGAGCTGACGCAGATGCTGGCGGAGTTCTTCGCCGGCGAGCCATTCGAACTGCACGTCGCCCAGGACGGCGCGGCCGCGGCCGAGATGGTGAGCCGGCGCCGCTTCGACCTCCTGCTGCTCGATGTCATGCTGCCGCGGCTGTCGGGGTTCGACGTGCTCAGGCAGGTGCGCCGGATTTCCAGCATTCCCGTCATCATGATGACTGCCCGCACCACGCAGGAGGACCGCATCGAGGGCCTGGAATCCGGCGCCGACGACTACGTGTGCAAGCCTTTCAGCCCGGCCGAGCTGCTTGCCCGCATGCGCGCCGTCATGCGCCGCACCCTGCCGCAGCCGCCGGCCCCGCCCCAGCCGCCGCAGGCCGACCCGGGCATCGCCATCGGCCGGCTGCGGATCCTGCCCCGGTCGCAGCGCGCCTACATGGGCGACGAGGCGCTGGCGCTGACTTCGGCGGAACTGCGGGTGCTCGAGATCCTCGTGCGCCACGCCGGCACCCCCGTCACTCGCGAGCACCTGACCGAAGCCGCCCTCGGCCGGCAGCTCGAGGCCTACGATCGCAGCCTGGACACCCACGTCAGCAACCTGCGGCGCAAGCTGCGCGAGTGTACGGGGCCGGGCGCGGCGCCCGAAATACGCGGGCTGCGCAATCTGGGATACATGCTGCTGGCGGGCGGCGCGTGAAATCGCTGTTCCTGCGCATCTTCCTGTCGTTCTGGATCGCCATGGGCCTGATCCTGACGGGGGGCATGGCGATCATGGGTTCGGTGCAGTCGTACCGCGTGAAGTCGCTGTACGAGGTCAATCCCGACCAGCTCGCGCGGGAGGCCAGACAGGCTGCGCTGTCCGGCGGGATCCCCTCGCTGCGCGAGTGGCTGGCCGCGCTGCATGCGCGTCATCCGGCCCTGGGCGCCTATATCGTCGACGCGGACGACCGCGACATCGCCGGCCAGACCTTGTCCGTGCTGACGGCCGATCGCCTGCGTTCCTACCGGGCGCGCAACCACTGGCGCGCCTCGCTGGGCCTGGCTCCCGTCGGCGGCACGCCGGTGCCGCCGCCCGAGGCCACGCCGCCCGAGTATCAGCCGTCCTGGTGGAACATCCGCCGGCTGACGCTGGAGGACGGCCGCAGGTTCGATCTGCTGTTCGACCCCTTTGCCCTCTCGGAGCTCGACGTGCTCGACCAGCCCCACGTGTGGTGGCTGCTTCTCCTGTTCTGTTTCGCCGTCAGCGCGCCGATCTGCTGGCTGCTGGCGCGCACCATCAGCGGCCCGGTCGGCCAGTTGCGCGACGGCGTGCGGCGCCTGGCCTCGGGGGATCTCGGGGTGCGCGCCGGCAAGCCGCTGGGGCGCCGGCGCGACGAACTGGGCGTGCTGGCCCGCGACTTCGACGCCATGGCCAGCCGCATCCACGAACTGGTGGCCACCAAGGAGCGGCTGCTGCGCGACGTTTCGCACGAACTGCGCTCGCCGCTTGCGCGGCTGCGCGTGGCGCTCGACCTGGCGCGGCGCGGCGGCCCGCGGCTGCCCACGCAGCTGGATCGCATCGAGCGCGAATGCGAACGCCTGGATGCCATGATCGGCCAGATCCTCCAGGTAGCCCGCTTGCGCGGCAAGCCTATCCAGGCGCGGGAGCCCGTCCGGCTGGACGACCTGGTGCGGGAGGTGGTCGACAACGCGAGGTTCGAGGCGCAGGCCAAGGAGGTGGCCGTCAAGGTGGCGGGCATCGAAGGCGCCGTGGTGCAAGCCGAACGCGGCGCCCTGGCCAGCGCCTTCGACAACGTGCTGCGCAACGCCTTGCGCTTCTCGCCGCGCGGCGGCGAGGTCAGCGTCACCCTGCGCGACGACGGCGGCGCCTATGCCATGGAAGTCGCCGACCGCGGCCCGGGCGTGCCGGCCGACGCGCTGCCCCACCTGTTCGAGCCCTTCTTCCGTTCGGGCGACGCCCGCGACCGGGAGAGCGGCGGGGCGGGCCTCGGGCTGGCGATTGCCGCCGCGGCCATGCATAGGCACGGCGGAAGCGTCGAAGCGGCCCTGCGCGAAGGCGGCGGACTGCTCGTCAGGCTGCGCGTGCCGGCGTGATTCCCGATCGCCGGCGGAACAGCGGCAGCAGGTCGGGAGACGCGGTCTGGCCGGGAGCGGGCGCGACGTTGCGGTCGAGCTGCACCTGTTGCGGCACATAGGGCGCTTCCAGGCGATCGAGTTCTTCCGCCGTCAGCACGATGTCCAGCGCGGCCACGGCGTCATCCAGGTGGCCGACGCGTGTGGCGCCCACGATGGGCGCGGTGACCGCCGGGTTGTGCAGCAGCCAGGCCAGCGCGATCTGCGCCGGCTTGACGCCCCGCTCGTCGGCGACCTGGATCACCCGGTCCACGACCCTCTCGTCCTCCGGACGGACGAAGTCGCGGACGACGCGCGAGCGTTCGGTGTCCTGCCGCCGGCTGCCCGCCAGCAGCCCGCGCGCGAGCGGGCTATAGGGCAGCACGGCCACGCCCTGGTGCAGGCATAGCGGCAGCGTTTCGCGTTCCTCCTCGCGATACAGCAGGTTGTACTTGTTCTGCATGGTCGAGAACCGCGCCAGCCCATTGCGCTCGGCAAGCTGCTGCAGGGTTGCGAACTGCCATGCGTGCATGCTGCTCGCGCCGACGTAGAGCACCTTGCCGGCGCGCACCGCGTCATCCAGCGCAAGCATGACTTCTTCCAGCGGCGTGCGCGGGTCGAGCCGGTGTATCTGGTAGAGGTCCACGTAGTCGGTACCCAGCCGCCTGAGGCTGCCCTCGATGGCGTGGCGTATGCGCTTGCGCGACAGGCCGTGGCTGGTCTCGTCGCCCTTGGCCAGGCCCACCTTGGTGGCAATGACGACCTTGTCGCGGCCCGGGCCGTAGCGCTTGACGGCGCGCCCCAGTATCTCTTCCGACAGGCCGCTGGAATAGGACTCGGCCGTGTCGAAGAAATTGAAGCCGTGCTCGAAGGCCGCCCGGTAGTGGGGCTGGGCGTCGTCTTCCGACAAGGCCCAGGGCATCCAGTCCCTGGATCCGTAGCTGGAGGCGCCGAATGCCAGCCGCGATACCCGCAGCCCGGTGGATCCCAGATCGATGGTGCGCATGAGTCGTTCCGTATGCGGCGCTTGCCGAAAGGCCGCAATCTACCAACCGGCGGTGTCCGGGGGAAATGCGATTTGCGGCATTGCATATGCGCCCGGTGCGAGGATCGATATGCGGACAAATTCCTTCGTGGCCGCGGGCGGGCGACATAGAGTGATCCTCCCGTGCATCACATCGTCTATCCCATGTCCAGCGTTCCGTCCCGTCTGCATGCCGTGCGCGCGGTGCCTGCCATCGAGGCGGGCGGTCCCGCGCGCGCACGCCGCATTCCCGCGGCCGTCCTGATCGTGTCGGGACAGGTCGCCCTGCTTGCCGCCATCCTCTTCTACGTGCAGTTCCTGGTCGACAGCGGCACGGTCAAGCCCATCTACCTGGCGTCGCCCACCCAGGTGCTCGAGGCCTTTCCGCGGCTGGTCGTCGAAGAGGGCCTGGTCCGCCATTTGCTGACCACGCTGTCCGAGGCGCTCCTGGGCCTGGCCATCGCATTCGTCGCCGGCATCGCGACGGGTGTCGTGATGGGACTGCTGCCGGCGGTGCATCGCTTCCTCAATCCCTTCCTGGTGGCGCTGATGGCCATACCCAAGGTCGCCATCATTCCGCTGCTCACGCTCTACCTGGGCATAGGCTATGCCCACAAGGTCTTCATCGTCTTCCTGTTCGGCTACTTCATCTTCGTGTTCAACACCATCGCCGGGATCCGGCAGGTGCAGGAGAACCACCTGAAGGTGGCCAGGGTGCTGGGCGCCACGCCGGCGCAGCGCATCTTCAAGATCGTGCTGCCCTCGGCCATTCCGGCCATCATGGCGGCGGTGCGCGTCGAGGCCGTGATGTGCGTCGTGGCCGCGCTGCTTGCCGAAATCGTGGCGTCCAAGGCCGGCATCGGCAACCTGCTGAACCGGGCGACGGGTGTCTACGATACCGCCGCCGTGTTCGCGCTGGTGGCCACCATCACCGTCTTCGCCTTGCTCATCATCTTCGTCGTCGAGCAGCTGGAAAAACGCGTCCTGCTCAGGTGGAAGCATGTCTGACGCACCGTCCGCGCCCATTTTTTTCGTCCGTCCACAGGTCCTCTCATGAACTCCAATCGACGCGACGCGCTGTCGCGCATCGCCGCGCTGGCCGCGGCGGCCTCCGTACCCGGCATTCCGTTCGCCCAGGGGGCCGGCGCTTCCAGGAAGCTCAAGCTCGCCGCCACCAACAGCTATACCCAGCAACCCATCGTCTTCGGGGTCGAGAAGGGGTTCTTCAGGGAAGAAGGCCTGGAGGTCGAGTTCGTCGACGCGCAAGATGCCGTGACCGGCGTCGCCACTGGCGAGCTGTCGTTCGCGTTCGGGCCGACCAGCGTCTACCTGCGCGCGGCGGCGCTGGGCGCGCCGATCAAGATCGTGTCGTCGGGCTTTCGCAGCAAGGGACCGTATTTCCTGATCGCGCGCCCCGGCATACCGGCCATCGCCGGCCTCAAGGGCAAGACGGTGGGCAATGCGCAGGCGGGGTCCAACCTCGACACCGTGCTGCGGACCATACTCGTGCGCAACGGGCTCGATCCGCGCCGCGACGTGACCCTCTTCGCCAACGGTTCGACCCAACAGGCCTACGGCACGTTGATCTCGGGCCAGGTCGACGCCACCATCATCCATCAGCCCTTCGCCGCCCTGGGCGAGCTCGAGAAGACCAGCCGCACGCTCGCGCGGGGCTGGGACTACCTGCCCACCTATCACACCGGCGTGCTCATCGCCGGGGACCGGCTCATTGCGGCCGATCCCGACCTGCTGCGGCGCGGACTGCGGGCGTATTTCAAGTCCTACGCCTACGCCAAGGCCCACTATCCGGAATACCTGCCCTGGCTGCAGGCCCGGCTCAAGCTCAATCCGCGGGCGGTGGAGCTGGCGCTCAAGCAGGAGGACGACATCTGGGACAACAATCCCGACGTCGACCCGGCCGCGATCGAGGCCACCCAGCGGGTGGAGATCGCGCAGCAGAACCAGAAGGTCCTCTACGACGCGGGCAAGTACATCGACCTGCGCTTCCTGCCCAGGGAATACGTCAAGCCATTCGTCTATCCCAATCAATCGGCGGCGCTGAAAGGCTGACCAAGGGAGTCCCGGCCATGTCCATTTTCTCGATCAGGAAGCTCAACCAGGTCTACGGCGGCGCGCAGCCGGTGCATGCATTGCGCGATATCGATCTCGAGGTCGGCGAAGGGGAGTTCGTCGTCCTGCTCGGCCCTAGCGGCTGCGGCAAGAGCACGCTGCTGGAGATCCTGGCCGGCTTGCAGCGCCCCACCAGCGGCCAGGCGCTGTTCGACGGCCGTCCCATCGCCGGCCCGTTCCCCTCGGTAGGCGTGGTGTTCCAGGATGCTTCGCTGCTGCCCTGGCGCACCGTTGCGCGCAATGTCCAGCTGGGCCTGGAAATCCGGGGGCGGGACAAGGCCTGGCGCAGGCAGACGGCGGATGCGTACCTGGAATTGGTCGGCCTGGCCGGCTTCGGCGACAAGTATCCGCACCAGTTGTCGGGAGGCATGCGGCAACGCGCGGGCATCGCGCGAGCCTTGGCCAACGAGCCCGGCGTGCTGCTGATGGACGAGCCGTTCGGCGCCGTGGACCACATCACGCGCATCAAGCTGCAGGAGGACCTGATCCGGATCTGGCAGGCCCATCGCCGTACGGTGGTGTTCGTCACGCACGACGTGGGGGAGGCGGTGTTCCTCGCCGACCGCATCGTGCTGCTCTCGCCGCGGCCCGGAGAGGTGTTCGAGACCTTCCGCGTGGGCGCGCCCCGGCCGCGTCGTCGCGGCGATCTTGCGCTCCTGAAGCTGGAAGCCGCGATCTACGACGCCCTGCATGCCATCGACCACGACGCGTCGCCAGCCAGGGCGCCCCTGCGCGCCCTGGCGGCGGCGGGTTGACCCGCCACCGTTTCCCGCCATGTCCGCATCCATCGACTCCTCCACGTTGCCTGCGCCCCGCTCCGGCATGCGGCTCGCCTATCTGCATCGCGCGGCCGAGCCCGCCGGTGATCTTGCCGCACGGCTCACGCGCCTCGCGCTCGAGGTCGAACGCGCCGGTTTCGACTTCCTGCTGTTCGACGACGAACCGAAGGCCGGAGGCCCGGTGCCGGCCGCACGCCTCGACCCTTTCACCGCGGCGTCGTTCGTAGCGACCCGCACCCGGCACCTGGGCCTCGCCGTCACGGCCGATGCCGCCTACTACGAACCGTTCAACCTGGCGCGCCTGACCGCGTCGCTGGACCACATTACGCACGGCCGCGCGGCGCTCAACCTGACGCTCGATCCGGCGCGGTCGGCGGCGGCCAATTTCGGCGTGCGTCATCGCGCGGCCCCCGAGGACGGGCAGCGCCATGCCGAAGAATTCCTGCATATCGTGCGCAGCCTCTGGGACAGCTGGGAAGACGACGCCTTCATCCGCGACAAGGAAACCGGCCGTTTCGTCGACGGGACCAAGATCCACGCCATCGCCCATCGCGGCGAGCACTTCCAGGTCCAGGGACCCCTGAACGTGGCGCGTCCGCCGCAGGGGCAATTGCCGCTCGTGCACGTCGAGCGTTCCGCCGCGACCCGGGAATGGGCGGCAACCGAGGCCGACGTCGTCATCGTGGCCGAGCCGGACGAGGCTGGCGCGCGATCGGCTCGCGCAGCCCTGCGCTTGGGGGCCGCCGACGGCGGACGGGATGCCGATGCCCTCGCCGTGCTGGCCCGGGTGGTGCCCCTGGTAGGGACGAGCCCGTCCGAGGCGGCCGACCTGCACGCGCGATGGGCGCCCCTTTTGCCCGCCGGCATCGTGGCGGCGGGGACGGCCGGGGAGGTCGCGGATCGCCTCCATGGGTGGGTCGAACAAGGCGTCGCGGATGGCTATGCGGTGCTGCCGGCGCCCGTGGCCGGCCAGTGGCCGCGTTTCGCCGAGGCCGTGCTGCCCGAACTGGCGCGCCGCGGCGCCATCGGGCCGGCGCCCGGCGTGGGCGCCACCCTGCGCGAGCGCCTGGGCCTGGCGCGCCCGGCCAACCGCCATGCCGCTGCGCCAACCCTTTCCGGACAAACGACATGAGCACGACAAACCGCCGCCTGCACCTGGGCCTGATGTTCTGGGCCACCGGCACCCACGCCGCCGGGTGGCGGCTGCCAGGTTCGAAAGAGGATGCCGCCTTCGACATCGAGTTCCTGCAGCACGTGACGCAGATCGCGGAACGCGCCAGGTTCGATTTCCTGTTCCTGGGGGACCGGCTGGCCACCGATCCCAGGCTGCAGCGCACCAATCCTTCGCAGATGTCCCGCCTGGAGCCCTTTACCGCCGCCGCCAGCCTGGCGGCGGCCACTTCGCGCATCGGTATCGTGGTCACGGCCAATCCGACCTATTACGACCCCTACACCGTGGCGCGGCTGATCGGTTCGCTCGACCACGTCAGCGGCGGACGCGCCTCGTGGAATATCGTGACGGGCGCGGACGACATCGCCGCGGCCAACTTCAGCCGCACCGAGCATTGGGAGACCCAGAAGCGCTACGACTGGGCCGACGAATTCGTAAGCGTGGTCAAGGCGCTGTGGGACGGCGCTCCCTCGGAGGTGCACCCGGCCGGCCTGCCGCTGCGGCACGAGGGTGCGCATTTCCGCATTGAAGGTCCGCTCGACGTCCCGCGCCTGCCGCAGCGGCACGCGGTCATCCTGCATGCCGGTACCTCGGACCGATCGCGCGAACTCGGCGCCCGCGAAGCCGACGTCATCTTCGCCGGCCAGCCGGACCTGCCGTCCGCGCAGGCCTATTACGCGGACATCAAGGCACGCGCCCGCCGCCACGGGCGCGGCGAGCACGAGATCGCCATCCTGCCCGGCCTCACGCCCATCGTGGCGGCCACGACCGAAGAGGCGGTCGCCATCTACGATCGCCTCAATGCCTTCCTGCCCCTCGATCCGGAGGACGCGGTGGGCGAGGTCCGCAAGGGCGGGCTGGGCCGCGGCCGCCGCCGCAACCTCGGCGCATTGTCCGACGTCCTGGGCGTGGACGTGCGCGGCAACGGCTACGGCGAGGCGGTCGCGCCGGGGCTGTATGCGCGCGTATCCGATGCGGGACGGCAATTGATCGATGAAACCGCGCGCCGCACGCGCCGGACGCTCGAGGGCGGTGCGCGCCGCATCACCTACCGCGACCTCATCGATACCGCCGGCGCGATGGGCGCCGTCGTCGTGGGCAATCCGGAAGAGGTCGCCGATTTCATCCAGTCGTGGTTCGATGCCAGGGCGGCGGATGGTTTCAACATCTTCCCGGCCTACGTGCCGGGCGCGGTGGAGGCGTTCACGGAACTGGTGGTGCCGGTGCTGCAGCGGCGCGGCCTGTTCCGCCTCGATTACGAAGGGCCGACCTTTCGCCATCACCTGGGCCTGGACCTGCCCGCCCCGCGACTGCCGGAGGCTGCCTGACGAGGATCAGGCGCCACGGCCGGATAGGCTCAGCGCCGCAGCCGGTCCAGCGCCTCGTCCACGGCGGGAGGCTGGGCCGCATCCTTGTAGACGTCGAGCCGCCGGTAGATGTCCGCCGCCGCCAGGTGAAAGCCCGAAGGCAGGCCGGCGGCGTGGAACGTGGCGGCGATCTCTTCCATTTCCCCCACCCAGCGCCAGGCCTTTTCCGCCTTTTGCGCGACCTCTTCCGAGCGCGCGGGCGTCTGCGGGCTCGACAACTGCCATTCGGCAAGCAGCGCCGCCTCCACGCCTTCGTGCCGGGCCAGGGCCCGGATGCCGCCGAGCAGGGCGGTGGCGCCTTTGCTCCAGGCGGCATAGCAGATCTTCAGCGCCGATGCGCTGCCAGCCGGGCCGTCCAGGGCGATGGCTTCCAGCGCGCTGCCGGCGAACAGGGCCGCGGTCTCGGCCGCCTTGCCGCCGGCGAGGTACAGCCGTGTGCTGCCCGGTTTGCGCGGCGGCTGGCCGATGATGCCGCCATCGACAAAGTCCGCGCCGCCGGCCCGCACCGCTTCCTCGATCTGGCGGACCGTGGCGGGCGAGACGGCGTTGGCATCGACGAAGACGCCCGCGTACCGGTTTTCGGCCACGGCGCGCGCCAGTTCGAGCGCGTTGTGAGGCGGACAGACCGAAATGGCGATGTCCGCGTCCCGCAGCGCGGCCGCCATGTTTTCCGCGTCTTCCAGGCCGGCGGCCTGCGCCCGCCGCGCGGTGGCGGCGCTGCGGCCGGCGGAACTCCAAAGTACGCGATGCCCGCGCGATACGAGGCAGGCGCCTAGGGCTGCGCCCATGGCGCCGGGATGCAGGAGGGCGATGGTTCGGCTCGGCATGGCATGTCCTGGGAAGTGGGAAAGCGGGCGTAACCGCTTCTTTCCCGCATGTTAACGCCGCCCGGCCTGCCGCGGCGGCCGGTGGCTACAATGGCGCCAGTATCCCCGCAGCGAAGGTTCGCCATGAACGATTCCCAGCACAAGCTCTCCATGACGATCCTGATGACGCCCGACATGGCCAACTTCTCGGGCAACGTCCATGGCGGCACGATCCTCAAGTACCTCGACCAGGTCGCCTATGCCTGTGCCAGCCGCTATGCGGGCCGCTACGTGGTCACGCTGTCGGTGGACCAGGTCGTGTTCCGCCAGCCCATCCACGTCGGCGAGCTGGTCACCTTCTACGCCTCGGTCAACTACACCGGCAGGACCTCCATGGAGATCGGCATCAAGGTGGTGACCGAGGACATCCGCAGCAAGACGGTGCGCCACGCCAACAGCTGTTATTTCACGATGGTGGCCGTGGACGACGCCGGCGTGCCCGTGCCGGTGCCGCCGCTGGAGCCGCAGACCGAGGAAGAGCGCCAGCGCTTCGAGGCCGCGCAACTGCGGCGCGAGCTGCGGCAGGAAATGGAGCGGCGTCACCAGGCGATCAAGGAGCGCACGGCCGGGCAGGCGCAGGGCTGAGCAACGTTAACGGGCCCGGTCCATGCGCTTTGCGCATTTGGCCGGGCAAGCGGAATCCCCTACTATTTCCGGTTCCGTCCCACTCCGTTCGAGGCAGCCATGACTCATCGCGCGCTCGGCACCACCGGCCTGCAAGTATTTCCCATCACCTTCGGCGGCAACGTCTTCGGTTGGACGCTCGACGAGGCGGCCTCGTTCCGCATCCTCGACGCGCTGGCCGGCCGCGGCATGAATTTCATCGACACCGCGGACGCCTATTCGCGCTGGGTGCCCGGCAACCAGGGCGGCGAGTCGGAAACCATTATCGGCAACTGGTTCAAGCGCACCGGCAAGCGCAACAGCGTGATCCTCGCCACCAAGGTGGGCAAGCCCGCGCTGGGCAACCCGGGCGGGTTGTCGGCGGCCTATATCGAAAAGGCGGTGGAGGGTTCGCTGCGCCGCTTGCAGACCGACTACATCGACCTCTACCAGGCCCATGACGACGACGCCGATACGCCGCTCGAAGAAAGCCTGGCGGCGTTCGACAAGCTGGTGCGGGCCGGCAAGGTCCGCGCCATCGGCGCATCCAACTACACCGCGGCCCGCTTCCAGCAAGCCCTGGACGTGAGCCAGGCCAACGGCCTGGCCGCCTATGCCACCCTGCAGCCCGAGTACAACCTGGTCGAACGCCAGGCGTTCGAGACCGAACTGGCGCCGGTGGCGCTGAAGAACCGGATCGCGGTCATCAACTACTACGCCCTGGCCAGCGGTTTCCTGAGCGGCAAGTACCGCACGGCGGCCGACCTCGAAGGCAAGGCCCGCGGCGGCCGCGTCGCCTCATACCTGAACGAGCGTGGCCTGCGTATCCTGGCGGCGCTGGACGAGGTGGCGGCGCAATACCGGTCCACGCCCGCCGCGGTGGCCCTGGCCTGGCTGTTGCACCAGCCGGCGGTGACGGCTCCCATCGCCAGCGCGACGTCCGAGGCGCAACTCGATTCGCTCGAGGCCGCGGCGCATCTCGCGCTGGGGCAGGAGGCCCTGGACCTGCTGACGCGGGCCAGCGCCTACTAGGGCGTATTCCCCCGGGTCTTCGGTCCGGAAGGCCGGCCGCCTGCGCAGGCGGCCGGCATCGAAGCGCCACGGCACCCCGCCATCGCGTTCGTTGTGCATTGTTTGCGAATCGTTTCGCGGCTTATACGTAGACTCGGTGCGAAGTAGTTCCGTCCTGGCGCATCGAATTCCATGAACGACCGAATTGGCGAGTTGGCCGAGCCGCACGTGGCAGGCCCGCTTTGCGATCTGGGTTTGCTCGCCCAAGCGGCGGTGGACGCGCATCGCATCTCACCCGGGGGGTACGTCCGGCACGTGGACGCGGACCTGCCTGGCCATCCGCTGCTCGTGCGGGGGTATGGGGAGGACGTGTTTTCGCTGGTCGCGGCCTCGATCGCCTGTGTCGCCCGCTGGCCCGGCGTGAACCGGCGCATCGTGGTGGGCGCCCGGCCGAGCTTCGAGCGCGTGGAGCTGTTCGTGGGCCATGGCAACAGCATCGGCAGCTACCCGACCCTGCCCATGAGCCTGGACGACCTCGAGCGAGCGGACGGCATCGCGCCTTTCGAAGCCATGCGCGGCCGCATGATGCGGTTGCTGGATACGCTCAACGCCACGCTGGTTCTCGGCTGCAATACGGCCCTGGACGCGCTCGCGCTGTCCATCGCCTTTCCGGGCGTGTCCGGCCGGTCCACGCACCGGCCGTTTCCGTCCCTCGCCAGGAAAGACCAGGCGAATCGATAGCTATTGCACCGCCGGCGCGCGGTCCGTGCCCAGGCGCACGCCCGCCGGCGCGTTTTTGGCAGATGCCATGCGGCCCTTGCGTTTCCTGGCCCAGATGACCACCCCGGTCACGCTCAGCATGGCCACGGTCAGGCCGAGCAGCGACACCAGGATGCGGCCCGGGATGCCGAGGATGCGGCCCGAGTGGAGCGGGAACTGCGCCTGCATGAAGATGTCGCCCGCGCTGCCGGTGCCCGGGATGTGGGCGCCCAGCGGCTTGCCGTCCTTCTCGTCGAAATACAGCCAGGTGTTGCCCAGGCCGCCATCGCCGTGGTCGTTGCCCGGCTCGTAGAAGCCGACGCCGTAGATGCCCTGCAAGGCCCCATAGAACACGCCCCCGGCCGGCTCGGCGATGTCCAGGCGCCGGGCCTCGGCCCTGGCCAGCTCGACGATCTGCGTGCGCTGCAGGGCGGGCATGATGGGCTCGTCGAGCGGCCGCATGGGCCGCGTCTCGAACGGCGTCGGCGTCAATGGCGAGATCATGTTGACCACGGGCCGCACCACCTCGGTGTTCAGGTTCAGCGAGATCGAGGTGACCGCCAGCAGCAACAGCAGGCCCCACAGCCAGACGCCGCCCGAACGGTGCAGGTCGAAATTGAGCGCATAGCCCCCCTTGCGCAGCCGGAACGCAAAGGACTTGCGCCAGGTGCGCCAGGACGGAAACGACAGGTACAGGGCGATGAAGCAATCGAGGAACCATGCGATGCTGACGAGCCCCATGAACCACATGCCGAGCTCGACGCCGTTCACGTTGGGCAGGTGCATGGTGTAGTGCAGCTTGTACAGGAAGGGCAGCAGGTTCTCGCGGCTGAGGGAGATCGCGCCCCACTCGCGCTTGCCCTGGATCTGGCCGGTGACCGGGTCGAGCGCGACCTGGTTGAAGCCGAGGTCGTAGGCCTTGCCGGTGGAGGGATCGATGCGGCCCGTGACCGATACCAGCAAGGCATGGCCGGGTTCGACCTCCAGCGGACTGAAGGTGACCATGACGCGCGGATCCTGGGCCTCCAGCCTGGCGATCAAGGTCTCGACCGGCAGGGGGTCGCCCTGGGTGGCCGGTTCGTACAAATGCGGGTTGAGCCAGGCGTCCAGCTCGTGGTCCCACGAGATGAAGGCGCCGGTCAGGCCGGCGATGAACAGGAAAACCGCCACGCTGAGGCCTATCCAGCGGTGCAGCAGAACTCCGAATTTGCGCAGCATGAGCATGCATCGCCGCCGGGCCGCGGCGATTCCCCGAGTCTTTTGATGATGGGGAATGATAACGCGAATTAGTCTCAATAAAGGGCGGGTAAAAAGACGGGGCGTCAGCCCCGTCCCGTCAGGCCTTCTGCACCGAGTGGTTCAGGCAGGTCTCCACGCGCCAGCCGTACAGCCACTGCATCGCGTCGTAGTACTGCTCCTGGGTGCGGCCCACCCACAGCGAGTTGCGCACCAGGCGCTCCACGCCCTTGGCATGGTAGAGCGTGCCCATGGCGCGGGTGGAGAGCACCACGCGGGCCGTGCGCGTGATGCGCGAATTCTCGTACAGCCGGAACGCCGCTTCCAGGTCGCCCCGGCAATGGCGCACGGCCGCCCCCAGCGTGGCTGCGTCCTCCAGCGCCATGCAGGCGCCCTGCGCCAGGTATTGCGTCATCGGATGCGCGGCGTCGCCCAGCACGGTGGCGCGGCCATGGCCCCAGCGCGGCTGCGGGTCGCGGTCGGCGGTGGCCCAGCGCTTCCACGAGGTCGGTCGGTGCAGCATCTGGTGCGGACGGGGGTGGATGCCCTCGAAGTAGGAAAGCACTTCTTCCTTGCTGCCTTCGCGCACCCCCCAGACCTCGGGCTCGCGGCTGTGGAAAGTCACGACCAGGTTGTACTGGTGCCCGCCGCGCAGCGGGTAGTGCACCAGGTGGCAGTTCGGGCCAGCCCATACCACCGGGGCGTTGATCTTCAGGTCTTCGGGCATGTCGGCCTCCTCGACCACGGCCCGGTAGACGACGTGGCCGGTGACCTTGGCCTCGTCGCCGATCAGGGTGTCGCGGATGACCGACTTGACGCCGTCTGCGCCCACCACCACGTCGGCCGTATGGCGTCCGCCCTGGTCATCCACCACGGTCGCCTTGCCGTCGTCCAGTTCCAGCGCCCGCACCCGGGTCGAGGTCTTGAAGCGGATGAGTGGATGGACCTGCACCGCTTCCAGGATGGAAAGGTGGATGTCGGCGCGGTGGATGACCGCATAGGGATTGCCGAAGCGCTTGCGGAACGCCTCGCCCACCTCGAAACCGCCGACTTCGGTGGCATCCACGGCGTCCATCATGATGAGCCGTTCGGTGAAGACGGCGCGGCGGCGGGCGGCCTCGCCCACGCCCAGCGCGTCCAGCGCGGCGAAGGCGTTGGGGCCGAGCTGGATGCCCGCGCCGATCTCGCCGATGGTGGGGCTCTGTTCCAGCAGCTCGACCGCCACGCCTTCCTTGGCCAGTGCCAGGGCGGCCGCCAGGCCGCCGATGCCGCCACCGACGACGATGGCGGTTGCTTGGGTTGCTGTAGTCATTGGAGTGGCGCCTCGCACATGTGGGGATGGATGGCCGCCATCTTAGTGAGCCGGCGCGCTTGACTCCATGGAGCGCTATCGATAGGCTGAATCGATATACTCGATATAGACGGCATTGAGAATTGGAAAATATCGATACGAAACTGTTGCGGGTGTTCGACGAAATCCGCCGCACCGGCAGCGTATCGGTGGCGGCCGAGCGCATGGGCATGAGCCAGTCCACCATGAGTTTCTTCCTGGCCAAGCTGCGCGAGGTGTTCGGTGATCCGCTGTTCGTGCGCACGCCCGCCGGCATGGAGCCGACCGCCCGGGCGCTGGAGCTCGAAAACCGGGTCGCCGCCGCGCTGGCCGCGATGCAGGCCCTGCTGGAGCCGCCCACCTTCCTGCCGGAAGCGTCCGACCGGGTATTCCGGTTGAGCATGACCGACATCAGCCATATCGTGTTGCTGCCGCGCATCGTGAACCACCTGCGCGAGGTCGCGCCCGGCGTGCGCATCGAGGTCCAGCGCATCAGCCCCGATACGCCGGCCCACATGGCAAGCGGCGAAGCGGATCTCTCGATCGGCTTCATGCCGCAGCTCGATGCCGGGTTTTATCGCCAGCGGCTGTTCGAGCAGGACTTCGTGTGCGTGGCCGAGCCCCGCCATCCGCGCATCCGCAAGGCCTTCACGCGCGCCGATTTCGCGCGCGAAGGTCATATCGACGTGTCGCCTTCGACCACCAGTCAATTGATCGTGGAGCAGGCCATACGGCGCGCCGGGCTGGCGCGGCAGGTCGTGCTGCGGCTGCCGAGCTACCTGGGCCTGGCCGCCGTCATCGCGCAGACCGACCTGGTCGCCACCGTGCCCCGGCTGCTGGGCGAGATCGTCGCCCGTCAGGAAGGGCTGCGCGTCCATGCGCCGCCCATCCCCATCGAACACTATGGCGTCAACCAGTACTGGCATGCGCGGTACCACCGCGATCCCGGCCACGCCTGGCTGAGGCAGACCCTGGCCGAATTGTTTCTGGAGAGCGGCGCACCGCCGCCCGGCAGCCTCAGCCGGACGCGCCCTCGGTCTTCTCGGCGTGGGGATTCACCATGACGATGGGCGCGGTCGCCACCGCCACGCAGGGCAGGATGAAGCCTTCCTCCTTTTCGCGCGCGCTCAGCCCCGGCCATTCGACCAGGTAGCGGACGCTGCCGCTTTCCATCCTGGAATAGCAGGTGCGGCATGTGCCGTTGCGGCAGATGCTGGGCAGCCGGATGCCGGCGCGGCGCGCAGCCTGGAACAGGCTCTCGTCCGGCCCGGCGGTGAAGGTCCATTGCTGCGGTTCCAGCGTCACGACGTGGCGCTGGGACGTGTTTTCGGGGGAATCGGGCGACGAAGAACTCACGGCATGGCAGAGTAGGAGTGCCCGCCCGGCGGCGGGACAGGGTCAGCCGGATGCTAGCATCCCGCCCCGCATTTCCGCGAACGGGCGAGTTTCGCAAGGGTCATGCCTTGAAACACATGCTCTCCGGGGCGCGAGTACACTGCGGCTTCGATCGGCAACCAGCGAACGGGGGCAACGACGCGCATGCAGCCGTGGGATATCGCGTCCTACCGGTTCCGAGGCAAGCGGCGCCTGGATGAAGAGGCCACCGCGGATGCCTTGCGACGCAGCGAGCACCGGTACCGTCTGCTGTTCGAGTCCATCGACCAGGGGTTCTGTGTCGTCCAGATGCTGTTCGACGGCGACAAGCCGGTCGACTACCGTTTCCTCGAGGCGAATCCCGCTTTCGAGACCCATACCGGCCTCAGGCACGTGCTGGGCAAGCGCATGCGCGAGCTCGCGCCCGGCCATGAAGAGCACTGGTACCAGATCTACGGCGACGTCGCGCTGACCGGCCGGCCCGCCCGTTTCGAGCATCGGGCCGAGGCGCTGGGCCGCTGGTTCGACGTCTATGCCTTCCGCCTGGGCGAGCCGGAGGATGCCACGGTCGCCATCCTGTTCAGCGACATCACCGAGCGCTACATGATGGAGTCGCAGCGCGAGCAGCTGCTGGAAGCCGAGCGCGCGGCGCGGCGGGATGCGGAGACCGCCACCCGCATGAAGGACGAATTCCTCGCCACGCTGTCGCACGAGCTTCGCACGCCGCTGTCGGTCATCATCGGCTGGAGCCAGTTGCTGCTCAAGCGCGCCGATCCGAACAACGAGCAGCAGCGCAAGGGCCTGGCCAACATCCTGCAGAGCGCCCGCACGCAGGCCACGCTGATTTCCGACATGCTGGACATGAGCGCGATCTTCCTGGGCAAGGTCAAGCTCGACCTCGAGCCGCTGGACGGCTTCGAGCACGTGGCGCGCGTGGTGCAATCGAGCGAGCCCTCCATGCAGGGCAAGGGGATACGGCTGGAGTTCCAGCACAGCTTCGAGGTCTGCCTGGTGCTGGCCGACGCCACGCGGCTGCAGCAGATCCTGTGGAACCTGCTTTCCAACGCGATCAAATTCACCCCGCCCAATGGCCGTATCAGCATTGCGGCCCGTAACACCGGCTCGCGGTTCGAGGTGTCGGTGGCCGACAGCGGCGTGGGCATCGAGCCCGACTTCCTGCCTCACCTGTTCGACCGTTTCCGCCAGGCCGACGGCTCCACGTCGCGCCGCTACGGCGGGCTGGGGCTGGGCCTGTCCATCGTCAAGCAATTGGTGGAGATGCATGGCGGCGAGGTCTGGGCCGAAAGCGAAGGCCTGAACCGCGGTGCCTGCTTCACCGTCAGCCTGCCGGTCTACCGGTCGCCGCTCATCGCCACCGAGGCGGGCGAGATCCATGGCGAGAAAGGCGACCTGCTGCATGCCGACAGCTTGGCCGGCCAGCTCATCCTGGCCGTGGAAGACCAGCCCGACGTGCTGGAATATCTCATCTACCTGCTGAGGGAATACGGCGCGGAGGTCACCGGCGTGACCTCGGCCTACGCGGCGCTCGAGGAACTGGCCGAACGTGGTCCCGACTTCTATACCGTGCTGGTGGCCGACATCGGCATGCCGGGCATGGACGGCTACCAGTTGATCGAGACCGTGCGCAAAGGCATGGGGGTGGACGCGAAGAGATTGCGGGCGGTGGCCGTTACCGCCCTGGCCCGCGACGACGATCGCCGCCGCGCGCTCGCCAGCGGCTTCCAGACCCACGTGACCAAGCCCTATCGCGCGGCGACCCTTATCGCCGCCATACGCGGCAGCAGCGAAGGCGCCGCCCCCGCGGACGAAGGCGGCGCCGCGGGGCAGTCCTAGATCGCGTCGCAGGACTGCGCGAAATCGCCGAGCAGGTCTTCCGGGTCCTCGATGCCCACCGACACGCGGATCAGCGAATCAGCAATGTCCATCTCGCGCCGCCGCTCCGGGCCCATTTCCCAATAAATGGTCTGCGCCACCGGTATGGCCAGGGTGCGGTTGTCGCCCAGGTGCGTGGCGGAGATGACGATGCGCAGCAGGTTCTGGAAGCGGACCGGATCCAGCCCGTCCTGCAGCTCGAAGCTCAGCAGGGCGCCGCCGCGCTTGAACAGCGCCCGGGCGCGTTCGTGCTGCGGATGATCCGGCAGGCTGGGGTGGTAGACCCGCTTGACCTTGGGATGGGCGGCCAGTTGCGCGGCCAGCGCGGCCGCCGTGGCACAGGCCCGCTCCATGCGCAGGCTGAGCGTTTCGGCGCCCGCGGCGATGCGGTGGGCGGCTTCCGAACCCAGCGTCGCGCCCATGTCGCGCAAGCCTTTCTTCTTGATCTGCTGCAGCCCCTGCATGGCCGGCTTGACGCCGCGGTAGGCGGGATTGATGTTGGGATAGGCCGTCCAGTCGAACAGGCCCGTATCGGTAACCGTGCCGCCCAGCGCGTTGCCATGGCCGCAGATGTATTTGGTGAGCGAATTGATGCTCAGGTCCGCCTGGACCGCCTTGGGGCGGAACAGGTAGGGCGAGGTCATGGTGTTGTCCACCACGTACAGCACGCCCTTGGCCTTGCACAGTGCGCCGATCTCGGCCAGCGCGGCGACCTGGGTGCGCGGGTTGGCGATGGTTTCGACGAATACGAGCCGCGTATTGGGGCGCAGCGCGCGTTCGACGTTGGCGACCTCGGTGGCGTCGACGAAGTCCACCTCCACGCCCAGGCCCTTGAGCGTGGCGAACAGGCTGTTGGTGTTGCCGAACAGAAAGCCGCTGGAGACGATGTGGTCGCCCTCGCGCAGCAAGGTCGTCAGCACCGCGGCGATGGCCGCCATGCCGGTTGCGAACGAGACCGTGCCGATGCCGTCTTCCATGTCGGTGATCTTGGTCTCCAGCGCCGCGGTCGTCGGATTGCCCTGGCGGCCGTAGGAATAGCCGGGGTTGCGGCCCTGGAATACGTCGACCAGCGTCTGCGCGTCTTCGTAGCCGAAGGCGGAGGCGGTGTGCATGGGTTTGTGCAGCGCGCCGTGTTCGACGGAGGAGCGGCGGTCGCTGTGCAGGATGCGGGTAGTGAAGCCTTGGGACATGATCGGGATCGTCGAGGGAGATTTGCGGTCATTCTAAACCTTGCCCGGCTTCCGGCGACCCGTGCGGGGAATCCGGGTATCCAGCGCGCGCAGGCGGTCGGCGACGACTTGCTTGAGCAGATGGGTGAGCGTGGCGGCGACAATCGATCGGGGCGCGGGGCGGCGATAGACGGCCGAGAACGCCATCGAGATCGTGGGCGTGAATGGCCGGATGGCGACCGTGGACGTTTGGGAGCCGATGATGGCGATGGGATCGATGACGGCGATTCCCACGCCCCGGCTCACGTAGCCGATGACGGAGGAGGAGTGCATGGTCTCCACGCGTATGTTGGGCTTGACGCCGGCTTCCAGCATCGCGCCGTTGAGCTGCATGCGCTGATGGCTGCTCTGCCCCAGCGCGATGAAATCCTCGCCGTCCAGGTCGTTGATCGAAATCTGCTTCTTTCCCGCCAGCCTATGGTCCTTGGGCATGACGCAGACCGCCTGCGTTGCCGGAAAGGGGTCGTGCTCCAGGCCTCCCAGGTCCGGCGGCGGCGACGCGAACGCAATGTCCAGCTGCGCATGGCGAAGCATGGAGATGAGATTGATCGAACTGTCGGGATGGACCGAGACGACGACGTCGGGATGGTGCCGCAGCAACAGGCCGATGGCTTCGGGAAGGCAATGCGAGGACAGGTTCGGCATGGCGCCCACGTGCAGGTAGCCCGCCGTCGAAAGACGGATCGCGCGGGCCGCTTCGCGGATCCGCTCGGCGCCGGAGAAGTGTCGCTCCACTTCCCTGTATAGCTGATGCGCCGCGTCGGTCGCGATGATTTGCACGCCCTGCCGCTGGAACAACGCCAGCTTCAGCTCGTGCTCGAGGTCGTGGACCAGGCGCGAGACCGCCGGTTGCGAAATGGACATCAAATGCCCCGCGCCTGTCATGCTGCCGGTCAGCATGACGGCGCGGAATGCTTCTAGCTGGCGGAAGTTCAGCGGGCGTGGCAAGGCAGCGAAGAGGTCATCGGGGCGCGGACAGGGCCGATGATACTTCGAAGGCGGAGTCGTCGACAGGCGCGACGCAGGTCTCGAGCAACCGTCCGTAGCCTTGCGGCGCATCGCCGAGGCCCAGGCGACGCAGGCATGCCCAGAAGCAGGCCTGATTGCTGGTGATGACGGGCTTGCCGAGGTCCCGCTCCAGCGCCGCGATCACCCCGAGCGAGGCCAGGTTGGTGCAGGAAATGAAGACGGCGTCCGCCTCCGGCCGGTCGACCATGCGGGCCAGCCGATAGATGGCCTCGGGTGGAACGCGTCCGATGCCACGCCGTTCCTCCTGGGTTTCGCCCAGTCCGAGTCCTTGCAATGAGGTCACCTGGAACCCGTACTCCTCGAGGAATTCCCGCTCGCGGCGGTTGACGAATTCCACGTAGGGCGTCGCGACCGCCACCCTTCGGACACCGAGCGCCCGCAGCGCGGCGACGACCGCGCCCGCGGCGGCCAGGGCAGGCTTGCCGGTGCGCGCTTGCATGTCGGAGACGAGCTCGGACATCGGGCACATGAACGAGCCCGACGTGCAGCCATAGGCGACGATGTCGATCTCGGCGGTGGCCAGCTGCTCGGCCGCTGCACCGACGGCCTGCGCCATCGCGACGTAGGATTCCTGGGTCGCGTGGCCCAGCAGCAGCGCCCGGGCGGCGAACACGCCGACGCCCGTGGGCGCCATGCGCCAGAACTCGGGTTCGTTCACCGTATTGGTGGAGGGGACGATCAGCCCGATCTTCGCCTTCCAGCCATAGGGGGCATAAAGGGAAACGGCTTTCATGGATATGTGCTTCTCGGCGTGGGTTTAGTCAAGCTTGATTCCCATGCGGCGGATGAGTTCGCCGTACTTGCGTTCCTCGGACATCAGCACCTCGCCCAGTTCGGCCGGCGTGCCGCCGATCACTTGCGCGCCGGCATCTTCGAGCCGCTTGCGTATCGCCGGCGTCCGCAGTGCCGCGACGATCTCGCGGTTGAGCTGGTCGATGCGCGCAGGCGGCGTGCCCGCGGGCGCCAGCACGGCGCCCCAGGACTCGGCACGGAATCCGGGGTATCCGGACTCGGCGACCGTGGCCACGTCGGGGAATTGCCGCAGCCGCTCCGCGCCCGCAGCCAGCACCTTGAGATTGCCCGCGGCGATGTGCGGCTGCACGGCGCCCAGCGTATCGAAGACGATGTGCGTGCGGCCCGCGATCAGGTCCAGATGCGCGGCTGCGCTGCCTTTGTAGGGCACGTGGGTCATCCTGAGCCCGGCAAGGTCGGCGAACCATTGACCGAAAACGTGGACATTGCTGCCGTTGCCCGCCGAGGCAAAGGCAAGCTGGTCCGGCCGCGCGCGGACATAGGCCACGGGTTCCGGCACGTTGCTCACGGGAAGAGAGGGCGTTGCCACCAGCACCATGGCCGTGCGCGTGGCGAGCGTGACGGGCGCGAAATCCTTGATCGGGTCGTATGGCAGGTCGGGCATGAGCGCGCGCCCGAACACGTGCGAACTGACCACCAGCGCCAGCGTGTTGCCATCGGCGGGGGCTTTCGCCACGAGCGCCGTGCCGATCGTGCCGTTGGCGCCCGGCTTGTTCTCCACGACCACGGGCTGCTGCAGGCGCGCGGCCAGGTGGTCGGCAAGCAGCCGGGCCGTGATGTCGGCCAGTCCGCCGGCGGCGTAAGGCACGACGATACGCAACGGGCGGGGACCCGAAGGCGCCGGCGCCTGGGCGTGGACGGCGCCGGATGCGCCGAGCGAGGCGAGCAGGAAGGCGAGCACGCGCCTGAGCGATGCGGACATGTTGAACTCCTGAGAGGGGGGAATCAATGATCCAGGGTGCCGTGGGACAGCCCGCGGTCGGGCTGCGCGATGTTGACGCGGACCATGTCGCGCAGCAGCTGGATGATCGCCATCGAGCTTTCGCCTTCGGTGCCGTCCACGATGAAGCGCGACGTGCAATAGCGCATCTCCCAGCCGCCGGCATCCAGGCACGCCCGCAGGATGTCGCGTTCGATGGCCGGGGTGTGCAGGACGTCGGGCCGGCGGCACAGGAAGGCCAGCATGGCGCTCAGGCCGTAGGCCCCCCAGTTGGATATCGAGGCGGGAAGGAAGATGTCGGTCGGGACTACGGTCGGGACGCCGGCGCCACCCGGGTACTGGCATCGGCGGCCATACGGATGGAAGTCCTTCATGAACGCGAAGATCCGTCCGAAGCCTATCTCGTTGCCGTTGTCGCCGATCCCGATCGACAGGACGCGGCGCTCGGCGGCCAGCTCGAAGAGCGGGGCGAGGTCGATGCAATGTTCCGGACGCACGCCGGTGGAGTAATGGATCACGCCCTGCTCGTTGGGGCCGAGGCGCTCGACGGCCAGGATGGCGCTCGGGCGGTACTCGTCGAGCAGGGCGGCCGCCCATGCCCGCACCTCGTCCTGCCGCTCGGGCGAGACGGCGAGCGCCGCGCCCATCCGGCGGTCGCGGCATAGTTCATAGTCGCGCACCATGATGCCCGCGGCCCGGCTGCTGGCCACGACCGGCGGGGCATGACAGGGTTCGGTCACGAATACCGGTACCGCCCGCAGCCCCCAGAACAGCGCGTGGGCCAGTGCCGCCGCGCCGGGCGGCCCGTCGCTTTCGCCGTTCGGCGCCTCGGGCGCGTAGCCGGCTCCCGTCACGATCAGGACCCGATCGCCGGGTCGCACTTTTTCGACCAGGGCTTGCGCGGCGCGCGCGCTGATCGGCCTTCCGCCGCCTTCCGCACGCGCCTGCTCGTAGATCCTGCCGATGATGTTGTGATTCATTGCGCGATTGCGCATTTCGACCGTGACGAGACGGTCCACATATTCGCCGATGATGTCCGGCATCGAACGCTCCGGGATGGCTCTGGATTAGACTTGAGCCATTCTGTGTCGTCCCGCGCCCGGCCGCATAATCGAATTCTCGGCGCCATCGATAAGCGAATGTTATGAAGAGCGGCGGCGAGTGCCGCTTGCCGGCGGGTCTTCCGGTTCTCCGTCCTTCACCATGAATATTCCGTCCATTCCCGTGCTGCGCGCCTTTATCGAGGTTGCCCGGTGCAACAGTTTCACCCGCGCGGCCGATACGCTGTGCCTGACCCAGAGCGCCGTCAGCAAGCAGGTCCAGACGCTGGAGGAACAACTGGGCTGCCGGCTGTTCGTGCGTTCGGGGAAAACCTTGGCGCTGACGCCCGCCGGGCACGCGTACCTGGCGCATGCGAACGACGCGCTGGCCATGCTCCAGGAAGGCCGTGCGATCGCGCAGGAGGTGGCCGGGGAGAAGGCGCCCGCCTCCGCGGTCGAGATTTCCGCATCGCCGGCCTTCGCTTCGTACTGGCTGATCCCGCGCCTGCCGGGTTTCCGCGAGCGGGCGCCCGGCACGCGGCTGATCGTTCGTCCCCGGCTACCGGATTTTTCGCCCGTCACCGAGCGTTTCGATCTGGAGGTCCGGGTGGGAGCGGGGCGATGGCCCGACGCCCGCGCCATTCGTCTGCTCGGCCGGGAAATGGCGCTCGTGGCCAGTCCCGAACTGCTGGGGGACACGCGTGCCACGCTGCGGCAGCTTCAGGGCCTGCCCGTGCTGCATCGTGCGCAGCGCGGCTATGACTGGCGGGAATGGAGCGCAAGCGCGGCGCCAGGCTGGAACCCCCGTGCCGGCGCGGGATTGCTGTTCGAAGGGTTCTCCGTGCTGATTCCGGCGGTGGTTGCCGGGCTGGGCGTAGCCATATGCCCGCTCTTCCTCGTGCTCGACCAGCTCGAGGCCGGCCGCCTGGTGCGGCCCCTGGGAGAGTGCGTGCGTACCCGGTACGCCTATCACGCCGTGCTGCCTACGGGCGCCAGCCATGGCGCGGCCCGCGACCGCTTCCTGGACTGGATGCTGGTCGAGTCCGAGACGACGCAGATGCGCATACAAAAGCACCTGGATTCGTGGCATTCCATGGAGGAATGAGGGTCCTGAAGTTTTCGTTTGACCCCTCCCGGACGTGAACTTAATGTGGCGCCTCTCTTTCTACCGGGCGTCCACGACATGCGTGCCTTTTCCTCTCGCCGCCTTTTCCTGGCCGGCGCGGCCTGCGCCGCGGCGGCGGCTTCCGTTCCCGCTCTTGCCGACTCCTATCCTTCAAGGCCGATCGAGTTCGTCGTGCCGTACGCGCCGGGCGGCGCCTCCGATATCGTCGTGAGGGCGCTGGCGCCGCACTTGCAGAAGCAGCTCGGCGTATCGGTAGTGGTCATCAATCGCGCCGGGGCGAACACGGCCATTGCCGCCACCCAGCTGGCACGGGCCACTCCGGACGGGTACACCATCATGCTGGCCGACGCGGCCCTGGTGCTCAATGCCGCGGTACGCAGTTCCTCGCCGGGATACGACGTGGCGAAGGATTTCACCCCGATCGTCCAGGTCGGGGCCGCGCCGCTGGTGCTGTTCGTCCCGGCCTCGGGCGCGGCGGACCTGCCGTCGTTCCTCAAGCAGGGGCGCGACCGTCCCATGAACGTCGCCAATGCCGGCCCCGGTTCGCTGGGCCACCTGGCCGCCGAGCTGCTCCAGCTGCGCACGCAGACGACGCTGGTGAGCGTGCCTTATCGCGGATCGGGGCTCGCGCTCAACGAGACCATCGCGGGCCAGGTCGATGCCACTTTTACCAGCACGGCTTCGGGCATGCCGCTGGTCAAGAGCGGTCGCCTGCGGGCGCTTGCCGTCGCGGCGCCGCAGCCCATCAAGGAGTTTCCCGACATCCCCACGTTCGCGCAATTCGGCGTGCAAGGCGTCCATGTATTGAACTGGTGGGGCGTGGTCGCGCCGGCCGGGCTGCCCGCCGACATATCGGTCCGCATCGCGAAGGCCGTGGAATCGGCCATGCGCGAGCCGGCCATCGTGGAACGCTTCGCGGCGCTGGGAATCTCGCCGTCGGCGCGCGATGCGGGAGCCTTCGCAGGCATGATGAGCAAAGACCTTGCCGCCTGGCGCGATGTCGTCGCGCGGGCCGGCATCAAAGTGGATTGATGGATTGCGCCGACAGGCGTTCGTGCGAACAAGGAGGACATGAGAAATGAGCGGTGTGCTGACGCGTCTGACGGCGGCGGACGGTTTCGAATTCGACGGCTACGTGGCCCGGCCGGCGGGCGCGCCTCGCGCCGGGGTCGTCATCCTGCCCGAGATATTCGGCGTGAACAGCCATATCCGCAGCGTCGCCGACCGGTACGCGGGGTGGGGATACCTGGCCGTGGCGCCCAGCGTCTTCGACCGTGTGGAGCCGGGATTGGACCTGGGGTATGGCGAGGACGACGTGCGCAAAGGGCAGGCGCTGATGCGGCGCGTCGACTGGGACGACGCGCTGAAGGACATCGAGGCCGCCGGCCGCCTTGCGGCCGAAGCGGGCAAGGTGGGCATCGTCGGTTTCTGCTGGGGAGGCACCGCGGCCTGGGTGGCGGCGGGACGCGGCACGGGATTCGCATGCGCGGTCTCATACTACGGCAACGCGATTCCCACCGTGCTAGAGCCTACGCCGCGCATTCCCATGATGCTGCACTGGGGCGAGCACGACCACCTGGTATCCAAGGAGAAGATGCTGGAGCCCGGCCGCGCCGCTCCCGCGGTAACCGTCCACTTCTATCCCACCGGACATGGCTTCAACTGCGACCAGCGCGATCTTTATCACGCGGAGTCGGCGGCCCAGGCCCAGCAGCGCACGCTGGCGTTCCTCGAAGAGCACCTGGCATGACGGCAGGCGAAGCGAGAGGCGGCGCGGAGACGGAGCGGGCGGCATTCGACGAGATCGGCAGGCACCTTCGTCACGACGAGGAGCTGTGGACCGATTTCGAGGCCTTGTGCCGGCACGGCGGACGCCTGGCGGGCACCGCGAGCGAGCGGGCCGCCCAGGACTGGTGCGAACACCAGCTGGCCGCCTTCGGCACGGTGTCGCGCGAGCCGACATCCTATGCCGGATGGCGGTGCGACCATGCCGCATTGACGCGCCAGCCCGATGGCCTGCCGCTGGAGGCGGTTCCCCTGCTGGGAACGGCGTTCACGCCGCCGGAGGGGCTGGACTTGCCGGTGCTCGACCTGGGACGGGGGACGCCCGACATGATCGATGCCGCGGGCGATGCCGTCCGCGGACATGCGGTCATGGTCCGGCACGAGTATCCCTTTTCCTCCCAGACCGTTCACCGGCGCGTCAAGCTCGCCGCCGCACAGCGAGCGGGGGCGGCCGCCTTGCTGGTCGTCCAGCTGGAAGCAGGGATAGGTCCGGTGTCGGGCTCTTCGGGGCGGGCGGGCGGTCCGGGCATTCCCGCCATGGGCATTTCCGCCGAGGCTGCGCGGGCGCTGCAGGTTTCGGGCGCGCGTGTCCGCCTCGCCATCAGCGGGGAAGACCTGCCGCAGGCACGGACCGACACCCTGGTGCTCGACCTGCCGGGCGGCGAAGGCCGCCAGGCCGAAGAGCGCGTGGTGCTGTCCGCGCACATCGACGGCCATCCGCTGGCCGAGAGCGCCCTGGACAACGCGACGGGCGTGGCGGCGGCGATTGCGCTCGCCCGCGCATTCGCGCCCCGCATGCACGCCATGCGCCGAGGCCTGACATTGTGTCTGTTCAGCGCGGAAGAATGGGCCCTGAACGGTTCGCGCGAGTGGCTGGCGGCCCTGCCCGAGGCCCGGCGCGCGGCCATGGCGCTCAACGTCAACCTCGATTCGCTGGCGGGATCCGCCCGCCTGACCGCGCTGACCTCGGGATTCGATCGCCTGGGCGAATTCGCCCGGGCGGGCGCACGGCTGGCCGGCGGCGACCTGGGCGTTCATCTGCCGCTGATGTCCAACAGCGACCATGCGAATTTCGCGGCTTGCGGCATTCCCGCGCTGCGCCTGATCGCGGGATTCGACGAGCCGGACAGCGCGCTGCGCCTGCTGCTCACTCCCGCTGATACGAGAGCGCTGGTGGACGAAAAACACTTGCGCAACGCCACCCTCCTCGCAGCCGGCGTACTGTGGCGCGCCCTGCGCGCAGATAGCCTGGCCAGCCTGCGCGATCGCGCGGGCAAGGAGGCGGCATGAGCGCGCCCGCCCGGCCGCCCGAAGGGGGCGCGTCCTCCCCTGGGGAGGATGTCGCGCAGCGACAGGAGGGTGGTCCAGTTAGCGCGCCCGCCCGGCCGCCCGAAGGGCGACAGGAAGCCACACCGGTGCGTCCGCGCGGTTCCGTCGTCGTGCTGGGCGCGGGTCTGGTGGGACTTGCCTGCGCCCACGCCTTGCAACGCGATGGGTTCACCGTGACGGTGGTCGATCGCGGAGGCGTCGGGGAGGGGGCGAGCTTCGGCAATGCCGCCCACATCGCCATCGCTTCCATCATTCCCCAGTCGACGCCAGGCATTATCGGGCAGACGATCCGGTTGTTGAAGGACCCCGCGGGTCCGCTCATCGTCCGGCCCGGCTATGCCGCCCGGCACCTGCCCTGGTTCGCCCGCTTCGTCGCACAGGGAACGGCCGAGCGCGCGCGCGCCGGAACCCACGCCATGGCCGCGATGATGGCGCAAGCCTGGGACGCCTGGCAGCCCGTGCTGGAAGACATCGGCGGCGGCGAGCTGGTGCGCCAGTCCGGCGCATTGCACGTCTTCGGCTCGCAGGCGGCATTGCGGGCTGCGCAGGCCGCCTACGACCTGCGGCGCAGCCTCGGGGTGACGTGCACGCCTGTCGATCTCGAACAGGCGCGGACCATGGAGCCCGCGCTCACCGAGCAGGTAGGCGCCGTCGTATGGATACCCGGGATGGGCTATGTGACCGACACGCTGGCTTTGGCGCGGCGCCTGGCCGAGCGTATCGAATCGCGCGGCGGCCGCATCTTGCGCGCGGAGGCGACGGGCGTGGACGCCCGCGGCGTGCGCACGAAGGAGGGACGGCTCGACGCAGACCGCGTGGTGCTGGCCGCCGGCGCATGGTCCCATCGGCTGGCGCGCGAACTGGGCGTGGACATCCCCCTGGTCTCCGAGCGCGGCTATCACGTCATGCTAGCTCCGGGCAGCAGCCCGCTACGCATGCCGGTGCTGATGGTGGAGCGCAAGGTCGCGCTGACGCCCATGGCGGCGGGGATCCGGATGGCCAGCGTGGCGGAGTTTGCGGCGGCAGATGCCCGGGCGGACCATGCGCGGGCGGAGCGGGTGTTCCGCGGACTGGAGCGGTTCGTCCAGGGCCTGGACGCCGAGCCCGTTTCGAGATGGGTCGGCCCGCGCCCGTCCGTGCCCGACAGCCGGCCCATCCTGGGGCAGGCGCCCGGGGCGCCCCATGTCCTGCTCGCCTATGGACACGGGCATCTGGGCGTCACTTTGGCGGCGTTGACGGGGCGCGTGATCGCCGACGTCGCGAGCGGCCGCGACCCGGGCATAGACATGCGCGCGGTCGCCCCGCTCCGGAGCGCGCGGCTCAGGTAGCGGGGAAGGCATGTCGGATTTGCTCTTGCTGGCGGCGGCCTGCGGCGCGGGCATGCTCAACGCCGCGGCGGGCGGCGGGAGTTTCCTCACGCTGCCCGCCCTGGTCGCGGTGGGCTTGCCTGCGTCGGTGGCGAACGCCACCGGCACCGTCGCCCTGCTGCCCGGCTACCTGACGGGCGCCTGGGCATTGCGGCGGGACATTGCGCAGTCCGAGCCGGGCTCGCTCGCGTTTCTCTCGGCCATCGCCCTGGCGGGCGGGAGCGCGGGAGCGTTGCTGCTGCTCTGGACGTCGGGCGGCATGTTCCGGAGTCTCGCGCCGTGGCTGCTGCTGTTCGCCACGGTCGTGTTCCTTTGCGCACCCGTCATGCTGAGGGCGGCGCGGGGCCAGGTTCTGTCTTCCGCGGGCACGGCGGCGGGCCTGGGCGCCGTGAGCCTGTACGGCGGCTATTTCAACGGCGGCATGGGCATCATGCTGCTCGCCCTGTTCGGCATGTCGAAACACCGCAGTTTCAGCGCCATCAACGGAATCAAGAATCTCCTTTCGGGAGTGCTGACCGTGGTGGCGGCCATCGTGTATGCGGCGGGTGGTCTTGTCGAATGGCGCGAAGCCGCGGTGATGGCCGTCGGCGCGACGGCGGGCGGGTTTCTCGGGGCGCGGCTGGCGCGCCGCGTGCCGGCCGCCTGGATGCGGGCCGTCGTGGTCGCGGTGGGCGTCGTGATGAGCGCCTTCATGTTCCTGAAGGCCTGACGCACGGGCTCCGGTCCCTGGCGGGAACGCCCGTCATGCGGCGCATCGCCGGGACGGCATCCTAGCCGGCGGCGGCCATTGCGCCTTCGATTCGCCGCTCGGCCTCGCGCAGCGCGGCTTCCCGCTCGCGCACGTAGTCGCGCGTCAGCGGGACGCTTTCCTGGCGCCGGGCCAGCTGCACCTGGAAAATGGCGATGTCCTGGTAGCGGAACGCGGTTTCCGACATCGACAGGTAATACTCCCACATCCGCGCGAAACGCTCGTCGTACAGGGCCACCGCTTCAGCGCGCCGCGCAAGGAAGCGCTCGCGCCACAGCCGCAGCGTGCGCGCATAGTGCAGCCGCAGCACCTCGATGTCGGTGATGACGAGTCCGGAGCGCTCGATGGCGGGCGTGAATTCCGACATCGAAGGAATGTGGCCCCCGGGGAAGATGTATTTCTCTATCCAGGGATTGTTGAAGTCCGGCACGTCGGAATTGCCGATGAAGTGCAGCAGCATGACGCCGTCTTCGGCCATGAGTTCGCGGCATCGGCGGAAGAACGCGTCGTGGAAGCCCACGCCCACGTGCTCGAACATGCCCACCGAGACGATGCGGTCGAATGCGCCGCGGGTGGCGCGGTAGTCTTCCAGCCGGTATTCGTAGGCCTGCGGATGCGCGCTGCGGGCGGCGAGCTCCCGCGCGCCCTTGAGCTGTTCGGACGATAGCGTGGTACCGGTGACGTGGCCGGCGCCGGCGACCTCGACCAGATAGCGGGTCAGGCCGCCCCATCCGCAGCCGATGTCCAGCACCCGGTGCCCGGGTTCGATCAGCAGCTTGGCGGCGATGTGCCGTTGCTTGGCGCGCTGGGCCTCTTCGAGGCTTTGTCCGGGATGTTCGAAATAGGCGCACGAATACTGGCGTTCGTCGTCCAGGAACAGGGCGTAGAGCCGATCGTCCAGGTCGTAGTGGTGGGCGACGTTGGCCCGCGCCCGCCCGGGACGGTTGTTCTGCAGGAAACGGCGCACCGACATGCGCAGGGCGTCGAGCATGCGCACGGCCGGGCCGGGCTGTACCGCCTTGGCGTCGCGCAGCAGCAGTTCCAGCACGTCGTAGATCCGGCCTTCCTCGACCACCAGGCGCTCGTCCATGAAGAGTTCGCCCAGGCGCAGGTCCGGATCGAGCAACAGGGCGAAGGCCGCGCTGGTATCGGCAAAGCGGATGGCTGCGCGTGGAGCCGTGCCGTCACCGAAGACCAGGCGCTTGCCGTTCGGCATCGAGACTTCCAGCGTGCCGCGCTTGACGAGTTCGTTCAGGGTGCCGGAGAGCAGGCGTTCCGCGTACGGTTGGAGCATCGTGGTTTCCGCGATGGGTAGACAGGACAGGAACTGCTGGGCCTAGTGTAATGAATCGCCGGTCACGGGTGATTGATTTTTCCCTCGGCGCCTACAAGAATGCCGCATGGCCACCCGCGAAACCGCCTTCGCCTTGCTATTGGACGGCCTGCCCGATGCGCAGGCGGACGCCGTGCATCGGTGCCTGGCTCATCGCAGGCTGTCGCCCGGACAGACGCTTTTCCGCCAAGCCGAGCCGAGCCCTCGTTTCTGGGTGATCCGGTCGGGGCGCATGCGGACCTACCATCTTTCGCCTGGGGGTGAAGAATTCACGACCGCGGTGTGGTCCACCGGCCATACGCTGGGCTTGTTGAGCGCACTGCTGGACCAGCCGCGCGCCATTTCGTGCGAGGCGCTGGAGACAGTGTCGCTGCTGTCCATGGAGCGCGCCGACCTGCTCGCGCTGATGGAAACAATGCCACGGTTCGCCATCAACGTTGCCAAGGTCGCGGCTTCGCTGGCGGCCAACAGCATTGCCCGCTCAGGCCCGCGGGTTCTGGATTCCGCCACCGCAAAACTGGCGCGCATCCTGCACGATCTCGCACTTGCCGTACCCGGCTATGACGGTGGCTCGGTGGAAATCGTCGGCGTGACCCAGACCGACCTCGCCAAGATGGCCGGAATCAGCCGCACGTGGGTGAGCCTGCGGCTGGCGGAGTTCGAGCGCGCCGGCCTGGTTCGACGGGCGCGCGGCCGACTGCTGATACCTGAAGCGGCTCGCCTGGTCGGTCTTTATACGGGTGCCTGCTGAGGTCCCGTCAGCGCGAGGCACTCGACCTCGAGCAGCAGGTCGGCCTTGGCCAGCGCCGCGACGCCGACCAATGTGCTGGCCGGAAGACGGCCGGGATCCAGGTAAGGCGCCCGCTCCCGGCGGATGATCGCCACGGCGTCTTCGGTCAGGTCTTTGACGAAGTAGGTCAACTTGACGGCGTGTCGCAGCGAGGAGCCCGCTGCTTCCAGCGCGATCGACAGGTTCTCGAGCACTTGCCGCGTCTGCGCTGCCAGGTCGCCTTTGCCGATGATGCGGCCGTCCGGCGCGTAGGCGACCTGGCCCGAGACGACGACCAAACGGCCTGCCGGCGCGATGGCCACGTGGGAGAAACCGTTGGGAGGCGGCAGGCGCGGGGGATTGATGAAAGAAGCGAATGGGTGCATGAGGCCTGTCAATTGAGCGTGATGCCGGTGCGTTCGATGATGCGGGCATAGATGTCGCGTTGTTCGCGGGCGAAGGCGGCGAATTCCCATGGCGTGGAACCCGACGGTTCAATGGCCGCTTGCCGCAGCGCTGCCGCGATGGCGGGGTCCGCCAAGGCGGCGCGCACGCTGGCGTTGAGCTGTTCGACAACCGGTTCCGGCGTACCGGCTGGCGCGACGATGCCGAACCATGAATAGAGATCGACGTCTCCGGCGCCCTGTTCTCTGGCGGTGCCGATTTCCTGCGCCAGCGGCGATCGTCGGGCGCTGAGGATCGCCAGAGCCTTGAGCTTGCCGGCGCGGATCTGGGGCAATGTGGCGGCGAGCGTATCGACCACCGTATCGACGTTGCCGCCCAGCAGATCCACGAGCGCCGGCGCGCTGCCCTTGTAGGGTACGTGCAGCAGCGCGGCCGATCGCTCGAGCCCCACCAGTTCCATCGCGATGTGGTTGGACGTGCCGGCGCCCATCGATCCGTACGACAGTCCTTTGGGGCGGCTGCGCGACTGGTCCAATGCCTGTGCAAGGGTTTGCCAAGGGGCGTCGGGCCGCGCGACGACGACATTGGGGACGGATCCGAGCAGGGATACGTAGCTGAAGGAGTCGATGGGCGAGTAGCCGACGTCCTTCATCAACAACGGATTGATGGCCAGCGTGGCATTGCTGGCCACCAGCAGCGTATAGCCATCGGGAGCGGCCTTGGCTACCGATTGCGCGGCGACTACGGTTCCCGCTCCCGGCCGGTTGATGACGACGACGGTTTGCCCCAGTCGCTTGCTCATCCCTGCGGCGACCGTACGAGCGAGCAGATCGGTCGTGCCGCCGGCGGCGAAGGGAACGACGAGGCTCAGGGGGCGAATGGGGAATTCGGCCGCGGCGGCGGGGGCCGTCGCGGATACGATCAGCAGGGTTGCCAGGACGGCGCGTATCGACGGCATCGCAGTGCTCCACAAGGATGAAAGGCATTCTGCATGGCTCCCGCAACGGCGTCGGTTAACTGGTTAACACAGCCACCGTTTGCCAGCGGCAGGCTTTGGATGAAAAAATGCGGCCCAGGCGACACCCGCCCCGCGCGCGCCGCAGGCGTGCGCATGCATGTCCAACGGGGAGTTCTCATGAAAACAACGATAGATCGCCCGGTCTTCTTCACGGCGGCCGCTTTCATCCTGGCGCTGGTCGCGTGCGCCATAGCCGTGCCGCGCATCGTGCAAGGCGTGTTCGATGCGATCCAGAAATGGATACTGACCAACGCCAGCTGGTTCTACATCCTGTCGGTGGCCATCATCCTGCTGTCCGTCGTGTTCGTCGCGGTCAGCCGCTATGGCAACATCAAGCTCGGGCCGGACCATAGCGAGCCGGACTATCGCAACTTCACCTGGTTCGCGATGCTGTTCTCGGCCGGCATGGGGATAGGGCTGATGTTCTTCGGCGTGGCCGAGCCGGTCATGCACCTGATCGCCCCGCCGGTCGGCGAGGCGGGCACCGTGGCGGCCGCCCGCGAGGCGATGAAGATCACGTTCTTCCACTGGGGACTGCACGCGTGGTCGATCTATGCGGTGGTGGCGCTGATCCTGGCCTACTTCAGCTATCGCCACAACCTGCCGCTGACGCTGCGGTCGGCGCTGTATCCGTTCATCGGGGACCGCATCCACGGACCCATGGGCAACGCCGTCGACATCTTCGCCATCATCAGCACCGTGTTCGGCGTGGCGACCTCCCTGGGGCTGGGGGTGGCGCAGATCAACAGCGGCCTCAACCATTTGTTCGGCCTGCCGGTCGACACGCTCACCCAGATCATCCTGATCGCCATTGCCTGCGGCCTCGCCACCCTGTCGGTGGCCAGCGGCCTGGACCGGGGGATACGCATCCTGTCCGAGGTCAACCTGTACCTGGCGGTGATCCTGCTGATCTTCGTGCTGGTCGTCGGGCCCACGATCTTCCTCCTGCAGAGTTTCCTGCAGAACATCGGCGCCTATCTGTCGGACATCGTCGCCAAGACATTCAACCTCTATGCCTACCATCCCACCGACTGGATCGGCGGCTGGACGCTGTTCTATTGGGGCTGGTGGATCGCCTGGTCGCCCTTCGTCGGGCTCTTCATCGCCCGCATCTCGCGGGGGCGGACCATACGCGAGTTCGTGATGGGCGTGCTGCTGGTACCCACCGGGTTCACCTTCCTTTGGATGACGGTATTCGGCGGCTCGGCCATCCACCTGGTCCTGTTCGAGCACTTCGGCAGCCTGGCCGACACCGTCAAGGCGGACAGCTCGCTGGCCCTGTTCGCCTTCCTCGAGCACTATCCGTGGGGTTATGCGATTTCCATGCTGGCCATTGTCATGGTGGTGGTGTTCTTCGTGACTTCCGCCGACTCCGGGGCGCTGGTGGTCGACCTGCTGGCTTCGGGCGGCGCGGAATCGACGCCGGTCTGGCAGCGCATCTTCTGGTCGGTGCTCACCGGCGTGGTGGCGGTGGCCCTGCTGCTGGCCGACGGTCTGCAGGCGCTGCAGACCGCGACCATCGCCAGCGCGCTGCCGTTCTCCCTGGTGCTGTTGCTCTCCCTGTGGGGATTGTTCAAGGCCTTGAAGCTCGACGCCACCAAGCGCCGTATCCACTACCAGTCCCTGGCGCTGTCGCGGCCCGTGGGGGGAGGGGAATCATGGGAATCGCGGCTGCGCAACATGGTCATGATGCCGCGCCGCGCGCACGTGATGCGCTTCCTCGCCGACGTGGTGCGGCCTTCGATGGAAGCGGTGGTGGAGGAACTCCAGAAGCTGGGCTACGAGGCGCGGGTAACCGATGGCGAAGAAGGCGAGGTGGCGCTGGAGGTGGTGCACCAGGGCGCCCTGGACTTTTCCTATGCCGTGCGCGCGTTGTCCTTCGTGCGGCCCAGCCTGACCGCCGAGGAAGCCGCGAACGAGGAGCAGCGCAAATACTTCCGCGCCGAAGTCCATCTGCGCGAGGGCGGGCAGGACTACGACATCATGGGATGGAGCCGCGACGCGGTCATCGGCGACATCCTCGACCAGTACGAGCGGCACCGCCACTACCTGCACGTGGTGCGATAGCGGCGGCCTGCGTTCAGCCGCCCTGGCCGGACTTGAGCGCCGCGCCCAGCTCGTCGTCGAGCTGCGCGGCCCGGGCCGCCGCCGGGCGGCTGGTGACGCGCCGTACGTACCGTTCGTAGGCCGGGCGCTTTTCTATGGTGCCGAACATCATGCCCCACGCCAGTTGCGAGCCGACGTAGACGTCGGCGGCCGTAAAGCGGTCGCCCGCCACGTAGGCGTCGCCGGCCACGGCCGACTCGAGGGTATCGAGCGTGGCCGCCAGCGTGCCGTAGCCGACCATTCTCTGCCTGTCCTCGGGAATGCTTATTCCCAGCGCCTGGTTGGTTACCGCGGCTTCCACCGGCCCGGCGCAGAAGAACATCCACCGATAGTAAGGGCCGCGCAGCGGACTCGAGGGCGGGGGTGCGAGCCCGGCTTGCGGGAAGGCGTCCGCCAGGTAGGCGCAGATCGCCGCCGCCTCGGTCACGACCGTGTCGCCGTGGCGGATGGCGGGGACCTTGCCCATCGGGTTGATCGCCCGGTAGGAAGGGCTCTTCATGGAGGTCGCGAAATCCAGCACTTCGATGCGGTAGGGCTGGCCGACTTCTTCCAGCATCCAGCGGGCGATTCGGCCCCGCGACATCGGGTGGGTATAGAAAACGAGCTCGTCGTTCATGGAATCTCCCCGGGATGATCCGGCCCTTTCATTTGGGAGGCAATGATACGTGCGGCGCGGCGTCGACGATATGGCCGAGCTGGGAAATGTCCACCGGCTTGACCAGGTGCAGGTCGAAGCCGGCCTCCGCGGTCTGTCGGCGGTCGTGTTCCTGACCATAGCCCGTCATGGCGATGAATGCCGTCCCCGCCAGCTGAGGCAGGGCCTTGAGCGCGCGCAGGGCCTCGAAGCCGTCCATCAGGGGCATGGCCAGGTCGATGAAGACCACGTGGGGCTGGAAGCTGGGCGCGAGCCGCAAGGCCGCTTCGGCGCTGTACAGCGCCCGCGCCTGGTGGCCCTTGAGTTCCAGCAGCATGGCCAGGCTGTCGGCCGAATCCCGGTTGTCGTCCAGGACGATGATGCGCTTGGTGTCCGAAACGGGGCGGGCCGCGGCGGAGGCCTGCAGCGAGCGGGACTCCGGTTCGGCCACCGGCAGCCGGATCGTGAAGGTGCTGCCCTGCCCTGGCCCGGCGCTGGCGGCGGATATCGCGCCGCCATGCATGTGCACCAGCGAGCGGCAAAGGGTCAGTCCGATGCCGAGCCCGCTTTCGGTAGGATTGGCCGTCCTGTCCTCCTGCACGAACAATTGGAAGATGGAGTCGAGCGCATGCTCCGGTATGCCTTGTCCCGGGTCGCGCACCGTTATCACCACGGACCGGGTGTGCTTGGTGGCGGAGACCGCTATCGTGCAGTCGGGAGGGGAGAACTTCGAGGCGTTGTGCAGCAAGTTGTGCACCACCTGCACCAGACGGGTCATGTCTCCCTTGACGGTCAGCGGCTCGGCCGGCAGGTCGACGGCGATGCGCTGGTGCTTGGCGTCAAGATGGAAACGCGAGGACTCAATGCTGCGCTCGACGACGTTGCGGATGTCGATCTCCGCCAGGCGCAATTCCATCTTGCCGGAGGTGATGCGGCCGATGTCCAGCAGGTCGTCGACCAGCCGCGCCAGATGCGAGATCTGGCGATCGATCATGTCGCGGCATCGCGCCACGGTCGGGCTGATGTCCTGGTCCATCTGCAGGATCCCGATGGCGTTGCGCACCGGCGCCAGCGGGTTGCGCAGCTCGTGCCCCAGCGTCGCCAGGAACTCGCTCATGCGCAGGTTGGCGAGCTCCAGCTCTTCCAGGCGCTTGCGCTCGCTCATGTCGCGCGTGATCTCGGCATAGCCCCGGAGCTCTTCGGTCTCGTTATAGACGGCCGTGGTGGTCACATTGGCCCAGAACAGCGTTCCGTCCTTGCGCTGGCGCCAGCCTTCCTCTTCGAAGCGGCCTTCGGCCAGTGCCCGGCGCAGTACGTCGTCCGCCTTCTCGCCCGATGTGTCGTCGACCGGATGGAAGAGGGAGAAATGGCGGCCGAGGACCTCGTCGCGCCGATAGCCGGTAATCTGCGATGCCCCCGTGTTCCAGCTCGTGATGATGCCGTCGGCGTCGAGCATGTAGATCGCATAGCCCTCGACGCCTTCGAGCAGGAGCCGGAAGCGCTCCTCGCTTTGCCGCAGCGCTTCGGAGTGCCGCCGGCGCTCGGTCAGGTCCCGTGTGACCTTGGCGTAGCCCTTGAGCGCGCCGGAGGCATCGTGCAGGGCGGTGATGACGACATTGGCCCAGAAGGTGGTGCCATCCTTGCGCACGCGCCAGCCTTCGTCTTCGAAACGGCCGTGGAGGGCGGCCTCTTCCAGTTCGTACTGGGGCCAGGCGCGCGCGTTGGCCTCGTCGGTGTAGAACACCGAGAAATGCCTGCCGATGATCTCTTCGGCTGCATAGCCCTTGATCTTGGCCGCACCGGCGTTCCAGGTCGCCACGCATCCGGTCGGGTCCAGCATGAAGATGGCGTAGTCCTCGATGCCGTTGACCAGCATCCGGAAACTGGCTTCCGTATCGTACGCAAGCTCCGCCGACGGGCGGGCTCCTGTGTCGTCTGTCTCGGCCTGGAGCCTGGAAGTATCCATGGCAGAGGAGTCCAATGGCATCACCTTGATCGTGCTAGGAAGTCGAGTCTATACACGCCATCATAGCGGGCCTGTAACAAGGTGAATCGAGGGGAAGCCCACTCCTCGCGGCTTACGCGCGAAGCGCGGAGGGGTGGGTTTCCCCTCAGCGCGCAGGGGGCGGCCTATTAGCCGGCAGCCATTTCCAGAAGACCGCGGCCGCTGCCAGCCCCAGCGTGCCGATCGCCGCCACGCCTACCGCCAGCGACGCGACGGCGGTGATGGCGGACAGTACGACCGGTCCCAGGCTGTTGCCGAGGTCGGCGATCAGCCGCCAGATGCCGAGGAACTCGGTGCGGCCGTGGGCGGGGGAGGCGTCGGCGCCCAGGGTCATGACGATGCCCGAGCTGATGCCGTTGCCGAAGCCGAGGATCAGCGACACGATGAGGAATGTGGCCACGCCCGTCGTCAGCGAGGTGGCCATCAGCGCGAAGCCCATCAGCAGCGCGGACGGCAGCGCGACCCACAGCCTTCCGTGCCGATCCATGATCGTGCCGGCGGGATAGAACACCGACATGTCGATGGCGGCCACCAGGCCGTAGATGATGGAGGTCGACGTCGCCGTCAGCCCAAGGTGGTCGGCCCACAGCGGGACCACCACCTGGCGCGAGGCGCGCAGGGCGCTGACGAGCAGGATGCCCAGGCCGAGCGTGAGGAAGACCTTGGCATGGTCGCGCGCGATGTCCTGGACCCGCGGCTTTGCCTGCGGTGCGTCGGGGCGCTGGGCCGGGGCCATTTCGGGCGCCAGGTGCGCGATCAGGCCGGCGCCGGCCAAGGCCGCCACGGCCACCCAGTAGCCGCCTTGCAGCCCCACGAAGTGGATCATGGCCGCCCCGGCGAACGGGCCGACGAAAACCCCGATGCGGTTGGTGCCGCCCAGCGTGGAGAGTGCCCGGGCCCGCATGTAGGATGGCACGGCGTCCATCAGGTAGGTCTGGCGGGCGAGCAGGAAGACCGAAGCGGCGACGCCGACCAGGAAGACGCCCGTCGCCAGCATCCAGGTATGGGTCGCGAAAATGCACAGCAACAGCGACAGCACGCTGAGGATCGCGGCGCCGACCATGGACCGCCGTTCCCCGTAGCGGGATGTGATCATCGCCGCGGGGATGTTGCTGACCAGGGACCCGATGCCGATCAGCGCCACGATGAGCCCTGACAGCGCGACCGAGGCGTCGAGCTCGCGCGCGCTCAGCGCGATGACCGGAAGGATCGCGCCGTTGCCGACGCCGTAGAGTACCGAGGGACCGAATGCCGGGATGGCGATTTTCTTGAGGCTGAAGGGGGTATCGCTGCTCGGCGCTGTCATCGGTAGGGGAAGGGATGGTGGCGCCGGCCGGCATGCCGGCGGGTCGGCGATGACGGCCCGCCACGGGGCGGCACCGGCCGGCGCCGCGTATGGACAATCCCATCATTGTCGCGCAAATCGGCGGGGCCGGCAGCGGCGGCCCCGCTGGCGCAGGTGGGGCTAGACGATGTCGTCCCGTCCCTTGCCGCCCACCGTGGCCATCCAGCTCGCGACGAACGCGCCGATCAGCATCGAGGCGAAGGCCCACAAGGCGAAGGCGGCCGCGGCCTTGCGCGCCGTGTCCGCCGCTTCGCGGGCGGTCTGTTTGGCTTGCTCCGCCGCCTGCCGGGCGCGGTTGATCACCTCGTCTACGCGCCTTTCCGCGGTGGGCTGGTCGACGCCGGTCTGTGCCGCCACGACCCGGGCCACGTAGGTTCGGTCCTCGGCGCTCATTTCCCCCTTGGCCAGGCTGGCGGCGACGATGCGGCCCACTTCGGCGCGCGCCGCCCCCGGCTCGCCGGCGGGATTGGGCTGTTCGGCCCGCAGCAGCAGGTCGGCGACGTAGTCGGTGGGCATGCCGCCCTGGCCGCCGGGAAGCGCCTGCCCGGCAGCCGCCGCGGCGGCGGTACCGGTTCCCGCGGCGATGGCCGCGCCGGCGCGCGCGGTGCCCGCCGCGGCCGATATCAGCGCCGAGCCGATCAGGATGGCGCTGACGACCGCGCTCAGGGCCCAGACCAGGAAGCCGTGCGCGGTATCGCGGAAGTAGGTCTCGTCGGTATGGACGCCTACCCATTTCGTGCGCAGGCGGCCGGCGATGTAGCCCCCTATTCCGAAGGAAATGATGTGGGTGGCGATCATCCAGACGATGGCGCCGATGCCTAGCGTGGCGGCGGAGGCGCCTTCCCCGGACCAGGGCGACATCGACACGAAGCCCAGTCCGGTACCGCCGGCAAGCAGCATGAAAGAGACGGCGGAAGCGATGACGGCGCCGGCGATGACGGCGGCCCAGGATACCGCCGAGGTCGGGGATTCATGGACCCGCGCGGCGGCGGTGCCGGATACGTAAGAATTACCAACGGGCGTAGCGTTTTCCATGGCGTGGCCTTTTTTGTGGTTTAGAGAGGCGTCGAACCGCGAAGTACCCGCTAATGCCAGAACAGGGCGAGCAGGATGATGATGGGAATGGGAACGCCCAGAAGCCAGAGCAGGATGGCGCGCATGAATGTCTCCGGAAGAGTGGGTGGGAGGCGGGGGGCGCTGGCGCCCTCATCGCCGGCGCGTTGCCTGCGCAAGCACCGTGCCCGCCGGTCGAGCCGGGGAGGAGCGCCAGGGGATTCGCGCGCGCAGGCGGTGCTAAAATCCGAAACCACATTGTGAAAGCCAAGGACCGGACCGCCCCGGGCGGCCCCCGTCACCCCGGCCTTCGCGAGGACGCGATTCTTCCAGCGCAGCGGAGCCTTCCAACCCGGGTCCGGCGGCCCGGGCCGCTCCGCATCGCCGGAGAATCTCCGCTACTTCCGTAATCGAGTGAGATTCAATAAAGAATGTCTACATCGTCGAAGATCATCTATACCCTCACTGACGAAGCGCCTGCATTGGCGACGTACTCGCTGCTGCCCATCGTCCAGGCTTTCACCCGTTCCGCCGGCGTCGACGTCGAAACGCGGGACATCTCCCTTTCCGGCCGCATCATCGCCGTGTTCCCCGAGTACCTGACCGACGCGCAGAAGATCTCGGACGACCTGGCCTACCTCGGCCAGCTGGCGACCAAGCCCGAAGCCAACATCATCAAGCTGCCCAACATCAGCGCCTCGATCCCGCAGCTCAAGGCCGCGATCAAGGAACTGCAGCAGAAGGGCTACAAGCTTCCGGACTATCCGGACGAGGTCAAGAACGACACCGACAAGGACGTCAAGGCCCGCTACGACAAGGTCAAGGGCAGCGCCGTGAACCCGGTCCTGCGCGAAGGCAACTCCGATCGCCGCGCGCCGCTGTCGGTCAAGAACTACGCCCGCAAGCACCCCCACAAGATGGGCGCCTGGAGCGCCGACTCGAAGTCGCACGTCGCCCACATGGACGGCGGCGATTTCTACGGCAGCGAGAAATCGACCGTGGTGGCGAACGCCGGCAATGTCCGGATCGAACTGGTCGGCAAGGACGGCTCCACCAAGGTCCTGAAGGAGAAGATCGCGGTCAAGGCGGGCGAGATCATCGACGCCGCCGTCATGAGCAAGAAGGCGCTCTCCAGCTTCATCGAGGCGCAGATCGAAGACGCCAAGAAGCAGGGCGTGCTGTTCTCGGTGCACCTGAAGGCCACCATGATGAAGGTCTCGGACCCCATCCTGTTCGGCCAGGTCGTCTCGGTATTCTTCAAGGACGTGCTGGCCAAGCACGCCGACGCGCTCAAGCAGGTCGGCTTCGACCCCAACAACGGCCTGGGCGACCTGTACGCCAAGATCAAGGAACTGCCGGCCGACAAGCAGGCCGAGATCGAGGCCGACATCAAGGCCGAATACGCCAAGCGTCCCGAACTGGCCATGGTCAATTCGGACAAGGGCATCACCAACCTGCACGTGCCCAGCGACGTCATCATCGACGCCTCGATGCCCGCGATGATCCGCGAGTCGGGCAAGATGTGGGGCCCCGACGGCCAGCTGCACGACGCCAAGGCCGTCATTCCCGACCGCAGCTACGCCGACATCTACCAGGTCGTCATCGAGGACTGCAAGAAGAACGGTCCGTTCGATCCCGTCACCATGGGCTCGGTGCCCAACGTCGGCCTGATGGCGCAGGCCGCCGAGGAATACGGTTCGCACGACAAGACCTTCCAGCTTCCGGCCGACGGCACGGTCCGGGTGGTGGACGAGGCCGGCAAGGTGCTGCTCGAGCAGCCCGTGGAAGCCGGCGACATCTTCCGCATGTGCCAGACCAAGGACGCTCCGATCCAGGACTGGGTCAAGCTGGCCGTCAGCCGTGCCCGCGCCACCGGCGCCCCGGCCGTGTTCTGGCTGGACAAGAACCGCGCCCACGATGCCCAGATCATCGCCAAGGTCGAGAAGTACCTGAAGGACCACGACACCAGCGGCCTGGATCTCCGCATCCTGTCGCCGGTCGAGGCCACCAGGCTGTCGGTCGAGCGCATCCGCAAGGGCCAGGACACCATCTCGGTCACCGGCAACGTGCTGCGCGACTACCTCACCGACCTGTTCCCCATCATGGAACTGGGCACCAGCGCCAAGATGCTGTCCATCGTTCCGCTGATGGCGGGCGGCGGCCTGTTCGAGACCGGCGCCGGCGGCTCGGCGCCCAAGCACGTGCAGCAGTTCCTGGAAGAAGGCTTCCTGCGCTGGGATTCGCTGGGCGAGTTCCTGGCCCTGGCCGCTTCCATCGAACACCTGGCCGACACGTACAAGAACGCCAAGGCCAAGGTGCTGGCCACCACGCTGGACCAGGCTACCGGCAAGTTCCTGGACGAGGACAAGTCGCCCGCCCGCAAGGTCGGCGGCCTGGACAACCGCGGCAGCCACTTCTACCTGGCCCTGTACTGGGCCCAGGCCCTGGCCGCCCAGACCGAGGACAAGGAGTTGCAGGCCGCCTTTGCCCCGATCGCCAAGGAACTGGCCGACAACGAGGCCAAGATCGTGGCCGAGCTGGCTGCGGTGCAGGGCAAGCCGAACGATATCGGCGGCTACTATCGCCCCAGCCCCGAGCTGACCAGCAAGGCCATGCGTCCCAGCGCCACGCTGAACGCGGCACTGGCCAAGCTGGGCTAGAGAGAGGCTCCCCCCTGCGCGCTTACGCGCGCCCGGCGGTGAGCCCCCAGCCGCTACGCGGCAGCCCCGCGAGGACGTCGGGCCCCGTAGGGAGCGGCACTGGCGGACCGGCAAAGCCCGATCCGCTGTGCCCTGGGTCCGACAGGATGGGCGAATGCCCGCCGCGGTCTGAACGAAAAACGCCCGCGTGCGGGCGTTTTGTTTTTCTGCGAGGAAGATGGCCGCTTATGGCGAATGAATGCCGTGCCGGAATGGATCCCCCTGACGAGTTGCTCGTGAGCGTCTATACCCGTTGGCACCAAGGGTCCGTCATCGGCGGCATCGTGCTGTGCCCGGCGCTTGCCATATCCGTGATCCATTTTTGGCACGATTTCGTCATCGGGATCGTGCTCGGCATGATCGGCCTGCTGGGCCCCGGGCTGATTGCGTTCCGGGGCTTTCCGTCCAAAGACACCGTGGTGGTCCAGCCCCATGGTCTGGCGTTTTCGCGCCGGGGCTGGGTGCCTTATTCGGAGATCCTGAGCTACGGCGCCGACGACTATCTCAAGCTCAAGCGCGCCGGCCGGACCACCTTGCTCGTCGCCGGCCGCCAGACCGGCCACTATGCCCGCCTGTGCGGGCAGTTCATCCGGTCCATCGAAGCCTGGCATGCGTCCCAGCCTGCCGGTACGCCGCAGGCCGGGCGCACGCGCTTCTATGGCGGACCGCTGGCGCGCACGATAGGAGGCCTCCTCGTGCTCGGATCCTTCTTCGCCGCCTGGGCGGCGTGGAGCTTCACGCCGCCGAAGATCTACCTGCTGGCAATGGGAGGCACGGCCCTGGTCGTCGGGCTGGCGATGCTGGCGGGGCGCAAGCCGTCTCCCTGAAGCCGAGGACCTGGGCGCGGCATGGAACCGGCGCGCTTTTTCAAGGGCGCCACGGATCCGGCTCCGCATGGCCTCACCCCAACCGGATCAGCCGGTCCAGCGCCTTCATGAAGCCGTCCAGGTCTACGCCTTCCAGCGCCTTGTGAAGCCGCGCCTCGTGCGCGGCTACCAGGCGCCGCAGCTCAACCAATTGCCGGCGCCCCGCCGGCGTGATGCGCAGCAGGACCGTGCGCCGGTCCTCGCTCGTCCGCTCGCGCGCGACCAGGCCGCGCTGCTGCAGTTTCTCGATGATGGGCACCATGGCGGACCGGCTCAGGCCCAGGACCTGGCCGAGCGCGCCCTGGGCGACGAATTCGTTGGCGTCCAGGACCTCGAGCGCGCCATGCATGGCGGTGGTGAGCTGGAGTTCGGCCAGGCTGGCGTCGATGTCGCGCAGCGCGGCGGAGTGGGCGCGGCGCAGCTTGAAACCGATCAGCTTGGGCAGGCTGCTTTGCTGGATAGTCTTGGCCATGTCGTGAGCGAGTGTACTGAAAGTCATCGTTTCACGCTCCGGGATGGATTCGCCGATATTGTTCGATATAAAACTGTTTGACGATGAACAAATATCCGACTATGCTCCGCCTCATCAATGGAGGACGGAGGAGACATGTTCATCGTCGACAACCACATCCACCTCGGCCAGCCGGGCGTGCACGTGTCGGATTACATCTATAAGGAATTGCGCAAGAACTGGACGGAACGCGGCTTTCGCTATCACAGCGTCGAAGTGGCATCCGAGAAGCGGGAGGTGACGGCGCTGGTGGACGTCATGGACGAGGCGGGGCTGGATGTCTGCTGCGTGCTGGCGGGTAACTGGAACCGCGTCCTGCCCCCGGAGCAGCGGCCCTACAACGTGCCGAATGCCTTCGTCGCCACGCAGGTGGCGCAATCGGGCGGACGGCTGATCGGGATCTGCAGCGTGGACCCCATCGTAGATCCGTGGGATGCGGCCGACGAACTGGAGCGTTGCGTCCGCGACGAGGACTTCCGCGGATGCAAGCTGTATCCCACCTACGCCCACTTCGACCCGCGCGACAAGGCGTGCGAGCCCGTGTACGAAGCCGCCTCGGCGCTCGGTATTCCCATTCATTTCCACATGGGCTATACGCCGGTCTGCGGCGCCGACATGAAACTGCAGCAGCCGTGGCTGCTGGACGAGGTCGGGCGCCGTTTTCCAAAGCTCAAGGTGGTGGTGTGCCACATGGGCTATCCCTATGCGGAGGAAGCCATGGGGCTGGTGTCGCGGCACGAGAACTTCCATGCCGACCTGAGCGCGCTCGGTTTCCACCATCCGCGCAAGGTCTACCAGCTGATCCACGACTTCGGCTGTGTGAATTCCTGGGATCGCCTGCTGTACGGCTCGGAAAATCCTTTCATGCGCACCTTCCACAAGACGGTGATGTCAATCAACGAAGTGGCGGCGGAGATAGGCATGCCCGAGATCCCGCAGGACGCGCTGGAGCGCATTCTCGGCGGCAATGCCTGCCGGCTGTACCGGATCGACCGGGCGGCGCTGGGGCGCTGAACTGGATTCGCCATCGACGCCGTCACCGTAGCGAGGCCGTCATGAATATCGAACGCAACTTCCTTTCCCGCGCGCTCATTGCGTTGAGCGTCCTGGGTCTGTCGTCCATCGGGCATGCCGCCGCCGCGGAGACCTATCCGCGCAGGACGGTCAGCATCGTGGTGCCGTTCCCGGCGGGCGGGCCCGCCGACGGCACGGCACGCGTGCTGCAGCCGGCCATGCGCGAAGTGCTGGGCCAGACCGTGATCGTGGAAAATTTCAGCGGCGCCGGCGGTTCGATCGGCGTCGGCAAGGTGCTGGCCGCGCCGCCCGATGGCCACACGCTGTTGCTGACTACGTTGGCCGAGCCCATCCTGCCGCCGCGCACCTTGCCCTCGGTAACGTACCGGCCCGAGGACCTGAAGCTGGTCACGCAACTGTCGCATACGCAGCTGGCCCTGGTCGCGCGCCCGGACGCGCCGTTCAAGAACCTGAAGGAGTTGCTCGCGCACACGACCGGCAAGGGCTCGGCCAGCGTGAACTACGCGACCCCCGGCAGCGGCACGCTCTACCATCTGGTCAGCGAGCATTTTCGGCAACTGACGGGCGCCGCGCTGACCCACGTTCCTTATCGCGGCATCGCGCCGGAAATCAACGACCTGCTAGGCAGCCAGGTCGACGTGGCCTTCCTGCCCCTGGCCGGCAACCTGACCGGTTTCATCAACCAGGGCAAACTGCGGCTGCTGGGGACCACCGGCACCGGACCGGTGCTTCATCTGGACCGGGCTCCCTCGCTCAGGACCGAAGCCGCCCTGAAGGACTTCGACTACACCGTGTGGACCGGTGTGTTCGTGCACAAGGACACGCCGGATGCCGTGGTCGACAAGGTCCGGGCCGCCGTGGATGCGGCCATGAAGAAAGAGGCGTTCCAGAGTTTCATCCGCGAATCGGGAGGCATACCCTTGCGGCATGCGCAATCGGCCGAGGAGGCGGGCGGCATCTATGCCCGTGAGGTGAGGCGCCTGGAGCAGGTGTTCGATGTCGTGCGGCTGAAGGGATCGTAGGAAGAGGGTACGCGGCGGTCCATGCGGGCCGGGCCGGCAATCGATTTGCGTGATTCGCAGATTCATGGGGTTTTCATGCGGACTGCGCAAAATCCTTCTTCTGCAACTTCAGCGGCGCAAGGGTTTTCCTGAGTCCACTCTGATCGGCAACGTGCCGAGATCCTGTTGCCTCGTCGGCGGCTCTCGCGCGAAATGGCACGCGATCCGACTTCTTATCCATGCGTGCCCTTTTCGTGAACGGTCGACAATCGCCACGTGAAGTCGTGGACAACAGGAGATCGGCATGTCGGGAAGTGGCAATCGCTTGGCGCGCGTACTAGAGTTCCGCTCGGACCGCTCGACGCAGGTGCTGGAGCAGGCCATCGATGCGGTGGTCAGTATCGACCAGCACAACAACGTGACCTTCTACAATGCCGCCGCCGAGCGGCTCTGGGGATACACCCGTGCCGAGGTTATCGGCCGTAACGTGAAGATGCTCGTGCCCCAGGCCATCCAGGCGGCGCATGACGGCTACGTGAATGCCAACCGCGAGACCGGCCGCAACAAGATCGTGGGAACCAGCCGCAAGGTACAGGTCGAGCGCAAGGACGGCGGCAAGGTCTGGGTGAGCCTGTCGCTGTCGCGGGTGCAGATCGGCCGGCACATTACCTATACCGCCTTCGTGCGCGACATCACGGCCCAGCACGAGGAGCGCGAGACCATCAACCAGACGCTGGAGCAGGCCCTGGACGCCGTCGTCTCCATCGATGAACGGAACAACGTCACGTTTTTCAACGCCGCGGCCGAGCGCTTCTGGGGCTATGCGCGCGACGAAGTGCTGGGCCGCAACGTGAAGATGCTGGTGCCACGGGGCATCCAGCCCATGCACGACGACTACGTGGATGCCAATCGCAAGACGGGCCGGGACAAGATCGTAGGCACCAGCCGCGAGGTGCAGGTCGAGCGTAAGGATGGCACCCTGGCCTGGGGGGCGTTGTCGCTGTCCAAGATCCGCGTCGGCGAGCGCATCGTCTATACCGCGTTCGTGAAGGACATCTCGCGCGAGCGCGAAGTGCGGGAGGTCATCAACCAGACGCTGGAGCAGGCCCTGGATGCCGTCGTGTCCATCGATGGCGAAAACAACGTGACCTTCTTCAACGCGGCGGCCGAGCGCTTGTGGGGCTACGAACGGTCGGAGGTGGTCGGGCGCAACGTGAAGATGCTGGTGCCGCATGCCATCCAGGCCGTGCACGACAGCTACGTGAACGCCAACCGCAGCACCGGCGTGGACAAGATCGTAGGCACCAGCCGCGACGTCCTGATCGAACGCAAGGATGGTTCCTCGGTATGGGGCAACCTGTCGCTGTCGCGGGTACGCGTGGGCGACCGCGTGACCTACACCGCTTTCGTCAAGGACATCACCCGCGAGCGCGACGCGCGCGAAATGATGAACCAGACGCTGGAGCAGGCGCTGGACGCGGTGGTCACCATCGACGAGAACAACCTCGTCACCTTCTTCAACGCCGCGGCCGAGCGGATGTGGGGCTACCGCCGCGACGAGGTTATCGGCCGTAACGTGAAGATGCTCGTGCCGCAGGCCATCCAGGGCGACCACGACCGGCTGGTCCATGCCAACCGCAGCACCGGCGTGGACAAGATCGTGGGCACCAGCCGCGAAGTGCCCATCGAGCGCAAGGACGGCACCCGCATCTGGGGATTGCTGTCGCTCTCGAAGATCCGGCTGGAAGGCAAGATCGCCTATACCGCCTTCGTCAAGAACGTGCAGGCCGAGCACGAGGAGCGCCAGACGACGCACAGCGCGATGAGTTCCGTGCTGGCCTCGAGCGAGCAGATCGGCCAGATCGTGGCCGTCATCAACGAGATTGCGGCGCAGACCAACCTGCTGTCGCTCAACGCGGCAATCGAAGCCGCTCGCGCGGGCGATGCGGGACGGGGCTTCGCCGTGGTGGCCGACGAGGTTCGCAAGCTGGCGATGCGCTCTTCCAAGTCGGCCGGCGAGATCGACGGCCTGGTCGAGGAAACCAAGAACCGCATCAGCGAACTGGCCCGGTCGCTGCGCCTGCACGAACAGGCCTGAGCCCCGGCGGGCCGGAGGCCAGGTCGGCGCCGCGATTCATGCCGAAGCCGAGTCGGCCTCCGCGGCCAGTTTCTCCGCCGCGTCGACCAGCATCCGCCCGATCTCGCGCACGCGCGGCTTGGCCCGTTCCAGCGGCGCGCCGACTGTGAGCGCGTAGGGCGTGCCGTACAGCACGAGAGGCGCGGCCACCGACAGCGTATCGGCCTGGTGTTCCCCCAGGTTGACGTGATAGCCCCGCCTGTCTCCTTCTTCCAGCGCCTTGCGCAGTTGCTCGCGCGTAGTCGGTGTCCTGTCGGTGAAGCGGGAGAGGGGCATGCGGGCGATCAGTGCGTCGCGCTCGGCGGGCGCCATGGCGGCCAGCAGCGCGCGTCCCGACGCGGCGGCGTGCAGCGGCTTGCGTTCGCCGGTCCGGGCGGTGAAGCGGACGATGCGCTCGGGCTCGGCCACGTCGAGGTAGACCACCTGGTCGCCGGAGCGCTGGGCCAGGATCAGTGTTTCCCTCAGGCTTTCCCGCAACTCTTCGAGCACCGGGCGGATACGGGCCGTCAACTGGTCGTGCTCGGCGATGACTCGGGCCTCGTTGAACCACCGGCGCGTCAGGTAGTAGCGCCCGCCGGCCTGGTGGGCGTAGCCTTCTCCCTCGAGCGTGTCGAGCAGCGCCAGGCAACTGGACTTGGGAAAACCCAGGGCTGCCGAGATCTGCGACAGCGAGGCGGGCGCCTTGGTCTGCGCGAAGTACTGCAGGATGGTCAGCACGCGCTTGGCGCTTTTTACGTCGTTCGTGTTCATGGCAAAAAGTCTATATGCCCGAAGGGGGCGGCGCTACTTTCCCGGGCGGAAATCCCCGGTTGAATGTTTCTGTTCAAGTATATAAACTTTTATTCATAAATAAGAACGATCGAACCGGAAGGAGACATCGATGGCCGGACTGTATTTCGAGCAGTTCTCGCCCGGGCAGGAATTCGTCCATGACTGGACGCGTACCGTCACGGAGATGGACAACGTGCTGTTCAGTTCCCTGACGATGAACGTCCAGCCCCTGCATATCGACGCCCATTTCGCCGCGCAGACCGAGTTCAAGCGGCCGCTGGTGAACAGCCTGTTCACGCTGGGCCTGATGATAGGCATGACGGTGAACGACACCACGCTCGGCACGACGGTGGCCAACCTGGGCATGACCGAAGTGGCTTTTCCCAAGCCGGTGTTCGCCGGCGATACGCTGCACGTGCGCACCCGCGTGCTATCGGTGCGCGAGAGCCGCTCGCGTCCGAACGCCGGCATCGTGGAGTTCGAGCACGTCGCGTTGAACCAGGACGACGACATCGTCGCCCGCTGCAAGCGCTCCGCCTTGATGCACAAGGCGCCGGCCTAGGAGTCCGCCATGATCCGCTCCATGCTGTTCGTGCCCGGCGATTCGCCGCGCAAGTTCGACAAGGCCGCCGCGAGTTCCGCAGACGCCCTGATCCTCGATCTGGAGGACTCGGTGGCGCCCGATGCCAAGCCGGCGGCGCGGGATACGGTGCGCGGCATGCTGGACCGGCCGCCCGCCGGCAAGCAGCTATGGGTGCGGATCAACGCATTGGACAGCGGCGTCGCGCTCGAGGACCTCGCCGCCGTCGTGCCCGGGCGGCCGTTCGGCATCGTGCTGCCCAAGTGCGCGGGCCGCGCCGATCTTCAGCGGGCCGCGCACTACCTCGACGCCTGCGAGGCCATGGCGGGCCTGCCGGCGGGCGATGTCCGCATCCTGGCCATCGCGACCGAGACCGCGCGGTCGCTGTTCGGCCTGCACGACTATGCCGGCGCCACGCCCAGGCTCTGGGGCCTGTCGTGGGGCGCGGAGGATCTCGCCGCCGACGTGGGCGCCCAGGCCAACCGCGCGGCGGGCCGCTACACCGAACCGTTCCGGCTGGCGCGTTCCCTGTGCCTGATGGCCGCGGCCGCTGCCGGCGTGCGCGCCGTCGATACCGTGTGCGTGGATCTTGACGCGCCCGAGGTGCTGGCCGAGGAAACCCGCGAGGCCGTGCGCGACGGCTTCGTCGGCAAGCTCGCCATTCATCCCAGGCACGTGGATGCCATCAATGCGCTCATGTCGCCCGACGCGGCCATGCTCCAGTGGGCCCGGGCGGTGGTGGCGGCGTTCGATGCCCATCCCGGCGCCGGCGCGCTGAACCTGGACGGCAAGATGATCGACCGGCCGCACCTGCGGCTGGCGCGGCGCCTGCTGGGGGAGGAATGACATGGCCGGCCCGCTCGACGGCGTACGCATCCTGGACATGAGCGCCGTGGGCATGGGGCCGATGGCGACACAGATGCTGGGCGACATGGGCGCCGACGTGATCAAGGTCGAGCCGCCCGAGGGTGACGTGTTCCGCCACGTCACGCCCCAGCGCCATCCCGGCATGAGCCACGCGCACTTGAACCTGAACCGCAATAAGCGCAGTGCGGTGATCGACGCCAAGACCGAGGCCGGCCGGCGACAGCTCGTCGCGCTGCTCGAGGAGGCGGACGTCTTCGTGTCCAACATGCGCGCGCCGGCCCTGCGCCGGCTGGGATTGGACCATGCCTCTCTGGCCGGGCGCTTTCCCCGGCTCATCCATTGCGTCTGCTACGGCTATTCCGAGCGCGGGCCGTATGCCGGCAGGCCGGCCATCGACGATACCATCCAGGCGGTATCCGGCCTGGCGTGGCTGCAGGGAGGCGCCGGCGGGCAGGCGCCACGCTACGTGAATTCGGTGGTCGCCGACAAGGTGGTCGCCCTTTATGTGGCCAATGCCATCGCCTGCGCGCTGTACGCCCGCGAGCGGACCGGCGCCGGGCAGGCCGTCGAGGTGCCCATGTTCGAATGCATGGTGGCGTTTCTCGCGCCCGAACACCTGGCCGGCCGGACCTTCGTGCCGCCGGAGGGTCCGGCCGGCTATGCGCGCCTGCTCAACGAGTACCGGCGGCCGTTCGCCACCCGGGACGGCTACCTCAGCGTCGTGCCCTACACCGACGCCCAGTGGCGCCGCTTCTTCGCCCTGGCGGGCGATCCCGGCATGGCGGACGATCCGCGTTATCGCACCGCCCGGGATCGCAGCCGGCATTTCCCCGAGCTGTACCGGTACGTCGAGGACACGCTGCGCACGCGGACCACCGCCCAATGGCTGGATGCCCTCGCGACGGCGGACATTCCCTTCGCGCCCGTCAACGCGTTCGACGATCTGCTGCGCGATCCCCATCTGGCGGCAATCGGCTTCTGGCGCGAATGCGACCATCCGACCGAGGGCCGCCTGCGCCAGGCCGGTATTCCCGTGCACTTTGGCGCAACGCCGGGGGACATCCGGCGGCACGCGCCGAACCTGGGCGAGCATACCGACGAAGTGCTGCGCGGCTAGGACGGCCGCATCGCGTTGACCAGAGGGACGACAGAGGAGACTTCTATGCGGAAGGTGATCGCGCTGGGGTTGGCAAGCGCCGCCCTCATGGCCTGGATGCCCGCGCAGGCCCAGTCCTATCCCGAGGCGGGCAGGACCATACGCTTCGTGATCGGCTTTCCGGCCGGCAGCTCCATCGACAACGTGTCGCGCATCGTGCTGGACGACATCCGCGCCCGCACCGGCGCCGTGATCGTCATCGAGAATAAGGCCGGGGCGCTGGGTGCGCTGGGCGTGGACGCGGTGGCGCGCGCCGCGCCGGACGGCTACACCATGATGCCCAGTTCCAGCGCCACCAGTTCCTCGGGGCCGTTCCTGTCCAAGGCCATCCAGAAGCACGACGCGCTGGCCGACTTCACCCAGGTGGCCCGCATGGTGCGCTTCGACGTGGTGGTCGTGACCCGCGCGGCGGGCGGCTACGCCGACGCGAAAAGCCTGATCGCCGCCGCCCGCGCCAAGCCGAAATCGCTGGCCACCGGCTATGGCTCGGGCACGGGCCAGGTCGCCTCGGCCGCCTTCAGCCGCGCCGCCGGCATGGAGGTGCTGAGCGTGCCCTACAAAGGGCAGCCCGCGGCGGTGACCGACCTGCTGGGCGGCCGGGTCGACTTCGTCTCCTCCGACCTGGGGGCCGTGCTGCCGCAGATCGGCGCGCACAACCTGCACGCGGTCGCGCTGGTGTCCAACAAGCGCTCCACCATCCTGCCCGGTGTCCCCACCGCCGCCGAGCTCGGGCTGTCCGGGCTGGATCTGACCGGCTGGATAGGCGTGGCGGGGCCGGCGCGGCTGCCGGCGCAGGCGGTGCAGTGGTGGCAGGAGCAGTTGAAGCTGTCGCTGAACAAGCCGGAGGTCAGGGAACGCCTGCGCGGCATGGGCATGGAAACCGACTTCCTGGCCGGGGACGAGTTCCAGCGCTTCGTGCGCGCCCAGTACGAGGAATGGGGCGCGCAGATCCGGCACGCGGGGATCCAGGCGGAATAGCCTCCACGGCGGCGCCGGTTGCGCCGCCATACATATCAGCTTTGCCTTCTCCGGTCCTGGGATGGGGAAGGGCGCGCTTCTATAGTGGGTCGCAGCGCCATGGCCGCAGGCGGCCGGATGGCGGACAACCATAAGCCATGGAGACGACCTTGAAACGCGCATTCGCCATCCTGCTCGGAGGCCTGGCGGCCACGGCCCTGCTGCTGCCCGCCGCCCATGCCCAGTCCGACTATCCCAGCCGGCCGATCACCCTGGTCAATCCCTACGCGCCGGGCGGCCCCGCCGACACGCTGGCCCGGGAACTGGCATCCCGGCTGAAGGAGCGCCTGGGCCAGCCCGTGGTCGTCGAGAACAAGGCGGGCAGCGGAGCCATGGTCGGCACCGGCTACGTGGCGCGCGCCAAGCCCGATGGCTATACCCTGCTGATGGGCACTTCGCCCGGCATGGTGGTCGGCCCGCTGATCGAGCGTGTGACCTACGACGGCCTGAAGGACTTCGAACTCGTCGGGCTGGTGGCCAACCAGCCCGTGGTCCTGGTGGCCAACGCCAAGCTCGGCATCAACACCATGCAGGACCTGCTCGACCGGGCGCGCAAGCAGCCGGGCAAGCTGAATTTCGCGTCGGCCGGCACCGGCGGCCCGACCCACCTGGCCGGGGAATTGCTGCGCCGCCGCGCCGGCATAGAGATCACCCACGTTCCCTACAAGGGCGCCGCCCCGGCCTTGCAGGACCTGATCGGTGGCCAGGTCGAGCTGGGCATGCTGAGCGCCTCGCCCGTGCTGCCCTTCGTCAAGGACGGCCGGCTCAAGGCCATCGCCTATACCGGCGCCAAGCGGTCCTCGCTGCTGCCCGACGTGCCGACCATGACAGAGGCCGGCATCAAGAACTGGAACGAGGTCTCCACCTGGTACGCCCTGGCCGCGCCACGCGGCACGCCAGCGGCTATCATCGAGAAGCTGAGCGCGGCGCTGACGGCGATCAACGCCGAGCCGGAACACCAGCGCTTCCTGGCGCAGCAGGACGGCAGCATCGACAACATGACGCCTTCGGAAGTCACCGCCTTCGCGCAGAAGGACAAGACCGCGATGACGGAACTGCTGGGCGCCCTGGACATGCTGGCCAAATGAAACACCACGGCGCGGCGCCTTCCTCGCGCCGCGCCCGGAAGCGGAGAACATGAAAGAATTCATTCGCGTCGACGTCCCCGGCCTCGATCCCGCGGACGCCTATCGACTGGTCGTGGGATGCGTGGTGCCGCGTCCCGTTGCCTGGATCACCACCCAGGATCGGAGCGGCCGGGTCAACGCCGCCCCCTTCAGTTCCTACAATTACGTCGCCAGCCGGCCGCCCATGCTGGCCGTCAACATCTCGACGCTGGACGGAGAGCTCAAGGACACGGCCCGCAATATCGTGGAAACCGGCGAGTTCGTCGTCAACGTCTCGACCGAGGCCGACCTGGAGACCATGCATGCCAGCGCGGCCGAGTACCCGCCCGAGATCAGCGAGCCCGAAGCCCTGGGCATCGCGCTCCTTCCGAGCCACCATGTCCGGCCGCCCCGCATCGCTTCCACCCCTGTCCAGATGGAATGCCGCCTGGACCAGGCCATCCCCCTGGGCGAAGGCTATAACACCCTCTACATCGGGCAGGTCGTCGCCTTCCACCTGTCTCCCGACATCTACGACGGCCGCCGCGTCAACAGCGCCGCCATGCGCCCCGTGGCCCGCCTGGGCGGCCCGTTCTACGCCGCGCTGGGCGAGATCTTCCACCGCCCCATGCTCCAACGCCAGCCCGGCGCGGAGCCTGATCCAGCCCCCAGACCTTAGAGCTCAATCCCGGGCGGAACTCCGCCGCTCATCCAACCGGGCCAGTATCTCAGGCAACCGCTCCCGGGCCGTCTCCGCCAGGTCGCCGTAAAGGCTGTTGCCTTGCGCGTCGATCCCCACCGTGGCGGGGCCCAGCCCCTCCACCCGCAGCTTCACCAGCCGGTAGTGGTGCACCAGGTCGTTCCAGTGCACCGCCACCACTTCCCGTATCGCCTCGGATAGAAGCGTGCATCCACCCCCCAGGAACGACAGGTAGACGCACCCCGCCTCCCGCATCGCCTCGACGCTGCGAGCGTCCAGCCCGCCCTTGCCGCCCGCCACCCGCAACCCCAATCCGCGTATCAACCGCGGCATGAACCCGTTGAATCGCGTGCTCGTCGTCGGGTTCAGGTATAGCACCTCGAAATGGCCGCCGGCTTCCCGGCTGTAGCTGCCCAGGTGCAGCAGCGCGGCGTCCTTCAGGTCGATGGGGGGCGCCTCGCCACGGTCGAGCAGTTCCATCAGCCGTTCATGCGTCGTCATGCCGGCGCACAGCACGACCTCGCCATGCAGCCGGACCTGGTCGCCCACGCGTAGCGACCGGACCGCCTCTTCGCTCAGCGGCAACTCAAGTTCGTGGACGGTGCTCACGGTGTCGGGTCCTTGTCATGACGGCCAGTCATTCGATGATCTCCACGCGGCCCGAATCATGGATGCGGGCGCGGGTGCGGCGGTTGATCCAGCAGTTGAAACATACCGCCACCGGCGTGAAACCGTGGCCCGAGGCATAGTCCACGTGCACGGCCATCGCCGTGCTGTCGCCGCCGGTGCCCATGGGGCCGAAACCCGTCGCGTTGGCCGCTTCCTTGAGGCGATCCTCCATGGCGGCCAGCACGGGCTCGGGGTTGACCGTACCGATGGACCGAAGCGTGGCCTGTTTGGCCAGCTTGGCGGCATAGTCGAACGTGCCGCCTATGCCCACGCCGATCACCACCGGCGGACAATGCTGCGACCCGGCTTTGAGGATGACCTCCATCACGTAGCGCTCGATGGTCTCCAGGCTGGGAAAGGTGAAGATCTCCAGCGCGGCCCAGCGGCCCGAGCCCAGCGCCTTGGGCGAACAGGTGATGTCCACGTAGTCGGCGCCGTCGATCAGGTCGAAAGTGACGATGGGCATGTCCTTGCCCTTGTAGCCGCGCTCGTTGGTGAGGGGATTGGTCACGTGGGCGAGCAGCGGCGGCTGGATGGCGGCGACCAGATCGTCGAAACCGTCGGCGAAGGCGCGCTTGATGTCGCCCTCCAGCCGGGCGGCGGTGCCGATGCCGACGAAGTACACCGGGACGCCGGAGTCGGAGCAGACGAAGTGCTGGCGAGCCTCGGCGGCATCCGCGCTTTGCAGCATGATGCGCAGCGTGCCGCGCGCGACCTCGTTGCGCTCGCCTTGCTCGGCCTCGCGCAGCGCCGCCTTGGTGTCCTCGGGTATCTTCTTCAGCGCGCGTTCGTAGAGCTGGGCGCTGACCGACCGCACGAGGTCGTAGCTGATGGCCATCTGTCTCCCCTGTGGCGCGTCGGGGCGCGCGCGTTCCTGGTCTCCGGACTATAACGACGCGGCCGGGCCGCTGCTATCACCCGGCCGGCACACCTGCTTTGCGGGCGTCTGTCCGGAACCGTGGTGGATATACTGGCCGGCACGTGCAATGTCTCGACGGAAGGAGCGCATGAAGCTGCATTGGTCCACCCGTTCGCCCTACGTGCGCAAGGTCATGGCGGCGGCCATCGAGACCGGGCTGGACGCGTCCATCCAGACCCGGCTGTCCATCGTCTCGCTGTCGACCGTGAACGCCGACGTGGAGCGCGACAACCCGCTGGGCAAGATACCCACCCTGGTGACCGACGAGGGCGTGGCCCTGTACGACTCGCTGGTCATCTGCGAATACCTGGACCACCACAGCCGCAAGGGCCGGCTGTTCCCGCGTGAGTTCGACCAGCGCCTCGAAGCGCTGCGCTGGCATGCGCTGGGCAACGGGCTGACCGACATCCTGATCCTGTGGAACAACGAGCGGGGGCGCGATCCGGCGCTCCAGTCGCCGGCGCACCTGTCCTCCTACCGTGCCAAGACGCTGGCTACGCTGGACGCGCTCGAAGCCACGGTGGACGAGCTGGACCGTCGCGAGTTCGACATCGGCCACCTGGGCGTGGCGGTCGGGGTCGGCCACGCGGATTTCCGGTTTGCCGACCTGCAGTGGCGCGCCACGCGGCCGCGCCTGTCGGCCTGGGCCGACAGCATGGCCGAGCGCGAATCCCTGCGCCGGACCGTGCAGTTCGACCCGCGCCTGCAAAAACCAGGTTAGTGCCGACAGAAGTCCTCATCCCCGCCGTCGAAGCTAGCGCGCGGCGAACTCGCTCGCCAGCGCGTTGACCAGTCCGCCGCTTTCCCAGATCCGCACCATCTGCGGCGAGAACGGCGGTGACGGGATGACGCGGCCGTCGGCCAGTTCGATCTCTCCGGTGGCCGGCGTGACGCCGATTACGTCGCCATCGGCCACGGCCTGCGTGATGCCTGGAACCAGCAGTATCGGCAGCCCCTGGCTGAGCGCCCGCCGGATGAAGCCCGATTCGCAGGACTCCACCAGCACGGCCGCGATGCCCGAGGCCTTGATGGCGACGCTGACTTCCACGTGGTTGTGATGCGCGAAGTTCTTGCCGCCGACGACGATGTCGCCCGGCCGGACTTGCGACGGGAACTCGGGCCGCAGCTGGCGAAAGCACATCTGCCTGAGCGCGTCCAGGTCGAACGGCTTGCCGAAGCCGTCCCGCACCGCGGCGAATTCGATGATGCCATCGTCGCCGCAGACCTGGTCGCCGAATTTCCAGACCCGGCCCCGCAGGGTGCGCACGGAGGATGCTTCGTTCATGTCGTGCCGCTCCTCAAAGCCTGCCCGCCAGCAGCGGGCGCGGATCCGCGATCTCTCCCGCCACGGCCGATGCCGCCACCGTATAAGGCGAGGCCAGGTGCACCGAGGCCTGGGTGCTGCCGTTGCGGCCCTGGTAGTTGAACTGGTGGGTGGTGATCGAGACGTCCTCGCCGCTCAGCACGCCCAGGTAGCCCCAACAGGTATTGCAACCGGGCGACAGCACCGTGGCGCCAGCCTCGGCGAACACCTCGAGCAGCCCTTCGCGCGCGGCCGCGGCGTAGACGTTCTGGCTGCCGGGCGAGATGTACATCGTGACGTGCGGGGCGATCCGGCGGCCGCGCAGCACGGCGGCCGCCGCCCGCATGTCGTCGAGCCGGTTGTTGGCGCAGGACCCGACGGCGGCCTGGTCGATGCGCCGGCCCGCCACCCGCGCGACGTCCACCGCGCCGCTTTGCGTGGGCGGCACGGTCACCATGGGCGTCAGCTGCGACAGGTCGTAGGTCAGCACCGCCGCGTAGTCCGCGTCCGGGTCGCTGCGCATCACCTGGTAGGGCCGGCCGTCCGCGCGTTCGTCGACGTAGTCCAGCGCGCGCGCGTCCACGTCCATGATGGCGGTGTCCGAACCGGTATGGAAGGTCGAGGCCAGGATGGCCTGCCTGTCGTCCAGGCTCAGCTGCGCCAGCGCCGGCCCGCCGTATTCGACGCAGCATTGCAGGAAGGTACCCTGTTCCTCGTGGTCGCGGATGATGGCCTGGACCAGGTCCCGCCCGGTCACGCCGAAGGGCAGGCTGCCCACCAGCTCGATGCGTACCGTGCGCGGCACGCACACCCAGTGCCGGTCGTTCAGCAACGGCGCCAGCACGTCGGTGGACATGGGAATGTTCAGGGCGCCGACCGCGCCGATCGACGCGATGTTGCCTTCGTCCGAAAACACCAGGGACCCGGGCCGGGCAAAGCCGCGTTCGACCAGCACCAGGTGGCGCAGCCCGGTGTTGGGGCCGTAGAAGTTGTCGACGCCGAAGTCGCGCGTCAGTTGCTTGAGCATGTGGTGCGTCGCCGCGTGCGGCGAACCGGTGGCGGCCGCCGGCGTGTGGTCGATGACGATGATGGCTTTCTCGGGCCGGGCGAACGAGGTCGCGCCTATCTTCTCCAGGTTGCGCTTGTGCATGGGCCAGACCATCTCCTGGGTGACCACGTGGTCCGGCACGCAATTGACGTATTCGCCCGGCGCCACGGTCTCCCGGCCGGCGGCGCGGGCCAGGATCTTCTGGGCGATGGTCTGGCCGGTGGAGGCTGGCATGGCAAGTTCCTATTGGACCGATCAGTTGAGCGAAATGCCGGTTTCCTTGATGAACTGGCCCCAGAACTCGTAGCTGGCGAGCACGTTCTTGCGATACTGCTCGGGCGAGCTCGAGACGGCAAGCGAGCCCATCTGCTCGTAAGCCTTGCGCACTTCGGGGGTAGCCATGATCGTTGCCAGTTCCCGCTGGACGCGATCGACGATGGCGGCCGGCGTGCCGGGCGGCATGATGACGCCGTACTCGGTCGCCTGCACGACCTTGGGATAGCCCAGCTCGACCAGGGTGGGGGCGTCGGGCAGCAGCGGCGTGCGCTTTTCCGTGGTGACCGCCAGCACCCGCACGGTGCCGGCCTGGACGTGAGGCAGGATGGGCGTCAGGTCCGAGACCATGGACTCGACCTGTCCGCCCAGCAGATCGGTGATCGCAGGCGCCGCGCCGGCGTAGGGCACGTGCACGATGTCGACGCCGGCCGCGCGCTTGAAACGCTCTCCGGCCAGGTGGACCATGGTTCCGGTGCCGGCGCTGCCGTAGTTCATCTTGCCCGGGTGGCTCTTGGCCCGCTCCAGGAACTGCGCCATATTGGTGATGCCGGACTTGGCGTTGACGGCGATGACCGCCGGCACCTGCGCCAGGCTGGAGACGTAGGTGAAGTCCTGCTGCACCGAATAGGGAACTTTCATCAGGTGGGGCATCACCATCAGCGCGCCGCCCGCGCCCAGTCCCATCGTGTAGCCGTCCGGCGTCGCCTTGGCCACCGCCGCGGTGCCGATGGAGCCGCCGGCCCCGGCGCGGTTCTCGACGACGATGGGCTGCTTGAGGGCCTCGCCCAGCGGACCCGCGATGGTGCGCACGTAGGTGTCGGTCGGCCCGCCGGGCGGGAAGGGCACGATGAAGCGGATCGGCCGGGTGGGCCAGGAGGCGCTTTGCGCCAGGATCGGTGCCGAGAAAATTCCCAGGGTGCAGCTTGCGATCAGGCATGCCGCAAGGCGTCTGGCGCGCATGGCAGTCTCCTCTTCGGCGGGCGGTGCCGCCGCGTCTTGTCGATGTCCGGGCATGGTATCGGGCGTGCCGCGGCGTCGATAGGCGCCGCGGTGCAAAGCTGCTATGGCGTGCGCGTTAACGGCCGGGCGAGGTGTAGAGGCCCAGCCGTTCGGCGCGCACGCGCGCCAGCGCGTAGACGGTCTCGAGCAGCGGCGCGGGCATGCCCAGCTCGCCGGCAATCTCCACGGCGGCGCCGAGGATGCTGTCCAGCTCTACCGCGCGGCCGGCCTCCACGTCCTGCAGCATCGACGTCTTGACGTGCCCCAGCTTGCGCGTGACCGCCAGGCGCTCGGGAGGCGAGATGGCCAGCGGCAGGCCCAGCGCTTCTCCCATCGCCAGGAGTTCCCGCATCATGGCCTGGAACAGGCGGTTGACGCGCTCGTCGTCGATCAAGAGGTCGGTGGCCGAGCCCGTCAGCAGGCTGACGGGATTGAAGCAGGCGTTGCCCAGCAGTTTTTCCCAGACCACGCCGCGGATGTTGGGGCTGGCCGATGCGTCGAAGCCGGCGTCGGCAAGGCGCTGCGCCGCGGCTTGCGCCCTCGGGCTGGACCCGCCGCCCGGTTCGCCCACCACCAGCCGCGATCCGGATGCGTGGACCACCACGCCGGGTTCCGGGCACGAGCAGGACGGGAAAACGACGAAGCCCAGGATGCGATCGGCGGGAATGGCCCGCTCGAGCCGTCCCTCCGGATCCACCGCGCGCAGGCGATGTCCCGCCAGCGGGCCGCCCCCTGGCTGGAAGAACCACCATGGCACGCCGTTCAGGGCGGGCAGCACGACTGTGTCCGGCCCCAGCAACGGCGCGAGCCGGTCGGCCAGCGCCGGCAGCGAGGGCGATTTGACCGCGAGTATCACCAGGTCTTGCACGCCCAGCCGCCCGGGATCGTCGCTGGCGCGCACCCGGGCCACCGATTCCACGCCGCCGCTGTCCAGGCGTATGCCCCGTTCGTTCACCGCGCGCAGCGTGGCGCCTCGCGCCAGCACGCTGACGTCGTTGCCCGCCAGGGCCAGCCGCGCCGCCAGGAATCCGCCGATGGCGCCCGCTCCGGCGATGCCTATCCTCAGGCGGCCGGGAGCCGGCATGGTCCGTTCTTGGGCGTTGTCCATCGGTGATGTCTCCTGCGGATATGGGGGGCTGCGAGTCCGCCGGCGGCAGCCCGCTCTCGCTTCATTATTCCGGCCCCGTCGCGCGCGTGGTGCACCCGGAAGGCATTTCTGCCTGTGCCCGGCGGATATAGCGGACCATGGACGGCGTTATGCGCATGGACGCATTGCAGTCTTGCCGGCCCAGGCAGTAGGCAAGCGGGCGTCGGGCCCCTAGAGTCCGCACAGCGGCGACAGGCGCGGACGGATGAGGCTCGTCCGGCCGTCGGCGCGCACGCGGAGGAATGTATGCATCGAACGACGGGCCCGCTGTCGCACGTCAAAGTCCTGGACCTGAGCCGCATCCTGGCGGCGCCGTGGGCCAGCCAGACCCTGGCCGATCTCGGCGCCGACGTCATCAAGGTGGAGCGTCCCGGCAGCGGCGACGACACCCGCGCCTGGGGGCCGCCTTTCCTGAAGGACGGGCAGGGGCAGGATACCGAGGAGGCCGGCTACTACCTCGCGGTCAACCGCGGCAAGCGCTCGATCACGATCGGGCTCGACACGCCCGAGGGCCAGCGCATCGTGCGGGAGCTGGCCATGCGCGCCGACATCCTGCTGGAGAACTACAAGGTCGGCACGCTGGCCCGCTACGGGCTCGACCAGGCATCGCTGCGGGCGCTCAACCCGAGGCTGATCTATTGCTCGGTCACCGGATTCGGCCAGACGGGGCCGCGCCGCGATCAGCCCGCCTACGACTTCCTGATACAGGCCATGGGCGGCCTGATGAGCGTGACCGGAGAACGCGACGACCGGCCCGGCGGCGGTCCGCAGAAGGTGGGCGTGCCCATCGTCGACCTGATGACCGGCATGTACACCGCCGTGGCGGTACTGGCTGCGCTGGCCCGCCGCAACGAAACGGGCGAAGGCGAGTACATCGACATCGGTATGTTCGACGTGCAGGTGGCGACCCTGGCCAACCAGGCCATGAACTACCTGGTGTCCGGCAAGCCGCCGCGGCGCAACGGCAACGCCCACCCCAACATCCAGCCGCAGGACGTCTATCGGTGCGCCGACGGCGACATCATCCTGGTCGTCGGCAACGACGGCCAGTTCCGCAAGCTGTGCGAAGCGCTGGGACATGCGGAGTGGGCCGCGGACGAGCGCTTCGCCACCAACGCGCAGCGCGTGCGGCACATCGACCGGCTGTCGGCGATGCTGCGCGAAGTGCTGGCGCGCCGCGACCGCGCCGGCCTGCTCGCGCTGCTGGATCGCGCCGGCGTGCCGTGCGGGCCGATCAACACGGTGGCGGAAGTGTTCGAGGAGCCGCAGACGATCGCGCGCGGGATGCTGCGCCATATCGACCATCCCAGCGGCGGCCAGGTGCCTCAGGTCGCCAGCCCCATGCGGTTCGCCGATGCCGCGCTGCCCGACCTCGCCGCCCCGCCCACGCTCGGCCAGCACAGCGCCGAGATCCTGGCCGAATTGGGCTACGACGCCGCCGGCATCGAGGCGCTGCGCGCCGCGGGCGCGATCTGAGGGGGACGCGCATGAAATTGCATTGGTCTCCCAAGTCGCCTTACGTGCGCAAGGTCATGGTCTGCCTGCAGGAACTCGGGCTGGACGACCGCGTGGAGCGGGTGCGCTCGGTCGCGGCCATGCTCCGGCCCAATCCGCAGATCATGCGGGACAATCCCCTGAGCAAGATCCCGACGCTGGTGCTGGACGACGGATCGGCGCTGTTCGATTCGGCCGTCATCTGCGAATACCTCGACGCGCTGGCCGGCGGCGGGCTGTTCCCGGCGCGGGGCGAGGAGAAGTGGCGGGCCCTGCGCTGGCATGCCTTCGCCGACGGCCTGCTGGACGTCCTCATCCTGTGGCGCAACGAGGCAGACCGCGGCGATGGCCAGCGGTCGGATGCGCTCATCGACGCGTTCCGGATCAAGACCGAGGCGGCGCTGCGCCAGCTGGAAAGCGAAGCCCGGGCGCTGGAGTCCGCGCCGTTCGGCATCGGTCACATCGGCCTCGGCTGCGCGCTGGGCTACATGGATTTCCGCTTTGCATTCCTGCAATGGCGCGAGCGCGCACCGCAACTGGCCGCGTGGCATGCCCGGATCGCAGCCCGGCCATCGTTCCGGAGCACCGAGCCCGTGCTGGAGGGATGAGACGCTTCAGCCGTAGAGCCGGGTCGGGTTGTCGACCAGGATCCTGCGCACCAGCGACTCGCTGCCGGTCCATGCGCGGAAGGTGTCGAACAGCTTGCGCGTGTCGGGCAACGGATCGATGCGGATGTGGGGCCAGTCGCTGCCCCAGACGAGCTGGTCGGGATTGGCTTCCAGCAGCTTGCGGTGAAAGGGGCGTCCGGGCTCCATGTCCGGCGTTTTCAGCAGGCTGCGATAGGCCGACAGCTTGACCCATGCCTTGCCGTCTGCCAGCAGGCGCAGCAATTGCTGGAAGCCGGGATCCTCCGTGCCGGCCCGTACGTCGAAACTCCCCATGTGGTCGATCACGACCGGGCAGGGCAGGCTGGCCAGCAGCGGCGCGATGCCGGGCAGCGCCTCGCAGTCGGTCCAGAGCTCGACGTGCAGCCCGGCCTCGGCGACGGCGGAGGCCATCTGCCGCAGGTCGTCGATCGACGCGCTGCCGGCGAAATTCCCCGCCGCGCCGCTGCGATGGCTGTAGCGCAGCGCGCGTACGCCGCGCCCGCGCAGCGTGGCCAGATCCAGGGGCGTGCCCGGTCGCGCGACGATGACGCCGCGCAAGTGGTCGTGCGTCGAGAGCGCGTGGAACAGCAGCGAGTAATCTTCCCCGTACGCGCTGGGATGCACCAGCACCGCATGCGACAGCCCCTGGCCGGCCAGCATGGCCGAATGGTCCGCGACCAGCGCCTCGGGCGGCGTGTAGCTGCGTTCGGCCGCCAGCGGGAAGCGATCATAGGGGCCCAGCAGGTGGTTATGGCAGTCCCAGCCCGTGATCGGGGTGGGAGCCTGTCGCGCATCGCCGCTCATCGCGCCTGGCCCCATGCCGCCGCGTCGTCCTGGGGCAGCGGGAAGGCGGCGACCACGCCGGGCTCCAGCGGAATCTCGTGCGCGTTCAGGGTCATCGCCACCAGCGTGTAGTAGCCGACCAGCGCGGTCAGCTCCACCACCGTGCGCGCGCCGAAACGCGCCAGCGCGGCGGCGTAGGTCGCGTTGGACACCGACCGGTGGGCATTCAGCTCGCTGGCGTAGCGCACCACCAGCGCGTCGTCGGGCGCCAGTTCGTCGGGGATGCGGCGTTCGCACAGGGCCTCGATGATCCAGGCTTCCACGCCTGCCTTCTCGGCCTCGGTCCGGTGGGCCGCCCATTCGAAGGGGGAATGGCAGGCCCGGGCCGTGACCAGGATGGCCAGCTCCGACAGCCGGGGCGGCAGCGTGGTGTCGTAGCGCAGCAGTTCGCCCAGCGCCGACCAGCGCTCGGCCAGTTCGGGGTTGTACAGCGCGGCGCGCAGCGGCCCCCGCAGCCGGCCGCGCTTGCCGGCGACGACTTTATCGTGCACCCGGCGCTGTTCCGGGCTCATGGTTTCGGGCGTGGGCAGGTCGATTCTCGGCATGGGCTCCTCTCTTCTGGGCGCATTATCGGACGCCACGCGCGGCGGCGCTATGGCGCGGGGCGCATAGCAGCCTTGACCCGGCCCGCCTTTGCGCGGGCGCCGCGCGCGCCTAGACTCGCTGCGTATCCTGCCTCGTCGCTTCGACCACGACCTTCCCATGAACGAATACAAGCAACTGCAACTGCGGATAGACGGCCACATCGCGCTGGTGACTCTGGACAGCCCGCCGGTCAACGCGCTGACCCGCGTCCTGAACGACGAACTGACCGCCGCGCTGGACTGGATCTCCGAGACGCCCGACGTCCGCGTGGTCGTGCTGACGGGCGCGGGGAAGGTGTTCTGCGCCGGCGCCGACCTGAAAGGCCGGGCCGATGTAATCAAGAGGCCCGGCGACCTGCCCGCGCACCTGCGCCGCACCCGCGAGTGCTTCCACGCCATCCGCGAATGCGCCAAGCCGGTGGTGGCGGCGATCAACGGACCGGCGCTGGGATCCGGGCTGGCGATGGTCGCCTCGGCCGACGTGCTGATCGCTTCCGAGCGCGCCACCCTGGGCCTGCCCGAAGTGGACGTGGGCCTCTTGGGCGGATGCCGCCATGCGATGCGTTTGTTCCCCCATTCGCTGCTGCGGCGCATGATGTTGACGGGGCATCGGGTGCCGGCGGCCGAACTCTACCGGCTGGGCATCGTCGAGGCCTGCACGGCGCCGGAGGACCTGCTGCCCGCCGCCATGGAGATGGCGGGCGTCATCGCTTCCAAGAGCCCGGTCTCCACGCGCATGGGCAAGCACACGCTGAACACCATCGAGGACATGAGCCTGCGCGACGGCTATCGCTACGAGCAGGACATGACGGCGATCATCGCCACCACCGAGGATGCCGCCGAGGCGCAGGCCGCGTTCCGCGAAAAGCGCGCGCCGGTGTTCAAGGGCCGGTAGCGCACGGCTCTCCAGGGCGTCCCGCCGGGAGCGGGCGGGTATAAACTCGTCTTCTTTTCCCGGACGAGCGCCGTTTGCGATGCAGCATCCGAAAGCCACCAGTATCCAGCTGGACGTGACCGCCAGCTTGCAGAAATGGCGGGCATTCCTCGCCATCGGCGAACTGGGCAGCCTTACCCGCGCCGCCCTGTTCCTGAACAGCAACCAGTCGTTATTGAGCCGGCAACTGAACGCGCTCGAACGCGAGTGCGGCACGCGGCTGTTCGTGCGCACCGGCCGGGGGGTGGAGCTGTCGGACGTGGGCCAGCGCATCTTCCCGCAGGTGCGGGCCTTGCTGGCCGATGCCGAGCAGCTCGAGAACGAGATCCGGGAGCAGGCGCGCGACGCCAGCGGGCGCGTCACGCTGGGCACGCTGCCGTCCATCGGCCACCATCTCGTGGGGCAGCTGTTCACCGAGGTCCGGGCGCGCTACCCCGGCGTCAGCCTCAAGGTACTGGAGGGTTCCAGCGGCCAGGTCGAGGAATGGCTGGCCGATGCCCGGGTCGACATCGGCATCCTGTACCGGTACGGCGGCACACTGCCCGAGCACGAGCAGTGCCTGGCCACTGTCGACAGTTACCTGATCGGGCCCGCGGGAGACCGCCTCACTGCGCAGGAAGAGGTGCCGTTCCGGAGCCTGCACGAGCTTCCCTTCATCCTGCCCAGCGCGCCCAACGGGCTGCGCACCGCGCTCGATTCCATGGCGCGGCAGGAGCACATCACGCTGGCGCCCGTGATCGAAGCCGATTCGCTGCCGCTGCAGGCCTCGCTGGTTGCGCGCGAGCGGCTCTATACCGTGCTGCCGCTGCACGCCGTATGGACCGAGGTCGCCAACGGCGACGTGCAGGCCGCCCGCATCGTGGATCCGCCGTTCCAGCGCACCGTGGCGCTGGTCTTCGCCAAGACCAAGGGCCCCGGCAAGGCGGTGTCCGCCATCGCCGCGCTGATCGGCGAGATCGTCGAGAGAATGGCGCGCGACGGAATGTGGCGGACGAGCCGCTGAACGTCGGCCATTCTGTGCACCCACCCTTATCGACAACGCAGGAGGCGCCGATGCCGACCGACACCGGCAAGCTTTATCTCGTGAGCCTGGGCACCGGCGATCCGGACCAGTTGACCCTGCGCGCCGATCGCATCATGCGCGCCGCCGACCTGGTGCTCGGCCCCGGCGATGCGCCGGTGCGCTACGCCGGCCAACTGGCCGGCAAGCCTTTCATGGAAGCCGGGCACGGTTTGTTCACACCCATGGCGCGCCGCCGCGACACACCCGAGGCGGTCGATGCGGAGGAGGGCCGGCGCCGGACGGCCATACGCGACTGCATCGCCGCCGGAGGCACGGTGGCGGTGCTCAGTTTCGGCGATCCGACGCTCTACGGCCCGCAAGTCGGTTATCTCGACGCCTTCCGCGACCTGCAGCCGGAGGTCGTCCCGGGGATTTCGAGCTTCGCGGCGGCCAATGCCGCGCTGGCCTGCGCCCTTACCGGCGGGAGCACGAGCCAGTCCGTGATCCTGAGCCTGGGCAAGAATGCGAACGCCGGCTATGCCGGCAGCGACCGCCTCTCGGTGCTCGCCCAGAGCCGCAGCGCGCTCGTGCTGTTCACGATGAAGACGGACCTTGGCCGGGTCGTGGAGGAATTGCGCGCCGGCTATCCCGGCGATACGCCGGTGGCCATCGTCTGCCATGCGGGCAACGCCGCCAAGCAGGAGGTCCTGCGCGCCACCCTGGATACGCTGGTGGAAGTGGCGAGCCGCCGCGAGCTTCCGTTCGAGCACCTCGTCTACGTCGGCGATTTCCTGGCGCATCCGCGAGGCGACTACCAATAACGCCCGGCTCCGCCGTTCCATCCGCATCGCCCCCTGGGTGGCGCTTGTCAGCGCGAAGGGGAGGGGCCCTCTGTCAACCCAATATCCTGCTGAGACGCCGCCGATCGCAGCATCGCAAGGCATATCTCCAGCGTCGCCCTGGCCCAGCGCCCGTCGTGGCGCGGCGGCGTGCCGCCGCGGACGGCGGACGCCAGTTCGTCGATCACTTCGTGGCGGGGCACGGCCGGTTTGTCGAGGGGGATCCATCGCTTGGCATCGTCCCCATAGACCGCGATCCCGTCCGGTAGCGGCCGCAGGTCGGCATGATCGCACGAGACGATGATGGGACCGAAGTGCTGGTATGACCGCGCTTCCCCGCTTTCGGGCGGCTTGTAAGAAGCGCCCCCGTAGGTCCCGTCGGCCTTGGCGCGGGCCTCCGCATCGGGCGAGTCCACCGTCGCGAGTTTTCTGCGCGCGGCGCCATAGTCGTCGGGCGATTTGCGGTTGCCCATCTCGCCCAACCAGTTCGTCCACTCGTCGGAGTCGAAGTGGGCATAGCCGTTGTAGGACAAGGACGCGTAGGCTCCCGATTCGAACCACAGCATCGCCGAGTAGGCGCCTTCCGTCGCGCGCCGGGGGTCCCAGTTGCCCAATGCGGCCCGCAGGCGGACCGGGCGCGATCCCGCCAGCAGGCGGACGATGTCGACCTGGTGCGCGGCCTGGCTGAAGACGGCGCCCCCGCCCTCGGCGGTGACGAGCTCCTCCGGCCTGCGTGGCCGATAGAGATAGTCGGTGTAGTTGAGCGCATGGATCATCCGCACGCCGCCGAACTCGCCGCTGTCGATCAGCTCGCGCGTCTTCAGGTACGGCATGTCGAAGCTGTGGCAGTGCCCGACGATGAGATGAACGCCGGCGCGGTCGCAGGCGGCGATCATGCGGTCGCATTCTTCCAGCGCGAGCGCCATGGGCTTTTCCACCAGCACGTGCTTGCCATGCGCGGCCGCGATCTCCGTATGGCGCGCGTGAAACTGGTGAGGGCTGGCGACGTATATCGCGTCCAGCGACGGGTCGGCCGCCAGGGCCTCGATGTCCTCGTGCACCGCCGCGCCGAAATCGCGCGCGAACTGTTCCCTCGCGCCAGGCCGCGGATCGCAAGCCGCCGCCAGCACGATACGCGGATCGCGCAGAAAGGTCGGCAGCATCAGCGAGAAGGCCCGCCCCAGCCCGGCGACACCCAGCCGCAGCGGAGAAAACGACATCAGAACTCCTCCATGTACGTAGTCAGGCCAGGGCACTGGGGTACCACCAGGCTGACCGAGGACGGCGTCCTTGCCTAGGCTTTCCACCGAGGTACCAAAAGAACGCCGTGCGCGGTCAGCCTGGTGGTACCCCAGGATGCGGTGGATCCGGCTCCGCCGGTCCACCCGCATCGCCCCCTGGGGGGCGCGCGTCAGCGCGTAGGGGGGAGCCTACCCCACCTCATAGTTGGATTCCAGCTTCCGGCCCGCCGGAACATCGGCCCATACATAGGAAACCCGGTACTCGCGCCAGTCGACCGACTTGGGCACGATGGCCTGGAACGAACAGATTTCCTTGGGGATGGCGTTGGCGCCCAGGCCCACCGGTTCGGCGCCTCCCGCGAACTCGTCCAGAGCGGCCAGCATGCGGCGGCGGAATTCGACGATGGCGAGGTCGCTGGTGCCCAGCCGTTCCTCGGAGCGATCGGCGATGGGACCCATGGTCACCCACATGGCGATGTCCTGGTTGGGAAAGCCGGTGATGCCCGTGAAGTTGCCGGCCTTCATGGCCTGGCGGTCCTGCCAGAAGCGGTTGTCGTGGTTGCGGTGCGGCCGGTAGCGCTCGTCGAGGTCCGGGCCGACCTGCGCGCGCAGGAACTTGCGCCATGTTTCGGTATCCGGCGTCTTGGCGGGATGGCCCCAGGCCAGGAAGTAGAACGCCGTATGCGTATCGTCCATGGGGACGTTGACGTTGGCGACGTTGTACAGGTTGTTGGGCGGAACAAGAACCGTGAAGGGGGCGACGAACACCGTGGAGCGCACGTAGTCCTGCGTGTCCGGATCGAAGATCGGACGCCGGATGGCCGCATAGCGGAAGCCATAGGGCGTGCGTTCCACCTGCATCCGCGGCGCCTTGTCGGTGGAAGGGCGCAGCCAGTTCTTGTCGGTGGCTTCGGCCCCGCTGACCTTGGCCGGCACGAAATCCGAGGAGTGCAGGCTGGAGCTGTGGGCCGAATCGATCGCGCCTTCCAGGATCTGCGCCCAATTGCACGGCAGCAGGATCTTGGCGATGCTGACCTTGGCGTCCTTGGTGGGCGCCCAGGGCGGCGGAACGAACCCGGGCGCGTCTTCCTCCTTGCCGAGGAACACCCAGACCATGCCGCCCCATTCGCGGGTGGGGTAAGCCGTCGTCCGCACCTTCGAGGCAATGGGGCTGGTCTCCGGTTCGGACGCCATCTCCAGCACTTGTCCATGTACGTCCATCTTCCAGCCGTGGTAGAGGCAGCGCAGGCCGCCCTCCTCGTTGCGGCCGTAGACCAGCGACACACGGCGGTGCGGACACTTCTCGTCCAGCGCGCCGATGCGTCCTTCGCTGTCGCGGAAGACGACCAGGTCCTGGCCCAGCACGCGGGCGTGCACGGGCGCTCCGTCCGGTTCGGCCACTTCTTCGATCAGGCACAAGGGCAGCCAGAACCGGCGCATCAGCGCGCCCATGGGCGCGTCGCCTTCCACCCGGCACAGCCGCTCGTTCTTTTCACGCGTCAACATCCTGCTTCTCCTTCAATTTTCGGGCTTGATCCCCGCGGCCTTGATGGGGCCGGCATAGCGCCGCGCTTCCTCGTCGATGGCCTTCGCGTATTCCTCGGGCGAGCCGCCCACCGGCTCGATGCCCAGGCCCTGCAACTGCTTGATGACCTCGGGCTGTCTGACCACCTTGGCGACTTCGTCGCTGAGCTTTTTCACGATCGCCTTGGGCGTGCCGGTGGGCGCCAGTACGCCTACCGTCACCGCGAAATTGAAATCGGGGATGATCTCGGACACCGCCGGGATGTCGGGCGCCAGCGTCGAGCGCTTGAGCGAGTTGGTGGCGAGGATCTTGGCCTGCCCCTTTTGCGCGAAGCCCGACAAGGACGGCAGCGCGGCCACCACGATGTCCACCTGCTTGCCCACCAGCGCCGGCACGGCCTGGCCCGAGCCCCGGAACGGCACGTGGTCCAGCCGCAGGTTCAACGCGCTTTTCATGGCCTCCATGGTCAGGTGGTGGCTGCTGCCGACCCCGGACGAACCGTAGGTGATGCCGGTGGTGCTTTTCTTGGCCAGGTCCACGAACTCCTTCAGCGTATTGGCCGGGAAATCCGGGCGCGCGGCGATGAACAGGGGCGAGGTCGCCACCAGTGCCACCGGCATGAAATCCCGCTTGGGGTCGTAGGCGAGGTCTTTGTACAGCGACGGGTTGATCGACATCATCGAGCCGTCTGTCACCAGGAAGGTGTAGCCGTCGTGCGGGCTGCCCATCAGCGTCTGGGCGGCCACCACGCCGTTGGCGCCAGGCTTGTTCTCCACCACGAACGACTTGCCCAGGTTCTCGGTCAATCGCTGCCCGATGATGCGGGCCACCGTATCGGGCAGGCCGCCGGTGGCATAGGGAACGATGAAGCGCACGGGACGCGAAGGGTAGTCGGCCAGGTCATCGGCGCTGGCCAGCGCCGGCGCACAGGCCAGCAGTGCCGCAAGACCGGCACGGACCAGGCGCGCCGGCAGGGCGCGGGCGAGGTGGCGAGTATGAAGATTCATGGGGGTCTCCTTGGTGGCTACGCGCCTTTTCCCTGGCGCTCCGGTGCTCGGGCCGCATCCAGACCATCTGGACGGATGGCTTTTAATTAGAGCTCTAAGATAATAATATTAAAGCTCTAAGTATTTTTCAACCCCCCGGGCTTCCCCGAGGGGCCGAGTATGATTTGCACGAGCACAGGCCCACGGACAAGCATGAGTTCCCCAGAAGACACCCGCAAGATCCTCGAGCACTGGCAAAGCGCCGCGCCCAACGACCGCCTCGCCCACCTCGTCAAAGACGCTACCCGGGCGCTCGTCCGGGGGCTGCAGATGCGGCTGAACCAGCACCACGTGTCGTTCGGCCATTGGGCGTTCCTGCGCATCCTCTGGGTGCAGGATGGATTGACGCAACGCGAACTGAGCGAAGAGGCGGGGGTCATGGAACCCACCACCTACAGTGCGCTGAAGGCCATGGAAGCGCTCGGCTATGTGGAGCGCAAGCACCTGCCGGGAAACAAGAAGAACGTGCACGTCTATCTGACCGAGAAGGGCCGCGAACTCGAGGGCGTTCTCATCCCGCTGGCGGAGGAGGTGAACCGCATCGGCGTCAAGGGCCTGACCGCCGCGGAGGTCGCGGTCGCGCGCAAGGTATTGCTCGGCATCATCACCAACCTGGCCGAGGACGAGGCGAAAGCCGACGAGCGCAGCATGCGCATTCCCTCCACGCGGGAACTGTCGCGGCGGGTGTCGGAGCGATCTCAGCCGCAGCGCGGCCGGCCCGCCATGCGTGCGGCGGCCGAGCGCTCGCCCGCGCAGGCCGCCGCCCCGCGTGCCGCCAGGAAGAAGGTGGCCAGCTATGACGAGTGAGGGCCCGGCCGGGTCGGCCGCGCAAGTCTCCATGCGCGCCAGCGTCGGCATTGCGGGGGCGCATGGCTGATTCGGCCCTGGTCTGGTTCCGGCGCGATCTGCGCAGTTTCGATCATGCCGCGCTTTGCCAGGCGCTGCGCCGCTACGAGCGCGTGTATTGCGTCTTCGTTTTCGACACCGACATATTGGATGCCTTGCCCTCGCGTTCCGACCGACGCGTGGAGTTCATCCATGCTTGCGTGCTGGAGCTGGACGAGGCGCTGGACCGTCTCGGCCGCCAGGCCGGGGCGGCGGGGGGCGGCCTCATCGTCCGCCATGGCAGCGCCCCCGAGTGCATCGTCCGGTTGGCGCGGGAACTGGGCGTGCGCGAGGTGCTGGCCAACCGCGACTACGAACCCGGCGCCATCGCGCGCGACCGACGCGTGGCGCAGGAGCTCGAGGCATGCGGCATCGCCTTCAGCGACTACAAGGACCAGGTGGTGCTGGAGCGCGGCGAGCTATTGACGCAGCAGGGCCAGCCCTACAGCGTGTTCACGTCCTACAAGCGCGCCTGGCTGCAACGGGTGGACGGCTCGCGACTCTCATCCCATCCCGTCGAACGCCATGCCGCGCACCTGGCGCCCAAGCCGCGCGGAGAGCATCCGCCAAGCCTGGAGGAGCTGGGGTTCGAGCGGACGAACTTGTCGAACTTGGCGCTGCCGCCTGGCATGCGGGGCGGGAAGGAACTGCTACGAGAGTTCGCGGGGCGCATCGAGCGCTATCATGAAACGCGAGACTACCCCGCACGCAGGGGCGTGTCATATCTGTCGGTGCACCTGCGCTTTGGCACGGTATCCATCCGACAGCTGGTGGACCTGACGCAGCGCGACGGCGGCGAAGGGGCGCAGACCTGGCTGTCGGAGCTGATCTGGCGCGAGTTCTACCAGATGATCCTATGGCACCACCCACATGTGGTGCAAGGCTGCTTCAAGCCCGATTTCGACCGCCTGTCCTGGGACGACGCGCCCGAGCTCTGGCAGGCCTGGTGCGAGGCGCGGACGGGTTATCCGCTCGTGGATGCCGCCATGCGCCAGCTGCACCAGACCGGATATATGCACAATCGCCTGCGCATGGTGGCGGCCTCGTTCCTGACCAAGGACCTGGGCATAGACTGGCGCCGGGGCGAGCGGCATTTCGCCGATCACCTGAACGACTACGATCTCGCGGCCAACAACGGCGGCTGGCAGTGGGCGGCGTCCACCGGCTGCGACGCGCAGCCGTGGTTCCGCATTTTCAACCCGGTCACGCAGTCGCAGAAGTTCGATCCCGGCGGCGCCTTCATTCGCCGCTACCTGCCCGAGCTGGCGCGCGTGCCCGACCGGTTCATCCACTTTCCGGCGGCCATGCGGCCGGCGGACGCCGATGCGTGCGGCGTGCGGCCGGGCCGGGACTATCCGCTGCCCGTGGTGGATCATGCGCGGGCGCGGACCCGGACGCTGATGCGCTTCGAAGCGCTGCATTCCGCCTGAGGCAGCCTCCATGTTGCTCAAAGTCGGAGAGCTCGCGCGCAAGACCGGACTGACGGTGCGCACGCTGCATCACTACGACGAGATCGGCCTGCTCAAGCCATCCGCCCGTTCGTCATCGGGCTATCGGCTGTATGGCGCCGATGACATCACGCGGCTGCACGCGATACAGGGACTGCGGCAGCTGGGGTTCTCGCTGTCGGCCATCGGCGGGCTGCTGCAGGGCGGAACCGTGCCGCTGGCCGATATCGTGGCCGGGCAGATCCGGGCGCTGGACGAGGAGATGGCGCGCGCCCGCGAGTTGCGTACGCGCCTGGCGCTGTTGCAGGCCACGCTCGCCGCGGACCGGGTGCCGGACCCGGGGCAATGGCTTGCAACGCTCGAGCAGGTCGAGGCGTATCGCAAGTTCCTCACGCCGGCGCAGCTGCGGCGCATCTTCGAGCGGTGGCGTGGGACGCGCGCGGAATGGGAAGACCTCCTCGGCGCGGTGAGGAATGCCCGGGATCGGCGTATTGCCCCGGAAAGCGACGAAGCGCAGCGGCTGGCGGCGCGCTGGATGGATGTGTCGATGCGCTGGATGGGGGGCGACATGGAACTCGCCGTCCGCTGGGGACGCATGGTCGGGCAGACGGCGGCGGCCAGCGGGAAGACGGGCCTCGATGCGGCGGTCATCCAGTACATGGAGCAAGCTGTCAGCCTGCGCATGGCAGCGTTCCGGCGCCACCTGTCGGACGAGGAGCTGGAACGCATCGACAAGCGCCAGGGACCGCGCTGGGCGGACCTGGCCCGCCGTATCGGCCAGTCGATGGAGCGCGGCGCGTCTCCCGCAGGCGGCCCGGCGCAGGCGCTCCTTCGGGAATGGGACGATCTGCTGGACGATACTACCGGCCACGACCCGGTATTGCGGGAGAAATTCGAGCGGGCCTACCGCGAAGAACCGATCCTGCGGATCGGCCATGTGATCGAGCCGGCAATGCGGGCGTTCATCGATCGGGCGCGGGCTGCTCGCGAGCGTGTCGAGGCCGCGGATCGGGCCAAGTCCGCCAAGGCTCCCGCGAGGCAGCGCCGCCGGACCCCTTGACCCTCACGTGGACGTGAGGCCCTATCCTGCGCCGTTTGCACAGGAGGTCTCATGACTAATCACCAGAAAACGGCCGCCGGCCGGCAGGAAGCCGGCGGGTCGGCGCTGCGCGTGGCCATGGCGCGGGCGGTGCACCAGTTGCTGGACGAGCCGCTCGTATTTGCCGATCCTTATGCGTTGCCCATACTGGGGCCCGAGCTCGAGCACCGGCTGCGCCAAGACCCGTTCACGCTCAACGATCCCATGGCCCGCAGCATGCGCGCCGCCATCGTCGCGCGCACCTTGTGCGCCGAAGACGAGCTGCGCATGGCCACGGAAGCAGGCGTTCGCCAGTGCGTGATCCTCGGCGCAGGGCTGGACACCCTGGCCCTGCGCGCGCCTCATGCGGCGATGGGGCTGCGGATGTTCGAGGTCGATCATCCGCGGGCGCAGCAGTTCAAGCGCGAACTGATGGCGCAAGCCGGCATCGCGCTGCACGGTTCTGCAGTCATGGTGCCGGTGGATCTGCGGCAGGGATCGCTGGCCCATGCGCTGGAGCGAGCGGGCTTGCGCCGCGATCAGCCGGCGTTTTTCTCCTGGCTGGGCGTCACTCCGTACCTGGACGATGAAGCGATATGGGCCGTGCTGGATTTCATCGCCCGCCTGCCGCCGGGTAGCGCGGTCACGTTCGACTACCGCGTGGCGCCGCAGCGCCTGAACGCGATAGAGCGCGTCATGGAAGAACATGTCGCGGCCATGTTCGCAGCGATGGGCGAACCATGGCTGTCGGCATTCGAACCCGAAGCCTTGCGGGCGCGCCTGCATGAAATGGGCTACGCCCACGCCGTCAGCCTGGGTTCGGCAGACCTGAACGGGCGCTACTTCGCGCGCCGCAAGGACGGACTCCAGACCGCCGGGGGCGGGCTGGAGGTGATGTGCGCCCGCGTTTGAGCGGGCGCCGTGCAATCCCGGCGCGAGCAGGGGCAGCCACAAGTAGAATGCCCCTGCTACGCAGCAACACAAACGGAATTGCCGGCCATGCAGGGCTTCAAAAGAAAAATCGTCTACGTCACGTTCTTCGAACTCATTGCCGTCGCCGTCACCACCATCGGCTTTTCGCTTTTTTCCGACCAGGGCGTGGGGCATGCGAGCGTCGCCGCCGTCGCTTCGTCGGCCATCGCGGTGCTCTGGAACCTCGCCTACAACACCGCCTTCGAATGGTGGGAAGCCCGCCAGGCCAAGCGCGGGCGCGGGTTCTGGCGCAGGGTGGCGCATGCCGTCGGCTTCGAGGCGGGCCTGGTCTTCATGCTGGTGCCGCTGTTTGCCTGGTGGCTGGAGGTCTCGCTATGGCATGCCTTCCTGCTGGATCTCGGCCTCATCGTTTTCTTCCTGGTCTATACCTTCGTCTTCAATCTGGTTTTCGATAGCCTGTTCGGCTTGCCGGCCTCGGCGCAGCCTGCGCCGGCCAAGCCTCCTCTGGGCTGACGCTTCAATCGGCCGCTGCCGCATAAGCGGCCAGGTTCTTCAGCAGGATCGACAGATTGCGGCTGCCCACTTCTTTCATCATCTCTTCCTCGGCCACCGCCACGGCCCGGCCGAAGTCATCCAGCCACGCCAGTCCCGCGGGCGTGAAGCGCACGATGCGCGCCCGCTTGTCCGCCGGATCCGCCACGCGCTCCACCAGCCCCAGCTCTTCGCACTGCCCGACCAGTTCATTCATGGCCGCGTTGGTCATCGCCGAGCGCCTGGCGAGGTCGGTGATGCGGGTGCCCTCCAGGTCCAGATGACGGGTCAGGTTCACGTGCCACCGGCGGGTTTCGGCATGCCCGGCCTCGGCCATGAGGTCCATGACGCGCTGCTCGAAACGGCGCAGTGCGCTGTTGAGCACGCGGCCGGGGTTGTGGGTGCGCCATTGGTAGGCGTTGCTATCGAGGGTTTTCACGGGATCGATTCGAATTGTGCGCAGCTATTTGCTTTGGTAACCTAAATAAATATCGGGCCGGGCTATCCGAAAAAGGGAACATACGATGCTTGACGACGCGCAGTCTACTGTGAGCGAGCCGATCCGGCTCGAGGTCGACGTGCTGGTCGCGGGGGGCGGGCCATGCGGGTTGATGCTCGCGAACGAATTGGGACCGCGCGGCGTGCGCTGCCTGATCGTGGATGCCAAGCCCGGCACCGCGTTCAACCCGCAGGCCAACGCCACCCAGGCCCGCACCATGGAACATTTCCGCCGGCTGGGTTTCGCGCACGAGATCCGCGCGCTGGGGCTGCCGGCCGATCATCCTACCGACATCGCCTATTTCACGCGCTACACCGGACATGAGCTCGCGCGCATCAAGCTGCCGACCGCCGCCGAGGCCACGGTGCGGATCAGGACGATGACGGGTTCCTGGAGCGCGGCCGAGCTGCCGCACCGCGTGTCGCAGAAATTCGTCGAGGCCGCGCTGCGGCGCCACGCTCAGTCCTGGCCTTCGATCGACCTGCGGTATGGATGGGTCCTGCAGGCATTCCGAGAAGAGGATGATGGCGTCGTCGCCACGGTGCAGGCCGTCGATGGCGGCGAGCCCCTGGAAGTGAAGGCCCGGTTCCTGGTGGGCGCCGACGGTGCGCGCAGCTTCGTCAGGGGCCGGCTGGGCATCGAGTGGGGCGGCGTCACCGGCATCCAGCGAGAGTTCATGGGCGGCAAGATGTTCGCCATCTACCTGCGCTCGCCCGAGTTCCTGTCCAGGCTGCCTCATCCGAAGGCCTGGATGTACGTCGCGGTCAATCATCAACGGCGCGCCTTCATGGCGTCCGTGGACGGCGTTGCCGAATTCGCTTTCCATGCGGCGGTTCATCCCGGGGAGAACCCGGAAAGCTGGACCGAGGCGGACGCCCGCCGCATCTTCGCGGAAGCGGTGGGGACGGACGTGCCGATGGAAATCCTGTCCATGGGCACCTGGCTGGCCGGGCACGCGCTCGTCGCCCGGCGCTTCCGCCACGGCCGCGTGTTCATCGCCGGCGACGCGGCGCATCTGTTCACGCCCACCGGTGGCCTGGGCTACAACACGGCGGTCGAGGATGCCGTGAACCTGGCCTGGAAGCTCGCGAGTGTGCTCAAAGGGCAAGCGCCGATGTCCCTCTTGGACAGCTACGAGGCCGAGCGTCGGCCGCTGGCCGAACGCAATACCGGATTCGCCCGGCGCTTCGCGGACTCGGTGGGCCTGTTCCAGGCCAGGGCCGTGCTGGAAGAGGACTCGCCGCAGGGCGAGGCCGAGCGCGAGGCGGCCGCGCGGCACCTGGACGAGCATGCAAGGCTGGAATTCAACATCCCGGGCGTCACCTTCGGCGGCCGCTACGACGGTTCGCCCATCATCGTGGGCGACGGCGCCCCGCTGCCGCCCGACGAGCCCAACCGCTATGTCCATACCGCCAGTCCCGGCGGCCGTCCGCCCCACATGTGGCTGGACGACGGCCGCTCGCTGTTCGACCTGTTCCACCGCGAATGGACGCTGCTGGTGCTGGGTGAGGACGAGGCGCCGCACGCAGGCTTCGAGGCCGCCGCGCGCGAACTGGGCATCGACCTGGAGGCCGTCCGGCTTGCGTCCCCGGCGCTGCGGGCGTTGTACGAGGCGCCGCTGGTTCTCATCCGGCCCGACCAGATCGTCGCCTGGCGGGGCGCGGACGACGGCCAGGCGCATGCGGTCCTGGCGCGGGTCAGCGGCCGGCTGGCTAGCGACCCTTATGGCATGAGGCCGGACTAGCTCACTCCACCGTCACGCTCTTGGCCAGGTTCCTGGGCTTGTCCACGTCCGTCCCGCGCGCGCACGCCGTGTGATAGGCGAGCAACTGCATCGGCACCACGTGCAGGATGGGCGAGAGCCAGCCGTAGTGCTCGGGCATGCGGATCACGTGCACGCCGGTCTCGGTGCGGATGTTGCTGCCGGCGTCGGCGAACACATACAGGTGGCCGCCCCGCGCGCGCACTTCCTGCATGTTGGATTGCAGCTTCTTGAGCAGGGCATCCTGCGGCGCCACGGTGATCACGGGCATCTGGTCGGTGACCAGGGCCAGCGGGCCGTGCTTGAGTTCGCCGGCCGGATAGGCCTCGGCGTGGATGTAGCTGATTTCCTTGAGCTTGAGCGCGCCCTCGAGCGCGATCGGGTAGTGCATGCCGCGGCCCAGGAAGAGGGCGTTTTCCTTGCGCACGAACTCCTCGGCCCACGAGATGATCTGCGGCTCGAGGGCCAGCACGGCCTGGATGGCGACCGGCAGGTGGCGCAGCGAGCGGATGTGGTCGGCTTCCTGCTCGTCGGTGAGGCGGCCCTTGATCTTCGCCAGCGACAGCGTCAGCAGGAACAGGCCCACGAGCTGGGTGGTGAAGGCCTTGGTGGAGGCCACGCCGATCTCGACGCCCGCGCGCGTCAGGAAGTTGAGCTTGCATTCGCGCACCATGGCGCTGGTGGCGACGTTGCAGATGGTGAGCGTGTTGGTCATGCCCTGTTGCTGCGCGTGCTTGAGCGCGGCCAGGGTATCGGCCGTCTCGCCCGATTGCGAGATGGTGACGACGAGGGCGCGCGGGTTGGGCACGCTGGTGCGGTAGCGGTATTCGCTGGCGATTTCGACGGCGACCGGCACCTGGGCGATGGCCTCGATCCAGTACTTGGCGGTGAGACCGGCGTAGTAGCTGGTGCCGCAGGCCAGGATCAGTACCGAGTCGATGTTGCGGAAAATGCCGTCCGCGGATTCGCCGAACAGGTCGGGCGTGACGGTCTCGATGTCCTGCAGGGTGTCGCCGATGGCGCGCGGCTGCTCGAAGATTTCCTTCTGCATGTAGTGCCGGTAGGGACCGAGGTCCGCCGCCGCCGTGTGGGCGACCACCGTGCGCACCGGGCGCTCCACCGGCTGGCCGTCGACGTCGACGATCCAGACACGCGCGAGCTGCAGGTCGACGACGTCGCCGTCTTCCAGATAGATGATGTTGTTGGTGGTGCCGGTCAGCGCCAGCGCGTCGGACGCCAGGAAGTTCTCGCCTTCGCCCAGGCCGACGATGAGCGGCGAACCGTGGCGGGCGCCGACCACGCGATGCGGCTCGTCGCGGCAGAACGCGGCGATGGCGTAGGCGCCCTGCAGGCGTTTGACGGTCTGCTGTACGGCGGCGAACAGGTCGCCGTCGTAAAGGTGGTTGAGCAGGTGGGCGATGACCTCGGTGTCGGTCTGGCTCTCGAACTCGTAGCCGTAGCCTTGCAGCTCGGCGCGCAGTTCCTCGTAGTTCTCGATGATGCCGTTGTGCACCAGCGCGACGCGGCTGCGGCCATTGCGGTCGGCCGAGAAATGGGGATGGGCGTTGTTGGTGGCCGGCGCGCCGTGCGTGGCCCAACGGGTATGGGCGATGCCGGTGAAGCCGGTCAGCGTTTCGGCCGCGATCAGCGATTCGAGCTCGGCCACGCGCGAGGTGCTGCGGGTGCGCCGCAGTTCGCCCTCGAGGTGGACGGCGACGCCGCACGAGTCATAGCCGCGGTATTCGAGGCGCTTCAGGCCTTCGATCAGAACGGGAACGATGTCGCGCTGGGCGACGGCGCCGACGATGCCACACATGATGCCTTGTCCTTGGTATACGGGTCCGGCGAATTCTGGTGCTTTTGGGGAGAAATGTAATTGCTATTTTTTCGTATAATTTTTTGAAAATTTCACTATTTTGATCGCGGGAATTATTTGAAAAATAATCAAGAAGAGTTTTTCTTCAATTTCATGGCTATGGCAATACGATGACTTTCCCGCTCGACGACCTGGACCGCCGCATTCTTTCGGTCTTGCAGAACGACGCGACCCTGACCAACCAGAAACTGGCCGCCCGCGTCCACGTTTCGGCCCCGACCTGCCTGCGCCGGGTCCGGCGGCTGGTGGAACAAGGCGTGATCGAAAAGCAGGTCGCCATCGTGTCGCCGGAGAAGGTGGGCGCGGGGTTGACCGGCATCGTCGAGATCACGCTGGACGTGCAGGCGGCCGAACGGCTGGCCGAGTTCGAGGCGGCGATGGCGGGGGAGGCGGCGGTGACGCAGTGCTACCGGGTGTCGACCGGTCCCGACTTCGTGCTGGTGGTGCAGGTGCCCGACATGGCGGCCTATCACGCCCTCGTGCACAGGGCGTTCACCGGACAGGGCAACGTGCGCAACGTGCGCACGTTCTTTTCCGTGCACCGGAGCAAGTTCGATACGCGCGTGGCGTTGTGAGGGGAAGCGCACGGCCGCCGGGCGGCCGCACGCCGGATGGCTACTTGTTTTTCGTGGGACGCTGCCAGCCCGGCACCGTGCTTTGCCGCGTGCGCGAAAGCGTGAGCTGGCCCGCCGGCGCATCCTTGGTCAAGGTGGTGCCGGCGCCCAGGGTCGCGCCCTTGCCCACGGTCACCGGTGCGACGAGTTGCGTGTCCGACCCGATGAAGGCGTCGTCCTCGATGACCGTGCGCGCCTTGTTGACGCCATCGTAGTTGCAGGTGATGGTGCCGGCGCCGATGTTCACTCGCGCGCCCACGGTCGCATCGCCGACGTAGCTGAGGTGGTTGGCCTTGGAGCCGGTGTCGAAACTGCTGTTCTTGATCTCGACGAAATTGCCGACGTGGGTCTGGTCGGCGAGCTCGGTGCCGGGCCGCAGCCGGGCGTACGGGCCGATCCGGGCGTCGGCGCCCACGCTGGCGCCGTCCAGGTGACTGAATGCGGCCACCCGCGTGCCGGCGCCGATGCGCACGTCGCGCAGCACGCAGTGCGGGCCGACGGCAACGCCGTCGGCCAGTTCCACCGTTCCTTCGAACACGCAGCCGACGTCGATGAAGACGTCGCGGCCGCAGGTCAGCGTGCCGCGCAGGTCGAACCGCGACGGATCGGCCAGCGTGACGCCCGCTTCCAGCTGGCGCTCGGCCTGGGTGCGCTGGTAGATGCGCTCCAGCTCGGCCTGCTGCACGCGGCTGTTCACGCCCAGGGTTTCCCACTCGTGGTCGGGTGCGGCGGCCAGGACCGGCGCGCCGTCGGCGACGGCCATGGCGATGATGTCGGTCAGGTAGTACTCGCCCTGCGCGTTGTCGTTCTTGAGCGCGCCCAGCCAGCGCTTGAGCGCGGCGGTCGGCACGGCCAGGATGCCGGTGTTGACCTCGCGGATGGCCAGCTCTTCGGCGGAGGCGTCCTTGTGCTCGACCACCCGGTCTATGGAGCCGGAAGCGTTGCGCACGATGCGGCCGTAGCCGGTGGCGTCGGCGAGTTCGACCGTCAGCACCGCGACGGCGCCCGGCTGCGAGGCCTGGGTATCGAGCAGGCGTCTCAAGGTGGCGCTGCCCACCAGGGGCACGTCGCCGTAGAGGACCAGCGTGACGTCGTCGCCCGTCTCGCCGCCGGCGAGTTCGGGGACGGCCTGTTGCACCGCGTGCCCCGTGCCGAGCTGCGGTTGTTGTAAAACGAAGCTGAGATCCGTGTCGCGCTCATAGTGGCGCTTGACCGTCTCGGCGCCGTGGCCGACCACCAGCACGATGCGGGCGGGGTCCAGCGCCCGCGCGGCACCGAGCACGTGGGTCAGCATGGGGCGGCCTGCCAGTCCGTGCAGGACTTTGGGCAGGTCGGACTTCATGCGCTTGCCCATGCCGGCGGCAAGGATCACGATGTTGAGCATTTTGCGGCACTACTCCGGTTGGAGATTGGTCAAAGCGTGGCAGTTTAAGGCAGCTTCGAGACAAGCAGATGATCCGAAGTGTATTGATCGTTGTCATCCTGGGCCTGCTGGCCGCCTGCAGCGGCGTCAAGCTGGGCTACAACAGCGCCGAGAAGGTGCTGGCCTACCGCATGGACGACTGGTTCGGCCTTTCCGAGGCCATGCGCGAGCCCGCGCGGGAGCGCCTGCACCGGGTGCTGGCGTGGCACCGGCGCGAGGAGTTGCCCCGCTACGTCCACATCCTGCGCGCGGCGGAACGGCGGCTGGAGGATCCGGCGCCCTTGTCCGTATCCGAACTGCTGACTCTGCAACAACAAGTGACAGGCCGCTTGCTGGAGCTCGGCAGCCGGACGGCCGACGAGTTCGCCGACGTACTGACGCAGTTCGGGCCGCCCCAGCGCCGGCGCCTGTTGGCCCGGCTGGCGGAAAGCAACGAGGAGTTCCGCGAAGACTACCTGCACGCCGGCGAGGCCGCCGTGCGCAAGCGGCGCATCGACCAACTGGTGGACCGCTACGAGCTGTGGCTGGGGCGCCTTGCGCCGGCCCAGCGCGCCCACATCGAGCAGTGGGTCGGGGCGCACCCGTCGGATGCGCCGTGGCGCCTGGGCCTGCGCGAGGCGAGGCAGCAAGCCTTCGTCGGCATCGTGGACGATGCGATGCAACGCCAATCCCCGCCGCGGACCTCGGCCAGGCTGCGGGCCTTCTTTGCCGACCTGGAAACCCCCGTGGCCGCGGACGTGCGCGCCCGCCACGAGGAGGGAGCGCGCGCGCGAGCGCAATTGACGGCCGACTTGTTCAACATGGCCACGCCCGCCCAGCGCGAAAGGGCACGAGAGCGCCTGCGCAAGCTGTCGGACGATTTCCTGGCCCTGTCGGGCCAGGGCGCCGGGCGCTAGGGGAAGACCCGCCAGCGGTCCCTTGCCGCCGCTCAGCCTGCCAGCAGCCTCTCGATTTCCCGCGTCACCCGCGCGTCGGTCGGCTCGACCGCGCTCGGGAAAGCGGTAACCGGCTTGCCGTCGCGGCCGACGAGGTACTTGTGGAAATTCCACTTGGGCGGTTGCCCGGTCGACTTGGCCAGCGCGGAGAACAGCGGATTGGCGTCCCTGCCGGTCACCACCGATTTGGAGAAGATGGGGAACTTGACGCCATAGGTGTTGAAGCACAGGTCGGCGATCTGTTCCTTGGAGCCCGGCTCCTGCTGGCCGAAATCATTGGAAGGAAAGGCCAGCACGACCAGTCCCCGGTCGCGGTACTTGGCGTAGATGCGCTCCAGCCCTTCGTACTGGCGCGTGTAGCCGCAATAGCTGGCGGTGTTGACCACCAGCAGCACCTTGCCCCGGTATTGGCAGAGGTTCTGCGGCGATTCGTCCTGCAGCCGGGGGAAGCTCACGTCGAGCAGGGCAGGGCAGCTGGACGGCGCGGCTGCGGGATCGGCGGCACGGGCGATCTGTGGCATGGACAGCAGCGCCGCGGCGGCGAGCAAGGCGGCGCCCAGCCAGAGCAGGCGCCGGCGCAAAGCGGGCGACGCGGCGGCAAGGCGTGCGGAATGGGACGGCTTCATGATGCGGCTCCCGGCGGATGCGCGCCGTCAGAGGAAGACGGCCAGCACACCCGCATACCAATATAGCCGGTCTTTGAAGATCTCGCCGTTGGCGTAGAGGCCGATCAAGGGCAGGTCGCCCAGCTGCTGCTGCACGAGCTGCATCTCGGCCGACGGCCCGCCGAACAGGGTGCCGGTACGGCCGAGACACGAGATGTAGAGGGCGCCGCGGACCTTGTCCATGCCGCCGTGCTCGGATTCGATGTGTTCGCGCAGCGCGGTGCAGGCGCGGATCAGGTCGGCTTGCGCCGAGGCGCGGTCGCGCCGGCAGAACACCACGTGGTCGGCGGCTTCCAGGTCGGTGCCGACGGCCAGCGCGCCTTCGTGCGGGTCGATGCCGATCAGCGGCCGCACCTGGTAGTCGCCGTGCATGAAGGCGTCGCCGGTGCCCATGCCGACGAACGTCCCCTGCAACATCTGCACCGCGGCGGGAATCTGGCCGGCCGATGCAGAGGCGCCGGGCCGCGATCCGGCGTCGGCCGGCATGCCCATGTCGTGCATCAGGACGTCCAGCGCCGGCGCGCCGTCCAGCCGATTGAGCCGGTGCCCGGCGGATTCGGTGATGCGATGGACCGGGCCGATGGGCTGGCAGCTCTGGCTGACCCGGCTGGCCACGGTGATGTTCTCGGACAGCACCACGCCCGACAATCCGCCGGACAGCACGCTGTCGGCGATCATGGTCTGCGGATGGCGGCTGCTCGAGACGCCGCCGAACACGGCGGCGCCCGCGAGTTTGCCGCGCATGTCCTGGATCAGGTCCGGCAGGTCGGGCGTGGCGGCGTCGGCGTGAACCAGCGCGGTCCATGCGGCCCGGCGGCCGTCCGGCGTTCGCGCCAGCCGTCCGGGCGGCCGCGTGGCGCCGGAGAACACCTGGAAATCGTCCGGCGCGAAATCCGCCAGCATCAGGGCCATGGCCGGTTCGTCGATGTATTCGGCCATGCCGGCGGCAATGCCCACGCCGATGGCGCCGGTCCAGTGCGTCACGCCCGTGCGTTCGCGCAGGAAAGCGAGGATCTCGGCGGCTTCGCCGGCGTGGTGATCGGTCAGGTAGAGAAAGCCCAGCGTCGCGGCTGCGCCGGCGCCGACCCGGCTGGCCCGTTCGATCTGCGCGAGGCACAGCGAAGCCGACATGCGCCAGTCGGGATGCGTGGCATGGGCCCAGGGGAACTGCGAGCTCATGGCTGGGGCCTAGGCCTTGGATGGACGAGTGCGCCGCGTCGCCGTGCCGGCAGGTTTTGCGGTCGCCTTGCGTGGACTTGCCGGCTTGGAGGCGGCCTTGGCATTCGCCTTGGGTGCGGGCGCCGGCGCGCCGGGCATCGATGCGGCCGCTGCCGCCATGCGGCCGAATTGCTCCTGCAGCATGTTCCACCAGAGGCCCGCGGCGGCCGGGGGTTCGGCCGGTTTCGCGGAGGACGGCCGGTCGGATGCGCCTGCCGCCCCGGGGGGAGCGGTCTCGACTCCTTCGGGACCGGCGCCGGGCCCGTCAGGCGCCTTCGGCTTGGCGGCCTCGGGCGGGCGCCGCAGCCCCAGCGCGACTTCCAGCGGCGAGGGCGGCGCGTCCTGGGCGCCGGCGCCATAAGCTTCGCTTGCCGTCTGCGCGAACGAGCGCAGGGTCGAGATGGTGGCGCGCTGCACTTCCAGGCCCTGGATGGTCCCGCGCAGCATGGTGAGGTTCAGGTTCAGCCAGTTCTCGACGGCGCGCAAATCGGTAATGCGCCGGTCGAGCTCGTCCAGTCCCATGGCCGGGGAGACCGGCGTGGTCTGCGACAGCGTGCCCAGGGTGCTCCACACCTGCCGCATCATCTCCATGCTTTGCAGCACCGGATTGGCGACGTTGCCATCGGCGCCCGGCAACTGCAGGCCCGGTATGCCGAACGGATGAGCTGCGCCGGCGGAGTTGGAGGATTGAGAGGCCATGGCGGTTTCCTCGGTCGCAAGGCGCTATTTGGGCGCGGCAACGACCTGGTCGATGGCGCCGAACAGGCTGGCGCCGGTCTCGTCGAACATTTCCATGCGGATAGTGTCGCCGAATTTCATGAACTCGGTGCTGGCCGACCCGTTGGCGATGATTTCCAGGCAGCGCTTCTCGGCGATGCAGGCATAGCCCACCTGCGGGTCCTTGTTGGAAATAGTACCCGAGCCGACGATGCTGCCCGCGCGGCAGTTGCGGGTCTTGCAGATGTGGGAGATCAGCCGCGGGAAATTGAACACCATGTCGGTGCCGGCATGCGGGCGGCCGACGACCTTGCCGTTCCACGTGACGGTGAGCGGCAGGTGCACCATGCCGTCGCGCCATGCGTGGCCCAGTTCGTCGGGCGTGATGGCGACCGGCGAGAATGCCGTGGCGGGCTTGCTCTGGAAAAAGCCGAAGCCCTTGGCCAGTTCGTTCGGAATCAGGTTGCGCAGCGAAACGTCGTTGGCCAGCATGACGAGACGGATCGCGTCGGCCGCCTCGGCCGGCGTGGCGCCCATGGCGACGTCGCCGGTGATGACCGCCACTTCGCCTTCGAAGTCGATGCCGAAGGCTTCCGCGCCGCAGACGATGTCGTCCGTAGGGCCGAGGAAGTCATCGCTGCCGCCCTGGTACATGAGCGGATCGGTCCAGAACGTCTCCGGCATCTCGGCATTGCGTGCCTTGCGCACCAGTTCGACGTGATTGACGTAGGCCGAACCGTCGGCCCATTGGAAGGCGCGCGGCAGCGGCGCGGCGCATTGTTCCGCCGAAAACTCGAAGGGCCGGGCCGCGCGGCCTGCATTGAGCGCGTCGTACAGGTCCTGCAACTGCGGCGCGATGAAGTTCCAGTCGTCCAGCGCGCGCTGCAGCGTGGGCGCGATCTCGGTGGCGAAATGGGCACTGCGCAGGTCGCGCGAGACGACGATCAGCTGGCCGTCGCGCGAACCGTCACGGTAGGAAGCGAGTTTCATGGCTGCGTGGAAGAAATGCGGTGGGGAGACAAGAAGCCGAACAGTAACACGGCGCGGACTGGAGCCCCGTAGCAGTCGCTAACAGCCCGGCCCCGCCCGTCCAGTACGATAGAGGACATCACCGTATCGAGGGCCGCGCGACCGTGGCCCGGGACCGCCATGTACTTCTCCTTCCGTTCCTCCCGTCGACATTTCGCCCGCGCCTGCGCGGCCCTGGCGCTGGTCGCCGCGGCGCCTGCGCTGCATGCCGCCGAGCGTTACGAGCCACCCGCCTCGGCCGTGCTGACCTACAAGCTCAATGCCTCGGCCAAGGGCTTCAAGATCAACGTGGACAGCACGCTGGAATGGCGGCGTAGTGGCGGCGACTACCGGCTGGTGAACCGCGGCAGCTTCCTTTTCTTCAGCTTCGTCTGGGAAAGCACCGGCAAGGTGAGCGATGCGGGCCTGCAGCCGGTGCGCTACCAGGAGACCCGCAACAAGCGCGTCAAGGTGGCCGAGTTCGATGCCGCCGCCGGACGCCTGCGCCTGCCCAGCGGCAACGAGGAGCCGCTCAAGCCGGGAACGCAGGACCGCATGTCGGTGCTGCTGCAACTGGCGTCGATCGGCCGGGCCGACAGCGGCGCCTTCGCCGACGGCAAGGTCGTGCCCTTCCGCGTGGCGGGTTCCAGCCAATCGGACAACTGGCGTTTCCGGGTGGCGGGCCGAGATAAGCTGTCCACGCCCATGGGCAGCATCGAGGCGGTGCACCTGGTGCGCGAGCGCGACCATGACGACGGCCAGAAGATCGAGGTGTGGCTGGCGCCCGCGCACGACTGGCTGCCCGTGCGCGTGCTGTCGAACGAGGCCAATGGCGATTTCCTGGACCAGGTCGTGCAGAAGATCGAGCGGCCGTAGTCCCTCGCGTCCGGCGAACCCGTCCGATGCCTTCGCCTGCGTTGCTCGTCCAGCAACGCAATGTTCCGCGTGCGGTGATTGTCCGTCCGGGTAGCGCCCGCGAGAATGGGCGCCTGGCATTTCCCGGACGGTCTCGTGTCTTCCTCCTTCGTTTCATCCGTGCCGCGGGACGGCATTGCCATCCTGTGGATCGATCACCCGCCGGTCAACGCCATCGGATCGGAGGTGCGCGCCGCCCTCGATCAGGCGCTAACCGGCGTGGAGCATGACGCGGCCCTGCGCGGCGTGGTCGTGGCCGGCACGGGCCGCATGTTCTCGGGCGGCGGCGACCTGCGCGAGATCGGCCGGCCCGATGCGCCCGGCACGGTCCGCATGGCCGATCTGGCCTGGCGCATCGAGACCTTTCCCAAGCCCGTCGTGGCCGCGGTGCGCGGCAAGTGCATAGGCGGCGGCACGCTGCTGTCCCTGGCCTGCCATGCGCGAGTCGGCGCCGGCGACGCGTTGCTGATGCTGCCCGAACTGAACCTGGGCCTGGTGCCCGGCGCCGGCGGGACGCAGCGGCTGCCGCGCCTGGTGGGGCTGGAAGCCGCACTGGACATGGTGATGCGGGCCCGCGGCGTGGATGCCGCGACCGCGCTGGCGCTGGGGCTGTTGGATGAGGTGGCCGACGATCCGGTTGCAGCCGCCGTGCGCCGTGCCAACGACATCGCCTCGGGCCGCCTGCCGTGGCGACGCACCGCCGAGCTGCCCGTTCCGGACGGCGCGTCGGCCGATGCGTTGCGTGCGCGCTATCTGGACGTGGCCGCGCAGGCTTTCCCCGGCCGCGATGCCGGCCCGCAGGCCATCGACCTGATCCTGGCCGCCGCGGCCCTGCCCTTCGAGCAGGGCTGTGAGGCCGAGCGCGATCGTTTCGCGCAACTGGCCGAGGGGCCGCAGGCCCGGGCCCTGCTGCATCTCTTCTTCGCCGAGCGCGCGCTGGCCAAGGCCGCCGATGCGCCCGACGCGGCCACGCGCGCCCGGATTGCCGGCCGCCTGCGCGCCGCGGGCGAGGCCGTGCCGCCCTACGCGGCCTGGGTGCAGGCCGCACGCGCCTGCCTGGCCGAGGGCCTGGCGCAACGCGCCGAATTCATCGATGTCATCGCCGTCAAGGACTGCGGCTTCCCGGCCCTGTCCGGAGGACCCCTGCATCATGCTGGACAGCATTGAATCCCCCGTTTGCGAGCACGCGACCGGCTCCCTCGATCCGTTGTTCTCGCCGGCCTCGATCGCCGTGCTGGGGGCCTCGGCCGATCCGCTGAAGATAGGCGGACGTCCCATCAAGTTCCTGAAGGCGCACGGCTATGGCGGGACCATCCTGCCGGTGAACCCCCGGGGGGGCGACGTGCAGGGGCTGCCGGCGCTGCGCAGCGTCGCCGAGCTGCCGTGGGGCGTGGACCATGCGGTCGTGGCGCTGCCGGCCGCGGCGGTGCTGGACGCCGCGCAGGCCTGCGCCGACCGTGGCGTCAAAGCACTGACCGTGTTCAGCGCCGGCTTCGCGGAAGTCGGACCGGAAGGCGCCGCCATGCAGGCCCGGCTGTCGGCGCTGGCGCGCGAGAGCGGCATGCGCATCATCGGGCCGAACTGCATGGGTGTGATGAACTTCCGCATCGGCATGATCGCCAGCTTCGCCTTCATGGTGGACCTGGGACTGCCGCGCCTGGGCCGCACCGCGCTGGTCAGCCAGAGCGGCGCGTTCGGCGGCCAGGCGCTGGTCATGGCCCGCCGCCGGGGCCTGCCCCTGGGCGCGTGGGTGACCACCGGCAACGAGTGCGACGTCGAGATGGCCGACTGCCTGGCCCACTTCGCGCGCGACGACGAGACCGACGTCATCATGGGCTACATGGAAGGCTGCCGCAGCCCCGACCGGCTCGTGCACGCGCTGGCGCTGGCGCGCGAGCGCGGCAAGCGCGTGGTCATGGTCAAGGCGGGCAGCTCGGACGTGGGACGGGCGGCGGCGCAGTCGCACACGGGCGCGCTGGCCGGCAACGACCGCGTCTTCGACAGCCTGTTCCGGCAGTACGGCGTGCATCGCGCCGATTCCATCGAATCCTTCTTCGATGCCGCGTACGCGGCGGGCAGCGGCAAGCGCATCGCCGAAGGGCGGGTGGGCGTGTTCACCGTGTCGGGCGGCGTGGGCGTGCTGATGGCCGACGTGGCCGAGCACGAGGGCCTGGACATGGCGCCGCTGCCGCAGCCGGCCCAGGACGCATTGCGCGCCATGCTGCCGCTGGCCGCGGTGCGCAATCCCGTGGACGGCACGGCGCAGATCTGGAGCGACATGGCGTTGTTCCGGCGCTTTTTGCGCACCATGCTGCGCGAGGGGCGCTACGAGGCGGTGGTGTTCTTCCTGACGGCGATGCCGTATTCGCCGCCGCTGCAGCAGCCGCTGGCCGAGATCTTCGCGGACCTGCGGCGCGAGTTTCCCGAGCCGGTCCTGGTGCTGTCCATGCTGGCGCCGCAGGCGCTGCAGGACGAACTGGCCGACCAGGGATACCTGCTGATCGAGGATGCCTCGCGTGCGATCCGGGCGCTGTCCGCGCTGCGGGCCCTGTCGCAGCCCAGTCCCGGGCCGGTCGACCTGGCCACCCTGCCGCGCGTGCCGCACTTCCCGGTACTGGAGGCGGCCAACGAATACGCGGCCAAGGAAGTCCTGGCCCGTGTGGGGATCCCCGTGCTGCCGGAGCGGGCGACCGCGGGCATCGACGACGCCTGCGCGGCCGCGCGGGAGCTGGGCTATCCCGTGGCGCTCAAGGTGCTGTCGCCCGATATCGTGCACAAGAGCGAGGCGGGCGGCGTGGCGCTGGACATCGCCGACGAGGAAGGGTTGCGCCAGGCCTGGGCCGCCATGCGCGAACGCGTCGCGCAGGCCGTGCCGCAGGCGCGCATCGAGGGCATGCTGGTGGCGCCCATGGCGCCGGCCGGCGTGGAAATGATCCTCGGCGTGCAGCGCGACCCCGTTTTCGGTCCGGTGGTGATGGTAGGGATGGGAGGCATCTACGCCGAACTCCTGGACGACATATCGCTGCGCATTGCCCCGGTGGATGCCGATGGCGCGTTGCGGATGGTGTGCGAGCTCAAGGCCTTTCCGTTGCTGTACGGCGCGCGGGGCAGGCCCCGCGCCGACCTGGACGCCCTGGTCCGCGCCATCGTGCGGCTGTCGGTGTTCGCGTACCAGCACGCCGACCGCATCGCGTCCATCGACATCAATCCTTTCCGGGTGTTCGACGCCGGCCGGGGCGCCGCCGCGCTCGATGCGGTGCTGCTCACCCGCGATCCGGAAGAGGAGAGACGCGCATGAAGACCCTAACCTTCTATTTTTCGCTGCTGTCGCCCTGGGTCTACATGGCAGGCCCCAGGCTGCACGAACTGGCCGCCGAAACCGGCACCCGCATCGTCTACCGGCCCATCGACCTGCTGCGCGTGTTCCGCGAGACCGGCGGCGCGCCGCTGGCGGGCCTGCATCCGTCGCGCCGCGCCTACCGCGCCGTGGAGCGGCGGCGCTGGGCGCGGTACCTGGACATGCCGATCAAGGAGCAGCCGCGCCATCATCCCGTGGACGAAACGCGCGCCGCCTGCGCCGTACTCGCCGCCGAGTGCGCCGGCCTGGCCGTGTGGCCCCTGGCGCAGGCCATCCTGGCCGGCGTATGGGTGCGGGACCTGGACATATCCGATGCGGGCACGCTGGCCTGCATCGCCGACGAGGCCGGCTATCCGGGGCGCGCGCTGGTCGCCGAGGGCGGCACCGCGCCCTGTCGCGATCTTTTCGAGGCCCATACCCAGGAAGCCCTGGCGCAGGGCGTATTCGGCGTGCCGAGTTTCGTCATCGACGGCGAACTGTTCTTCGGACAGGATCGCCTGGATTTCGTGCGGCGGGCGCTTGTTGCTGACTGAGGAACGCATCATGAACCATGCAAGGAAACTGCCTGCCGTCATCCTGCTCGCGGCGGGCCTGCTCGGCTGGCAAGGCGCGGGCGCCCAGAACTATCCGGCCAGGCCCATACAGTGGATCTCGCCCTGGACCGCCGGCGGCGGCAACGACATCCTGTCGCGCGCGCTGGGCGAGCAATTGGCCAGCCGGCTCGGGCAGCCGGTAGTCGTGGAGAACCGCCCCGGCGCCACCGGCACCATAGGCACTGCCCAGGTGGCGCGCGCCGCGCCCGACGGCTACACCCTGACGCTGGCCAGCGCCGCCACCCATGCCACCGCTCCGGCCATCTACAGCAAGCTGCCCTACGACCCGGTCAAGGACTTCACGCCCATCACGCTGGTGGCGACCGTGGCCAACGTGCTGGTGGTGCATCCCAGCGTGCCGGCGGCCGACCTGAAGGCATTGATCGCCTACGCCAAGGCCAATCCGAACAAGCTGAACTATTCGTCGGTGGGCGCCGGTTCCATCCAGCACCTCTCCGGCGTGATGTTCAACCAGCTGGCGGGCGTGCAGACGGCGCACGTGCCCTACAAGGGAACGGCGCCCGCCGTCGTCGACCTGCTCGCGGGGCGCGTGCAGATGGCGTTCGAGAGCCTGCCCACCATGCTGCCGCACATACGCAGCGGCGCCTTGCGGGCCATAGGCGTGACCACGCCCCGGCGCTCGGCGGTGCTGCCCGAGCTGCCGACACTGGCCGAGGCGGGACTGACCGGCTTCGACGCTTCGCTGTGGTATGCGGTCATGGGCCCCGCCGGCATCCCGCAACCCGTGGTCAAGGTCTTGCACGACACGGTGGTGGCCAGCCTGCAGTCGCCGGAGGTGATGCGCCGGTTGTCGGAGCAGG